>Ga0208644_1001283_pt1 | contig 21229 bp, 35 predicted proteins | sample VirMetDEL_Nov_18_FD_184517 | JGI IMG/M metagenome (GOLD analysis project Ga0208644, IMG submission 184517) | Aqueous microbial communities from the Delaware River and Bay under freshwater to marine salinity gradient to study organic matter... | ecosystem: Environmental > Aquatic > Marine >...
AAGCGGAACAATGAAGGTCTGGATCAATGGGACGCAATACGGAAGTTCAGTAAGCAAAACCAACAATTACACGCAAACACGTTTTGATATTGGTGTTGCGGTAAGAACATACTATTTTACGGGGTTTGTTTCAAGTGTTCGTACTGTTACGGGAACCGCTGTTTACACAACTGCTTTCACTCCCCCAACCGCACCTCTCACCGCTATCGCCAACACCTCCCTACTCTGCAATTTTACCAACGCTGGCATCCTAGACAACACAGGTTTCAACGCTCTCGAGACAGTCGGTAACGCACAGGTGGATACTAGCGTAGTTAAGTACGGTACTGGGTCGATGAAGTTTGATGGCAGCGGTGACTGGGCTTTAGTTCGTTACCAACCAACACATGAACTATCTACAGGTGATTGGACTATTGAGTTTTTTGTTTACCCAACTTCACTTGCTAGTACCAGTGGTTTGTTTGGGTTTAGAGATAACACGGGACAATACGGGTTAAATGCTAAGCTAAATACTAACGGCACACTTGGCGTTGAATTTAGTAATAGCGGCTCTGGTTGGACGGTACTTGGTACAACTACAGAAACGGCAAGCACTAATACTTGGACTCATATCGCCATAGTCCGAAATGGGGCTAACTTATATGGTTTTGTTGATGGCGTTAGCTATACATTTTCATCAGGATACTCTGGGCAAGTTTATGTAGTACCAAATGGTGTTTTAGCTATAGGGGCTAATGCCCCTTCTGGTGCAACTTTTACAGGCTACATAGACGAGTTCAGAATCACTAAGGGCGTGGCCCGATACACTTCAGCATTCACCCCGCCTGATAAGGCTTTGCCAAACATAGGAGTTTAATCAATGCAAATCTATTTCAATACCCGAATAGATCACTATAAAAAGATCTTCCCTAACATTAGCTTCCCTGCTTCTGGGCCTAGTGATGTGTTCCTCACACAGCAAGGTGCATATAAGGTGTCGGCATTCAGGGACTATGATAGGGCTACACAGAAGCTGGTGTCTTGTGCTCCTGTCATTGAGAATGGTTTTGCCTATGTGGTTAAGGTTGTGGACAAGACAGAAGCAGAGATTGCTGCTGATGTAGCTGCTAAAGCTGCACAGGTCAGGGCCGCTAGGGATCGTGCCTTAACTGCCAGTGACTGGACACAGGTTGCAGATGCTCCTGTAGACAAAGCAGCCTGGGCTACCTATCGCCAAACCTTGCGTGACTTGCCTGATGCTGAAGGCTTTCCTGATGTGGAGTTACCGCACGACCCAGACTGGGTTGATCCTAACCAGCAAGGAGAGTAGTGAATGGAAGAACTGGAGCGCATCACTCGCTTAGAAGCACAGCATCAAGAACTAATGCGTCTGCTTCAGGAAACCAGACATGACATGAAAGAGATGCATGAAGATATGCATGAGTTAAAAGAGTCTCTTACAAAGTGGAAGGGTATTAGTGCTGGTATCGCTATCACTGTATCGTTGATATGGACAGCATTACTGGGTATCTACGGAATCTTTGCAGGTAAATAATGTCTAAAAAAACAAGTGCAATTGTTACAAGAACAAGCGCAACAAAATACACATTATATAAAGTACCTCCTAGTAATAGAGGCGAGTGGGAATTATTATATGTTGTATCTTTAACAGGGACAGACAGCCCATCTGTGTTTTTTTATGATTCCAGTACAGATACGGAATATAAAATATTTGGTGCAAAGAATCTAGGTGCTGGTGATTATTTATTATTAACAGATGCTGTTGTAGTTATGGAACAGAATGATGAGATTAGAGTGCAAAACAGCGGTACAGAAACTCTAACTTATGTTGTTACTGTTAATTTAATTCAAAACATTGCATCAAGTTATCACTCATAAACAAAGGAGAAGGTTATGCCGATGGTTGGAGACAAGAAGTTTGCTTATACAGCAAAAGGTAAGAAAGAAGCTAAGAAGTATGCTGAAAAGATGGGTTCTAAAACACCCGCTAAAAAGCCAATGCAGATGAAGAAAACTGGAAGGGGTCGATAATGGTACTTAGCCAACCTATTAATCTTATTAGCGCAGCGACATCGCCTGTTAATTCAATTTCAATTATCCCTGGTGATGAGGCTGTACACTTTCAAATTACTGGTATTACCACAGCCACGGTAGAGATTCAAGGCTCTGTTGATGGTACTAACTTTGCTGTTATCCAAAGCAAGACTGCAAATGCCTGTACCACTATTGAAAAGCCTCCTAAGTATGTCAGGGCTAGTATTACTTCCCATTCTGCTGGGACTGTTATTGTTAAGGCGATCTACTAATGCCGCTGAAAAAGGGCAAGTCTGATAAGACAGTATCGGAGAATATCAGCAAACTCCGTAAGGAAGGTTATCCTGCCAAGCAGAGTGTGGCTATAGCCTTGTCAACGGCGGGAAGGAAGAAGAAAGATGGAAAGAAAAGGACTGTACGCTAACATCCAAGCAAAGCGTAAGCGTATCGCTGCTGGTAGTGGTGAGCGTATGCGTAAAGTTGGTTCCAAAGGCGCACCATCAGCACAAGACTTTAAAGATGCTGCCAAAACAGCAAAGAAAAAGGTAAAGAAATGAACACATTCCTAGGCGTTATTCTGTTCTGTATGCAAGGCGAATGCGCCTTCTGGAAGTCAATTGTGTTTGATGATATGCAAGACTGTCAAGCCGTTGTCTTAGCGGTGATGGACGAAATGCGTCAAGAAGAGTTTAACATTGTTCAGGGTGTGTGTCTTCCTATCGAAGATGGGGTTAAGACTTAATGGTCAAGAAAGCCTATCAAAACCCTGAAGGCGGTCTTAACAAAAAAGGCAGGGAATACTTTAAGCGCACTGAAGGAGCCAATCTAAAGCCTCCAGTAAGCTCTGAGCAGGCTAAGAAGTCTCCAACAGCAGCAAAGCGTAGAAAGTCCTTCTGCGCCCGTATGAGTGGTGTTCCTGGGCCTATGAAGGATGAAAAAGGAAGGCCTACCCGCAAAGCATTAGCACTTCGCAAATGGGATTGTAAATAATGGCAAGCACAACATATTTAAACTTAGTTAATTCTGTTCTCAAGCGTTTGCGTGAGAAAACAGTCACTTCTGTCGATCAAACACAGTACAGTCAATTAATTGGTGAGTTTATCAATGATGCTAAAAGAGAAGTTGAAGATGCTTGGAACTGGGATTGTCTTCGTAATACTTACTCATTTAACACTGTATCAGGCACTGTTAGCTATTCGCTTACAGGCGCTGGAGACAAGGCCAGGATTTTATCGGCATATAATGACACTGAAGACTGGTTTCTAGAATACGCACCATCATCTTATTTCGATCAGATGCTGTTGTTAACAGACTCTGTGCAAGAAGGTGAAGTTCTATATTATAACCCTAATGGTATCGACACCAACGGGGATATGATTATAGACATCTATCCAAAACCCAACTCAGTACAAACAATTCGCTTTAACTTAGCTGTGCCAGAGGTAGAATTAGTAAGCGACTCTGATACCACATTCTTACCTAAGTTACCAATTATACAGCTTGCCCATGCCAAAGCAATTGAAGAGCGTGGTGAGGACGGTGGTATTGGTGTCAACAGTCAATATGCTGTTGCTAAACAATCTCTGGCTGATGCTATTGGTATTGAGGCAGGGCGCAGGCCAGACGAGACTAACTGGGCCTGGATCTAATGCCAAATAAACCATTACAACCAGTATCAATTACCAGCCCAGGCTTCTTTGGCTTAAATAGTCAAGAGGCTGGTGTGGGTATGAACCCATCCTTTGCTTTGATGACATCAAACAGTGTTGTAGATAAGTCAGGCAGGATTGCAGCTAGGAAGGGATGGACATACACAACGACATCTGGCGGTACTTCAACATCGCCTAAAATGATGTTTGAGTTTGATAACTTTGATGGCACTAATACCATCATCAGCGCTGGTAATAATAAGATATTTACTGGCGAAACAACAATGACAGAAGCCACTGTCAGAAACACAGATAACAGCGGCGATCAGTCGGTAACAATTACTGCCGATAACTGGCAATTTGTACAGGCTCAGTACCAGTCTGGTCTTACCCGTAGTCCTCATGGGTACATGGTACAGAAAACCCACACACCACTGGTCTATCATAAGCTACCGCTATCTGGCGGCAGTCCTCACGATCATGATGATGGTTTCGGGTTTCAAAGACTTGCTGATGTTGGGACTGTTCCTACAGGATACAGTGTATCGACATTTCAGCCTAATTGTGGATTAGCCGCCTTTGGTCGTCTATGGCTTGCTAATGTTGGTGATAACAAGTTAACAGTCTATTATTCTGTATTATTAGACTCATCTGATTTTACTGGACTAGGTTCTGGATTTATTAACCTAGAACAAGTTATTACAAACAGTGATGAAATTGTAGCACTTGCAGAGCATAATAATTCATTAATCATCTTCTGCCGAAATAACATCGTTATTTATAATAATGCAAACAACATAGATAATATTGTATTAGCAGACACGGTTGTTGGTATCGGTTGTATCGCTAGGGATTCTGTACAGAATATCGGTACTGATCTTATTTTCTTGTCTAACTCTGGTCTTCGTAGCCTTGGTAGAACTATTCAAGAAAAGTCATCACCGTTGCGTGATTTGTCTAAGAACATCCGTGACAACTTTTTAGCTATTATTAACACGGAGAATGTTGATAATATTAAAAGTGTGTATTATGAGCCAGATGCTTTTTATCTGTTAAGGACATCCTCTTTTGTATACTGTTTTGATGTAAGAGCATTCTTAGAAGACGGTTCATCACGAGTAACTATATGGGATACTATTAACCCATTATCATTCTTAGCCACACGCAATAGGCGTTTATTATTAGGTAAGACTGATGGTATAGCTAATTATACTGGCTACCAAGATAATGGATCATCTTATACATTTACTTACTACACACCTTATTTAGACTTTGGTGATCCTTCTTTAACTAAGTTTCCAAAGAAGATGATTGTTACTGTACTAGGATCAAATGTAACCTTTGATGTTAAATGGGCGTTTGATTACAGTTCAAATTATTCGATATTACAAGATACAAGCACCGCTGCTAATGTTGCAGAATATGGAATAGCGGAGTATAATATCGATGAATATTCTGCATCAATTGCCATTGAACAGTTGCAACAGCAATTAAACGGTAATGGCAACATTATCCAGATTGGTATTGAAGCGTTGATTAACGGCAATGCTTTCTCGGTTCAAAAGCTAGACATTTATTCCGTGATAGGAAGGATTATTTAAGATGGCTAATTACACAAAGGTAACCAACTTTACAGCAAAGGACAGCCTTACCTCTGGTGATCCCAATAAGGTTGTAAAAGGTGCGGAGATTGACACTGAATTTGCCGCAATTTCTACGGCGATTGCTACGAAGGCAGACACAGCAAGTCCTACATTTACAGGCACTGTTACCACAGCTAACTTAACTGTGTCTGGTACTTTTAGCGGGACTATTTCTGGAGGTACATACTAAATGGCTTTGTCAACACAAGATTTTAATAGGTTCCTACAGGAGGCCTCAAGCTATACTGGCTTCGGCATGAAGAAGTATGATGAGTTAAAAGCGCTTGGAGCCACTGATAAGCAAATACAAGAGATTGCCGCTAGAGCGCCTATTGTTGGTGACGCTGTTGCTGGTATGTTCTCAGGGTTATCTTCATGGGGTTCTGGAGAAAAAGCGGATCTTAGCAGAGTCCCTCCTGGTTTTGACTGGGTTAAATATGTACAATCTAATCCTGATCTAATTGCTGCTGATATTGATACTGCTGAAGAAGCCAAAAGGCATTATGCTTTGTTTGGCTATCAAGAGAATCGTCCTAATGCACCAGCACCATTACCAGGCAGGGATGAGCGTTATCAGACCATCCGCAATGAGTTAGAAACGCAATACAATAATCTTGTTGCGCTTGGTCAACAGCAAGGTAAAGATTTATCCTATCAGGGCCAAAAAAGTGATCTTCCAGCAGTCTTTAATCAACAAGCAAGAGAACTTGCAAATGCTGGTGTTTCTAGCATCGCTAATCTTGGTATACAAGATGGAACTTTAATAGACAAAACAACAGGTAAAAAAGTTGCCGCTTCTAATCTTGGTGGACAGGTTGCTGTAGATAGAGACACAGGCGTTCAAAAATGGGGTGATATTTTCTCTGGTGTTAAAGGTGGCGCTAACTATGGTATTCAAGCACTAGAAGACGGTTCTGTACTTCTATTTCCAGCGTGGGAAAAGACAAAGAGTCCTATAGCACAGCTAGGTTTAGGCGGTTTAGAAGATGTTATCGGTCCTATCCTTACTATTGCAGGCGCTTACTACGGTATGCCTGGACTTGGGACTGTTGGCGGTGCTGCCGCAGGCGCTGCTGCTGGTAACACAGTAGGTCAGTTTTTAGCATCTGGTGATGTTGATTGGGGTCAAGTGGCAACTTCAGCGGCATTGGCTGGTGGTGCTTCTTATCTTTCTGGTGCAGGAGGTGCTGCTGGAGGCGCTGGGGATGCCGCAAGTGCATTAGCAGATGCAGAGTTTATTGCCGCTGATGCTGCACAGCTAGGTCAACAAGGACTTAGCACAGCCGCTATTCAACAAAACCTAATTGCATCTGGTGTTGATCCGACTATTGCCGCAAGTGCCGCTAATCTTGCATCTTCTGGTGCTGGATATAGCACCATTCTCCAAGATATTCAAGGATTTGGCGCTGATACAGGAGGTTTGCTTACGGCAACGCCTGAGGACATGGCGCAGTTTGGTGGCATCACAACAGGCGGTACAGGTGTTGGCTTAACAGAAGAGCAACTAAGCGCTATCCAGCGTGGTGAAATTCCTGGCGCTACCTTTGCTGAACAGGTAGAAAATGCTAAGTTTATTCTTCCCGCTACTGGCGCTGGAGCAACAACTACAGGTATTCCTGGGTCAGAAGCAAATGTAGCAACTGTGACATCAGGCGCATTAAAAGATATATTTGGTGATGGTGGTATCGGCGGTTTCTTAACAGGGCTTGCAGGCGCTGGTATCGACTATGCGGCGCTAAAGGCTATCTCTGACGAGGCAAAGACACTTGGTCGTGAGACAGAGCAACGAGCCACTGCCGCTGGTGCAGCCGCTAATGTTCCGTTTACGCCCTACACAGTCACCACAGGTGCTGGTACTACTGCCTTTGGTGGTACGAGAGAAGCGCCTACAGCCACTGTAACAGCCTCTCCAGAGTACCAAGCATTGCGTAATCAAGCCTTGGGTCAGGCAGGCGCTACGCTAGGCGCTATCAACCCAGCACAGGCCGCTGAAAGCCTGTTCCAGCGCTCTGAAGCACTGGCTGCACCAGCAAGACAGCGTGAAACAGAGCAGTTGCTGTCCAGTCTTGGTGCTAGGGGCTTACTTGGCCTTTCAACGAATGTTCCCACTGTTGGTGGTACTGTTGCTGGTGTTAATCCTTTTGTGGAGTCTCTAGCATCTGCACAGCGTACTGCACAGGCTCGTTCAGCGCTGGAATCGCAACAATTCGGTACGCAAGAGGCACAGCGACAGGCGGCACTGGCTAATGCTCTTATCGGCACTGGTCAAAATATTGATACTGCGGCATTGGCAACACTTACACAAGGCGCTAACTTAGGTACTTTAGCTACTTCTGCTGACCAAACCAGTGCGGCTAATCAGCTTCGTGCTACACTTGCTGGTCAAGCTCTGCGTCAACAGTATGAAAATATAGGGCTTGTTGAGCGAAGCAAAGGAATACAAGCTGCTGCTGGTGTTGGTCGAGGATTGTTAGGACTACCAACACAGCCTGGTAATACTCCTTCGACGAATATTATCGGAAATATTCTTGATTATATTTTTTAGGAATAAGGAAACATAATGGCACAATCAATTACAGAAGGGTTATTCCCATCAGTGGCTGGCTTGTTTAGTCCTGTTGGTACAGAACAGACGAAGCGTTTAGAAATGGCTGCAAGACCAGTAGATCCTTTGCAAGCTGTTACAGGTGATATTGGTTTCCTTGGTGAACGGATGCAACAGGGCATTGGTAGCGCTTTTGGGCAGATGCCAGAGCAAGACCGTAAGCGTATGCAAGCACAGCAGGCAGCACAGGAATTGCAGCAGCAAGGTGTTGATGTATCCACACCACAGGGCTTATTAGCGCTTGCACAGCGTTTGGATGCCTTGCCAGGGTTTAGTGGTGAGTCTCTAGCAATCAGACAAGCAGCGGCTCAGATGGCCCAGCAACAGCAGACTACGGGGCTGGAGCAGGAGCGTATTAAGGCTCAAACTGGGTTGTATGAGGCACAGACGAAGAAGGCTATGCAACCAACAGTAATACAACCTAGAGCAAAGGTGGTTACTGATCTCGGAAACCGTGTTCGTATTGAAGATCCTAATACTGGTGATATTGTTTATGAGGCGAAAGGGGCTGCACCAAAGGCAGCAGGAAGCGATCAGCCGTTAAAGGTTGGGTATGACAAAACAGGTAGGTATACAAACCAATATGGCGAAGTGTTCACCCCGCCAGAACTTAAGGATCGAAGAAAAGAAGTACAACAGGTTGAAAAAGTAATTCAAACCATGAAAGAGGTCAGCGGTAAGGATGTAACAACGGCTGGAGGATTGCTCGACTATACTGAAGGCTGGTTTGGACTTAAGCCTGCATTAGGGGCTGTGTTTGCTAGTGATACATATCAAGCACAGTTAAAAATAAGAGCAAGTACGCTTAAAGAATTACTTGCCAATCTACCACCAGGCGTAGCGTCAGATAAAGACATTGAGTTGGCAAGGTCGTCACAGCCTAACTTCCGTGATCCTGAAAGCGTTGCTGATTGGTTTGAAAGAGCGTCTAGAGGATTGAATCGTGCTTTACAGGATTATCAAGATAGGTACGGTATTAAATCTAAATATACTGATATAAAGATGCCAAACTGGAGACAAAGCGGTCAGAAAAAAGAGCAACTGTCTGATGATGATTTAATAGGCAAATATCAATAAAGGCATACTAATGGCTTATACATACGAACAAGTAATAACGGCTCTACGCAATGCCGATGCCGCTGGTGATGTTGAGGCTGCTAAAAGGCTTGCTGGTATTGCCAAAGGATTGCGTAGCCAACAAATGCCTTCGGCAGTATCACAAATACCTATGGAACCTGGCTATGTTCCCCAAGAGCCACAACAACAACCAGAGCCAAGTTTGATAGAGAAAGCTGCTGGTGTTGGTGAATCTGCTCTTTCAATGCTAACAGGTGCTACTGGCGGTACTTTAGGAACTGTTATAGGAACTGGTGAGGGTATTGTAAAGTCTGTTCAAGAGGGTACTTTTGGAACACAGGAAGGTGTAAAGACAGCAGAGAAGGCTGCTATGGAAAGGGCAGGGCAGCTAACATATCAGCCAAGAACAGAACAAGGAAAAAAATATACGCAAGAAGCTGGTGAGTTTCTTCAAGAGGCTTTGCCACCTGTTTTACCTATGGTTGGCACATCTCCACAATTAGCATCAGCGGCAACAAGGCAGGCACTTACAGGCGTAAAACAAGCTGCTCAGGTAGGTACAGAAAGCGCTAAAAACGCTGGTGTTGCTTTGTCTGCAAGAGTAGCTGCGCTAAAAGATGTTCCTATTATCCGTAGAGGTACTGTAGGCGCTGCTGCAACACCAGATGCGTTGCGTAGGACAACCATAGCTGAGGGTATGCCTGTGCCTTTTGCTGGAAAATCAGGACTTACGGCTGGACAAGCAACAAGAAATTTTGATCAGCTAAAGTTTGAAAAGGAAATAGCAAAACAAGAAATAGGTCAGCCAATTAGAGAAAGAATTCTTAATCAAACAGAAACTTTAAATCAGAATTTTGATGCTTTCATTGATAATGATTCGCTTGGAGGACAAGCCACAAGAGCAACTGGTGTGGCTGTGTCTGAGGGTGTTTTGGCTCCCGAGTTACTTGGTAAAGCTGTTGATAAGGCTGTTAGAAACAGAGCAGAAGCTATAAAAACTCGTATTCGTAATCTTTATAGACAAGCTGACGAAAAAGGAGAAACATCTGCTCCTGTTGATATATCACCATTAGCATCGTTTTTAAACGAAAGTGTTAATTATGAAGGCTCTTCTCCAAATATCAGCGCAATAAAAAGAGAAGGTATTCGTTTAGGAATTCTGAAAGATCAAGACGGTAAGGTTGTTGCTTCCGCATATCCAAGAATCAGCATTAAAGATGCAGAAACATTGCGTCAATTTTCTAATAAGGTTACAAACTGGACTGACCCGCAACAGGCAATGTTTGCTAGGCAGATTGTTCATGCCATTGATGACGCTACAGAAAACGCTGGTGGTGATCTTTATAAAGAAGCCCGTAAATTACGACATTCTTATGCTAATGAATTTCAAAACCAGTCTCTAACAAAGAAGTTGCTCGGCACAAAAAGAGGAACAGACGAGCGACAAATTGCGTTTGAAGATGTTTTTGATAAAGTTATCTTGTCGTCCAGCAAAGAAGAAATGAACAAGCTAAGAAGTACTTTGTTAAAAGGAGGCGATGCTGGTAAACAAGCATGGATCGATCTAAAGACGGCAGCTATGGACTATATTAAAGAGTCCTCGCTGTCTACACAAAGAGATGAGCGTGGTAACTTCACAATTCTTCCTAATAAACTTAGCAAAACCATTAAAGCAATGGATAGTGAAGGTAAATTAGAAAGTCTTTATGGGAAGAAACGAGCGCAACAAATAAGAGATTTGTCTGAACTGGCTAATGACATATATACAGCACCACCAGGCGCTGTAAACTTTTCTAATACAGCCTCTGCTTTGTCAGTTGCTCTTGATAGTTTCGCTGGTTTTAGTGTATCTGGTCTTCCTGCACCATTTATAACTATGCTTCGTGAAGGTAGTAAATATGTTAAAAACAGAAGCGTAAGAAAAAGAATTGAAAAAAAATCTTTAGAAGAGCAGGGACAGCAGAGCAAAAGCGCTCAAGTAATGTAATCATGAAAGGAAGCCTAAATGTTAGCCGAACTTGCAGCAGCCAATGCCGCATTTCAGGTTATCAAGACGGCGATAAAAAACAGCGGGGAGATAGTACAGGCAGGGCAGGCTGTTTTCGACTACTTTGATAATAAAACTAAGTTACAGGAAAAGTTATCAGATAAACCACAAAAGCAACGATCAGACTTAGAAGAATTCTTTGCCCTAGAACAACTCAAACAACAGGAAAAAGAACTAAGGGAACTGATGATCTACGCAGGCAGGCCAGGGCTTTGGGACGACTGGTTAGCCTTCCAGAAGCAGGCCAGACAGCGTAGGGAAGACGAAGAGCGTCAACGCATCAAAGCTGAACTTGACCGCAAGCAACGCCGTAAGAAGCTGTTAGAGAAGATTATGCTGACATTCTGGATGATTGTGTTATTTATCTTCATCATGGCTATCGCAGCCTCTGGTGTTTACATTATCTATATAGGATAGCGAATGATACCGATACCAATGTTACTTGATATAGGCTCTAAAATACTTGACAAAGTGCTACCAGACCCTGAAGCAAAGGCACAGGCACAGCTAAAGCTGTTGGAGATGCAACAGCAGGGTGAATTAGCGCAGATCAATGCTGATGTGGCAGAGCAACAGGAGCTAACAAAGCGTCAGCAGGCTGATATGAACTCTGATAGCTGGTTATCCAAGAACATCCGTCCAATGACGCTGATAGCTATTCTATTTGCTTACTTCTTGTTTGCTCTGATGTCTGCCTTTGACTACGATGCCAACCAAGCCTATGTAGAATTACTTGGTCAATGGGGCATGTTGATCATGTCATTTTATTTTGGTGGTAGAACACTTGAGAAGATCATCGACATGAAAGGTAAGAAATGATTGATTGGGGTAAGTATCCTAACTTCAGCGCTAAAGAGTTTGCTTGTTCCTGTTGTGGCTCTGAAGGCATCAAAGAAGAATTAGTTGAAAAAGCACAGCTATTGCGAGACATATATAAAAAACCTTTACGAGTAACATCAGGCTACAGGTGTCCATTGCACCCAATTGAACGCAAAAAGTCTTCGCCAGGCGCTCATGCTCTGGGACTTGCTGTTGACTTTGGGGTTGATCGTGGTGATGCTTATGAGGTTCTGAAGATTGCATTTGGATTAGGCTTTACAGGTATCGGAGTACAACAAAAAGGCGATGGTAGGTTTATCCACTTAGACATCGCAGATAAACAACTACCACGCCCTACTATCTGGAGTTATTAGTCCCAGCTAAACATTATTCTGACGAAGGCTACATCGAATATCAAGTGATGTAGACCTTCCTCAAAGTCATCGTCAACATACTCGATGCCTAACATAATGCCAGTGATGAAGTGAATGGTGATTTCCATCATCGAATCTCACAAGCACCAGCACTACACGCTAGTTCTTGAGCGCCTTCAACATTATCCTCAGACTCGTTTAACTCATCCCAGTTAATATCCTGGGGTGTAGCAGCCAACAGTGATTCATAAATCTCTTTGCTACACTCTTCATAAGGCGCTTGACGATAAGTGCCACCATCGTAAGGCAGGAACGAGATACCGCTAATCTCATCAAAGTTCCTCCACACCCACGCACCAACATCCATCCACTCATCTTCTTTGACTGAGATAGTCACGGAAGGCTTGTGTTCGCACCAGTGACGCTGGTACTGCATCCACAGGTCTAGGTGGTCCAGTGCTGTAAGGTCATCACGGATACGAGCGCCTTCAGGTGACTTCACAGGGAATGAGAATACCACTGTAGACTCTGGACGCATAACACAGTCTTCAGCATACACACCTTTGCTGATTAAGAACTGCGTAAGAGGGTCTTTTTTATCGCCACGAACACGACGAATATAATACTCACTATGTCGAGTATGAATACCAGAGGCAGAGTCAACAAGCTGAGAGACAGTACCACTAGGCTTGACACAAGTAATCGCAGTTGATTGAGGGATTCCCAGAGTAGCGCTATACTCAGCGTTGGCATCCACAGCCACCTGTCTAAGATATTCAAGGTTTGAAGCCGTTTCAGTACACACTCTGCCCATCCATTCATTGTCTAAGATTCCTGTAAGTGAGACACCAAGTAAACGCTCTTCTTCTGTGTTCTTCTGCCAAATCTTACGCAGATACGGGAAGTGCGTCAGTGTCGATTGATAAGTACCAAGCTGTGTTGCAATCTTAATCTTCTCAGCAAGATCAACGACACTATCTCCTGCACGAACAACAACCTCAGTAAGGTTACAGAACTGATAAGGGCGTAGGATAATCTCGCTGCAAGGGTTAGTGCCAAACTCATGGTCAGGATCACGCCTGCCATTCTTCATAGCCTGCTTAACCGATGCCTCACGGCTAAACAATCCACGCTCACCACTGTGGCTATCGTACAGCGATGTCCACTCATGTAAGAACTGTCCAATGTCAGGCTTCTGTGTGTAGATGGCTGAGTTATTGGCTAATGCTCGTTGACCGTTCTGTTCCCACCATGAACCAGCCTTGGCTGAACGCATACGATCATCTTGCAAGTCAGACAGGGAAATCATTGCTGATCGTCGGACTCCACCCACAACAACAACTTCCCCGATCTTGCAGAGAAGATCATGACACTCGATTGATGTGAGTTTCCTACCAGCGGCTCCCTTAAACTTGACGATAGCGAATCTAAAAAGCTCATCCAAAGGCGCTGGTCCTGAAGCTCTTCCTCCAAAAGTCTTGAGTCGGGTTCCAGCGGGTCGCACTTTGCTAAGGTCGTACTTTGCCACTTCGCCAGAGTATAGTAGAGCGATGAGTTGTCGTAGTGCCTTCGCCCAACCTTCTTTGCTATCTGCGACATGGATAGTAGTCTGACTATCAAACAACTGATCTGGCACTTCAGGTAACTGATTGACATACTGTTGCTCCACAGAGAATCCAACCCCAGTACCGCAGAGCAGGATATACATAGCCTCATCGAATGCTTTCGGGTCATCAATGGGCAGGTACGAGCAGTTGTAACCTGCGGTGTTATCCCTGTCCAGGGCTTTGCCAGCAGTCATGATAGACCGCATAGATGGCATCACCTCTAGGTTGACGATGGCATCCTTTAGTGCTGCTTTGTTGGGGATGTCATGGTTGTACTTCTCTTTAAGATGCTTCTCCATAAAGTTAAGGTAACGATCTACAGTTTCGCCCCAATGCTCACGGCGATGTTGATCTGGCAGAAACCGACTGTAGCGGCTCTTAGAAATAAATTGCTGGTAAATGTCCATTTTAGTCATTGATTAAGTCCTCTAGTTGTTCAAAGTTATTTTCAACCTTATCTATAAACCTCTCTAGCAAATCCTCTGAAGATATGTCTAGTAATTCTAGCAGCGTTATCTCATCGAACTGCTTCAACTTATCTATTATATCCCTCAGAGTGTATGCCATGCTTATCCTTTCTTATAGTAGATACTACGAATCTTATCATAATTCTTGATAGCGAATTGTAGGTAGTGCAATGCCTTCTCCAAGTCCTGCTGACCATTCTTCTTGTTATGGCGCTGGACATACTTGATTACATTACACAGCCACGGGTCCAACTCCCAGTCAATGAAAACATCCCAGGGCTGGATCTTTGTAGACTTGTAATGGCTACCGCCAACCTGCATTTTGTCCACCAACATCTTGCCCAGATCTGTCTTCTCTGTGCTACGAGACACGACAGCGTTCCATTCATCAGGTGTTACATCATCAATACTAGCCATATTTCTTCCTTAAGTAATCCAACGATACAAACATTTCATCAAAGTGACCGTCATTGACTTCGTGCAGCACCACAATGCCACGCCAATGTTGGTTGCCCTGATGACCCATATAGTCCTCATCATGCAGGTAACACGAACCTGCGATGATGCAGGTGATATTACTGCCATCAGCCCTGCGTCCATAGGCTACTTGCCTGCCCTGCTGATGCCCTACTACAGCGGATTGGTGAACCTTACTAATCATGGCTGAGGCTGTGCCAATTGGCCTGCCCATAACGCCACTTACAAGGTAATGGCAATATACCACGCCGTCAATAACAACAGGATCAAGGAAATCAAACACCTCCCAACCAGCCTCTTCGTATCCGCAATCATCCGTGCTAATAGTTCCGTCGAGTTTAGGATCGCTTTCAATTGCTCTTTTGATCCTGTTTTCGTGATTGCCAAGCGTGAGAACCATTCGAGGTCGATATTGTCTATCCTTGTTTCGTCTTGCTCTCTCATTAAAGTCCTTTAGTGGTTGTAGTAATAGTTCCATTCCCTTGCGTGTGGCTTCAATGTCTTTCTTATAACGCCTACCCTCAAAAGACTTTTTACCTTTGTCGTACTCTGACAGCGAAGGCATATCAGCAAAGTCACCGATGTTGATAATGACATCAGGCTTCTTCTCAACGATGTAGTGACCAATCCATTCCAGATGCTCAAGGGGAACGCCATCCTTGACTTGACAGTCGGGTATGATTAGATGTTTCATTTCCAGTCGTCATGCTCTTCTAAAGATTCACGGACACGCCTAGAGAATTCATCATCACGAGGAATGTGATTGAAGATGCGGTTATTAAAAATTGTTTCTGTGTGGATATGCTCACTGATGTCATAGCCATAGAAAGCACTAAGGAAGTCTACAAAGGACTTCAGCGGTACTTCCCAGCTATCTTCCTCATGAAACTCAGCTTCAAAAGATAAGACACGGTTGTTAGCCACACCATCATAGCCTTCATCACTAAACTGCTCTGTGATCTTAAACTCATATTTGTTCACGGGTACTCCTTTCTAAAAGGTCAAAGTAATATTCAGCGTCAACCACTACCAAGGGCTTGGCCCTATTTTGTTTAATAACGACGACAGCTTCTCTGCTGGGAGGGCAGTTCTCTTGCGCTTGTTCGTAGAAGCCGTATACGGCAATTCGATCCCTTGACTTGCATTCGACACTAATACCCAGTCGTCGTGCCGCCACTGGCGAGAAGAGGATGTCTTCGCCACCTGCGCCCATACTTGTTGATCTAATGTCTTCATCACTTAGTCCAAATAGGGTTATTAGCTTGTCCCTGACCCACTGTTGGAGCAACCTTCCTTTTGCTTTTGCGCTTTGTGTTTTCAATCTTAATTTCCTTTCGCTTTTTGATCCACGCCTTCGGTATCATCATCCTGGCATTGTTGCTTCCCAGCGACAGTGTTGATGCGATGACAACAGCGTCATCATCTTCAGTGATGAGAAAGCCTAGCGTGGTGCAGGGATGTAACTCTGGCTTAGTGTCAACTTCCCAACCTGCGCTGCATACAGCGTCAATCCATTCCACTAAGATAACTTTATTCATGACGGGCAAACTCTCCATGTAGTTCTTCTCTAGCTTTTTTAACAGCTTCAACGGCTTCTTCCAGCGTTTTAAAAAGGCCTATATATTTTTCTTTTTTGTTAATCATTAGTCGAGCCTTCCATTTTTTACAGGGAGCGTACCAAGACACACCTTTAAATCCGCTGGTGTTGTTTTTTCCAATTCGTGAATTTCTACAGTTTTCAGATGTTGTAGCAGGCCGTAAATTTTCTATGCGATTGTTAATTTTATTACCATCTATGTGGTCAAGACAGTATGGTAAATAGCCGTGATGCATTAAAAAAATAATCCTATGAGTAAGGTATTTTTTGCTATTTATTCTTGTATATAAATACCCACGACCATTTAAGGATCCAGCAACATCTCCTACCTTAATATTATTAGACTTAGCAACCTTCCAATACAGAACCCCGTCTTTGTACTCAAATAACTTATTCAGCAAATCCTGTGTCAATTCGTTGGTGGTGTCCACAGTTCTTCGTCCTTTCGTCGTATCCATAACAGTTGGCCTTGCTCTGTCAAGTACTCTACATCACCCTTGTAAGCCTCTAGGACAGCTTTGTATAACTCCTGCTCAGTCTCGCAATCCTGTATAATCTTCTCAGCCTTCTTAGGACCGATACCAGCCAGTCCTGGGATATTGTCTGTTCTATCGCCTGTAAGCAATTGTCGGTAGAAGTTCTTAATTGCCTGCGATTCAGTAATGTAATAGCGCTCATTCTTAACGAAGTTGTAATGATGGCCTCTTAGATTGTCCAAATCTTTGTCAATCGAACAGATAATATAATCATTCTCGCCTAGGCTGTAGGCTCTGATGCCGATGGCATCATCAGCTTCTTGCTTTTCCTGCACAGAGAAGGCCCAAGCATCTATCATGTACTGACGGATAACACCAAGATGCCTAGGCTTCTCTGATATACGAGTGCCTTTGTACGGCGCTGACTTCGCTATGTCAAACCTAAAGTTACTAGAGCCAGTAAGATAGCCTTCGCAGTCTTCAACCTCTGTATAAGTAAACACCAGTTCTTCTAAAAACTCTGATGCCTTCTTAATAGCGATCTTTTCTGACTCATCCTCACAACCATAGGCTATGCGGTAAGCGACGATGTCAGCGTCGATTAAGGCTATCACAGGAAGTCGTCGTCGTCTTCAGAAGCATCATAGGCTTGTAACTCCTCAATGACCATCTTCTTTAATGATGCAGAAGTGCCTTCCTTGTTCTTCCACTTCCAGCTATAAGAAGTCACCAGCGCCACTGCCTTGCTGCCGTTGCCAACAGCTACATTAGCCAAGTCATTGCCCTCAGCATCGAAGACTTTGATAGGGATATTGCTCTTAGCGGTGATGTAGAAGCCTTTCTCTGGCTTATCTTCACGGCTACGAACTTCCAGGCCAAGTCCTTCCAGAGCCTTTACAGCGCCTTCAGAGAGGTTACACAGGTCTACCTGATACTTACCACTCATGTCGTTCTGTTTGTTGTGGAAACACCACTGTACTTCTGCTTTGATTTTGACGGGCTTTGCGTTTTCCATCATAGTTCCTTTCAATGTTTAGAGAGACTGCTGTGAGTGTACAACTTATCCTGCAAAATATCGAGCATAACAACATCCAATGCTTCTGTCAATAGTTTATATATCCTTTGTTTATCCTCCATAAGATCATCTGATGCACCTATCATAAATTGGCCCTCTAGTGTTTCATAGACGACCACGCCTCTTGCAATATCTGCTCGGTCAACTTTCAATGTGTTTCTGCCCAGTTAAGTCCAACCTTGTATTCGCCCGTGAGTGGGCATCGTAACCCCAGAGCCGTGCCAGCCTCTGTGATCGCCTGTACTGCCATCTTACCAGCCCTCTCAGCATCTTCCTGGGCCACTTCCATTTGCCATTCATCATGTACATTCGCAACAAAGTGCGCCTTTACTTTAAATTTCTTAAACTTTTCATTGAGTATTATCAATGCCTGCTTCATTACTATCGCACCAGCACTCTGTAATAGCGTGTTAAGTGCTGCGTGTGAGGAACGAATGTGTAATCGCCGACCATCCAAACCACCGATGTGTCCTTGCGAAGATGCCCTTTCAATCGCTGTTTTAAGTGATTTGAGCGCTGGTGTATTATCAAGAAAGGTGTCGATAAGCCGCTTACCCTCTTTTTCCTTACCACCCACAATTGACCCGATCTTAGCTGGGCCTGCGCCGTAGAGTAGAGCGTAGATGAATGTCTTTGCTTGCGCCCGTTCTGCCAATCCTGCGGCATTTTGGTTCTTGGTATGAATATCACCCTCGCAGACTTCTTTAACATAAGATTCATCAATGTCCTTTCCTACATCTCTTTCATCATTAAGATAGTGCGCCAACATACGCAATTCCAACCCACTGGCATCAGCCCCGACTAGCCTATACCCATCATCAACAACCCAGCAGGCACGACACTCATGCCCATAAGGGCTGGATGATGACGGTATCTGGGCCATGTTAGGGCTGTGGTGTGTCATTCGCCCTGTGACAGCCCCGTTGGTGATGACCTTACCACGCACCCGTCCATCGTCCTCAACAGCAGCAATCCATGATTTAACCTGAGCGTACCGTTTCTGAAGCATAAGGTACTCGGCAACAAGTTTAGCTTCTGGAAGATCAACTCCTGAAAGCGTGGTTTCATCGACAATCACCGATCCTTTCTCTGTTAGCTTTGTTGGCTTCCAGCCCAGTTCCTGCAATCGCTTCGCTATCTGCTGCCGTGAACCAGGGTTGAATACTTCAACATGATCCTTCAGTCGCTTTCCTGTTTTTTTGTGGAATCTTTCTGTTGTAACTGTTGGAAATACTCCTTGAAGCTGTTGTTCGATTTCTCGCATTCGATCAGAAAACTCTGCCACAAGGCCCATGCATCTTGACAGGTCGAGTTTAAAGCCTCTTCGCTCTTGTTTGCATATAATTGCAGCAACCTCATGTTCGATTTCAATTGCTCGTTCACCAAACCCGTAAACCGATTCTTCTCGTTTGAGTTCATGATAGACCCTTTCTAGTAAGTTAACATCCCTGATGCAATACTTCGTCAACAACTTAATATGTGGCTTGTCAAACGGCAGTTTACTTTCCTTATCATAAGGAAGTCCGTTAATACGATGCCAAACTCTTTTGTATTCAATTTTCTTTAAACTTAACTGTTTTCCGAATGCGTCTAAGCTGTGTCCTCCTTCTCTGTTCGGGTTCAGTAGCCTTGACATCACTAGGGTGTCTACGCACTGGCTTAAGCGAATCTTCGTATGCCATAGCCTGTTCAGGTGATAGGCATCGAAACTTACGCCGTTGTGCATAACTAACTGACTTGTTCCCAGATACTCGCTCAACCCGTTTGCTTGAGTCCATACTTTGATTTCACCATCCTTCTTGGTAACACAACACCAAATTGTATCAAACTTAGTATTAGTCTCAATGTCAAGAAAGATCACTGATAGAGATCCCATTCCTGCTGGTTATAGCGATAAATCTTACCATCGTTACCCAGTCCTAAAATGTTACCATTCCTGTCACTGGTAATGCTTAGGACTGTGAAAGGCGCTGCATCTTCAACTCTAGCATCCTGTCCTTTTGTTGCTGGGGTGTCATTGATGACCAATTTTTTAGGTCGTCCTGGCTTCTTAGGCAAGTTTTGCATATTTTCCTTTCCCAATCAAAATCACAAATGTTAACACATGGAGACACCTTTTCAGGCTCGTCTGGTAATTCTACCAGATAAGGCACACCAGAGACACGGGCTTTAACCATTACAGATCCCCTACATAGTATTTCAGTACCAGCTTCACAGCCTTGATATGCTTCTTCAGCAGCTTAAGGTCTTTGTCTTTGTCGGTGTCAAAGATAGACATACCAGTGCCTTGTTTCCTACATACAAAGTCATGCTCCAATGTCTCAAGCAATCCTTTTAGATTCTTTGACACAATAATATCAGATAATTCCCAGTCTACATCAACTTCTATCTTCATCCTTGGAATCTCCGCTTCAGTTCGTGCAACAAATCACCAAACTCAAACTCATCAAAGTCTAGTTCAGCATCCCATTGCCCTGCCAGGGTCAGGACTAATTGTTTGTCTGTCATGTCCTTTGGCTCTGGCTTAATAAACTTTTCAGCCTCTTCTTGCATCTGCTCATACAACTCATCTTGGTAGCGCTCATACATAGCCGCAGCTTGGTCGTAGTTCGTGAACATTAGTAAATCCTTTCCAGTGTTATAGTCTTCACCATCGCTGACAATTGTGGTGACTGCTAGTATATAGTCCTCATAACAGCATCATAGATAGCGTCTTTACATACTTCGTTAAACTCTTCCAGTTCGTCATCTGTGAGAGGCTTGCCTGTGTCGTACCAAATAGCATAACTAGCAAACGCATCACAGAAGTCAGGATAGTCTGTTGTGTCAATCCCGTCAACCTCGATGTCAACGACTTCACGGCCTTTGAATGTGCAGATCATTAGAGTTCTCCTTTATCACTGTTTTGGTTACGATAATTATCAAGTTCATAAGCCTGACAGAAAGTATCCCATAGCTTATCACCACGCAACTGCAATGTGTAGCGCAGGCCTATGATGATATTGGCTAAGTCGTCCTCTGTCAACGGCCCTTCAGGGCTGTCCATCATACGCCACAGAAGCGTTTCTAAGTCCTGTGTCATGCCTGTAACACTTAAAATGTCCTGCTCTAAATCGAATCGTGTTTTCATAGTGCAGTCTCCGCTATCTCTGTCATCCTACCTGTGAATTTGTCATAGTAAACAGCACCAGACGGTCCAGTTTCACCGCTATATCGGTTCTTGATTACCCGCAGCCGTGTGGTGTTGCGCTCTATCGGATCTTCTGCCTGTGCATGCGCTCC
>Ga0208644_1001285_pt1 | contig 21187 bp, 43 predicted proteins | sample VirMetDEL_Nov_18_FD_184517 | JGI IMG/M metagenome (GOLD analysis project Ga0208644, IMG submission 184517) | Aqueous microbial communities from the Delaware River and Bay under freshwater to marine salinity gradient to study organic matter... | ecosystem: Environmental > Aquatic > Marine >...
ATCCTTTTGCGACGGAAAGTGTATATGGGCCATTTAATACATTTGAAGAGGCTTCAGATAGAGAAGATGAAATAAATCACGAAGCAGGAGTATATTAAAAAGAAAGATATGAAAAGATTAACAACACCAGACGCATTAATGCTCCTAGTAGCAGTTTCAGTGATTGGAATGACCTTTTATTTATTTTATAACTTACTTTAATATGACAGATATGAAGAAGATATATTACCACGTGGTAATGAAGGCAAGCGGTTATGTAATTGTGGAGAGTGAACATAGAGATTGTTCTGAGGTTCCTTTCTCAGTTAATAGTTATGTTAAGCGTGAACGCGCGCAGGCAAACATCAGTGATCCTACTAGTCGCTACTATGGTCAAGTTAAAAAGTTTTGGTAAAAAAGTTGTGAAAAGATTAGGATCCGAACAAAATTATCCTTATATTTAAGTATTAATTTAAAAAGAGAGAAAATGGCAAAATTATCAAACAAATCAGCAAGTGGTACCAGCTTCCACGGACACAAAGTAACGGCAACGCCGAATCAATTAATCGAAGCATTAGGGGAACCTCAGTTCGGATCCAATGATGGACGAGGCAAAACCAATTTCGATTGGGTGTGTGAAACACAAGACGGCAAGGTATTTACGGTATATGATTGGAAACAATACGAGCGCTTGGATATGGATTCATATTACTCATTCCATATTGGAGCGCATTCCGGATCGGTTGCGGCCCGAGCTTTATCTGAAATTCACAGTAAATTTTTCTTAAATAAAGTTTAAAAAAGATTAGGATCCTAACGTTATTATTCTTATATTTAAGTATTAATTTAAAAAGATAAAAGTTATGACAGTAGCAGATTTGATAGAGGAATTAAAGTGGATGCCCGAGGGTGCGGAAGTAAGATTTGCATCTCAACCCAATTGGCCTTTTGAGTATAGCATTGACGATGTTGTAAGTGTCGAAATAGAAAATAGACGCACTGGCGAAGCTGAGGAAGTTGTGTATTTAGCAGAAGGTCGCCAACTAGGTTACTTGCCGAGTGAGGCAAAGAATGAATTAATGTGGTAAAAAAAGTTTAAAAAAGCAGCGGGAATATTTGGTTCGCGTTGCTTTTTTGCTTATATTTAAGTATTAATTTAAAAAGAGAGATTATGACAAAGTACACATTTGAGTTAGACAAGTATGCGAGTAAAATTGAAATGCATGAGTTTGACGACATTGCGCAGATATTTGTTAATGACAAATTAATTGCCGAGTATAAATTTGGAGGAGCAGGATGCTCGTTTATATATGAGGCAGATTCCAGAAAATTAATTGACACCCTAGTTGGAGTATTGTATGATCGGGCATCTGTTTCTGTTGAGGAAGATGTGCAGGAAGGATTCCTGAGCTAAAAAAAAAGTTTAAAAAAAGTTGCAAAAAGATTAGGATCCTATCAGAATAACCCTTATATTTAAGTATTAATTAAAAAGAAAGGTTATGAAATTATTTTTAAAATTAGGAGCAAAAATTGATGAGTGTAAAAGGCACGTATTTAATCAAGGTTATAGTTATGATGAGGCACATAATTATGTTAAGTTAGTTTTTGAGGAAACTGGTTTGAAATTTGGTGTGTTTGATTATGTAGAAAAAGAAGAAATAGAAAAGGCAATTAAATATTTAAATAATAATATACTAAAATAAGAGTTATGACAAAGCAAGAATTAAGAGACTTAGTAGAGAGTACCGATGCGAGAAGTTTGACAAAACTAATTGAAAAGGGACAGCTGTATGATGCGGATATCCAGAGTTTAAAAAAGAAAGGCAACAAAACTAGAATATTTGCAGTCACCATTATTGCCGCAGTCTTATTACTAATACTCGGCTTGATGATCGGATTACCTAGGTACAATGTGTATAGTAGCGAAATGCGAGGTAAAGCAGAATTTGTGAGAGCTGAGCAGAACCGTAGGATCCAAATAGAAGAAGCAAAAGCTAATGTCGAGTCGGCACTACTAGATGCTGAGGCAGATAGTGTTCGAGCCGTAGGTCAGATGAATGCAGAAATAATCCGGGCAGAAGGAATGGCACAGGCAATGGATATCGAAAATGGTAAACTAACCGATTCATATATCAAATACCTGTGGGTTCGTAATATTGACAAAGGAGACAAGATTTATATACCAACAGAATCTGGTATGCCATTGTTAGAAGCTAGAAATTAATTTAAAAAAAAAGTTAACAAAAAGGTTGTTTAATTGAATCAAAATGCTTATATTTAAGTATTAATTTAAAAAGATAAAGGTTATGTTAAAAGAATTTAAAAAATCGGAGTTTCTAAAAGAAGTAAAATCTAAATATGGTTCTATTTCTAAATTGAAAAAATACCTCAAAGAAACTGCTGAATATGAGTATGGATGTGAAACCAGCGAAACTAAAATATATGGTTGTAAAGTTCTTTATACTTCAAATCCTAATTGTTTCGCTAGTTATTTGATAACAATACCTATGGTTGGTATGAATGACCAATTGGGTTTAGATAGTTCATCTATTACTAAAGCAGGACATCAAAGAGGTTGTAGTGGTTATTATTTAAAATAAAAGTTAACAAAAAGGTTGTTTAATTGAATCAAAATGCTTATATTTAAGTATTAATTTAAAAAGAGAGAAAATGGCAAAAGGAAAAAGAAATTCAGGATTTTACAAGCAAGAAGGAGTAATGGGTCAAGCATTGGCAACGGCAAAGCGTTCAGCTAGCACAACCGACGCAGTGCACCAAGCAATTGCAAACGGCAAAAAGAAAAAGAAGCCTCAGACAGAAAAGGTAGCAATGTCATTCAATTTTCTAATCAATGGCAAGTAGCAGGATCCGGGCAGCAGCATTCCAGGCAATGCTGTTAGCCTTTCGTATAGGGTATATAGTTAGCAATTAAAACAATTAAAAGAGTTATATGGGAAAGAATATATTTGTTACAAAGGGTGCTATTAACAGCACGGCAGACAGCACTAAGGCATATATGCGAGACATCAAGCGTGTCAAAATGATCGACCGAGATCGGGAGAAAGAATTGTCAGCTCGTATCAAAGATGGAGATCGTGCCGCATTGAATGAGTTGGTATCTGCCAATCTGAGATTCGTAGCACAGGTAGCTCGTAGCTATCAGGGAATGGGTGTAGCAATGGAAGACCTTATTGGGTTTGGTAACATTGGATTGTTCGAAGCCGCTACCAGATTCGATGCGTCCCGGAATATTAAATTTATCAGCTTCGCAGTATGGTATATCCGAGCAGAGATCCAGAAAGCACTGAATGATTTGAGTCGCACAGTTAGGATCCCTTCTCACCGTACCCGCAGTGAAGAATACGGAGAGGTTAGTACCGATGTGCAAATTAATGATGAAGACAATTCCGAAACCTATGGATCCAGATATCTGCAAGCTGAGGACTCAATCGGTGAATTTGAAAGAAGTCAGTTCCAGCAAGAGCTAGCCGATCTATTAGATCAGATTAATCCTAAGCAGGCACAGGCGTTGGTGCTTCACTATGGTATAGGACAAGAGTATCCGATGTGTATGGATACCATTGCAGACAGAATGGGTATCACAGGAGAGCGAGCCAGACAGCTTGTTCGTGCCGGGGAGAAGTCATTACGTGGTATAGCCGGATCAGAAAGTTTGTTGCAATATGCTTAAACTTTTCTTGCAAAAAGGTTGTTAGAATGAAATATTATTCTTATATTTAAGTATTAATTTAAAAAATAAAAGATATGACAACTTACGAAAAAGTATGTGCAGGAATGTATTTAGAAAAGTATTCAAAAGACGGCAATCTTATAAGAACCGCAGAACAATTTGGAGGATCCGGCAATTGGGTTGTACACGTATTTAGCGGTCTGAATATCGGCGGAGAATACAATGAAGATGAATTTAAACAAATCCGGAAATTTTTTAAAAAAGATTAGGATCCTAATAAAAAAATGCTTATATTTAAGTATAATTAAAAATTAAGGTTATGAAGAGAGAAGAAATGTTATTAGAGTTATTGTTAGAGCGAATCCAGGAAATCGAAGACCTAGTGCATCAAGCACACCAAGCAGGAGTTGAAAATATACGATTAACTCGTTTAGGTATCTTGCTAGCAGGTATGCTGCATATGTTTGAGAATGGATCCGAAAAGGATATATCCGATGCGGTAGCCAAAGTGGTTATACGAAATATCGATTCTGGCAATGAGGCAGCAGCTGGTAATGCGGTAAAGGATTTGATTTCAGGTATTAACGGAGTTAACTTGAATTAAAAAAAGTTACCAAAAAGGTTGTTTAATTGGGAGAAAATGCTTATATTTAAGTATAATTAAAAAATAGAGAGATATGAGAAATGTATTTGAGCCTGTAAAGGTTAATGGTAAGTTAGTAGCAAAGTGTATTGAGACTGGTAGCATTGCACCGGCGGATAAAATCAGAGATGTGCAGATCCGCAATGCATTCAAAAATAGCGAAGTGTTGGCAGTGGATCCAGAGTCAGGTCGAGTAACCAGATTGTCGGCTAGCATCTTCGGCAAGCAGACAAGCAGTGAGCCAACCAAAATGAATTTCTTGCAGGTTGTGACAAAAAGAGATCCACAGGTAATGTTCAGCAATTTAGAGCGTCTTACTAAAATGGTAGCACGCGGAATCCAGCCAAGCTTATTAGTTACCGGAGGTCCTGGATTAGGTAAGACATACCTAGTAAAGCAGACATTGACAGAATCCGGATTGCGCGAAAGTTATGACTTTGTGCATTTCAAAGGACGTAGCACAGCAGCCGGGATGTTTATCACATTGTACCAGAACAGCGACAAGGTTATAGTGTTTGACGATTGTGATAGCATATTCAAAGACGCAGATGCAGTTAACATGTTGAAGGCAGCATTAGACAGTTATGACACTCGCAAAATCAGTTACCTGACAAGCAAGCCGCTTAAAGATGAGATGGGCGATCCAATTCCAACCTCATTCGAGTTTACCGGTAAAGTGATATTCATTTCAAATATATCTCAGTCAGCAATGGATGAGGCAATCAAGTCTCGTAGCTTCGTGTCTGACATCTCAATGAACACCGAGCAAATGTTTACTCGCATTGAGCAGCTAATGACAAAAATGGAGCCGGGTATTCCAGAGCAAGCAAAAGAGTCCGCTTTACAGATAATGAAGCGCCTCAACACAAAATACTCCGGAGTGGAGATCAACCTGCGCAGCTTCATCAAAGCTTCCCGCATCTGTGCAATGGGCTTTGACAATCCTGAGGCAATGGTAGCAGAGCAGATTATAGTATCGTAAACATATCTCTCAACATAGTGGATCCGGCAGCAGCAATGTTGTCGGATTCGCACTGTAAAAAAAGTTAACAAAAGATTAGGATTATTGAAAGAAAATCCTTATATTTAAGTATTAATAATTAAAAGAGATAGAGTTATGAAAAAAGTAAATGTTAAAGAGTTAGGAAGCAAGTTTATGATCTTCGGTAACAAAGGCAATGTGTGGAGCGACACGGCTCATGCTTATAAACTAGGAACCGGCAACCTATGCGGTACTCCAGCATTAAGCACCAACCATGCTAAAATAGCCGGCATTGAAGAAGTAGGATGTGCAAAATGCTTAGCAGCATTAGACATGTTCTCGACAATAACTTTTTCAATGTTTAATCGAAATTAGATAATAGCATATAACATCGACAATATATAAACCAACAAAAAAGAGAGACATGACAAAGAAACAAATCACAGAAACCATTCAGCAATTAGAAGCTGCAGCTTGGAGAGAGATGCATGAGCGCAACCGTATCTGCGGCCGTGATCATGTATTAGCATTAACTGCCAGAACCCGTTGGACGACCATACATGAGATGATGGCTGAATTGCAAATAACACCAGACAGCACTCTGCCAGACAACCAGGCAGTATTCCGAATGCGGCATCAGAGTTGACATATATAACATGCAGGTGCGAGGGGGGCTTAATAGCCCCCTTTTTTACTGAGCGGGGAGGGGGTAGCATATAGGGCCAAAACAGGGGAGGGGGAGGGGGTTAAATAGGGGGGTGGGGAGGGTTTCATTAACACCCCCGTATATAGGTGGTGATATTGGGTGGTTATATCTATTTTTCTAGCACGGGTAAGATTTTTGCTATATAGGTGCTCTTTATTAGAATATACAATGTATATAATAGTATAATACCATTCTATATCACCTTAACCCATTCTATCACATTCTGTCACATCCATTCTCGCAAAAGGCATATTTATTAATATATGATACGATTACGAGATTTAATAACGGAAACCACGCATGCGGAGGTATATGACTATCTGCGGCAACACATCGATCGCATTGCGGCCGAGCATGCAGAAACACCAGCACGCAAGCTAGGTTCAGGATATTGGGGTGAAGCTTGGCTGATGCAGTCAGGGCGTGTTCTCAAATTCACAGCGGACCCTAATGAAGTGGCTTTGGCTGCTAGAACGTCACGTAGACCAGCGTCTCCACACTTAATAGGAGTATATTCGGTTCGGCCGATCACCGGGATTCCTTTAAAGGATCCAAACACCTTGTATGATGATCCCGCAGAGTGGCAATCGGGACGTTACGGAGCTCGTGGATATTATGTGATTCATCAGGATGGTATTACTCCTTTAAGTGAATATGGCGTCACACTCGAATTCGCATACAATTCTTTATACACTGCGATATTCAGTGGCGGATGGACCACAGAGCGCCTGTTGCAGCGTATCGAGCGAATGAATTATTCGAATCGGGACGCGGAGCTGTTGCAACGCATCGTGTCCCAAGCTGACGGTATACGACGTGATATACGCAGATTCGGAGTTAACTTCACCGAAGCTCATTCAGGCAATGTGGGATTCAATGCATCAGGTAACTTTGTGATTTATGACATGCAAGCCATGCAGGGAGCCCCAGGAGTAAAACCAAGCAATTTAGGTAAGCCGATCAACATGCAGCAAATTGCGCCTGTGTACACCACAGACGGAATCGATACACCAGATGATCCCAACATGTAAACACTGCGAGGTTATATTTATATTAAACCATTATTAAAACACATACAACATGAAAAACATTTTAACAGAAAACATGCGCAGGTTTGGTACCAAGAATTTGCGTGAACAAACCGAAGACGTGACACGTGTAGGTGTGTCAGAGATCAAGAATGCAAAGATTGATGGTAACACCATGACATTCAAAGCTGGCGATCTAGATGAAGACACCTTCCTCGATCTCTCTGACATGGTTCATCCCGACACTCAAATTCAATTGAAAAATATTAAACACAACCCTGCTACACCAACCACCGCAGAAAGATACACTGTATCTAGTATCAATGATATAGTTGCAGATTTTGACTACGATCTTGCGAAGGAAAGACTTTTATTCTACTTCAATCAATAAACCAAATTAATAAACAACATGATACGATTAAAAAACATTATCACGGAGACGTCACTAAGCGATGACGACTTGCTAGACATCATATTAACATACACCAAAGACCCCGAAGATGCAGAGGCTGCCCTTGCAAGCTATCGAGAAACAGGAGATTTCGGTGACGCGGCAATTAGCTCTAACGTGCAGCGTGACCCTCGATTCCGAGCTGAGTCTGAGACCGGTGGCGCTGGTGCACGACTCGCCGCTGCTGTGATAGAGCGCGCGCGCCGAGCTATGCGCAGCATGAGTGATGCTGAGGTTGCTGAGTTTCGTGAGCACATCGCCCAAGCATTCGACATGAAGTTGTAGTGCCGACGTGCTGCTGGTATAGTCCTGGAAGTGTGACCTGACGTGCTGCTGGTATAGTCCTGGAAGGACGTACTAACGTTCTACCGCACTACATATTTATATTAAAGCAATCTGTCATGGGGTAATAACTGAGTTTCGATTAAAATTAGCAGCGGTGGCACTTGCTGTGTTAACACCGTTGTTAATGATACTGTGTTATGGCCCGTTACCTTCCATTTCAAAATATTGGGAAACTGAGTGGCAACCGCTGTTCATACTTTCCAATGCAGTAACCAGCTATTTCTTTTTCACACTACCTAAATGGAAACTTCCGGCGGTATTCCTGATGCTGCTAACTGCATTTTCCGTGCAGGAATACCAATACATCCACAATCTGTTTGCAATTGCCTTCTTTTTGAGTTCGTACTGGGTATTGTGGTATTCTAAACGTTATCCGGTGTTTTTACTGCAGTATGGAGTTGGTATTATTGTTATGCCTTTTAGTTTTTTATGGGGAGAAGTGATTTCTATCAGTGCATTGAGCTTGTATCATTTAACCGTATTAATTCGATTGCAACAGCTAACTAATCGATGACTCGTACATATTTATATATAAAAAAGATTATCATGATTAAACTTAAAAACATGTTAACAGAAGAAGGTATTATAGAAAAACTACCAAAAGACATTCAATCTGCAATCAATCGATTGCGGACAAAATGGGGTGTTATAATTACTGATCGTCACATCGAAAAAGAATTCGATCAAGAAGGAGGTACTAGACCAGATAATGGTAGTGTAGATCCAATTGCCGAGAAACAAATACTCAAATTAATAGCAGCAGTTAAACAAAAATTTCCATTAATCAAAAACCAACCAGGTATCATATCTAGCTACCGTAGTTACATGGCCCAGGCAGATAATTTTGGACGTAAAGTCAATTCCGGCCGGTCTATCGATAATGTACAATCGGCAAATACAATACCTGGATTTTCACAACATCATACCGGTAAAGCTTTCGATATATTCAGTGTAAAATCTGCGTTTTGGAATAAACACAAAGATGTAGCAGACTATATCAAAGAAATTGCACCAAAATATGGTTTCGATGTTACATATAAAACACAAGGAACATTAAGAATAGCTGAGCCATGGCATTTATATTATACTAATTAGCAGTGACACACATGATACGATTACGAGACATATTGACAGAAACGGCACATGAAAATGTGGTTGATTTGGTTCGTGATAATTTTGAAACCATACTAGGTAACTACGAAGAATGGTTAGAAGGACAGTTGGATGACTTGGTAGATAATGAAGACATAACTGAGTGGAATCGTTATGACACTTTAATGAGTATGCGAGACAATTCAGATAGTCCGGAAGAATTTATAGGATATTTAAAGTATCGACACAAAATGTTTGATACCGCACAATTATATCAGTTTATTGAACGTTACCTAGATTACCAGAATATTGCATGATTAGTTTACGGGACATATTATCTGAAAAGAAGATAACTAAAAAATCTGATTTTGATAGAGCCGAATATTATAAAGAATATATCAAGCAGCTTGTGCCAGAAACATTTAAAGTTGAAATGAAGGATAGTGAAATAACTATTAAAATTAAAAATTAAACGCACGTCTGCTACCTTAGACGTTTAGTTGCAAGACCCGGGGTATTTCACCCGGGTTTTTTTATGCACATATATTTATATTAAATAAACGTAATAATCATGATAGAAAAATTTATTTCCACTCTGTTTGCAAGCCGGACTCAGGCACATATATATCATTTGCAAACAAAATCTTATGCAGAGCATATGGCATTGCAAGAATATTATGAAGGCATCGTAGATATGATAGATGCAATTGTCGAAGCATATCAAGGTAAGCATGGAATTATTAAAAACTATACTGCTCCTGCTAAATTTGAGAATTATGGAGACAAGAACGTTGTTAATTATTTTAAAGGATTAGCAATGTTTGCTGAAAAGGCATATGATAAATTACCAGAAGATTCATATTTACAAAATCTATATGACGGAGTAATTGAGTTAATTTATTCTACAGTATATAAATTGGAAAATTTAAAATGATAAAATTATTAGATTTAACGAATCCAAAGCATCAAAAAATTGTTGCTGAAGAAATTGCTAGAGCAAAACGTATTCTTAAAGAAGCTGCGTCAGATCGGTTTTTACAATCAGCTGCAAGAAACTTGGCTGCTCAAATGCAAGGCAAAGCTGCTAGCGAAACAACTCTAATGAATCGTTTAAACAGAATGCCATTAGCTAATAGACTTACAAAATCAGATTTAGATAAAATTGTTGGTTATGCAATGAAAGAAATGGGATTGGATGTTGCTGCGGCTGCTGGAGAACTAGATTATGCTAAGATAGTTAAATGGATAGAAGGCAATCAATCCATGTTATCTGGATATGAGTATGAATCTAGTGGCGTTGCTAAAAATGTAGATGAGATCATTAAATGGGTTCGTTCTGGTCGTGCTTCTCAATCATATCTTAAAGGATTAATTGATGACATGGACAAATTGGAAGGCGTTGCTATTGACGATGCTCAATTTTATAAAGAAGCAGAAACACCAGGATTAGGAAATATTAGTGCAAGAACTAATCCTAGAGATATGGGATATAGTTTAGATTAAAATTGTATATATGAAACTTATACAAATTACCGATGAAGATGGATACCAATACATGGTAAACACTGATCATATTGTGTATCTTTGTAATAACAATAACACAACCACAGTTAAACTAAGTAGCGGATTAGAAATTTCAACATATCAACCATATATTGCATTAGCAGAACGAATTGCAGCAACACAAATAAGTTTAGAACGAGATAAAATTTTAAAAGATTAATATGGATTCACAGGAATTATATGAGCAAATGAAACAGTTATGGGAAACGTTTGAAGAAAACCATACTCGTTTTTACACTAAACAAGTAAAAGCAGCAGGAAGTCGAGCTAGAAAATCTATATTAGAATTAAAGAAGCTTTCTAGCAATTATCGTACTGCGTGTTTAAATGAAGCAAAAGAAATATGAAACAGCTGTTTGAAGAAATATTGAATGAAATTTTAGCAGAGCAAGGTGCTGAATCTGCAGATACAGAAATTACTGGGAAAGAATCGGTATATACTCCAGAGCAACAAAAGTTTCTAGCAAACTTTGCAAAGAATCAAAATGACTCATTGGGTATATTGTATTCATTATCTCCCGCAGGTATACAAGAATTCATTAATCGAAGTGGTGCTATCTATAATCTTTCTACCGATGTTCTAACACAACTGTTAAAATCTCGTGTTGTTTCAATTGTACCATATACTGGTTACAGCAGAAATACAGATTATACTATAAAATGCAATGTTCCGTTAGAATCATTAGCTGGATTTAGCACTGAAGATGATAAAGAATCTGAGGAAGGCGGTGATGCTGGCGGAGGAGATATGGGAGGCGGCAGTGATTTTACCGGTGGTGGTGGAATGACTACTGCAGATTTAGATACTGGCGGAGATATGGGAGCAGATACCGGCGGTGAAGCACCTGAAGCAGGAGCAGAAGAGCCAGTAGGAGCCGAGGTACCAGAAGAAGGAGCTGAACTTCCGGAAGAAGGACCAGAAGAATCATTCCGTAAAGATGGAGATTTATTGTTCGAAACAGAAGACCTAGTTCATTCTAAGTATACATATCCACAAATATTGCGCGAAACTGCTAAAATTGCTGAAAAATTGATAACAGAGCAACGAGTCAATGAAACGTTTTCTAGTCGGGTAGCAAAATCCAGAGTATTGAATCGACTACCAGCTGGATATCTGAATTTGTTAGAGCGAATTATTAAAAATTTAAGTGGTAAAATACATAACACACTTGAAAAAGAACATCTAGTAGCAGATATACTTGATAATTTAGCTCATAACTTTGGATTGACACCGAATCAAATATTAAAGTCTTATACATTTTATAAAAATCAAAACAGATTAAAGAATTTAATCAAAAAATAGTTACAACATTGGAAAGTTCCAATTAATTTCATATATTATCTATAGAAACTAAATAAATTTAACAAGTTATGGCTTATTATGTAGCAAAAGTACAATTAATCGATGAGATTGATACGCCGAAAGGTGTAAAACAAAAAAAGGTAACTGAATCTTACCTAGTAGAAGCATTGTCAGTAACCGAAGCAGAAGCAAAGGTAGTTAAAGACTTTGCAGGTTATACGTTTGACTTCGAAGTAAAAGGAGTTACTCAAAGTAAAATCATTAAAATCATCGGATAATGGCATACAAAGAAGGAAACGCAGTTATTGTAAACAACGAAGGCAAAAATGAAGTTGGAGTTGTTATTAAAAAATTCATTGTTAGTAAAAACACATTCTACGATGTCCTGTTAGAATCCAGGTCATGTGTAACCTGTGTGAATACTGCTAGATCTAATCGAATTTTTATCGATCGCACTTTGACTAAAACTTTGGTAGACTCCGGTGAAATCGAATGCACGGTGCCGTATGCCGAATTAGCAGAAACTGATCAATTGCCGTATACTAGGTAATACCGAACGTATACAACTACCTAACTTAACCACCTTATAAGTTATTAGAAACAAATAAACAAACGAATACGAATATAAACAATACAAATATGAACAGTGTAAATCAACCATGGGCAGTTTCCGACAAGTATCGTGCACGATATGGAGAAGTATGGGCAAATATTGATTTTGAATTTAATTCAGTTTCAGAAAAGTTATTTCATGATAGTCCTATGAGTACAATTGTAGGTCGACTAATAGTTGCCAATGTCTGTGAGGACATGAGCATGAATGATCTAGGTATCACACAGGCCGCGTTAAAGAATCTGATTAATGAATCTGCATTTGCTTCAGGTAATACCTGCGAAGTTAGAATTAAATCAAAATACGTGATGTTAAACAGAACGGAGGCAAATCGTTTATTTGAAACGATTGAAGATGCAACCACAACAATCACTAGGAAGTACCAATTAGGATTATATTTATAATAAATGATATATGAAAACATATGGATTTTTTTCAATTGCAGATTCTAGCAAAGAAATTATAGCAAAATGCAAAGTAAACACCGTCATGGATGCAATTAAACATTTTGCAAGAATAAAAAATTTATCCGCAGAAGAATTTGTAAAACTTTATATTGTAACAAATGAAGTCTAATACGATGCAAAACATATTTCAACATATCAAGATGACCAAAGCTGAGTATCAAGTTATGTTGCAATATTCACCGGCTGAGAAATTTCAATATCTAACTGATATATTTCAATCACATCAGGATCTGTCAAAATCATTGGAGACAGAAGACTTTTCTAAGACTCTGGGAGATTTCTTTGATGAATTGACAAAAGGAATGGATTCGGATGATCCAACGGAAGATGATGATGACGATGATGAAAGTTATTACGAAGTCAATTCAGAAGATATTCCAGATTCTAAGAATCGAGTAGACATTCTTATTGATGATGATTATGTGCTTGTTGAGTCTGACAGTTTAAAGGCTTTGAAGCACATTGTGAATAATTTTTTCGATAATGGTTATATTTTACATCGGGACACAGAAACCGAGAAAATGTTTCGAAAAGACAAATTAACACGATACCTGCGAGTTTATAGTATCATAGGCATCAACCCAGTTATATGTCCAAATTAATATGGCAAAGAAAAGAAAACAAGACGTACCAAAATACATACAGGCAAAATTCAAGAAAGAACAGTATAAGCCCGGAGACTATGTTTGTATGACGTGGTTAGGTGGATTGAAATTCGGCCAGATAATAGAAACCGATAAAAAGAATGAACATGTTCGTTACAAAATTAAAAGCTATAATACGTTTTATACGTGTGGCATTCAGATTGGAGAGTACCGATCAGAAAACACAGATTACGGAATCCTCCTTGCCGATGAAACTGAACGAAGAGGAGCAGCAGCAATACGATCAAAAGCTACGGGTAGAGAATTACATGAAATCGACAGAAGGGCAACTAGTAGCATACCACCTAAAACAACAAGCGCTGGACAATCTGCTAATAACTCTAACAACGCAAATGCAACTAGCAGAAGCCGAAAAACTACAAAGTCAAAAAATGCTGTTAAGCATAGCTCTACAAATGACAGTAAGACAAAATCGAAACCTGCTAGAAGCAAAAAGACCGAATTAGATAAAGAGGTGCAGAAGCAACGAGACTTTTTGAATGGTTTTATAAAAAAATAGCTCTAATAATTTGGACTTCTGAAAAATTATACTTATATTAATAGTGTAATTAAATAGTTAACCAATTAAAATTTAGAGCAATGAAAAAGTTATTAGTAGTATTAGCAGTAGCAGTGAGTGGGTTTGTTGTAGGGCAACGTATCGAGATGTCAACTACTTATATTGGATTCTTCGAAGCATTTAATGAAGAATTTGACATAAAAAATACATGGAGATTCTATGATAATTCGGATACCAATTCATTCAACATGCCGGCGTTGATGTTTATCGAACCAGAAGACAGCCTAGATTATCTCGAAATTGTTGACTTCGATAAAAAGTATTTTTACCGCCAATTCCGCCGCGAAGATGGAACGTTATTTCAGAAACGAGTACCAATGCTTAAAATTCACCAAGATGGAGATATTAAATCGTGTTTGGTCGAATTATCAGATAAAGATGGAATTTCAATGCCCATGATTATTTCAATTCGAATGAATGAGTTAAAGAAATTAAATGAATATTCTGGTCAAAATTGCATCATGTTTATTACACAACATAAAGGTGGCGGAGTTGAAGGTAAGATTTACAATGTTCCGTGTTTCAAAACAATCAATGCAGAAACTGGCTATGGTAATTTATCGGTGAAGTTTTAATTTAATTAATTAAGTTATATATTATATATATACAGTAAAATTGCCCCCATTGGGGGCAATTTATTGGTTTATAAAAAAATTATAATGTATTTTGAATTTTTTGAATTTCTGGTACGTTTTTATATGTATTTGGATCCTGAAGTGCATTAATCATAGCCGGTTGATTATTTTGTTGTCCGTCAATTTCGAATGTTGCGTTTTTTAAATCGGTGTGTTGCGGCCACAAACGTATTTCATCTTTATATATTATTAATCCTATTTTAGCTAAGTCAGTGTTTTTATTGCTGGCAGGTTGATATGTAGTTAATTGAAGGGTAACATATGGCTGTCCATTTTTAGATTTACCCAACATTTTTTCTTGCAATCTCCATGTATCCTTTGTATTGGTATTAGGATTTGTAACTAATAACTCACCAGTTGCGAACCCCGGGATTGTTATATTTGTTAGTGGGAACTTTTTATTATGTTTAATATCCATAGCTTCGATATCATCCTGTTCCGTAATAATCTCAGCCAATTTCACAATTTTACGCTTAGTAGTTTCGGAAAGGTTTTTAGCTTTGAATCTTAGCATGTTTTCTGCTAGAAGGTTTTTCTTTTTCATATAGTTTCTATTATTTAGTAATCTATTTTATATAAATATATACGAATTAAAAAAACCGTAGTATTAGGATATTCGAAAAATTTTTCTTATATTAATAAAAAAATACTATGATTAGATTTGGTTATTGTTGTATCAATATGACGCTCGGCAAGCAAGATATCCGTACGGGTCGCACCATGATTGAGCGAAAATTTAAGCAAGGCGGTATGCAGTTAGCGTCTGATATATCTCTTAAGAATGCAAAAGATTTACTTCCTATACTGCAATGGAATGAGCGTAACGGCATTCGATTGTTTCGTATAGGTTCTGAAATATTCCCTCGTTGGAATCATTACGTGTTAGAAGACCTACCAGACATCGAAGAGATCAAGCATCATCTCCGAGCAGCAGGTGACTTCGCTCGAGCACATGGCCATCGACTAACTACGCATCCAGGTCCATTTCACATACTAGGTTCGCCTAAACGTGACGTTGTTACTAACAGTATCATTGGCTTAGAACGACACAGTGAAATGTTTGACCTTATGGGTTATGAGCCTAGTTTTGACAATCTTATCAATATACATATCGGCGCAGCATATGGCGACAAAGAGTCTACTATTTCTAGATGGTTAGCTAACTATGCAATGCTATCTGATGAACTTCAAGCTAGGTTAGTGCTGGAGAATGACGACAAGGCTTCGTTATACTCAGTTCGAGATCTGTATGAGATGGTGCATGTACATACCGATATTCCAATCACGTTTGACTATTGGCATCACACTTTCAATACCGGCGATTTGTCCGAGCGAGAAGCATTCTTTATGGCACGAGAGACTTGGGAAAAGCATGGCGTTACTCAGTGCACTCATTACTCTGAGTCTCGTAGACGCGAGAAGCAACTTCTTATCGAGCGAATGTTTGAACACCATGGTATCAGCATGGACAATATAGATCAATGGCCTACCTTCCACAAAGAATACAAGGCATTCACCAAGATCAAAGAGCAGGCGCATTCTGACTATATTGTCGACTTGCCGAATACATACGGTGTTGCAGATTTAGATATCGAAGTAGAAGCCAAGGCAAAAGAGCAGACATTGCAGCAGGCAGGTATTGAATGTTGTCAGCAGCAAATACTAGTGTAACATATTTATATTAAATAATAATATAGTAATAAAAACAAAAAAAAAATGAAAACATTAGTTTTAAAAATTAAAAGTTTATTAGAACGAGTTAAAATCTTGTTTAGTAAAAAATCAACATGGATTCTATTAGCAGTGTCCGCAGTAATAATACATTTAGTTGCTCCTAACAATAGTGTGGGTGACTGGAGAAAAGGTAGTTCAGCTTCATTACAAGCTACAATATCAATTGATCAAGCTGCTTTTAGGAATAGTAATCTAGATGATTCGATCCTTGTACAAAAAAGTTCTGATTATGAACAGTGCATTAAAGATGTAGTTATTAATCCTACTTGGTGTACACCTAGTCATGATGTGATAGCTACATGTAGCACAACATCAAGTGGAATTTGTTGGGCAGGAGAAAATTCAAACTTTGAACTTAAGTTTCATAATGGTGATGGTACATATGTAGGTTATATCAAGTTTCATGAACCATATGCAACTCATTTCGAAGTTAAAGACATTCAATCTTACAATGGGTATCTTGTATCTTGCAAAACAATAAGTACAGCAGATAGACATTCTAACTTTGAAGTAACTATATCAGTATATTAATAAAAACAAATAAATTATGGCGTATTACAGATACAAAGCAAAAGTTACAGATGACCTCACAGAGGCTCATGAAATTGTAAGAAATGTCGGCAAAATGCTTTCAGAAGGCAAAATCGACAAAACATCTACGTTGGACAATCTAGGACGAGCTCTTAAAAAAATAGAGTCAGCAAAGTACTACGTCGACCGAGAGTAGACAAATGAAACGTATGTTACCTTATGTAATGTTGTTGTCAGCATTATCATTGGCAGCTACCGCAGCTTATTACAGTATATTCGGTTTAAGCAAATTATTTTCATCACAGGCATCTGCCGTTATTTTTATGGCTTCTATACTGGAAGCTTCTAAATTAGTTACAGCATCTTATTTGCATCGACATTGGAGTTCGATAAAATGGCTTGCTAAAACTTATTTAACGACAGCAATGATTATATTGATGGCAATAACATCATTAGGTATATACGGATTTCTAGTTTCTTCTTATCAGCAAACTGCTTATAAAATGTCCGCAGTAGAAAGTGAAATATCAGTTTTAGACCTTAAAAAACAGCGATATGAAACGAATTTAGGGGCTATACAAGCAGAAAAAGAATCTTTGAATATCAATATATCAGAATTAACTAAAGGCTTGGCAAACAACGTTATTAGCTATGTAGACGGAGAAGGTAATCGAATAACCACTACTTCATCTGCTACCAGAAAGGTGTTGCAAGGTCAATTGGATTCTCAATTAGCAAGACGTGAAAAATTATCTGACATGGAGATTAGTATAGCCGATTCGGTTAGTTCAATCGAAATGCAAATATTAAACACTCAGTTAGACAATGAAGTTGCAGCAGAGTTAGGACCATTAACATATGTTTCTGGAATAACTGGAGCTTCAATGGATATGGTAGTTAATTGGTTTATATTGTTATTCATTATAGTGTTTGATCCGTTAGCAGTAATATTATTAGTATCTGCTAATCGATTATTAGAAACTAAAAGCAATCAGGATTCTGTGCCGGTAGCAGAAGATGAGGAAGATTCATTAACTGAGGAGTGTGAAGCCAAGAGGGTTGAAGCCCCGACTCAGGAATCTTCCATTCCGGTGCCAGAGAAGCCAAAAGATGCTTCATTTAAACCACATTCATTACACAATGTGTGGAGATCAGCAAAACGTAAAAAATAAATAAATGGCAAAAAAGAGTTTTCAGAAAAAGGGTAGCGGTTCATTTCATTCTTTAAATTGTAAATACTGCGGAACCCAAGTAAATCGTTGTGATATCAATTCGGTTAAAGTTACATGTTCTAAATGTGTACATCAGCTTGTAGAAGGTAACCGATTGGAAGAACGAAAATAATTACTTATATTATAATTAAAAAAAGTTATGTTAGAAGCAGAAAAAATAAAGTCTAACTGGGAAGAATATCGTTCCCGGGTCAACAATTTATTTCCTACTCGTGCAACACAGTTGAATCGGTTGTATGATGATTTAGAAGATCGCATGGTAATGATGCCAGCATCAAGCATTGCACATTTTCATAATGCATTTGCCGGAGGTTATGTAGACCACGTGTTACGAGTTATGGATTGCACAACCAAGTTGTATGAAGCTTGGCAGGAAATGGGTTCGGATATGTCTGGTTATACTCGAGAAGAAATGATGTTTGCGGCAATGCATCATGACCTAGGTAAAGTAGGATTTCCGGGTGATGGTAATGAGGTGTATCAGATAGAAACATCGGATTGGCATCGCAAGAACATGGGTCGAATGTACAAACACAATGAAAACATTCCTTTCACAATGGTACCAGATCTTTCTATTTGGTTGTTGCAGGAATATGATGTTAAAATGTCATGGACTGAGTATCAAGCTATAAAAATTCATGATGGTATGTATGACGATGCAAATAAACCTTATTTCGTAGCAAGAAGTGCACAGGCTAAATTGAAAACTAATTTACCGGTGTTATTGCATCACGGAGATCATATGGCGGCTCAAATTGAATTTGAAAGATGGAGAAACAATCAGAGTCCGAAAGCAGTTGCTCCTAAATCTAAGGAAACTAAGAGTAATGCAATTAAAAACTTAGCAGAAAATAATCCGGATATTGGTAAATCTATTTCTGATATTTTCGGCTCATTTAACCAAGATTAATCATGATTATATTAGCAATACTATGTGTTATACTGGCAGGGGTTGCTGGATATTTTATATATCGAGCTTATGTATTAGCCGGGTTATTAGCAGATCAATTAGACTATACAGATGAAGTAGAACAGCTTTCTGAATACATGTATCGAATGATTGATGAAGCACATCGCAACATGAAACGAATTGATCGTTTAGGCGCATTTGAAAAAGAAGATGAAGCAGGAACAACGTTTCAGTTATTAAAAGAAGTAATAGACAATTTAAACGAAGAATTCAATGGGACGCAAGAGGAAGAAAAGTAATAATTATTTTACATCAATCACGCAAGCAGCAATAGTTGCATACAATCAACTAGAAGACCGTCCTGTGTTAAAAGAACGTGTTTATCGCAGATTCATTTTTCCGGCATTCATGAAAATGGCAGAAAATTTAATCAACAAGATGAAACCAGCATACATCGATTCTTCATTTTTAGATTTACAATCAGACCTTGTTACATATCTTACTGCTCGTCTAGATAAATTTAATCCTGAATCCGGTAAAGCTTATTCATATTATACCAGAACTTCTTGGAATTATTTAATTGCTGAAAATTCAAAAGGTTACAAGCAATTAAAACAAAAAACAGAAGAGTTTGATATGGATGAAGAAAGAAACATTATCACAGAAATGGATAATGATGAAATGCGAGACAACCTTCGAGTGTTTATGGATGAGTTTGTGGAATATTGTTATCGTAATCTGAATTATATATTTAGTTCTTCGTTGGATATACATGTAGCAGATTCCGTGTTACACTTTTTTGAAAATCGTGAAAACATTGAAGAATACAATAAAAAGTCATTGTATATTTTAATACGAGAACGAGCCAAGCTCGAACCGGCACAAACCACATACATTACCAGAGTAATGAAAACCATCAAACGTTTATACGAAGATAAATTTACCGAGTATCAACAATCAGAGTTCATGAAATTGCCTTTTTGATATTTATTATTAAAAGGTGTTATGGATAAAGACGATAAACTATTCAAGGATACTTCTTTCTCGGATCTCATGTCCGATATTTATCACAATTCCAAAAAGAAAGATCGCCAGATCAATCAGATGATAGCACAGTTGCAGCCTTTAATTAAGAATGCATCTGATGCTACTATCATCGTTCCACTTATCAAAGAATATCTGGATATATCCGTGAAAAATGATGATCATTTAATCAAATTAGCGGCTATAACACAAAGATACATTTCTACCAAACAAACTATTTCTGGAGCTGACGGCTTAATGAGCGACGAAGAAAAGAAACAACTTCTTTCAATTGCTGAACAAAATTATGTTTCGGAACTAGAAGATGAAATTGAAGAGATAAAACGTAAAGAAGATGCAGAGAAAGATGTACATGATCGGGCAGATGAAATAAAAAATAAGATATCAAAAACTGATGAATAATACGAATATACATTTTTATTGGGCAGAAGTTACTGGTACAGAAAATACATATACGTATGATAACTCTGATAGTGAAGATTCTAATAATGAATATTTGTATACCATACAAGCTCAACGATATGATACAGATGTTAAGTCAGAGCCAATTTCAGCAAAACCATATAATTTAAACAATTTAATTGTTCCAGTTAAAGGAGAACATGTAATCGTATTCCGAGCAATTGCTCCCAGAAATTCCGAAAGATTTGATCGTACCACACAATGGTATTATCTACCGGCTATAGGAATCAATAGTAATATAAATCAAAATGCATTTCCAGGTTTATCTGTTACTAACAATGCAGATACTACCATTCAACAAACAATATCTCCTACGCAGATATATAAAGGCGATAATGTAGTATCCGGTCGTTTTGGTAATACTATACGATTAGGATCTACTCCTGATAAAACTCAAACGTATTATAAATCATCTCCATGGAGTGGTGTAACAAATGATCCGATTATTGTTATATCAAATTCAAAAAGTAATTTTGTTAATAATGAATTAAATACTAATAATATTAACAATGATTATTCTTCCTTATATTTAACTAGCACACAAAATATCAA
>Ga0208644_1001286_pt1 | contig 21170 bp, 29 predicted proteins | sample VirMetDEL_Nov_18_FD_184517 | JGI IMG/M metagenome (GOLD analysis project Ga0208644, IMG submission 184517) | Aqueous microbial communities from the Delaware River and Bay under freshwater to marine salinity gradient to study organic matter... | ecosystem: Environmental > Aquatic > Marine >...
AGCTGCAACTGAGTAGCTAATACGCGGATTGTTAGCGGAAATGTCTATTGTCATGGTTCACCTCTTTGTTCTCTTCTCACACAAAGAAGCGAAGAAGATCAATGCACAAATAATCTAGGACAAATCACTGTCTATTAGGTAAATAGCCAGTAAGATCTTTTGCCGTGTCTTTTATTATATCGCCAGTCGCCATTGTTTCTATAAGTGGTGTCATGCGAATTAAACCCTTAGCTCCGTCTTGAACATCGCCAGAAAGCATCTGCCCAATAGAACTTAGAACTTCATAGCTCCAATCAGCAGGAGCGCCACCTAAAGAAACTAATGCACCAATCTTATCTGGTGGGGCTTGAAACTTTGGTTGAATAGGAAAGTTATTTTCCAATCCCATTTCACTAGCCATTGCTATACCACGATAAACCATATCGCTGTAAATTGCAGCAAGACCTGAGAAATCAAAAGATCTCATAATCTTATCTTCAATGTCCATGTCCTTCCAAGCCCAGCTTGGAGTACGAGCATTTACAATCATATACCCAAGACCCATAGCAACAGCCACATGAGACAAACGATTGCGAACCGCACCAGAAGCATGGTTGGCGGTAATCTTGCTTAAAGCACCCATTGTGTAGCTATAAAAAGTAAACGGTAAAGCAAGCAATCCACTTTCTACTCTGCGATAGCCTTTAACCCTAGGATCAACAGCAGTTTCAAACGGAAGCATTTTAGCTAAATGCTCTGGAATATAAGCAATGCCACTCATTACAATTGGTTTGTCTGCAGGCGTACCCATAATTACTCTGTTCATAACGCCAGAAGATAAAGCGTTTCTAAATGCAGTAACCGCTGCCTCGTCTGTCCAAGCTTCTGTGTTTGGTAAGAATAAACCGCCTTGGCTTTTCTCATAAGGAGAGTCAGCTATTTGCTTAGCTATCTTTGGAGTAATGTTATATCTAGCTAAAAACTCTTTCTCAAACTTACTAGCCTTACCTGTGCCCAGCTTAATAGCTGAGTCAATAATAGTATGACCACGAAGCAAACCATCAAATGTTTTAATAGCTACAGTCACAGGAGCCAAACCATTCATGATATAAAAAGCATTGTTTAGCTTATCAGGAATAGTCTTGCTAAACACATCATTCGTAAGGCTTTCCATATACCGCAAGTGAGTTATGCCACGAACAATCTCTAGTGCTTCACCAGCAAGATTAAGCTCTCTCTTAGATGCCTTTAAGGATATATCGTCCATTGTGCCAAGCACTGACTTGCCAATAGCTTTAAGCTCATGATCCATAAATAAAGACGCAGCGTCACCAACCGCCGCTAAACCAGAGCCACCAAGAAACGTCCAGCTTGTTGCTGTTCTAAGAAAATCAGCTACTTTAGTATCTATAGCATCAGGACGTTTAAGCGTTGTGCCAACAACTTGATCATATATAGCAACAAAGTTCTTAATAAACTTATTTATTGTAGCCTCATCAACACCATCTTTAATAAGCCTAGATCTGTAATAATCTATTCTTCCTTCTAGTGGCATTATCTGATTAGTTTCTGGATCACGAAAACGTTTGTGATACTCTAGTCGAGGGCCAACACGATTGGTGTAAGCAATCATAACTTCCTTAATGTCAGTCACAATGTAGTCTTTAATCAAGTGATTAGGAATATTAAGGCGACGAGATACAAGCGGGCCGCTGCGACCAAATCCAGTAAAGATTGCATCGACAGCATCTTCGTCTGTTTCTCCAAGAATATTGTCTATAGTTTCGTTGGCTCTACGCTCAAGAGATACTGGATCAGTTGCTAGCTCTTGCTTCTTAAATAGCTTGTCATCACCCTTAACAATAATCTGTGGGTTTTCACGAAACCAATTCATTAAAATATTCTTTAAACCCTCTCGGTCTGATTCAATCTTACGGCGGTTAAAGATACGCATAAGGTAATTATTAGGAGATTTAACTGATGGCATTTCATCCATCATATCCATAGCGTTATCAATTCTAGCCCTTGTTTCATCCATGGCCTTAGCTAGATCTTGCAGGGCACTACGCATGTCAGCAGTAAGATCTAACTCCTTATAAAGCAAAGCTAGTTTATCAATTGATTTTGCATTTTGTATTTTGTCAAATGCGTCATCAAACTGACCTAGCAAAGTTTGCTTCATAACAAACTCTTCTTCTAGATCTGCCTTATACTTAACTTGTTTATTAGTAAGACCTCTAGTTGTAGCAGTTTTATTAAGCTGCCTAAGCTTGTTGTTTAATTTCTCTAAATCTTTTGAAAGCCTATCTTGCTGTGGGCGCATCCATCTTTTGTTTTGCTCAACAATGCTTTTGGTAACGCTTTGAAGCTCCATCTGGCGACCAACATTTTTTAAATAGTTGTCTTCAAAGAGATCTTTTGGATTAATAAGGCCAACTTCTTCTAGCTCTTTTCCATACTGCTCAAAGAAACTACGAGCAGCTTGCACTGATGCTGCTTCCTGCGGTGTCATTTTTTCATATGGCACTTCATCAACTATTAAGCGCCCAATGTGATTATACCACTCATCAGGCGCAAAGCTATCTTTGCCTAGCTTACGACGAACACGCTCTACATATTCTCCAACAGGAACATTGAAAAACTCAGCAGAACCACGTGGACTTACCTCACGATAGTTTTGATTAATAACATCAAGAGCTTTAAACCAATCACCTTGACGTCTTGCAGACTCAGTAAACGTAGAACTGCCTACACTTTTACCAAGCTGGTTCATAGCAAAAGGCATTCCATTATCGCCACCAAGCTGAAGCATAGCCATCTTAGCCCAGTCTGGTAATTTTTTATCTTGTATAGTCGTGCGAATAGGCGTTGGTACTGCCTTCATAAACCAAGAATTATTAAACCACTCACCCGTAAACGATAAGTCTTCACCTCTTTTTGCTGGTTCATCAGAAACACTATTAAGATATTCTTTGTACTTACGTCCAAACGTTGCCTGTCTAGCTTGTGCAGAAATAGGTTTATTCAACGCTGTGCCTATTCCAAAGCCAAGAAGGCCACCAACAGCCGCTGTGCCCATTGTATAGAGCGCTGCGTTGCCTATTTCAGTTGCTGGGTCTTCACCCTCGCTAATCTCAGTAAGCGCCTCAGTGAGCGTTATACTGCCATCTACGACTGCTGCATCCAGAGCGCCTATCTTAGAAAGATCTTTAGCAGTAAGATCCTTGCCCTTCATTAATTGCCTTGCGCGTGCAGCTTGCCTAAGACCAGATGTAGAACCTAAAGCATTAAGACCTTTACCAAGGTGCAAAGAAGCAGCAACACCACCGTAAGGAATAGCAATAGATGCATGAAGACTAGGATCGGTAAGAAATAAATTAAGACCAGTAGAGCGATTTAATACGCTATAGTTATCTCTACGCTTCTGTATAAACTCTAACGCAGAAGTAAAGTTATCTTGAGAGCCAATGCCAAACAAACGAAGATAACGAGCGTCTTCTTCATTAAGACCCTGCTTTTCTATTATTGTTTCAACACGATCAATTGACTCTGGATCATAGGTTGAAGCTCTTGAATAAAAATTCAGCTGGTTCTTTATTGGATTAAACAGTCTTCCATATTGAGCATTTCCCGTTTGCCCAAGTGTAGGCACTGTAGATTGCACTGGCTGTCTACCAACATTAAACGGCTCTGCTTCTGGAACAACTATCTTCATTGATTTGGCTCTGTCATTTCTATTTGCCATGGATTGCTAAGGGCATTGTACTCTTTTCTTTTTGACCTAAAAATATTTAACGCCATGTCATCATCGCCAAGTATTTTATTAAACCTTCTTATTCTGTTAACATCAGATAAGAACACTTCTTCAGTCATGTGATCTAAAGTTGCCTTATAATTAATTTCAGCAATAACTTTGCTGCCAGCAGGTGCATCTGATTTAAACGCAACCTGCAAATTATTAAGAGATTGAAATCTCATATCAGCTTTTCGATCAGCTTGAACCCTTGGCTTTTCTAAAGTCAAAGCTGTGTCATTAACTATAATTGGCTCAAATCCACCATAGTCATTTATGTACCCTACCTCGTACATAGGTTGACCTTGGTTAAATGAAGACACAACAGGCTTATAGCTTAGCTCTATATTCAAAGCTTGCAGTCCTCTTCTTAGCCTGTCTCTATCACTTAGCTCTTCACTAGCCCCAACGCCGCTAGTAAACTCTTCAACAATAGCTCTCGATGTGAGTAAAAGATTGCCGCCAATAATATTTGCAAAACCAGCAGCCGCTGAATCTAATGCAGTGCCACCTTTTAAAAGATCATTAAACAAGCCAGAATCAGCAATAAGATTGGTTATTTCTTCTCTATGCGCGGTAATTTCAGAGTCTGCAAAAAAATTATTCCTAGCATATACAGTGCTGTCACCAATATAAGATCCAATAACATTAGGATCTGTTCGCATCTTTGATGTGTAACTATCTATTATAGAAGATATTGAATCCTCAGTAATTACATTGCCTCTTACCTTTTGCATCCGAAGCATTGCTAGTATTTCTTTTTTATAATTATCACTCATTGGATAAGCGTCTAATGCTCTTCCAATGTTTGCGTTCTTGGGAAGCTCAAGGTCTATCTTAATATCGGCATCAATGTTGCCATCATAGTTTCTAAACTCAAGCGCAATTGCTAATGGCTCTACACCTTCTGCCCGAGCAGACTGACTTATTGCAGAATATAAAGCATACGACTCTGGGCTAAGATTTTTACGCATTATATCTAAACCAGTACGCCGACCATCCTCTGTAACAGCTTCAAGATTTGAATAACGCTCAAATGTTTGGATGCCAGCATTTAAGTTGTCTTCATTATTTGAGGTTAAAGCAGATTCTAAAGCAACTTTAGCAGATGGAAGAACAACGCCTTGGTTAAGACCATCTACAATTTGTGGAAAATCAAACATAGTTCCAGCAGTTATAACAACATCTCCAAACAATTGCTTGTCATAAAATGCTAACTCATCAGGACTAACGTCAGAAAGATTACTTTCAATAGCATCTATTCTAACGCCATTAATGTATCTATTGTTTTGATTTGTAGATGCTGTCAACTTTCTATCTAGGTAAGCAGATGTACTTGCAGGATCAAACTTATAAGCTTCTCTTAATAAGTCATAAGCCTCCTTAGCATTGCCTGTTAGATTTGTTTCTTCTTGAGTTATTGCGTCCTTTAACTCCTCAAGATCTACCGTAGTCAACTGTATTCTATCGGCCCTAACTCTTGATTGAAGAGCAAAGTTTTCTCGAGCAGCAGTTATTAAAGTTTGCTGAGTTGTTTCATCTAATCCAGATGCTTCTATGTTTGATAAAGCAGATTGAAAGCTTGCATTCAAATCAGTAGCGTTTTGAAAATCAATTAGACTTTGACGCAATCTGTTTTCTTTTTCTAGGTCAGCAACACCTTCCATCCTAGATAAAGCCGCACGTCTATCAGATATTTCAGACGCAAGATCAGATCTTTGTTGTTGAGTCATGCCTTGAATTTGGCTTGCTACAGACTCACCCTGCGTACCTCCTATTAAATCAGCTATTGCTTGATAATCTGGTGATGCTTCATTCTGAAGCGCTTCAGACATAATGTCTAAATCAGAAGACTTCTTGCCAGCCGCATCTAAGTTCTTCTCTACCCAGTCAGTAAATAGTTCTCTTGTTACTTCATTCTGAACATCTTTATCTTCAATATTTAGAACCATGCCCTGTATATCTGCGACAGTAATAGATGCACTTATTGTTGGACCAAGCTCAGATATAATATTGCTAACCTCATTCTCTACATACTCTTCGCTAAGAGAGGCAAATGAATCTAAACCAGCAAGTAATGTTGGTATGCTAGTTGTTGTCTTTGCTGCTACAACTAAAGCTTCCAAGTTATTATTATCTATCTTATCAGCTAGCCGAGCCATGATTGATGGGTTTGTAAGCCCAAGTTTAAACATAGATTGCTCTGAGGATGAAAGCGTAGAGTATATATCTATAAGATTGTTATTTGCAGACAAACCTTGAAGCCCATCAATTCGATCATTGGCTGACTTCCATGATGAAAACGTCATGCTGTTTGTATTTTTTAAGTCTAAGTATTTAGCACGAAGAGAGCTAGATAAAGCTAAGATGTCTTCATCAGATCCACCAGCAGCAATAAGATTAGCCAGCTTTTTTTCATCAAGATAGCCAGACATCAGCTGTTGATTTGTTAATGCTTTCTTTGCTGCTTCAGCCTGTTTCTTTGCTAACGATGCGTATGTACTTGCAACATATTCAGAGCCAGCTTCCTTAATGTAAGTGCTATAAGCAGTTGCCTCACCCTCTGAGTTGTACATTTCTTGTATGTAGTTGGTCATACGAGTTTTATACTGGTCAGCGGTTGAGGAGCTTGATGCAAACTCTGAACCCTTAGAGGCAAACTCATTAAGGATTGCTTCTTCAAATCTGCGATCAATCATATTTTGATATGATCTAGCAGCAATAGATCCAAATGATGCTGGAGGCGTATAAGCCACAGGCATATTAGTATCTGGATCTATTGCTATAAGCTTGTCTGATGGCTGAGCTTTAGCTGCCTGTTGCCCAGCCTTCTCTGCATTTATAGCAGCTTCCCTATAAGCTAACTGAGAAATCCTAGAAGCAGTATTGCTAATCGCCTGACCTACTTGAGCAGCGCCAGCATCTGCTCTTACAACACCCACAGGCTGATTAAATACTTGTGTCTTTTGTCTAATAACAGCCATGTTATGTCCTTGTTGTTTGGTATCTATAAATACCTTCTGAGGCAGTACCGACTGCGCTAAACATAGCAGCAGTCAAAGCATTACGCCCACGGCGTCTTTCAGCCATAGCTGCCATACTTGCTTTCATATTCTCAAACTGAGTTTGCTGATCTATACGCCCAACGTCTTGAGCAATAACTTCTTTCTGTCTTTCTAAAAATGCTTCAACACTTCTATCTGTTCCGACATCACGCCCAGCCGCAGAGAATGCAGCGACATTAGTAGAAGTTGCTAAGTCATATTCTTCACGTCTAGCTCTTGATGCTTGCAAGGCTTGAACCTTATTCATCTCTTTGTCTGTTTCTATTTGAAACGCATTTAGCTGAGATGCCTGTTGCTGTGCTCGACCAGCAGCTATCTGGCCAACTGCGCTAACTGCGGATGAACCAATCATCATCATTGTAAATGGGTCCATTATACTATTAACTCCGCTACTAGACCGTTTATCTGCAATGATAACGGATCGTTTTGTTCAATGGTTATCTGTGGATCACGACTGTAACCTAAGAGACGGAACTCTTTTTTTCCAGTGAACCCAGTCTCAGTCACAAGTTTATGCCCGTTGACTGTCAGCGAGCGAGCACTCTTAAGATCGAGTACAATGTTAGTCATACCGCGAATAGATCCAGTCGCAGGGCCGTTGCCCATAGAGGCATCAATTGGATTGGTTACTATCTTTGCAGTAAACTTCACACCTACATACGCATGAGTAAACCCAAGACCAGCGTAAGCTGTAAGATCAACGTCATCACCAGCATTTACAGTAAAGCTGCCAAGATGGGATAGATTGGTACCATCAGTAACAATTACATCTACCGTGTCACCACTTGAGTACAATGCGCTTACATCAACAAGATTGCTTGAGATAGCACCATAAAGATAAAGGTCTAAGCCTACATCACCAGTGAACTCACACAGTTGCAGCTTGCCATCTGAGTCATAGACATTTGCAAACAACCTATCCTCAATGGCTACTACAGAACCAAAGTTACCATTTGTAGTTACTCTAGTCCAAGATGCTCGCTTCTCTGCTCTGTTAGATGAAAACAGGACCAAGTCACCATTGCCAGATGTAATAGCTGCATAGGAATCAGGAAGACCAAAACCACTGTGAACAACAGCCATATACTTAGGACTGCTAATAAGATGAGAGGCAATCGTAGAAACGGCAGTAGAGGTATAAGCTTCTTCAGTATCAGTAAACAAATACTCTCGAACAATCTTACCGTTGCGCTGCACAAAGATCGTAGCGCCATCAACAGGCATAGGCTCAATATGCTCAGAGCCGTATGGTGTCTGCTTTCTAATCTGTACGTTTGTTGGCGTAATGGCTTGGTTCAAGTAAGTGGGAACATAAAGTTCGCTAGATGCTGTGAAGATCTGCAGGTCACGGTTGGAAACTAAATATCGGATTTCGTTTACATCGCCCGTTGCAGCAACCAAAGAGATAGCATCATCATCTGCTGCATCGCCTACATCAAAATTAAAGAAGCTGCCGATCTTGCTAAACCAAATATTATCTGGCTCTGCAATGCTGCCACCAAATACCAATCTGTTTTGATGAAACTCTACAGCCGCAGGGTATCCCCGCTTTGCTGAGAGGGCTTGCTCATCCCATTGTAAACTAGGAGCGTGTGTAGTTATTGTTACCTGACCGCCGCCATCTTCTGCACTAGAAGCTGAGCCACCAGCAGTAAAGGTAAATGTATTTTCGTCTATAATACCACTAACAGTTCTAGCACCGTTTAGATTGCCAGCATTAATACCGCCAGTAGCGCTAGCTCCACTAATAGTAATAGCTTCAGAACCTGAGAAACCGTGAGCAATTTGAGTTACCTCCACAGTAGTGCTGCCATTAATCGTTCTAAACGGATTTAAAACAGCCAGTCGAATAGATAGTTCATCTACTACATTACCCGTAGCCTGAGTTGCAGACTGAACGCTGGTAATAACAATCTCATTGTTACCGTAGCGCACAGTTACACCAACATGCAAAGAATCAAGATAATCACTACCAGTCTGAGTGCCAGTTGTATCCCAGTAGTCAGTGCTTGTTGTTAGAGTAATTCCAGTTCCCGTTGTGGCTGATGGATCTAGCGTTGTGCCGTGAGCTTGAAACTTAGAGTAAGGTTGGAATGTAACGCTGTTATCTGCGCGTTGGTCAAAGCTATAGGTGCTAATCTCAAAGCTGGTTAGCCCAGTTCTTGTTAGCATTCTTGGCGCAAACAACGGATGACAGATAAACTTTACATCGCCGTACTGTGCCGTTGTGTATTCTTGCAAATACTCTTGATCGAAGGGCAATGCTGCGCTGCTTGTATCCTGAGTAAGAGTAGAAACCAAAGTAACAGTACCATCTTCAATCCTAAAGCAGCGTACCTTCTGATGCTCTACAGAAATAACGTATTCTTCATTCTCATCAAAGATAAACGGAAACAGATGTGACTGCTCTGGGTAAGTCGCATTGTAGGTAATGCCATAGTCATAGATATGCTTTAGACCAGTGCGCTTCTTAACTGCACCCTCGGCCATAACAACCATGTTCTCTACACGCTGCGCTGATGCTGTATATACGGAAGTATCTACCCTAGACAAAAGGGAATCACTTACTTCACCAAACTGAAAGCTATTGATTGGGACGCGGATCTTCTGCATTAACTGCGCCTTTCAGCAATAAACCTCGATGTGTTCAGCTTGCGTGTGGTCTGCTGCTGTGAGTGCAGCCTACGAGCTTGTATCATTTGGAAGTTAGCTTTTTGCTCCATCAATGAAGCAAGCTGCGAGTCTCTAGCCACAGATACCGCAAGCACCCCAGCCATCATATACTCAACAGCAGTTACAAAGTATGGAGGCCATCCAGACTCATCAGCGCGGAATACATAGTCGGCAATCACAGTGTCAGTTTCTACAGCATTGCAAAATATCTTGCTGCCATAGAGATCATACTTAATAGGATACTCATTTACCGTAATAGCAGAGAGCATAATAAATTCTGATGGAAGCTGATAAGCTGCTTCAAATCGTCCAGTAGGCTTTTCTGCTAAACGGTTAAGAATTGCCTGATCTGTTGCAAAGCGCCACCGAGAGTTAGTCAATGCGGCACGAGCCATATCTTCATACATTGCAGAGCTTACTGTTGCTTCTGCTGTACCGTCCTCAAAAGACTGAATCGCGTCACCACCAATCAAGAGAGATGCGCGAGAACATATTTTAATTGGTGTGTTTGCTATATCTGGCATAGTAGTATGGGGGCCGAAGCCCCCATCCCTTCTTAGTCGCCGTCTGTTTCAGCGACAGCAGTGCCATCTGAAACATCGACTACAGTGCCAGTATTCGACAGAACATTGACAAAATTGGTTGTTGGTACATTTGTATCACAAACAATAATCAGGTCACGAACTGCAAGCATGTTAGCTGCATTGTTAAAATAACCTTCTGTATTTACAGTTGCGATTGGATCTACGGTTGTGTACATCCACAAACTTCCGTTTGAATCACCACCAATTCTAGCTAGTCCACTTGCTGCATAAGCCATTAATAAGCCTCCTAGTTATTATCTAAGACTTCATAGATACCATCGTCATCAATAACGACAGCGCCCATGGACATCATAGATGTTGCAAGGTGTGAGACTTTCTCAGCTACATAGTTTACTTCAGTTTGAACATCAGCATTAATGCCAAGGCCAATTGAAGAAGTGTGGTAAGCAAAGTTTTTACCACCAGCTACAGCAGATGTTGAGAAGATCTTGAAGCCCAAGAACTCTTTCATTGTCATTCCACCTGCGAATGGCAAGTTTTGTGGGCCAACAAAGTCAGAGCTTGCAAACTCATTGATTGCAAACAAGTCAGCAAAACCAGTAGGTGACATTGCTAAGTAGCGCTGTCCGTCTTCTGGAATGTCTGCTGCACCAAATGTTGAGAACAATGTCAACAAGTCAGCTTTCTCAAGAGCAGAACCAGTGTCATGAATTTGAGTGCTATTAGCGCCCGCGTCCATTGCAGCGATTAAAATCTCATCAGTCTTACGACCTAAAGCAGCAGCGGCAGATTGTGCAACAGCCTGACGCTCGTTGATGTTAATCTTCAACTCGTCCAGCTTGTCAATGTACTCTGGTGCATAAAAGTCGGCCATAGTGGCTTCGACGTTTGTGTGCGCCAGTTCCATTGGAGTTACGTTACCATTGCGTGATTTGGTGTTTGCAGTGCCTTTTCCAATTACTTGGAACCGAGCAACCGAGCCAGACACATTGGTAGTACGAACAGTGTTCCGTAGTTTGGAACCCATACGCTGATAAGCCATGTGTACTTCTGTCTCGAACTGCTTGATAAAGGCTTGGTCAATAGTATTAGCCATTTTTCAGTCCTATTATGAAGTTACAGTTGCCAACGGGTATCCGCTTTTCTACGTCAACAAGGGTATCCTCTCGGGCCTTTCAGTGTATTACGGGCCGTAATGGCCCATCGTAAACACTTTTTCCTTTTGGATTGCAACGCACAAATTCAACATACTTGTTACTATTGTCTTCTATGACACCAACAGGCTCAAAGCCTAGCCACACTGCCCAGTCCAACATAAACTCATAATCAGAGAGCAATGTCATGGTCATCATGTGCTGTGTTTTATCAAAGAAATCTATTAAAAACCTTGAACCTCTAACCGCAGCAACAGTCTGTTCCTTTACTTTATTAGAGAACATAGCAAACATCTGAGGTATTTCTTGGTCCTCATTGTACCAAAGGCCACCAATAGCTAAGAATGACTCGCCTTCTTTTCTAGCAAGATAGCAGTCAGAAGATTCGTACATCTCATGCATGGCTTGATGAAGATCATTGTGACCAAGCAGAATTAGCTCCCGCTTGTTCTCTTGCGTCAGGTTTTCAACTACCTCATCGATGTGGTCTAAAGTAAAAGGGGTCAGATAATATTGGCCCCTTTGAATTATTTTAACCTCTGTAGAGTTGCTGGAATCCATCTTCGACCTGTTTAACGAAGTGCGGGTCACGTTTCGCGGGGTTGAAGTATCGCTCATCCTGCATCATCTCCCTAAGTGATTGCTCTGTTACACCACTTGTAGGCTGTGCAGCCCCAGCAAATGATCCATCCTTCATTGCTTCCATTACTGTTTCTAATGCAATGATACCTTCATGGCTTTCGCACATGCGCTCAATTGCTGGCAGTGCATCGCTTGGAAAGAACTTATTGGCAAACATAGATGCAGCTTGAATACGATCATTGGCATTGTCGCCCAGCTTTGCTGACTCAGCCTCTAAGTCTGGCTGAGAACCATTGATAGCTTCGGCATACATCTCAATGCCTTTCTGAAACTCTTCTTGGCTATAGCCATTCTCAAATGAATGCTCAGACCACCACTTGAGTAATTCGTTATCAACAGCCATGTCCTCGTCAACAACGTCTGGCAATTGATAGTCGCCAGCAGTTTCGGGCCTGTCACCGAAAGCTTCTGCTTGTATTTCTTCCAGAAGTTTATTGCGTATATCTTCCTCTTTGCCACCCAGCTTTGACTCAAGTTCTTTATACGCTTTGGCTAAATCTTCGCCTGTGTTGTACTTCTCAGGTAGCCATTCTGGGCGCTCTGGAGCTTCTGCTTGCTGAACATCTGCTTCCGTTACAAAGTCACGGCCATCAGCTTGTGCTGCTTCTATTGCTGCTTCTTCACTCATTTATTCTTACTCCTATGTGAATGTGCAATGCGCTGCTCTATCAAGCCAACAATATAGCGCTGACCTTCCAGATGTCGCAGTTCTTCTGTAGTCACATTAGGGCCATTTACCAATTCTATAGTAATAGAACGCAAATAGCGTAAGACCTCTTTGCCCGCAGGGCTTTCAAAGATCTGGGCGATGTTATGGCTTACCTCGGCATCCTTGTCTGATGCTCGCTGTATTCCATCAATTCCAATGTTAACCTTGTTCGGCAATCATTTGTCCTTGCTGTTGCTGCGCCATTTGCTGCGCTAATGCAGCTATTTGTCTACGCTGTTCTTCGTCACGAATCAAGCTCTCTGGCACACCAAATTTCTTAGCAAGGTGAATTGCTGTTTGTTCACCGTCAATTAGAAGCTGCAACATCTCAGGACCAAAGGCTCCACCAACCAACTCAAGGAACCTAGCAACGCTAGAAATATCCTGATTTGCTTGGGCTTGAGCAAGCGGAGATACAGAACGCACTTTAACTTCTCTACCGTTTACTGTAGGAACTTCTACGCGGCCCTGCTTCTTTAAGATGTATATTACACGCTGGAGTACGGGCTGCACGAGTTCAGCTTGTAACCTTCCGAATGCAGATCCCATACGGCGAGATAGGTCAGCCATACGTTCGGCTACTTCTGTTGCTGTTGCTGGCGTTTTGTTGGGATCGCCAAGCATATCATTGTACAATGCGCGCTTAATATTCAGACGCATATCGCTTAATACTAACTGTGCTACATCAAAACGACCTGCTGCTTGTAAAGGCTGTAGCCCTTGGCTACCCATAGCTTTCGGTATGATTGAGCCGGGAACGAGTTGAATCGTGTCAGGGTTGATTACGCCATCATCTTCCATCTGATAGATGCCAGAGATAGCCATCTGAGCGTTTTCAAGTATAAGCTCGATGGTCAGATTGGTTGTTTTAATCGCAGACAAGGCATTGATAAGCGGCCCACGACCATAAATCTCACCCGCGCACTTAGACCAACGGAAGCAAACAAAGGGATTTGATCCAAGTCCAGTCATCTGTTTCTTACTTAGACAGGTATTAGTTGTCATACAGATTGCGTAACTCAAGTAAGCTTCTTGATTTTTCTTAGAGTAGTCGCGGCATACAACCTCAAGAACTGTAGTCTCTCTATCTTGACCCATCATAGATGTAACCTTGGGATGAAAAACTCCATTAGGATACATCATCTCCAAGTGGTCAAACTTAACCTTCTTGCGCTCACGATAAACGTGGTCAATTTTATCGTCGGGGCCAGTATCTAGTACAAGATGAGGAAGCGGTATCGCAGAGAAGATTACTGGGTTGATTGAATCGCCCTCTTCCACGCACAGGACACCAGTCCCGACAGCCAAGTCCATGAATGACTCATGCACTTCTTGGCTAAAGTTAGAGTTCTGTAGAACCTCAAACACATATTCTGTGACTTCATCTAGCTCATTATCAACGGCTTCACGCTGATCTGGCGGCACTTCACTGCCTGACATAAGGTCTGCCCAACGCGCAAAGTTAGGAACAATCCCTGACTGTAGGCGACTGGCGAACTCTTGAACACCAACCACAGCAGTTTCATCAAATATCTTTTCGTCTCGACGCTGCCCTCTTTCCTCATAGTAAAAAGACTCACGTTGAGGAAGCGCATACTCATAGCACTCCTCGAACAGCGGAACCCAATTCTCTCTTAGAGCCTTGGCTTTTTGGTACGACTTGATGTACTGCTTTGCGATTGGATCTTCAGCCATTAGTCAAACCTACCTAAGAACCCTGCTGATGGTGCTCTAAACAAAGAACGTCTTCCTCGACCGCCGCGCATACCAGCACGAGCAGTACGACCCTCTAATGCTTCAGAAATGTCTTCACGTTTTTGTGAAGCGCGCTTCTCTACTTCTTCGCGCTTTGCAATATCAGCTTCGACACGTTGCTCTGCCGCTGCTTCTTTCTCTTTCCTACTAGGGCCACCGCCGAAACACATGGTAATCTCCTTTGTTTTCCCTTCGTAAGCACAGAAGAGATCAAAACTCAATGCACAAACTACATCCTAGACCAGAAGCTAGGCTTGTTCCTTTGCTTTGGGCCACGGTTAAATACATCAAAGTTACGCTTGGCAATGACTGGTCTGGCTGGTTTCTGAGAGTTCATCAAGGCTCTGCCCTCTCCAGCACCTAAGAATAAATACTGAGCCGCATCATGAACGTGGCTAAACATATTCTTATCTGGCTTATCTGCGTATCTCTCGCCGCTAACCTCCATGCGCTTATACGCATAGCCACCTTCAAACCCCTTAATTAACTGGGGGCATCGTCTGTCTATTAGTAGTGCTGGCTTACCTTCAACCATCTTCGTCAACTGGGAGGATACCGACTCTAGTCGGAGGTCAACAGAGTTGGAAGGCGCAGGAAACGCCTTCAAGCCAGCACCGCGCAGAATATGAAAAGGAGTCGATTCATCAGTCTGCGCTCTAAAGTCACCCGCAGGATCACCATAGATAATTACCTCAGAGGCCGCTGCAAACCTTGTAGATAATTCATTTCTTAGAACCTCTGCAAAACGCACGATCCCCATGTCTATTGCGACTATCTCTGATTGCAGAAACCATCTGCCCCTTACTTTTTGACCAAAGACCGCAGCAGGAGTTAGTCCAAAATCCACACCAACATAAACTGGCATGTTTGCAGCAACGGGTATTTCTTCCCCTGCTATGTGAACTTCTGATGCAAACATTGGATATACAGGCTTTCCGTCTTGAATATGACCCAGCTGATTCATCACATACACATCTATCCATGATTTAGTCTTACCCCTAATAAGGTTTGGGTAATAACTCTTAAGCATGTTCTTTGTGTTCTCAGCCTTTGGGTTTGGATCATAGCCTTCTATTTCTCCATCTTGGTTCTTCCTCTCAACCATACCAGAGGGCTGGGTATAGAAAGACCAGTTGTCTGGTTTAACCAGCATCTTAGCCTGCTCACGCGGTATATGATCTGGGATTGGTACTTCGCCAGACATAATGGGCCACCAATGATCTTCCTCAGGGGCGTTGGTATCGGCAATAACGCCAGTCCAAGAAGGACCGCCATCACGCATAGAAGGATAACGACCAACACGCATCGTACAGGCATCAATAATGCTCTTAGCAACTTCCCGCGCTTCGTTAATCCAGATGCCTGTGAGTTCCAAAGAAAGGAGTTTCTTAACGTCTTCGGGCCTATCAAGAGCCAAGAAAAGAACCTCAAGATCTATGTCTCCCTTTTGAATGCGGTGAGTGTATGGCACTGACCAAGTAAACTTGCCCCAGTCTTTTTCCGGAAACCAGTCTAGCCAAGTCTTGATAGTAGTAGTTCTAAGTTGGGGATTGGTATTACGAATAATAGCCCAGCGGCTTTTGCGTATTCCATCTGGGCTTTTCTTCTGTTGTATAGCGCGGCGAAAGACTTCTACGCAGCAGCCAACAGACTTACCAGAACCAACTGGGCCTCTTATGCCACGAAAGAAGGTATCATCCTTCATAAAGGTTTTGAGTACATCGCCATCAGGCTTGTACTTAAAATCTATCATCTATAACCTTTATCGACTCCAAATCGGATCATGTCTTCCACCACTTCTGGCGCAATGCTTTCAATCAGCTTATCGCAAGCTGCGTCACTAACCAAGTGACTACTCTCGCCAAACTTATCAACAACATAAGCAAGATGTACTTTGCGAACAATGCCGCGAAGAAGATCTAAGTCTTGGCGTTTAATCGTACTAATAAAGCTCATTTCTTTTTAGCAGTCGCTTTGCGCTTGGGCTTTGATTTAGTCACAGGCTTTGGCTCTGGTGCTGATCCCAAAATAAGGCGACGAGAATCAGCAGTGCGCGTTGCACCAGTGTAAGTTACGCCACCAATCTGATGTGTAGGCCCGTCATAAGCCTCACCACTATTTGCAATAATCCAAGTCATGTTCTGTACTTCCTTACTTTCCTAGCAATTGCTTTCGGTTGAGCCACAAATTGCTTACCCGCAGCCTTACCCTTTCGTTTAGCTCTGGTTGTAGCTGCATATTCAGCATCACTAAGAGCAGCGATAGCCTTACTAGGAAGATAACGCTCACCAGTCTCACTAGACTTCTTGCCAGACTTGGTGCGCCACTTCTGCTTGCCCCAGTTAAGCAGCGATTTTTGCGATGCTCTCATGCTCTAACCAAATATCTCCACGGCCAAGGTCATCAACCTTGCAAGTAAATTTAATGCTTCGCAACTGAAGCTCTTCAATAATATTAAGCATCATGCTTACACTACAAAACTCAATCCTCATCTATATCCTCCACCAGCAGCCTTATACCGCTTTGCTAAGAGTTGCGCTTTTCTTGCCGACCACTTGCCAGCAGCAGTACCTTGAACATTAGCGGCCTTTATTCTGTTGAACAAAGACTTCCGCATTTTGGGTTTGGTATAGTTACCAGCTTCATTAACAGCCATACCTAATCCTTATTCATATACTCTTCTAATTCTTCAACTCGCTTCAGCAAAGAATAATGCCGACCGCTTAGTGTACGCTGTCCGCGCTTGGCCATCTCGCGCTCATCCTGCATCTGGTCCTCACTTTTGTAAAGACCTTGTACCTTCCGCTTGAATTTCTTCAGCAGCGTATTGCTCTTCTTAGCCTCAACCTTATCAAGCTCACGACTTAACTTGTCATACCGCTCTCGGTCTTGCCTATCCATTCTTCTTCTTCTTCATCTTAGCGGCCATAATCCGCTTCTTTAAACCCTCAGGCAAAGTCTTCTGAGCGCCAGTCAGCAAAGACTTCTTAGGACGCCCAATCTTAGATCCGTAAGTTCCTTTTCCCATTGGCATCTTATTTCTCCATCATTGTTAAGAGTGAACGCTGCTGCATTCCTTTGCGCATCTTCGGAACATCGCCAAGAACTTGCTCCTCGCGTTTCTTCTTTGTCACGCTAAGAGAAGGAAGTGGACCAAACTCAGGCTTCTTCTCTTGATAAATACTCTCGGCACTCTTGCCACCACCACCAAAACACATCAGCTTTTCTTATGCCTCCTAGCAAAATTACGAGCCGCTTCCACAGAACCAAAGCCCCACTTCTTTAAAGCCAACGCCTTTCTAGTAGGGCGGCCCTTCTCATCCTTCATCGGCCCCTTCATACCAGCAAACCGAGCAGCAAAAGAAACACGACGAGGATTAGTACCAGTCTTCAACTGACGCTTTAAATTAGCGCCCTCCTTCCGCTTGAAATAAGCACGACCAGCAGCAGTCAATCCACCAGTCTTACTTTTGTGCTCTTTTCGCATATCCACCACTCTTCATTGCAACCTTGGCCCTCTCAGTACTGGCCCGAGGAGGCTGCTTCTCAGCCTGCTTGCCATACTTCCTTAACGCACTTCTCATCGGCCAGTGTCATTCTCTCTCAAAGTACAAGTCGCTGTGCCACTCGTGTAATTCCCAGTCGCAATGCCAACCCGATACTGAGCACCAACTGGCTCATAACCAGCAGTCTCAATAGTACCAGTGAAATTATCAACATCAGCCCAAGTACTCCCAGCATCAAAGCTGCGCTGTACAGTAACAGTACCCACAAACGTCCCAGCAATGCTAAGAGAAAAATCACCGCGCAATGATAACGCATCGCTAAACGTATCCTCAGCACCAACAGCCTTAGTCACTACATCCATCTCAATCTCCTTTTTACAAAGACCCTATAACAAAAAAAATAAAACTGACAATGCACAAACCTTTAGGGCTAATAATGTGTGGGAGGGAGAAGTAACATAGCGTGAGCTTGCAGTTTTTGCCCCCCACCCCTAGCCAAGGTCAATCGAAACCTTGATGTCCCCCGCCACTTGCACCTGTGAACGATCAATAGGCTTATAGCCAGCACGATCCAACAAATCCTTACTAGCTTCAAGCTGAACATACTCAGACTTAGCACCACTGGATAGTCTGCGTACTGTAGCCAAGGCTGAAGTAGCTGTTAATCCAAACGTTTCATTCATCCGTTGCACCATGTACTGTTGCACATGCGGTGCTTTCAAAGCTCTATGAGCACTTATCCTTCCAGACTCACCCTTAGCATAACCCGCTAACTCAGCAGCTTTCTTCATGCTACAACCTTCAGCTACCAGTGTATCCACCAGAGCCATCTGTTTATCAGTTAGCTTACGGCTAGCTGGAACCATGTTACAATCCTTTCTTCTAAGCTGACGACTAACATATAGCTAACTGCTGTCGTCTGTGTTTAGCTAAACTCAGCAAGCTATGATTAAGAAGGATTGTTTATACATTGGGGCTTATTTCTCATTCGCTAGCCCCCCTCTCCCTCTCTCCCCCCACGCTAACACTATTTCCTATGTGGCTGTCAATAGTTACGTTACGTCACTATACTAATTACCCTACGTCACACTGCATTTCACCAGTTGACAGGGCGTCCGAGCGGGCTGTCGTAAACCAAGCCCTATCGGTCTTGGCCCTTGCGGGCTTCCATCCCTGACGCATTGGCGTATCACGGCATTGAGCCATGATTCGCCAAGCAGGGTTCACAGGCCACCCTTGCAACCCGCTAGCCTACCCCAGCGTACCGATAGACATTCAGCCCCTAAGATGTGGGCTGAATAGTCTTTTAGTTGCGACTCAGTTGAGGGGGTCGCTCACACGCTCCCGCAAAGTGTTTCGACTAAACGATCATCGGAATGATGACCGTTTACCCCCCCTGTTTTTCTATGTGGGTTCGACTAATCTAAGGATAGATCAATCTCTGAGCGGGTGAAATTCCCCGCACAGGTGATTGATCATGACGCCTCAAGGCTCTGCACAATGACGCTACGTCACCTGAGCTAAAGCTCTGGCTCGGTGACGTTGCATCATTGCTGGCCCAGCAAAGCTGGCCTTCGGGCCTTGACCCGCCACCTAAGATTAGCCGTGACCACAGGCGTTCTTTTGAACAATAACCTACTAACTTATGGAGAAGACAATGATTCAAGACTCACAAAACGATATGCTAATAGATGACCTTCATAACATTAGCCAATGGGCCTGCTGTCGTGGACATGCAGCGCTAGAACAAGAGTTAGATAAGATAATAACAACATTAGAGAAACTTCGGGCGTCATCTAGCTGTCCGGGTCAAGACTTCCCAGCAAAGCTGGCGCTACGCGATCTTGACTCGGACACCTAGACGGCGCTTCCGATTAGTGTCGAAAGACAATAACACAACTTAATGAGAAAGAGAGAACGACATGGATAAGAAACTAGCTAAGATGATTAACTCAGACCTGAAAGCAGCTTACACAGGTGAAGATAACGTAACACTAAGCCAAGCGGTAGCGCGGCTATGTGCAGAGTTCTATGACCCACGCATGGTATTCGATAACGACAAGGGCTCGTACACAGAAGAGAATATCCACAAGTGGGAACAGATGTTCTTTTTGCAGAACATTGCAAACCACCTATGGGCTAAGATGTACGATACCCGCATGGACAAGAAGGGCTACGTCAAAGGCGTTGCTATTAAGCTAGATCGTGCGACACAGCACTTGAAGAACGTCACTGCTAAGCACGATGGCACAGAGATTTCTCTCAACGCCATTGACCAAGCCAACAACTGGCAGGATAGGCTACAAGACAAGCTCGCAATATATGAAGAGCAATACCACATGTTTGCTGACATGATGGAGGTAGCAACGGGCATGGCACACAAGCCATACCAACCATGGACAACAGCGATTGATGAGGCACCAGCCGCATCAAGCGACAAGGAAGATGCCTTGGCAGCAAAGCTGGCAGAGAAAGGCATCGACCTCAAGCCAACCAGTGTTGCAAACACTGATGGCGTAGAGACACAGGAGGTGGCGTAACAGGAAGGGGCTTCGGCCCCTTTTTTATTTGGACAGGTTCTTCTGGGGCCACGCCAAGAGGGGTGAGTGTGTGCAGCAGTAAGCTGCATGCAGTCGCTAGCAAAATCAAACTTAAAAAAGGAAAACCAAATGTTAAAAACTGTATGGATTGCATTCGTTGCATTCTCTACGCCAGAAGAATGCGATCAGTTTTTAAAAACGAATCCTTCACTTGCTCATGGTGAAGTGCAGTGCGTCATTCACAAGCACGAAGTACCGCAAGTAAAACCAAAACGAAAACCAAAAAAGGAAAACTAAATGAATATTGATTTGAAATATCACACCGTCTTTGTTGACGATGATGAAATAACTATCAAGCTAAAACCAAATACCCAATTCAGAGAGGATATGAATGTAAAACAAGCAATTAAAGATCTAACAGATGATTACATTGATGAAGCGCTTCGTCAGGTAGGCAAAGATCATGGATGCCAGACACGCGCTGCTAAGTTGTTAGGCTTTCAATCATATCAAGCATTTAACTATTGGTTGAAACGCAAAGAGAAATCAAAGTGACGCAACGTAACTAATGACTTTAACTATTGTCACTGCAATAATGCAGGACATAACCAACGGAGAACTAACATGAGACTCAACTACATAGATTATGCAGACCTGCCTTTGTCTGTAATGTTTGTCAGAAGTGACATCGAAGCAATCCATGAGTTTTTTCAAGATAACTCAAATGCAATTGATAACTGCAAACGACCACACGGAATGAGACAAATTGCAGATTGCTTTGCACAAATACATGCAAAACTAGAGGAGGT
>Ga0208644_1001287_pt1 | contig 21164 bp, 30 predicted proteins | sample VirMetDEL_Nov_18_FD_184517 | JGI IMG/M metagenome (GOLD analysis project Ga0208644, IMG submission 184517) | Aqueous microbial communities from the Delaware River and Bay under freshwater to marine salinity gradient to study organic matter... | ecosystem: Environmental > Aquatic > Marine >...
ATGAAGAAGGCAGCATTTTGGCGGAAGGAAGCTCCTGAGGGCACCAAGTCCAAGAAGCTTTCGAGCAAGCAGAAGAAGCGGGCGAAGGCAAAAGCTAAGGCCGCCGGCAGGCCGTATCCCAACCTTGTGGACAATGCGGCGGCGGCAAGGAGCAAGAGTTGAACGACCCGTTCTCATACAATGTCGGACCTACGCCTCAGTCCCTGCTGGACAAGGGCATGCCGTCCATGAACCTGCCGGTTACCACCGGCCCGTCAAGTGTCTCGTCGTTAGGAGGTGGAGGTAATATGTGGTTGCCAATTGCTCAGGGTGGCATGCAGGCGCTCAGTGGGTACTTCGAGGGCCGTAGGCAGAGCAGGGAGGCCGAGAAGGATCGCGAGCTTCGTCGCCAGCAGCTTGGCCTTGAGAGAAGCCGCTTCGGCCTTGAGAAGCAGCGGTATGGAGACGAGATGGCGCGGATGCGAGCCCGTTCCGAATACATGAGGCCAATCATGGAGAGCTACCGGTCTCAGTCTGGATTATTTGCGCCCAAGCAACGCCCGCAGACAGCGCTGCGCGGCTACATGGTGGGCCGTCAGGAAGACGAAAGGGCGTAAGAATGGCGAAAGGCGCAATGGGCAACGTTCTTGGATCTGCGAACACCATGTCTGGTGGCGCTGACTACAAGGAAGAAGCCAACCAGAACAGAGCAAGACAGAGGCGAGACGCCCTTGGTCAGGCGACCGAGGGTTCTTTCCGTCTGCCCGGTGCGCAGCAGATGCAGGCGCAGCAGCAGGCGCAGCAGACGCAACGCTACCAAGGACAGCCCATGACCTTCGCAAATATGCAGAAGCAGGGCGTTGCCCGGCCTGCTCCTCCGCAGTTGCCGAGAGCCGGCCAGACCCAGCAGCCGGGCTTCAGGGAGCGCATGGAGGCCACCGCCCAGCGCATGAGACAGAGAGCCAACCAGACGCAGGCCGCACAGTTTCAGCCGGGAGGGCAGATGCCCGCCCCGACTGTCGATCGTGTGCAACGGGCCCTGAATCAGCCTGTCCAGTTTGACGACCAGCAGCGCCAGTTAATTGAACAGCAGCTTGCGGCAAGGATGCAGATGAACCAGGCGCAGCAGCTTGGTATGCAGACTGCTACCGTTGATGGGCAGGTCCAGTTTGCGCCGCAGGAACGCCCGCTCCTCTCTGAGCCGGCCCAGACGGTACCGCCCCCGCAGCCTCAGTCCATCAGGGCTCCGGCCCAGCCCATCGGGACTCCGATTGTTAAGCCGCAGTACTCGGTTCGCGACCGCATCTTGATGTCCCTTGGCCGTGACCCCGTGGATGCGGTGGGCCAGCAGCAGGGAATGGATAATGCGCAGAACGCCGCAGCAGCAGAATACGCACAGGCGCAGACGTCCGTAGAGCCCCCTCCGGCGGCCACGGAGACTGCGACAAGGGTTGCGACCCCGCAGCCCGTCCTGACGCAGCAGGCGCCCGCACAGGCCCCTGCAACGCCGTCTACGCCATCGGCACCCCAGACTCCTGCCGCACAGCCCACGACAGTGGATCGTGTCCGGCAGGCCGTCGGTGGTCGGGGCAGGGCAGAGCGTCCGGGCAAGGGCGAGCCGGCACCGCAGCCACAGGCACAGCCGCAGGCACCCGCAGCGCAGCCTGAGCAGCCGGCACCACAGCCGCAGCAGCCTCAGGCCACCAGCCAGCAGGACTTGCAGGATGTGCTAAGGCAGCAGCTTATGGGCATGGTGGAGGCACCGTCTGCCTATCAGTCCGAGGACATCCAGCAGATGCGCGAGGCCCAGCGTGCTGACATTGAGGCTGAGTTCAGCGCACAGCGACAGGCGCTTGAGGAGGATCTCGCACGACGCGGGCTATCAGCCTCCTCGATTGCCGCCGGCCGCTTCGGTGACCTTGCCGGACAGCAGGCCCGTGCGATGGCGACGGCAGAGGCCGGGCTTACTGAGAAGGCCGCCGAGTCCTTGCAGCGTGGACGGGAGACCGCCATCCAGGGGCTGGCACAGGCCGCAGGTATCAACCTTGAAGAGCGCGGACTCGACCTGCAAAGCAAGAAGGTGCAGGCCGACATTGACTCGGAGGCCAAGCGTCTGATGCAGCAGGACCGTAGCCTCGACCTCCAGCAGGCACGGGATCAGGCAACCGCCTCCATCCAGCGTGCGCAGCTTGCTGAACAGGCCAGACAGCGCGTCAGCAACGAGAACCTGACGATTGCCAAGATGAACCAGCAGGAGCGCCAGTTCGCCCAGACGTTCGGGCTAGACGAGCGCAGGCTCCAGAGCGATATCGAGAACCGTGCAGAGCAGATCCGCCTGCAAGAGAAGGGCATTGATAACACGGCGGCCCACAACATGGCGATGCAGGAGATCCAGCAGAAGGAGATTGATCAGAGGGCCTTTGAGTTTGCGAAGCAACACGACCTTGACCTCGACCGCTTTGACAGCGATCAGCAGTACAGAAACATCGTGATTGAAAGTATGCTCGCAGAGTACGCAATGCCGGAAGCCCAGGCTGAAATACCCGAGTATGGATACAACGGCAGGTTCGGATCTGGAGCGGGCAGAGGCCCTAACGATCAGGGGTTTGAATAATGTGGGAAGATATCCTTGAGGCACTAACCCTTGGTGGGGCCGGTGCCATTGGCGGCTACCGGCAGGCCAAGGAGCTGGAGGAGGCCCGCGCAGAGCGCGAGCGTAATCGCATGCGCGAGGACCGTTATCGCCAGCAAATGCTGGACGCCCAGAAGCGTCAGGAGCAGCGCGAGGTAGACCGGGAGATTGCCGCAGAGCAGCGTGACATGCTCCGCATGGGCTATCGTCAGGCCCGTCCCGGAGAGCAGACGGGGCCGATGACCTTCCGGCCAACGGGCGTGGAGGTTCAGGAGTTCAGCGTCGATCCCCTCGAATTTGAGTACACGCCGATCGGGGCGCCCAAGGTTGAGGGCGGCAGGATCGCTGGCACTGGCGCGTCCGCCGCACCGGGGCAGACGTACTCAGCAATCAGCAGGGCCCTCGAAGAAAGCAGGCCCGAGCCGGAGGTAAGGACTCGCCGGGTTGAAGGTCCAGCCGCGTTCACCCCAGCACGTGCGCTTGAGTCCGCGTCAATTGGTGGCCGGGACTACCTGCGCGTGGACGAGGGCCTGCTCTCCGAGATTGAGCGCGAGAGGGATCGCCGGACAGAGGAAGAGAAGAGGGAGACCGCCTTTGAGGACGCGGTGAGAATCGCCGAGATGGAGGCGGAGCTTCAGCTTGCCAACCAGATGAACCTCATGAGGTCCCGTGAGGGCATTGAGGACGAGAGGCGTTCGGATATGATCGCCACCCTGACGCCGATCCTTGGGGCGGAGAACGCCGTGGCCTTTGCCTACAAGGCTGAGGACCTGACGCCCATGTCGAGGCTGCGTGAGTTTGTAATCGAGCAGATGCAGCCGGACCAGTACGGCAGAAACCTCACGCCTGAGCAGATCGGCATGCGCGTGGAGCAGGTCGCCCCGCTCATGGGCGTACCGGCGGAAGACGTAGAGCCTGTCCTCGCCAGCATTATGTCCGAGGTGTTGAGTGGAGGGGGAGGCGAGGAAGGCGGTCAGGATGCGACGCCTGACATTCGCTCATTCCAGAGGATCGAAGACAGGCTTTCCCGGGAAGAGCGCAGGGAAAGCCGCATGGCTGATCAGCAAAATCAGCTCGACGAAATCATGCAGGTCCTTTCCTCCGGGATGTACCAAGATCGGCCAATTACCAATGCGGAGCGCCGTATCCTTGAGGCCGACGCCAATAGGCTACGGGTCCAGCTTGGCTCGATCTACGCTGGTAGCAGCGGCAGCCTGCTTGGTGGCATGCCAAGGAACCGTTAATGGACTACGCCCAGCTATACGCCTTCTATAAAAGGCGTGGCCTCAGCGACGATGAGGCTGATCGGCTTGCCCGGCAGCGGGCCACGTCCGGGCTCCCGGATGGTGGCGAAAGACCCGGCGGCCTGTTCGCAGGGTTGCGGCGTGGCGTTGGCGAGACCGTAGCTTCCTATAAGGGCATCGGCGGCCTCGTAAGCGAAGACATCGCGAGGGACGTTCGCGACTACATGGAGGACAGGCCGGAGCTTACAGCCGCCGGTCAGGCTGGCCGTGTCGTTGGACGCCTTGGGAGCGAGCTTGCCGGACTGTTTGCCGGAGGTGGCCTCGCCCTGAAGGCTGCGTCCAAGATCCCAGCCGTCGCCCGTGGCCTCCAGAGCGCGAGCCGGTTGCAGCGTGGGGCTGCATCCGCCGTGGCGAACCTGCCGATCGACGCGCTACAGGCCGCCGCCTACGGAGAGGGCGCCATACTGCCGGGCTACACCGGGGCGCTCGCAGAGAACGTGCTGACAAGCGGCGCTGCTGGTGCCCTGCTGGGACCCGCTAGAAGGACTGCCGACGTTGTCGAGGATGTCGCAGGGCAGGCGCCGCAGCTTGCGCTCCCGCCCGGGGCCTATGAGATGCCGCCGCCACGGCAGCCCATAACAGACCCCGAGCGGATGATTCCGTCCAAGACATCCAGACCGAGGAAAGTCCGGAGGCCCAAGGGTGCGACCCCCGGCATGTTTATGTTTGAGCGCAGGATCGAGGGGCCGGAAGACCTCCGTGAGCCGATTATCACGCCGCCACCACGGGATCCAATCACAGACCCGGAGCGCTTGCTGCCGGAGGAAAGCGGTGGTGCGGAGGGCTTGCGGCGTGAGTTAATGCGCAGGCTGAGGGCTACATATTTTGAGGGTGGGCCGCCCATTCAGGGGCCCATGCCAAAGCCGCCGATCATCACGCCACCACCACGGGACCCGATCGCCGATCCGGAGCGCCTGCTGGCAGCGAAAGGCGGTGGTGCGGAGGGCCTCCGGCGTGAGCTAAGGCGCAGGCAGATGGCCACATATTTTGAGGGCGGGCCACCCATTCAGGGGCCTATGCCGAAGCCCCCAATCATCACGCCGCCGCCACGACAGCCCATTACGGATCCGGAGCGATTGCTGCGGGATAGTTACCCCATCATCACGCCGCCGCCAAAGCGGACACCCCTGCTTGAGGGCGAGCAGTATACGCTGTTCTCCGGCATACCGCTGCCCGGACTGAACCAGCTAAAGACTGAGGCCGCGCAGGTTGCCATTGGCGCTGGCCTTGGCGGCGCCGTTGGGTCGTCTGTGTCTGAGGATGACCCGCTCAGTGGTGGGCTGGCCGGTGCGCTGGTAGGTGCTGGCCTTGGGGCCGGTGCCTACCGGGCCTTTAGTCGTGCTGCTACCAACCCCGGCGCGCCTGCGAACGAGGTGCATCGGGCGGCGCAGGATTTCGTCCGCAACCCAGAGCGTGCCGCGAAGGCGTCCAAGACCGGCCCGGTCCCGACGGTAGAGCGCGGCATGCCGCAGGAGGTGCTGGACGAGTACGTCGAGCAATTCCCGGACCGTCCAACCTACAGCATCGGTGACTTGCAGGAGGGCGCCCGCAGGCTCGACGTTGGCGAAGTGTACCGTCGATTTGCGTCCGGGAAGAGGATCCTGCCGGAGGAGCAGCTTGCGATCCAGAACGAGGTCAAGAGGCTGACCGACGACTGGCTAGGCATCAATGAGGCCATCGAGACCGCGCAGCGGTCAGGCCTAAATACGCTGTCCTCTGAGCTTCAGGAGGCTCAGGCCCTGCTCGCGGAGCGGATGATGCCGCTCTTGCAGATGGCAAAGGGCGCCAGCGACATCGGGTCCAGCGCTGGACTCAGCCTGCGCCTGATGCAGGAGATGTATCAGGCACTGGGCATCAAGAGCGCGTCCGCCCTGCGCCGCATGACCATGAATGCCATGGGCGTGAAGCGCCTCCGCCCGGACCTCAAGCAGGAACTGGACAGCCTGCTGGGCATCGTGGACGAGCAGGAGCGGCTCAGGAAGCTCGCCGAGTTCGCCACCCGGAACGCCAAGAACTCCCGGGTTGAGATTGCCCTCGACTCCCGCAGGGCCGGTCTCCTGTCCCGGGCGGCCTCGTGGGTTCGTAACATTGCCGGCGCTACAGAGCAGCCGATTGCGGCCTTCGTGGAGACCCCGGTTGCCCGTGCCATGGATAGCTTGATCGCAAAGGCGACGGGCGGCGAGCGCGTGTTCGGTGACTCGTCGATCATGGACTACGCCTCCGGCTTCAGCAAGGGCGCCAAGGAGGTCTGGGAGAACCGCAAGGCATACTTGCAGGGGATGGACTTCGACAACCCAACGGATGTTCTGGGGCGGAGGATCCTCCAGTACGAGAGCGCCTTCGGGCCGGACTCGCCCCAGATGGTGAAGTCTCTTATGCGCGGGCTCCAGAGGGCGAACGACGCCGTGTACGGCCTCCTTGCCGCTGGTGACAGGCCGTTCTATCAGGGCGCCCTGAACCAGTCCCTGAAGGAGCGGGCCCTGATGCGGGCACTGTCCGACGACAGCGTTCGGTCTGGGGCAGTGAAGGCTGGGTCGCCTGAGTTTGACGACCTTGTCCGGCGGTTCTTGGACCCGGCGACGGCCAACAACGAGGACCTCGTTATGGCTACGTTCGACGCCCTCGACGCCACGTACAAGGCCCCGACGGCGGTGGGTGAACTGATTCGCACGGCGAAGAGGTCGGGCGGTGTTATCGGCGCGGTTACGGATGTACTGATCCCGTTCCCGAACACGCCCACGAACATCGTCCGCAAGGCTCTGGAGCGCATGCCGATCATCGGCCTCGCCGCCGGTGGCACATACAGGTCCAGCCTCAAGAGGCATGTAGCCCGCATGAAGCGAGAGGGCTTCACCAACATTAGCGAGCAGGCGGTCGAGCGACAGCTTAAGCGGATGTGGCGCAACCTGTACGCCAAGCAGGTGACCACCACGCCGGGCCTGTTCCTGATGGGGTACGCCCTGCACAAGAACGGCATGCTGACCCTGCCATACACGCCTTCAGTCGGGGCCAGCGAGCAGGAACGCAACGCCGCCCGCATGCGCGGACTGACCGGAGAGGGGTCGCTTGCCCTCCGGATCGGCGACAGCACCTATGACCTCGGGTCTACCCTCGGGACGATTGCCCCACTGCTTGCGCTCGGCGCAGCTTGGTCTGCGGCTGACGATCAGATGACCGGCGACCCTGTGATCGACTCCTCCATCAACCGATTTGGCGCCGCCACTGGGGCCATCGGGCAGACGGTGCTGTCCATGCCCTTGCTGACCGGCTTCAAGGACATTGTGGAGACGCTTCAGGGGCGCGGCATGGCTGCTCCAGCGGCCCTTGGGCGTCAGGCTGGCTCGCTTGTGCCGTTCTCCGCCGCACTTGGCGGTATCGCAAGAGCGACGGACCAAGAAGTTGGTGGGCGACGGGCTGAGACTTTCTTCGAGGGGGCGACGGCCAACATCCCCGGCCTGTCCCGGAGGATCGCCCCACGGGTTACCGCCCTTGGCGAGGTGCCGGAAGGGCCCGGCGCGATATCCTCGCTACTCCAGCCGTTTACGGAGCGGAAGACGGTTACGGGCCCGATCTATGACGCATTTCGTGAGATCGGCTGGACGCCAACGGCCCCTCGCAAGCTCGATGGTGAGTCGGAGGTCGAATACGCAGCCCGGCGGCAGGCGGAGGGTGAGTTGGAAAGGGAGGTCTTGGGCAGTGTGTACGAGTCCCTCGTCTCGCAGGGCATCCTGAAGGGCCCGGGCTTGGAGATGAGCGACGAAGACAAGCAGATAGCACGGATGGTGTTGAGCCGGGCACTAAGCCGGGTGAGGGCCATCACATCAGCCCGCAGGGCAGCGGAGGCAACGACGGCGCGATGACAGTCTCGGATATCTTTTCGGCGTTGGGCCTCGAGGACCCGGGGTCCCGGACGGTGGCGATCATAATCGTCTTCTTCATGCTCGGTCTGGCGTCCGTGCCGTACCTGAACCTGCCAAGCAGGGTCCGGGCGCTTGAGGAGGCCAGCAACGCCGTCGAGTTCCGGCTGCTTCAGCAGGAGCAGAAGCTCGACCTCGTTGTCTGCTTCCTGCAGACTGAGGCTAACGGTGGCAACCCGCTTGCCTGCTCGCGATGAAGCACGTTTGGCACCTGCACAGGGACGATTTCCAGCCCCTGGGCGTCTGGGGGCGGCTTGAGGGTGGGGGCGGCATCGTCCTGCACACCATCGAGAACCCGGACACCCTGATCCCCCCGGGCGAGTACCGTTGCGTCCGCGACTACTACCACAGGGGCGACTACCCGACCTTCGAGATCATCGTCGAGGGCCGCAGCCGCCTACTATTCCACTCAGCTAACTACGCAAGCGAGCTTGAGGGCTGCATCGCCCCGGGCATGGAGAGAGGCTATGCAGACGAGGACACGCCAGCGGTCTGGCGCAGCCGTATCGCCCACAACCGATACATGGACGCGCTCGCCGGCGTGGACGAGCACACCCTCGTCATTACAGAGTCCGACCGTCTGCCCCCATTGCAACCAGAGACAGATTGAGAGGGGGTGGGACCGCTGTGTGTTTTGTAATCGACTCATGGAGTAACGTATGGCACGCACCCTTGCGCGGCACTGCGATCACTGCGGCGAGTTCTACGAGGGGTATGGGGAGCAGTACTGCTCCATCTCCTGCGGCAACAGGGCGCGTTCGCAAAAGGCGCAGGAAGAGGGCATACTACCGCGTGCGCCGGATGAAGCGGTCCACTATCGTGAGATGGAGGACGAGCTTACGCTCTACGTCGAGGCGTCCCGGGTAGTAAAGACCCCGGAGCAGTTGGTCGAGCGGGCCGGTGTAGACATGACCAAGTGGGAGATCACGGACAGCAAGGTTCGCACGTGGTCCGTGCCCATGAAGGTGGAGGAGCAGCCGACGGTGCTCCAGATGTACTACGTCGGGGTGACACTCAAGAGGCCCATAACCGAACGCCTCCCGGTCCGAACGCTCGTCATCCAGACGACGCCCCACGAGCCCCGGCCCAGTCAGCCGGGGTTTGCTACATCGGTCCACTACTCCGACTGCCACTTCCCGTATCAGGACGACCGTGCGCTGGAGATCCTCTACCAGATCCTGCACGAGCTACAGCCGGAGGTCGTGGTAGACCACGGGGACCTGCTGGACTGCGAGCAGATAGGGCGGTTTGCTAAGGACCCCTATCAGAGGACCTCCCTCAAGGACGAGATCAAGATGGCCGCCCGGCACATCGCCAAGGTCCACGAGATCACGCCCGACGCACGGCACATCTGGCTTGAGGGCAACCACGAGGAGCGGCTGAAGCGGACGATCTGGGATCTGGCGGACAAGCGCACCGCCGGTGAGGTGCTGACGCTGCCCGGGGTGCGCGAGTCTCTGGAGTGGGGCAAGCTTCTGGGGCTCGACAGCGTGGGTTGGGAGGTCGTGCCCTACCCCTCCACGCTTGTGCTACACGACCAGCTTGTACTGGCCCACGGGAGCCGGGTGCGCAACTACTCTGGCGGGTCAGCCAAGGCGGAGCACGACCTGTACGGTCGATCGGGGATGAGCGGGCACACGCACAGGATGGGGGCGTACCACCACACCGACTACCACGGCCAGCACCTGTGGGTCGAGCTTGGCCTTATGGGCCGGATCCGCGAGGACTACGTCGCCCACGCCAACTGGCAGCAGGGCTTCGCGGTGGTGACTTGGACACCCGGCTACGCGAGCTTCAGCGTCGAGCAGGTGAGCATCCGGGACGGCGAGGCTATGTTCAGGGGCCGTATCTACCGGGCGTAAAAACGCCCCCCTGCCGAAGCAGAGGGGCGACCACCAGAAGGGATGGGGGGGATCCCTTTCAGGAAGGGGGCGTCCTGATCAGGTGGGTTTCTCCTCTCGAAGGAGGCACAACACACACACAGGTAAACCTATAAAAGTAAAGAGAAGTTGTCAATGCCAAGCAAGAAGCAGTGGGAGCAACTGCGCGTCCTCGACAAGCTCGCGACCAAGGCCAACAAGGGAGGCTTTCGCGAGCGGTACCTGAAGGGCGAGATCGACAAGCTTCGCAGGGAGATGGGCCTACCCCCGGTGGGGCCATCGGGGCCTGAGCCTGACGCCGCAGCGGAGGAGCATGGCCCGGACGGCCTGCCTGCTGACCCCGATCTCTTTACCGATCTCTGAGCAGTTGAGTCCCTTGTCGACGTACATGCTCACCACCCTCAGCCTCTTCCGGTTGTCGGGCACTGGCCCATGCGCGTGACTCACTCTTCCGCCCTCCAGACCGTAACCTGACGCTGGATGCCGCCCTGCCCGATACCATCGTGTGGGTCATATTTTGTAAACGATGACTCGCAAAAGAGCAGCCTGTTCTGCGGCAGGGCGACCAAGTGTCCGGTGTCTTCTGCTACGACCCAGAGCCACTTGTGCTGCTCAGGGTAGTCGGACCATCCGTTGTCGGTCCAGTCGGTCGCAAACCAAGCCTCGCCCGATGACCCGGTTGGCTCGCCGCCGTCGAGGATCTCGACGGTAAGGCCGGACAGGTACTCCGGTGCGTATACCTCAACGGACCAGCCGAACGAATCCCAGTCCACAGTTTCGCTAAGGGCCCGCGGCTTGGGGGTTGGCGGCTCGTCTGTCCAGTACAGGGCATGAAGCGGCAGGTCGATGACCGTGGCCCCGGACTCCAGAAGGACATGGCAGCCGAATGCGCGGCCCGGGGTCGAGCTAATCCCGAACCAGACGGCGGGGGTGAGGCCCGGCTCCGGCTCCCTGTACAGCATGTCGTTGCGCACCCAGACGTAGCGGTGCTTGGGTAGGTCTACGTTATGCATCGTCCCCCTCCGCAATCGGTGGCGTGTCCCCGAAAGCCTTAGTGACCGACTCGTTGTACTCGTCGATGGCATCGCTTAGGGACGATGACATGAACTCGTAGATCAGGTGGAGGGTGCCGAAGAACGCATCCGGGTCAGGGCCGTCCCACTCACCCTCATCCAAGGCATCCTCCGCCGCCTTGCCCATGGAGGAGATTATGCCGATGGTCTGGTCGAGGCAATGCACGAACCCGGACTGCCCTGAGACGGAGATGCAGAGCTTGACCAGCCTGCGCTGCTCCTCGTTCAGTTCAGATCCTGCGGCCTCGATAACGGCGATGGCGTCCACTGAGTTGCCTCGAATTGCTTCGGTCATTCGGTACCCCCTTTCATTGAGTTGATTGCTGCATTGATGTACCACGCTGCTTTGCTGAGATCCTCGACGGGATCCCCCTTCATGCCGCAACGCCAGATGTACTTGATGGCGTTGCCCCGGCAGTACTCCGCGAAGCCAGCCCCAAGGGCGGACTCGATCGCGTCGATACACTCGACCGTGCCGGATGTGTAGTGCTTCGGATGGTTTACAGCATCGTTCTCGCTTGTCTCGAGGTGGTGTATGTACCGCTCGAGGTCCTCGATCTGCTTGCGCTGGTCGTTGATAAGCTTGCCGCTCACTCTTCCTCCATGTCCTTGAGCGTTGGGAGTACTTGGTCCATGCCGTAGACGGACAGCCAGAATGCATCCACCTCGTTGTGATCCTCCGACATATAGCCGCACCCGTTGGCCGCGCTGATCATCTCCTCCTTGGCAGCATTGCCCACGCCGGTCGCGAACTTCTTCAACGTGCCGGGATTCACTGGATAGTGAGGCACCTTCTCATGCTCGCAGGCAAGGATGATCGCAGCGATCTGGCGGTTGAGGGAGCGGGCCGCCATGCCACGGGCGACGGGCTCCTCGTAGCAGAGCAGGTCCACCTTCTCGAGGCCTTGGATTAGCTCCCTGATGTTCTGGTATAGGACGTCGATGTAGGACCGCCCGCTCTTTGTGAGCTTCCAAATCCCGCCGCTGAAAAGGTCAAGCTCTACGGCCTCCCCGTCCTCGCTCTCCGTGACGGCGTAGGAAGAGACGCAGAATCCCGTGGTCTTGCCGGGGTCGATCCCGACGACTACCTCAGTCTCCAATCCCCGGCCCCTGATCTTGTGCGGTTTGCAATGTAGACCTTCAGGATCTCGCGCTCGTCTTCGGTTAGCTCCTGCACCCCGTGCCTTGCCCGGCTTCGCTCTGCGATCACCTCCGGATCCACCCCCAGTATCCCGGCCCAGAGCGCGGTGGCATCCGGGTTCTGTAGCCACGCGGCGTCATACTTCCTGTAGATCTCCGCAACGGTCTTGCCAAGCTTTGACCCGGCCCTGCCTGCCATACGTGTGTCGCTGATCTTGCCGCTTGCAACGTCCCACGCCATCGTCAGGATGTCTGCCGCCATCTTCTTCGCGGCATCCTCAGGGATGTAGCCGGGCCTTGGCGGGGGGGCAGTGATCTCCTCGTCGGTCAGCAGGACGCTCGTCTCCTGAAGATACGCCCTCGTCTTCTTGGTCTGCTCCTCCCGGTCCTCCTTGGACAGCGGCAGGATGGCCTTCCGGAGCGGGTGCCGGTGGAGCATGATCCTAAAGGCGTTCTCGTACTGCGGGCCAAGCGAGACATGATCCCCGCCCAGCTTCCGGTAGATCAGCCAGAGCAGCATGTGGCTCCTGAGCGGATCCTCAGCGAGGGCCTCGTCGATGAAGGCCTTCATGTTCTCCCTTGGCTTCCTCTCCGGGTCGTAGCTCCACTTCACTCGAAGCTCTCCTGAAGGTTGAGTTGCCACTGTGCGCACCACGGGGCGGCCTCGCAGTACTGCTGGCACCGCTTGTACTCGCCCGGCCTGTGCTCCACGATCATGGAGTCGGGGCAGTTTGCCTCTGCCTCTTCCTTCGTCTTGTAGACGCGATGCGCACGTTTGGACGTCGGCTTCTTGACTGCCCACGAATCGCCGCTGTACCACCGCTCCTCGTCCGTGCATGGGATGTACTTGCCGTCACGGGCGTTCTGGTGCATCTGCACCCGGTGGCGGATGTACTCCTCAGCGACAGCGTCCTCCCACATGGGGATGTCGATAACCATGACGTTCGCGGACGGGTAGCTACCGTCCTGCAGGCTCCGGCTCTTTGCCCAGTCGCGCATGATTGCGCATATCTGGAGCTTGCTGACGGCCATGCCGTTCTGCCGGGCCAGCCACGCGAGCACGTTCAACTGCCGCTCCCAGTCAGCATGCGATGACTGTGCCTTGTAGACGGTCGTGACCTTCCAGTCTTGGATCGTGCCGGTGGAGGGCAGGTAGCGGTCGAACTGGCCGCTCACCTTCCACCCGTCCACCTCAGCGAACAGTCTCTCCTCGACCACGGCGTACTCGTCTTCAGCCTGCTCAAGGATGTGGTGAACGGCGGATCCAAGTAGAGCCCAGACCCGGTCGGCCACGTCCTCAGTGATCTTGGAGTGGTGCTCCCGGAGCAGTGCCCGCCTCTGCGGGGCGTCGATCAGGGAGGTCGCGCTGATGTCCGATCCGCCGTTGTCATACGGGTCGTTTGTCACGGCGTCGACAAACGCCTGAGGCAATCCATGCTTGTTCGTGATCTCCATCGTCCCCTTCCTTAGTTTGGCCCCCGCCCGCTCATCCGTGCCCAGCGCGGTTCCGGTCGAAAACTGGGGGTAGCGTCGGCTTTATCACGGGCGGGGCAACCAGTTAACGGCGGCAGCTCTGGATAAACAGCGTGGCGGCGGCGGCGATGACGTCACTTCCGGTGACCGTGACGCCCGTCTCCTCAGACATGGCGAGGGTCATCTTCGCCGCGTTGCTCAGGCACTCAGCGTATAGGTCGTAGATCGAGTTGAATGCAGGTGCGGCGGGTGCGGAGGTAGTGGGCATAGGGCCTGCCTGTGTCGGTGCGCCACCCTCAGCGCGGTAGATGTTGTTATAAGACTTGCCGTCCTTCTGGACCTGCTCGAAGCGCAGGGTCTGACCGGCCACCTGATCCATCGGGATCGAGAGCCGCTCCAACTGACGCGCCGCCGACCGCTCGCTGATGTACAGGACCGTGTCCTCAGAGGCCCCCGCCTCCATGCCGACGAACTCGATCTGGGTCCCGTAGTTCCCCTCGACCTGCCGCGCGCTCTGGATGTGCATCACGATCGGGCCGTCCTGCGACAACTTCTTGATCATCCTTCCCTCCTGTTGGTGAGTGTCACTGAAGCTACTGCCGTTGACAACTATTGTCAATCTTTATCCTTCCCGGCCTTGGGCCAGAGGTGCTCCTCGTCGGGCATGGCCTCGCGCCAGACCCCGGTCCGAAAGTTTGCCTCGACCGGGATCAGCACACGGTTCGGGCCCTCCCGGTTCTTATCCACGATCAGCCACGTGCGGACGATCGAGGGGTCGTTGAGGTCGCGCTCGAACTTGTCGTGCGATATCAGGACGACAGTGTTGGCGTTGCTCTCCATACTGGTCCCGCCCCAGAGATCCTGAGAGATCGGGGCCCGTGTGCGCTCCCGGCTCGCGTATCGGTTCAACTGACTGAGCGCGAGCACCAGTATCTTCTCCCGGTGGGCGAACCGCCTAAGCTCTTCGCTGACCTCAGTCGCAAGCTCGGCGATGTCCCCGTGCCCCTTGATCAACTGGAGGTGGTCGAGCCCGATCACCCCACAGCCAGACTCTTTGAGCCTGTAGCACATGTCGATGATCCCGTCGAGGCTTGGGCTCCCGTCGTGCTCCGCCACCATCAGGGCCCGGCGATCCCCGGCATATTCCTTGACCTGCTCCGTCAGCCTCTGGGTGTTCTCGACTCCGTGCTCCCACCACCGGGCGGGCAGTAGCTCGTTGTAATCGAAGCCCGTGACACGCGAGTAGAGGCTACGCTGTACGCCAGTCATCGGGACCTCCATCGTGATCAGCCCGGGCGTCACCTCCTGCTCCCACGCCTGTCGAAGCAGGTGCCATAGGAGCTGTGTCTTGCCGGAGTTGCTGGCCCCGCCGATGACCGTGTACCACCACGAGCCCAGGCCCTCACCGCCGGTCCCGAAGTAGATCTTGTTCCATGTCGGGATCCCCGTGCCAAGGGCGGGGGTGTTCGCGTCGATGAGCCCGGACCCATAGTTAAACGCGACCTTCGGGTCGAGGACATTCCGGACCTTCCACTGCCCGCTCATCGGACGAACCTCAGGCCATCGGCGGATACCACGACGTCAGGCTCTGGCTCCTCCACCTCGTGCTCCAGCCACTCAGGCCAGACATCGTCGGACAGAAACTTGCCGGGCATCATGACATAGCGGGTGCCGATCCTGTCGATGGACGCGCAGTAAGACCGATACTTGCCGGCGGCATCAATCAACTCCTGCTCACTGGCACCACGCTCACGGGCGTAGATGTACTGCTTGATCACAGTTGCCTTGATGGTGGGGGTGTCACGCTCAGGGTAGACCGACATCCAATGAATCGCCTGCCGTGCGTACGCCGCCCGGTCGTGGGTGTTGGTTTCTTCCGTATTGCTTTCTTCCGTATTACTAAGGGGCGGATTTTCCGTCGCCGGATTATCCGTCGCCGGGTTTTCCGTCGCCGGTAAATCCGTCAAAGGCATCGCCACCTGATCGGCCCGCTCGTGAGGGAGCATCAGCCAGTACTCCGTCCCGGTGTACCGGCCACCATCCCGGGCCCGCCGCCGCTCGAGGTAGCCAGTGGCCTCAAGCTCTGCAAGCCCTGAGCGCACGGCGTCCCGGCCATCGACGGCCCGCTTAATCAGGTCCGCCTCGTAGACCTCCCACCCGTCGGGCCGGGAGTGCAGGTAGGCCCAGAGCCCCTTCGCCTTCCACGACAGGGCCGGATCCTCGATCAGCGAGTTGGGCACCGCCGCCCACCCGCCGCTGTGTCTCACCCTCGCTTGCAACTCAGCCATCGTCTCCCCCTTTGGAAGTCTCCGCGCCGATGGCGATGGAGGTCACGAGGCTCGCGAGCCCCGGGTGCTCCTCCATCCACATCGCGCCGTACAGTGTCTCGAGTATATCTGCGGGGCACGGGTCGAGCAGGCCCCACCGTTCGGCGGCGAGCAGTGCCGCCGCCACCTCACCGGGATCGAAGCGGTGCGCCATGGGCCCGCCCCAGTAACTGAGGCGGTCGTTAGGCGTGAAGCTACGATCCCTGAAGCTCACCCGCCCCCGCCATAGTCACAGCGGATGAACCCTATCTTGGCCTCCCCCGGCATCGGCCAGTCCTGCACCTGACAGGACCGCCCGCGCTCCGTCTGGATCACGCGCTCGATAGACCGGGCACCGTGCGCCCACCCCACCATGTAGGCCACCAGTATCATCATGACCAGTGAGGCCATGACCATAGCCTCAGCCGTCGCCTTCATTGTCGGCCCCCTTCCTCAGCTTGCGTTGATCCCTGCGCCACCGCTTGAGCATCTCGCTCTCGATGTAGTCGCGCATCATCCGATTCGTCGACGCCTGCACCTCGTCCTGAAAAGTCTCCCGCAGGCGGTGGTATTTCATCCGGGCCCTGAGCTCTGCGTCACGGTCCCCCGACGCCCGGGCGTCCAACTCCTCCCGGCGGGCCTCGTAGGTAGACTCAAGCAAGTCCTCCAAGAATGCTTCGATATCATCAGGCCCGCTCATCGGATGCCTCCAGAGACTTGAGCATGTCGAGGCAGTCGCGCAGGGCGGACTCCACCCCGGCCCGGTAGCCCTCCCCGTATCCTGCCCCGCCACTGGCGACGGCCCGGTGATCCTCCCGCCGACGCTCGACGGCGTCCTCGAGCCGCCAGATCAGCCACTTGCTCATGACCGGCTCAATCATCGTCGCCCCCAGAGTATGCCACGGCCTCGACCACGGCGGGGCCATCGCCCGCTATCCACTCCGCCATCACTGTCGGGATGGGTCGGTCACCAGACAGCCACCTGTATACAGTCCCCGGGGACCGGGCCACGCAACGGCGGGCGAAGCCCTCGACGCTCAGCCCGCTCGCCCGGATCAGATCCACCAGTGCCTCACGGCGCACCTCCTGCGCCCGGCTCATGCCACCACCTCGACCACCACGGCACCACCAGAGATGCGCCCGGCGTACACGATGCGAGTCCCTCTCTTAGTCCCTGTCATTGTCCTGTCCCCCGAATAGAGTCTGTGAGATCCTGACGGTCGCCCACGCGACCACAGGCAATGCCATTGCGAAAGCTATTACCCTGCTCCAAAGCACGGAACCCCCTCAGTTTGTCGGTGATACTATCCCCGCCCGCAGGAGGCGGGCAAAGGGTCGCGCGATGCACCGGACTGTGGACGCGCGCGGCCCGGGGCTTGGGGCGGGGGGCGTGGAAACCCCCCGCCCTTTCTTGCGTCAGCCCGGCAGGTCTGAGGTCTCGTGCGTATAGTGCATCAGGGCCCGCTCGAGCACCAGGCCCACGTCCTCGACCCCGTTCTCCCGCATGATGTAGAGCAGGTCGGCGACCATGTCCGTGGCCACCTCCTCCCCGGACGCTGACGCCCCGACGGGCGCGGAGTAGACATACCACGCCATGCGGGCCCGGTCCTTGGCGACGGCGCTCATTCTCCCGCCCCCTGTGCGCGGTCCCGCAGTCGGTTATCTACGCCCTCGAGGATGCTCCAGTAGGTGGTGATGGTGTCGAGTGCGGTCCGCGCCGCGCCTGTCACATCGCAGCCAACCGCATGCTCTCGCTCAAGCGCCTGCATAGCGTTGATAATCTGGGCGGCGGCGGTCTCGATATTATGGACGGCGATAAACATATCGTCGCGCAGTCTTTCGGTGTTCGTGCTCATGATTCCCCCTTGGGTGTGTCGGGGGCCCGGCCCACCCGGGCCCCCTGTTGGTCAGGTGTCTTATCCCTCGAGCAGTTCGCTCAGGTCGTTGATCTCAGTCTGCAAGCTGTCCTCGAGGTCTTGGGCTCCGTCGATGATGTGCTCGAGTTCGCGCATGATCTCGTCGGCGTCTGCGAGCAGGTCGGTGACCCGCTCGAGCATCTCCCGGGCCCTGTCACGGTCGCCCCCGATGTGCCGGAGGCGGTGCGGCTCCCATCGCCCGGCCCCGGGCACCCTCTCCGCCACGGTCCAGACGGTGGCAGTCTCGCGCTTGGCCTCGAGGTTGATGCCGGTCTCCCGCGCCATCTCTTCGAGCCGTACCCGCAGTTCATTCACGTTCATGATGTTTCCCCCTTGGTGTGTGTGTGGGGGCCGGGCCGATCCCGGCCCCCGTGGTATTATCGCCTTGGCAAGTAGCAGTTGTCAACCCCAGGCCGCGCCCTCGCCCTTCTCCGTGATCTCTACCCGGTAGCGCGTGGCCCATCCCCACGAGTCACGTGCCACCGGCTCCCGCCTCAGGAGTCCCGCCCTCAGGCACCGGGTGTACACGGCGTGTCCGTAGCGATTGGATGGGTGGCCGTGGTACCTGAGCCGCATGTATAGGGCGTGCTGACTTGGTGCCTCGCCGCCGAAGTCCGACGACAGGATTCGGAGCAGTTCGCGCATGCGCTCGCCGATGGTGTTTCGCTTGTTCATGGTTCCCCCTTGGGTGTTAGCGGGGGCCCGGCCCACCCGGGCCCCCTGTTGGTGTCAGACTGCGGCGATGTAGTCGGCGGCCTTGGCGGCCTTGCCTGCGGCCCAGAGGACCATGTCCGGGTCGGCTTTGATCGCCCGGGCCCAGTGCTGGACATAGGCGGTCTGATTGTCGATCACGTCCTCGCCGATGCCGCATTCGGTGCACAGGAATGCGGCTGTAATTTCGGCGACCAACTCTTCGCGCCCGTATTCATCCGACCCGAAGTTGGTGTCGAGCTTGCGGTCGAGACGCTTTTCGTGGCCCGTCGAGTGTGCCAACTCATGAAACAGGGTCGAGTAGTAGGCCGGGACAGAGCTAAACAGCTCCCGGTTGGGCATCGAGACATAGTCGAGCCGGGGATGATAGTAGGCCTTATCCTGCGCCCGGTGCTGGATGTCGGGGCGGCGGGGCATAGACTCGACGATTAGCCCCGCCAGTTCGTCGGGCATAAACTCCGGCTCCCCCTCGTCATTCTCGACGGGCTCGACTACATCCGGCAGTCCGTCGCACTGGTCACGGTTAAAGACAATGAAGTAACGGAGCATGGGAATTACTTTCTCTTCGCCGCTTTCTTTCTCTTCAGTCTTGAGCTTTTTCCAAAATACAATCTGAGTGCCCCTCTCACCCTTTCGGACAGTGCCGCCTGCCGCTTTGATCTGCCTGAAGGTGGCCCACCCCATCGAGGACCAACCCTCGCCCATGGCCCGGAGCCCAAGGATCATGGGGTTCACGCCGGAGTAGGGTCGGCCCGTAGTCAGGTTATGGTGTCCCTGCCAGTCCCGGCGGCCCGTGACGGCCCACGGCTTGCGCCACGGGATCGTCCCGGCGTCGAGTGCGGCAATGAAAGCGTCGGCGATGTTCTGGCGAATCTCTGCGGTCTTGCTCATGATGTTTCCCTGTCGTGTGTGTTGCGGGGCCCGGCCCCCCGGGCCCCTGTTGAATAGTATACAACCGCCATGGCGAGAGTGTCAAGTCCTGCGGCTCTGCCTCTCGCAGAGGCCCCGGAAACGCGCCGTGGCATGCGATCCGAAGCCCTCTCCGGGATAGCAGGATGCCCATACCACCCAGACGCTATCGTATGCATCGCGCGGGTCGAGCCACTGATGATTGCGAGAGAGCCGCGCCCGTACGAACCGGCCCAACCCGCCGCCCGTGTTAAGAATCCACTGCCCCGGCTGAATGTTCTCCCACCCGATCTCATAAGCCTCGTCGACCGTGATTGCTTTCGTGTACTTTGCCATGGTGCTTTCCTCAGTGTGTGTATTGTGGTTCCCGGCCCCGTCGTGGGGCCGGGCGTTGCTCTCAGGCTACCAAGGCCATGAATCCCAGTCCTCAGCGATACGGGCCTGCTCTTCGTCTTGGAGCTTGCTGAGTCGCGCCCGCAGTATCCGGACAAGCCTTGCGTCCCCCAAGTCCTCCGCCGCGCAAAGTCCCTCAAAGACCTTCCGGGTGATTGCCTGAAGTTGTCTGTCGGTGAGGTCGCTGATAGAGATGAGCTTGTTCATTGTCGCCCCCTGTGGTTAGTCGGGGCCCGGCCCACCCGGGCCCCTGTTGGATAGTATACTGCCGCCATGGCGAGAGTGTCAAGCGGTAGCGCGCGCGGGGTTGATAACCGGAAGGGAAAGGGCGCGCCGCTTCGTTCCCGCATAGTTGTTGGCCCCGATACCGTGGGCAATGATGGCGACGTTCGCGCCGCTGAATCCGGAGCAGGCCCGACAGTCAGCGCATGTTGCGACCTTGCCAGCCTCTTCCGATGCCGGGCACACTATCTCACCCGGCAACATTGCCTCACCCTTAGAGAGCACACGGAAAGAGCCTACACCGGCCCGCATTGCCGCGCGCGCATCTTCAGGACTATCGGCGGATACTTGGCAAAACTGCAGGACGTCCCGGAGCTTGGGGCTACGCGCTTGGTGAGTGTATCCGGTCCACCCTTCAGCATGCATGGTGTAGGCCCGCCACACCTCGAGCGGTACGCTTGCAGGATCACCGTAGGAGCCAAGACGGACATAACGGCCCCGACAAAGCCCAGACAGTACCTCGAGAGAGATAGCGGGCACGTTGCCACGGCTCCACGCCTTCCAGACGCCACCGGGGCCCTGTCGGACATCGACATAACAAGAGCGGCCCGAATATCCCATCTTACCGTTCGGACGAATGACGTTCGTGACCTTTGGCCGGTGGATACAACCGCCGCAGATTGATCCATCCTTGCCGGTGGCGAGTGCTTCTGTTGGGTGCATATCGGCCCGCATGATATGCGTCTGAATCATTGCGCCAGTTTTCGAGTTGCTCGAGTCGTCTCGAAAGCCGGTAGCTATCACAATGATCGGTGCGCCATCGATGCGAGAGGGACCATTGTAGATCACAAAAGAGTTATGGCGAGAGCGACCGGTCCGGGTGAGTACGTCTGCAAGAGCCTTGAACATGGAACCACACTCCAGAAGAGAGAGAGAATCGAGCCCCGAAGTGGGCCCGACACGTGAAGACTAGTCGCCATGGCAAAGCCTGTCAACAGGTGCGAGAAAATTTCTTGACACGGCGCAACCGGTAGGGCCCTGAGGCTATGGCGCGGAATATCTCAGGGTGCCGCAACCGTGGCGACTCCGGGGCCCGCTTTGGGCAACCCATCGACCACCCGGAGCAACGTGCCACGCGCCCACGAGCAGATGCCGTGCCGCAACTGTCGCCCCCGCCGATCCCGGCCCCGACCTTGAGGGGCTCGCACACGCGCGCGCGTAGTAGTCTAAGGACGCGCGCACACGCGCGGGCGCGATCGCGGGGCACGGGGGGGGGTGTACCCCTTCGCGGCCCTCGTTCCGCACGTAT
>Ga0208644_1001288_pt1 | contig 21161 bp, 26 predicted proteins | sample VirMetDEL_Nov_18_FD_184517 | JGI IMG/M metagenome (GOLD analysis project Ga0208644, IMG submission 184517) | Aqueous microbial communities from the Delaware River and Bay under freshwater to marine salinity gradient to study organic matter... | ecosystem: Environmental > Aquatic > Marine >...
CGATAAAAAACAGGGATCAACTGACGAGGTTATAGAAAACAATGATACCATATCCTATGTATATAGAGACACTGTTAGACATTGTATTGACAGTTATAATTATATGTTAAGCAATGGGGTTTGTCCTGAACAGGCACGAACCATTCTACCTGTATCAATGTACACTGAGTGGTACTGGACTGGTAGCTTGGCGGCGTGGGCTAGGGTATGCACTCTAAGAATGAGTGACGATGCCCAGAAAGAAACAAAAGAAATTGCAAGCATGATATCTGAACATATGAAAAATTTATTTCCAGTCTCATGGAAGGTTTTACTTAATGAATAAAGATAAAAACAAATGGAAAGTTATATTCAATAATAAAAAAGTTGTTGACTCTTTTAAATTTAAAAAAGATGCAGTAGAAGAACTTAATAATAGATTGAATTTACTTCAACATTTATTTAAAGAACCCACAACTAATACTTATTCTATAAGGAAAATCAAATGATTATTGCTGGCCCATGTCAGATCGAAAGTGAAGAACAAGGAATACGTATAGCTAATTATTGTAAAAAAGTATGTGATTCATTAGGTTTTGAATATTATTTCAAAGCATCTTTTGATAAAGCAAATAGGTCACACATGTCTGGTGAACGTGGTCTTGGATTTAAAAAAGGTTTGACAGCTATATCAAATGTCTGTAGAATTACAAATGTAAAATCATGCATAGACTTTCATGATGTATCTCAGATAGATAAGGCTGAAGAACGTGGATGGCTACCAGATATAATTCAGATACCAGCCTTTCTATGTAGACAGACTGATCTTATACGAAGGGCAGTGCTTACAGGTAAGATCGTAAACATAAAGAAGGGACAGTTCCTTGCACCATGGGATGTCTCTGGTATTCTGTCCAAGACAGGTAACAAAAATATTTTAATTACAGAACGTGGAACTTCCTTTGGATATAATACTTTAGTAGTTGATTACACAGGATTAGTTTACATGTTAAAAGAATATCAAAACACCCACGGCGTACCTATCGTATTTGACGCAACGCACTCAGTTCAAAAACCTGGAGGGCTTGGGTCATCTACTGGTGGGAATAGAGAGTATGTACCATATCTAATAAATGCAGCCGCCGCTGTTGGTGTGCAACACTTCTTTATGGAAGTTCATGAAGACCCCGACAACTCTCCAAGTGACGGCCCAAATATTCTACACCTCGAAGACTTTGAGGGAGTTGTTAAATCCATCAAACGCATTAACATGTTTATCTAATACATACTAGGTAGTGGAGTTACTTGCGTAACTACCTAGTATGTATTAGTTTTAATGAAGGGGCGAACAATGCAGCAATACGAAACCGACAGTAAATTTATAAAGCACATGGCTTGTGAAAGCTGTGGCTCAAGTGATGCCAATAGCTTATACGATGACGGCCATACACATTGTTTTAGTTGCCATACAACCATAGGAGCCAGAGAAGTTATGAAGACAGAACAGGTAGTACCAATCAACATGAACGCCAAGAAAAACTTTCAGTGGTATTCTATAGACGATAGGAAAATTAGTTCTGAGACTTGTAAAAAATACAATGTCATGGTAGCCAAAGAAGGTTCGGTTATCACTGACCATATGTATAAATACTTTGACAAAGATGGGTCACACATTGCAACCAAGTATCGCAAAACAAGTAACAAACAATTCTGGTCTGAAGGAAACTTGTCTAACGCTGGCTTGTTTGGTCAAAATGTTTTCAATCAAGGCGGCAAGTACATTACCGTATGCGAAGGTGAGATTGATGCCATGAGTGCATACGAACTACTTGGCTCCAAGTGGCCTGTAGTTTCTATTAAGAATGGTGCAGGGTCCGCACTTAAAAACTGCAAACAATCTTTTGACTATCTCAATAAGTTTGATACCGTTGTTGTATGCTTTGACAACGATGAGCAAGGCAAACTAGCGGAGCAACAAGTTGCACAGTTGTTTGAGCCTAACAAGTGTAAGATCGTGAGCCTTGATCTTAAAGATGCTAACGAGTATCTCAAGACAGGACAACGTGAGAAGTTTGTACAGTCATGGTGGAACGCACGTACTTACACACCAGCAGGTATTATAAACCTAGCTGATCTTGGTTCTGCTTTATATGACGAGAAGATCAACGAGACTTGTCCTTACCCGTGGACTAAGATGAACGAGAAGACCTACGGTATGCGTACTGGTGAACTTGTAACGTTCACTTCTGGTGCAGGAATGGGTAAGTCCAGCATCTTACGTGAACTAATGCATCACATCATGCGTAACACAGAAGCTAACATTGGTGTGCTTGCTCTTGAAGAAAGCACCAGAAACACTGCCTTCAATATCATGAGCGTAGAAGCTAATGCAAGATTATATATTAAGGAAGTGCGTGAACAGTACACACCAGAGCAACTCAAGGAGTGGCAGGATGCTACGCTGGGTAGCGGCAGGTTCTTTGCCTTTGACCACTTTGGTAGCATTGAGAACGACGAGATACTGGATCGTGTACGTTACATGGCAAAGGCTCTTGATTGTAAGTGGGTGTTCCTTGACCACTTGTCTATCTTGGTATCGGGTCAAGAGGACAATGGCGATGAGCGTAAGTCTATTGACATACTGATGACCAAGTTACGTTCACTGGTTGAGGAGACTAACATAGGTTTACTTCTTGTCAGTCACCTACGTAGGCCAGCAGGTGATCGTGGTCATGAGGATGGACGTGAAGTTTCTTTGTCCCACCTACGTGGCTCTGCATCTATCGCCCACCTGTCTGATGCTGTCATTGGTCTGGAGCGTAACCAGCAAGCAGAGGATGAGGTTGAAGCCAACACTACTACAGTTCGTATTCTAAAGAACAGATACACTGGTGAGACAGGTATATCTTGTTACCTTCATTATGATCGGGACACAGGCCGCATGACGCAGATCGACAACCCATTTATAGAAGGAGAAGAATAATGTCTAAGATAAAGGTAACAAAAGAACAAGTAGATTTTATTTTTAGTTGGGCAGATATGCGAACAGATTGTTATCATCAAGGATTTAATTGGATTTTTGATGATGATGATTATTATAAAGAATACAATGCTGGTGTTGATAAGTACGGTAGTCCTATTCCTGGTTATTGGTTGCCTCATGATCATATTAAATCGTGGATGTGGGACGCTGTAGAACACTGGAATCGTGGGCTTAGAGAGGTTCCAGATTTACCATCTGGAGATACCACTTACAGCAATTGTACACTATATAAAGACTGTCTTATGTGTGATGGTGATGGAGAACTAGAATCAGGAGGGTGGTGTGTAGTATGTCAGGGAGAGGGTAGGACATTAAAACCTAAGAACGAAATCAAACAGTATGTAAATAAGTGGATACAGTTAAAATCACAAGGCTACAAGAAAGAGATAATGTAATGACAGTTAAAAAGAAATTTGACAAGGCTCTTTACGATGTTGCTGATAAAAAAGCCAAAGAGGTTATGATTAATTGGCTTAAAAGTAATACAAAATCAACAGAGATTACAATGAAAGAAGACACCTACTTTGACATTACATGCAGCATATCACCTGAGTTACCTCGCCAACTCTACGAAGTAGAAATAAAATATTCTTGGAAAGGTGATTGGCCCAAAACATGGAGAGAGATACGCATACCGTATAGAAAGAAAAGACTTCTTGACAAGTGGAAGAAAGATTATTATAATGATACCTTAACATTTGTTGTCCTCAGAGAGGATTGCAAGCAAGCATGGTTCTTTGATGGTGATATGGTTCTTAATTCTGAAGTTAAAGAAGTATCTAATCGTAACATTCGTAAGGGTGAGATGTTCTTTCATCTAAAAACAACAGACGGATACATAGTGGATATAGATTAATGGAAGCAATCGTAGACATTGAGACTGATGACCTAGATGCAAGCATTATACATTGCATCGTAGCTAAACACTATCAAACAGGAGAGATGCGTCAATGGATTGGTAATCAATGTCAAGAGTTTGGTGAGTGGTCAAAGCGTATATCAAAATTTATTATGCACAATGGTATCAGCTTTGACGCTCCCATTCTTAACAAGCTAACAGGTTCTGCTATCGCACCTGCACAGGTACGTGATACTCTCATTGAGTCACAACTATTCAATCCTGTACGTGATGGTGGTCACTCGCTACAGTCATGGGGTGAACGCTTTGGATTTCCTAAGATAGACTACCATGACTTTAAGTACTATACACCTGAGATGTTAGAATACTGTAAGCGAGATGTTGATCTTACACATAAAGTAGCACAGAAACTAGAAGAAGAAAGCAAAGGTTTCTCTGATTCCTGTTACAATCTAGAGCGCAACATCAGAATTATATTAGACAAGCAGCAACGTAATGGCTTTGCCTTTGATCTTAAAGAAGCACAGATACTTCTAGCACAGCTTGAGGACGAACAACACCAGCTAGAAAGCGATGCTGAGAAAGAGTTTGAGCCTACGATTATAGAACTCAAAACAAAAACAAATATAGTACCATTTAATATAGCAAGCCGTAAGCAGATAGCAGAACGTCTGATGGATCGTGGGTGGAAGCCAGACAAACTAACAGAGAAAGGTAATGTTATTGTCAATGAAGAAGTTTTATCCAAGATCAATATGCCAGAAGCTGAGATGTTCAGCCGTTACTTTCTTCTTCAGAAAAGAACTGGACTCCTCAAGTCGTGGATACAGGAGTGTGATGAAGACCTACGTGTGCGTGGTAGGGTTCTTACTCTACGGACAATTACTGGGCGTATGGCGCACAACAAACCAAACATGGCACAAGTACCAGCAGTCTACAGTCCGTATGGTAAAGAGTGCCGCCGCCTATGGACAGTATCTAATCCAGAAACTCACAAGCTTGTAGGGACTGATGCCTCTCATCTTGAGCTTAGATGTCTTGCTCATTACATGAATGATCCTTCCTTTACACGAGAGGTTCTTACAGGTGATGTACATACTGCTAACCAACATGCAGCAGGACTGAAGACTAGAGATCAAGCAAAGACTTTTATCTATGCCTTTCTCTACGGAGCAGGTCCAGCTAAGATTGGTAAAGTTGTAGGAGGCTCTGCATCTGATGGTCAGAAATTAATACAAAAGTTTTTACGAAACATGCCAGCCCTCAAGAAGCTACGCTCTAACATACAAGAGGCTGCACAGTCTGGTAGTATTCCAGGTCTTGATGGTAGGAGACTACATATCAGATCAGAACACGCCGCATTGAACACATTGTTACAGGGTGCTGGTGCTATTGTATGCAAGCAGTGGCTTGTAGAGATGGACAACAGGATACGTAAGACTGGTCTTGATGCTAGGCTTGTAGCCTCAGTACACGATGAGTATCAGTTTGAGGTAGCCAAGCCTGACGTTAAACGCTTCACACAGATTACTAAAGATGCTATGCATCAAACACAGAAAGCATTTAACTTTAAATGTGAACTTGATTCCGATTATAAAGTTTGAGCCAACTGGTCGGAGACACACTAATGACAGAACAACTTGAGTTTTTTAATAACATTAGATCAATTGATAAATCTAAAGGAACTAAAATCTGCATTAAATGTAAACAAGAAAAATCTCTTGAAAGTTTTATAGTTCAGGGAGGAAAAAGAAATCTTACAAATAATTATGTAAGAATGAATGTATGTAAAAAATGTGAGAGGAAAAAGGAAAAACAAGTAATTGAATTAAAAAAAATATATTCTTATCCTGAAGAAAATTATAAATGTCCTATTTGTTTTAAGATGCCTGAACAAATTATTCCAGAAACAAATGGAAAAACATCTCCATTTGTTTTAGATCATGATCATAAAACAGGAGCATTCAAAGGATGGATATGCAATAAATGTAACTCAGCACTAGGTTTTTTTGAAGATAATATTAATAACGTAAGAAGAGCATTAAATTATTTAGAAGATTATGAAAAAAGATGTTGACACTAGCACATCACCCGTGCTATAATTCGTTTTGTTGTTGGTAGTAGACAACGAAAACTTGGGAATGATCCCACACAGTGCCGCAATGGTGCGGATTTTAAAAGGAGAAATAAAATATGAATGACCCTATTTACATTACTGGTAAGTGCCACTATGCTTCCATTACTGAACCTAACACCAAGTTTGATCCAGTGTGGTCAATTCAGGTAGAGGTTAATGATGATAACCGTGAGGTAGTTGAGAGTTCCGGACTACCCATTACAAACAAAGGAGATGAGCGTGGAGACTTTGTAACTATCAAACGTAAGGTTGTTCGCAAGGATGGTACGCAACGTAATGCACCCCTTGTAATGGACTCACAAAACAATCGTTGGAATAACGATAAGAAGATTGCTAATGGTAGCACAGTTAATGTAAAAGCTATCCCCTACAAATGGGATTATGCTGGAAAGTCGGGAGTATCCGCCGACCTTGCTGCTGTACAGATTGTAGACTTTATTGAATACACTGGCAGTAACCAGGACTTCGCCCCCGTAGACGGTGGGTACGTCCAAGAGACTGAAGCAGTTCCCTTTTAATATAACGTAGGAGATAAAGAGGAGAGTAGTCACTTATAGTGAAACGCTATAATGCGTTACATGCGTAACAGCGTTACAAACGTCGATGTACTGACTAGCATGTTACTCTCCTCTTTTCATATCACATGAAAAAAATTGAAACTATTGTAGAAGATATCTATAATCTATTTTCTTTGAGTGCTATCGACATGAAGGAAGAAGATGTTGATAAGCACATTGAAAAGTTTGGTGAGATGGTTAAACTTCACACCAAAAAGTTTTTATACACAGAAGAATCTGTAGATAAAAATTTAAGACTGTCTCAAATCGGTAGACCTGATAGACAACTTTGGTATGACATTAATTCAAAAAAAGAAAACAGCACAATAAAACCAGAGAACAGAATTAAATTTTTGTACGGTTATATTCTTGAAGAGTTTCTTCTAATGTGTGCTGCTATCTCTGGACACGATGTGAAAGACCAGCAAAAAGAAGTATCAATTGAAGGTGTTCTTGGTCATCAGGATTGTATTATAGATGATACTTTGGTTGATTGTAAGAGTGCATCTACATATAGTTTTCAAAAGTTTAAAAACAATTCAATTCTTGATGACGATCCATTCGGATATATTGCTCAAATATCTGCATACTCACAGGCAAATAACTTAAAGAAAGCTGCCTTCTTAGTCATCGACAAATCAACTGGAGAAGTTGCACTCTCTCCCGTACATTCAATGGAGTTTATTAATGCTAGTGAAAGGGTTAAACATCTTAAAGAAGTTGTCAACGGCGACGATATCCCTGATCGCTGTTACGTTCCTGTGCCTGATGGCAAGTCTGGTAATTTTAAGCTTCCCTCTGGTTGTGTCTTTTGCGGCCATAAAAGAGAATGTTGGTCTGACGCTAACCAGGGAAGAGGGATACGTGTATTTGAATATTCAAAAGGTAAGAGATACTTGGTTCAGGTTGGCAAAGAGCCTGATGTTCCTGAAGTGATTGATTGGTAATGCACTGGAAGTATAAACAAAAACCAGACCCAACAAGTCACTTTGGTTTTGTCTATGTTATAACTAATAACAAAACATCTAAAGCTTACATTGGATGTAAACAATATTTTTACACTAGAAAGAAAAAGAAAGTTGAATCCAACTGGAAAGTATATACAGGATCAAGCAGTCATCTAAACGATGACATTAAAAAGCATGGCAAAAAGAATTTTAAGTTTGAAATTATAGGTGAATATAAAAATAAAAGAAGTCTAAAATATTATGAATGTTATTATCAAATGATTAACCACGTCTTAACCAAAAAAATAGAAGGCACTGATGAACCTGCCTACTACAATAATTATGTAGGTGGTAAGTTCTACAGGCCCGTACAAGAGCCACCTAATGATTGAAGAAATTCTTGAAGCCGAATCTTTATATGATCTAACCAATAAAAATTCTCACAGATCGTTAAACCTTGCTATCATTTTGCAAGCACTGCTTGACTTGTCTCGCCCAAAAGCGTATAATGAGTCAATCGAAACTTCCTTGTATCGTGATCAGGCAATGGCATGGGTATTCAAATCCATTGGTACAACATGCGAAGCATTCGAAGAAACATGTGATCGTGCTGGCGTAAATCCAAACACTATTAGAACCTTTGCACTGAAGGTAACACTATCGGAGAACAGAGATGAAATCAGAAGAAAACTTCACTCCTTCTTGTGAGATTATGAAGAGGCAGATAGGAGGTAATCATTACAAAGATTGTGCAATACAACCAGTTGAGTATATACATGCAAACGATTTAAATTATTTTGAAGGTAATGTAATTAAATATATTACCAGACACAGAACAAAAGGAGAAGGCAGAAAGGATATAGAAAAAGCTATACACTATGCCGAGATGATTTTAAAATTTTATTATAACTAAGGAGGGGGTAATGGCGCAGTTCCGATCAAACGAAAATCCTATGTTTCGTTCAAAGTTCAGTGAGGATATCTTCAAACAGAAGTATGCTCACCATAACTGTGAGACATGGGACGCACTGGCATCTGTTCTTGTAGAGGATGTCTGTCAAAACTATATGCCTAAAGATGACAAAGAAGAACTCAAAAGAATTATTACAGACCTGAAGTTTATTCCTGGTGGTAGATACCTTTACTATGCTGGACGTGACAACAAGTTTTTTAACAACTGCTACTTGCTCAAAGCAGAAGAAGATACGAGGGAAGACTGGGCTAACCTGTCATGGAAGTCTGAGTCTTGTCTCATGACAGGTGGTGGTATTGGTGTAGACTATAGCACCTACCGTGAAGAGGGTAGGCTGCTGAATGGTACAGGTGGTCTAGCGTCTGGCCCTATACCTAAGATGCAGATGATCAATGAGATTGGCAGACGAGTTATGCAAGGTGGTTCTAGAAGGTCTGCAATTTATGCAAGTCTTAACTGGAAACATCCAGACATAAATAAGTTTCTTACGTCTAAGAATTGGTACGACATGCCCATTGGTACGACAGAGTACAACATTGGTCAGATTAAAGAACAAGATTTTAATTTCCCTGCACCGCTGGACATGACAAATATTTCTGTGAACTATGACACAGAGTGGTTACTTAACTATTATGAAACGGGAGATGTAGGAGATGCCTTCAAAACTAATGTTGCTCAGAGCCTTAGAACTGGTGAACCAGGATTCTCGTTCAATTTCTTTGAGAAGGAAAAGGAGACACTACGTAACGCTTGCACGGAGGTTACATCCGAAGATGATTCTGATGTTTGTAATCTTGGCTCAATTAACATGGGTCGTATCGACAATCTTGCAGAGTTTTCTAATATTGTAGAACTAGCCACTAAGTTCCTGCTATGTGGTACACTACGTGCCAAGCTACCATACCAGAAAGTCTATGACGTTAGAGAGAAGAACCGTAGGCTTGGTCTAGGTCTGATGGGTATACATGAGTGGCTAATCAAATCAGGATGTAAGTACGAGGTAACTGAGGAACTACACAAGTGGCTATCTGTATACAAAGGTATCAGCGACAGGACAAGTTCTCAGTTTGCTGACCATCTTAGTGTGTCACGTCCTGTAGCTAATCGTGCTATTGCACCGACAGGTTCTATCGGCATTCTTGCTGGCACCTCAACAGGCATTGAACCTATCTTTGCTGTGGCATATAAGCGTAGGTATCTCAAGAACGGTACACGTTGGCACTATCAGTACGTTGTGGATAGTGCTGCACAAGAAATCATTGATTTGTATGGTATTAATCCAGATCAGATTGAATCTGCTCTTGATCTTGCTGATGATTACAAGAGGCGCATTAAGTTCCAGGCGGACATACAGGACTATGTTGATATGTCTATCTCTTCCACCATCAATCTACCTGAGTGGGGTAGCAAACTTAACAACGAAGACACAGTGGATGACTTTACCGAAACACTGGCTACCTATGCTAGTAGACTACGTGGCTTTACAGTATACCCTGATGGATGCCGTGGTGGTCAACCACTTAGCAGTGTGCCATACTCTGAGGCTGTTGAGAAACTAGGTGAGGAGTTTGAAGAAGGTTTAGAAACTCATGACATCTGTTCTATTACAGGACATGGTGGATCGTGTGGAGTATAGAAATGGATGATGTTGAAAAGTATGAGGTGATTGAAGATGTATAATCCTAAGTACAAGGGCCGTAAGCGTAGTCTAGTAGAACTAGATGATGCCATTGACGAGATTATTGAGCGTAATCCTGATTGGGTAGAAAAATTAATCGCATCTTTGAGGCGAAACGAAATGAAAACAATTACACTAAGAGTTGAAGATTGCGACCAAGTTGTTATTGACGATCTTATGGATTCTTATCGTATGAACAATCAGTTTGATAAGGTTGACTGTTCAGATGACGTTCTTGAGCCAGACTATGAGTTGCTCAAAGCGATTCAGACCGTTCTAGCATACTACATGGTACATAAAGACTGGTCAGAATGGATGGAAATGAACCCAATGGTGAAAGAAGATGCTTGATAAGGAAATGAACATGACTACTTTTGATTTTGGTAACGGTCCAGTCCCTGCCCACCAGCACTCCAACGGTGGCGGTTGTGTTGCTGATACTGCTAAGGTAGCAGATACAGCTTATGTTGGTCCTGATGCTCAGGTCTATGACGTGGAAGGTGAGATACACAATCTTACCCTTTACACTGGTGACTGTTCCGTGATATCATTACGATTTAAATTTAATGCTAGGGTCTATGACAATTCCGAGGAAGATATCTTCATTGAAATGGACGGTAAGCGATACAAGCTGGTGGAGATTGTGTGAGGCGAAGATGACAATATTTGAAATTGAACAAGAAATCATGAAGGCTTGGTATGTTATAGATGACATTCAACTTCTCAATGAGAATGTTATGGAAACAAATATGTCTCGTGATGAGATTGCTAATGCACTTGTTGGATTAGAAAGTATATACAATATGAGATTCATAAAGCTCTTTGATGTGTTTGAAGATTTGTGCAAGGAATACCATGCAATAAGGAAACAAAATGACTAAGGACAGAGACTACTCTGCTCCTGGCTGGTGAGGCGAGTTATTAAGGTCTCGTAGATCAATTGGATAGATCAACAGACTTCTAATCTGTAGGTTGAAGGTTCGAGTCCTTCCGGGACCGCCAAAAAGTACTTGACACAGATATAAATTTATGCTAGAATTTTACCGTGATGCCAATAGTGGGTCACATTATTATCAACTTGCTAATAGGAGAATGATATGAATACTTTACGGAACATCCTGGACAACGTACCCAACTGGTCTGTTGGGCATGAGAAATTTGTAAAAGAGGCTTTGGACATGCTCAATTTAAATGTACATGGGTATAATAATTACCCGCCTCACAACCTTACAAAGAAAAGCGATAGTGAATATAGTATTACTATGGCTGTTGCAGGGTTTTCTAAGGATGACTTAACTATTAAAGGTGAAGGAAATGCCTTGAGTGTTGAGGGAAAGAAACATTCAGATGAAGTAGATAATAACTTTATCTATAAAGGAATTTCTGATAGACAATTTAATAAACAATTTCTGTTGGCTGAAAATACTTTTGTAAAAGATGTAAATCTAACAGATGGTTTGTTAGAAATTAAACTTGAAAGAATAATCCCAGAAGATAAAAAAGAAACAGTTTATCAGATTAATTAACACTCTTATTGTTAATTATAACTTGGTTAGCTACATAGATTGCATAAGTCATTCTAGTAGCTAACCACTTCTTTGGAGTACGTATGAAAAAAGCACCTAACACAGTTTACATTGGCTACGATCCTAAAGAACGTGTAGCTTATGATGTTCTAAAGTTTACGATTGAACGTATAGCAGTAGACAATACAAGAATTGTTCCTATTAAATTAGATACTCTTAAACGAATGAATATGTACTGGCGAGAACACACGGAAGTGAACGGCCAGAAGTATGACAAGGTAGATAAGAAACCATTCTCTACTGAGTTTAGCTTTAGTAGGTTTCTTGTTCCGGCCCTTAATATGTATGAGGGTTGGGCTTTGTATATGGACTGTGATATGTTTGTACGTACAGATATTAATGAAATCTTTGAAGAGTATACACTAGATTACTACCCCTTGTATTGTGTTAAACATAAATACAATTCAGAAAATAAAACTAAAATGGACAACCAAGAACAGCAAAACTACCCTAGAAAAAACTGGTCTAGTCTTATGCTTTGGAATTGTTCTCACCCCAAGAACCAGGAGCTTACAGTTGAGAAAGTAAACACAATGCCTGGATCGTGGCTCCATCAGTTTGAATGGATTGGAGACAGAGACTCTGACATTGGAGGAATCCATGAGGAGTGGAACTGGCTAGACAATCATTCTAGTATTGATATTAAACCTAAGAACGTACACTTCACTACTGGCGGGCCATGGTTTAAAGAATGGAAATGTGGCAGACATGCCGATGGTTACTATGCTTCTGAGTGGAACCAAGAGTATACTTATTTAGTTGGTAAGGGGAGGATAGAGCCTTATGAAATATAAAGTTGTTACTTGTTTTAATGAAACTATTCTAAAAGAGAATGGAGCAAGGCTCCTTGAACAGTTCAGCACTGACTGGGAAAATAAAATTAAATTTGAATGTTACTATTATGATTTAGATATTTCAAACTATTCTTTACCGCAAGCCGATAATATTACATATCACAATCTAAATGATATTGAAGATTATGTTTCATTTGTAGAAAGAAATAAAGAACATGATGGAACAGAAAACAAATCGTTTGAATACAACGAAAGCATTGACGCACTTACAGAAGCTGCGAAAGTTTTTGCTATCAGCGAGACTGTATTTAATAGTTCTATGTCTTGGGTATTCTGGGTTGATCCTCATTGTCATACTATGTCTAACGTATCTATTAAATATCTATCAAATCTTTTTGACTACGACAGTAAAAATATTCCATTAGTTTTGCTAGATAATGCTAGTCACTTTGCAGCATTTGAAATTACAAATCAATCTTGCGTAGATTTAATTGGTGATCTACGTGGTACATATATTACAGACAACTATTTACAGTACAGGGATTGGCGTACATTTTTTATTCTTAATAATCTAGTTTCTATTTACAATGCACATGGTCTAAACTATAGACTGTTAGATAAAGATAGTTCAGATTTTATTAACAATATTATTGTTGATCTTAGAAACCCTGTCTCTAAAAATCTTAGAGACTCGAAAGGTAATCGTGTACAACCTTTGTCTGAGAATGATACAACTCCGGATATCTTACCGGGCAGATACAAACAGCTTGCTGATCTTATTAGATTCTATGAGCCAGCTAAGATTCTAGAAACCGGCACATGGAATGCTGGTCGTGCTATTGAAATGGCGTTGGCTACGTTTGATCGTAGAGACAGTCTTCACTATATTGGATATGATTTATTTGAGAATGCTACAGCAGAAACAGATAAGGAAGAGTTCAATGCTAAAGCACACAATACAGAAGCAGCAGTTATTAAACGGCTTAATGAATTTCAAAAGTACGTTAAAGAAAACAATAACAAAACATTTACCTATGAACTATATAAAGGTAATGTTAGGGATGTACTTACAGACAATATTCCAGATGACATTGATGTTGCTGTTATGGGTAGCGGTAACAGCTACGAAACCGTAAACCATGAGTACAATATACTCAAGAAAGTTCCGGTAGTTTTAATAGATCATTACTTTACCAAGGACGAGGCAGAGGAACTACCCCCAGAAGAATACCATGGTGTTAATAAAGTCTTTGACGAAATTAAAGTTAAAAACGTAGAAGCAGATAAAGAGAACGAAGAGGGTTGGACTTCATTCTCTGAAGAGTTTACTGTAAGGAAACATATTCTTCCGTCCAGTGATCGTGTTCTTGGTGGAGGCATAACCCATCTTGTAATTGTCTTAAACGATCCTGATGTTAAAGATATTCCTGAAGATGTTAAACGTGTTCCCATTATTGTACACCCCAGAGATTGTGTACCAAAAGATTATATTGTCAGCAACATTCAGACAAACCTAAAACTTATTGATGACAATAAGTGGATCGTTAAACATCCAGCACACAGACAGAAGGCTGCAATTATCTCAGCCGGTCCTTATCTTGACTATGATAAACTAAAATCTTTTATCTATGATAATCCCGAAGCTAAAATTCTTTCTGTTAAACATGCGTATCCTAATTTGATTGAAAAAAATATTATTCCATGGGGTTGTATTGTCCTTGACCCACGACCTATTGATGGTAAAAGTACCCACAATATTATAAGGAAAGACTTGTTTAAGAATGTATCCTATGATACAATATTCTTTGTTGCATCAATGACCGATCCATCCGTAACCAAGCATCTTAAAGATAGTGATGCAAAGATATGGGGATGGCACGCATTTACTGACTCTCTCAGAGAAGAAGACGAAAGAGGAAAGCAAATTCAAAACCAGTCAGTTAAATTAAATGAAGAACTAGGTATACCACAGGGTGCCACTCTAATTACTGGTGGTACATGTGCTGCAATGCGTGGCATTGGAATGCTACATACCATGGGCTTTAGAGATATCCATTTATTTGGGTTTGATTGTTGCCGGGATGAACCAAATGAAGAAGAAAGAACAGAGACTGTAGGTGACATTGAAGGTGGTGAAACTCCTAAACCTAAGTACATTCAAGTTAATGTTAAAGATAAAACATATTGGACAACAGGTGAGCTTCTAGCTATGGCACAAGACTGTGAAAAAGTATTTGCTGATCCAGGACTTGAGGGCATTCTTACATTTCATGGAGAGGATACCATGGTTGCTGATCTTTGGGATATTGAACAGAAGAAAGAAACCAGACCAAACTTTAAAGGATATTATTCATGACTGTAAAAATTAAACCTGATGATGTATATACTAGGCAGGTTCCCTCTGAAAAGTATGAGACACTGCTAAAAGAATATATTGAGATGCATCAGTCATCTGACAAAATGTTTAATGGAAAAAGCTTACTTAAATTTGCTAATGTTATTCAGCACGTTCTAAGAGAAAACAATTGTAAAACTTTACTAGACTATGGTAGTGGTAAAGGACAGTTGTATACGGATGAGTATAAAAAAATTAGTGATGAATTACCAGCACCATTACCACAGTACTGGGGCTTAGAAGAATATACTTTATATGATCCTGCATTTGAAGAGTATTCCACTCTTCCATATGGAGGGTATGATGCTGTTGTATCTACTGATGTGCTTGAACATGTGCCTGAAGAAGACCTTGGCTGGGTAGTAGAGGAGATACTAGACTATTCTAAAAAAATTGTTTTTCTAAATATCTCCTGTATGGAAGCAGTTAAAACATTTAAAGATGGTAGTAATGTTCATGTTTCAGTATTCAATCCTGTGACATGGGCAAAATTTATAGCGGATAAACTTAGTAATGTCAAAAGAAAAAACATTACAGTATATTTATATACGGACTATCGTGACTCTGACACGGGTCAATTATTAAATAAAATATATAAGATTAAATATAGTCCGACAATTTATGAGATAAAGGAGTAGCCAATGTTAGGTATTGCGGAATCAGTTATTGGAGTAGCAGGAAAAGTTCTTGATAAATTTGTAGAGGACAAAGACCTAAAGACCAAACTAAATGCAGAACTAAAACAACAGATGCTATCACTTGACCTAGCACAAGCACAAGCCAATATCGAACAGGCAAAATCTCCATCTGTATTTATCGCTGGTGCTAGACCTGCCATCATGTGGATATGCGCTTTTGGTTTGGCATGGCAGTTTGTGCTACAGCCGGTTGCAGTATGGGGCATTGCTCTTAGTGGTGCGGATATTGTATTACCTATTATTGAGACTGAAGGGTTGATGTCTCTGACCCTTGCTCTTCTTGGTCTTGGTTCAATGCGTACCGCTGAGAAGTGGAAAGGCGTTCAAAGAAATAACATGAAAGGTTAAACATGAAATCTGGTAAAGTATGGGGCGAAACAGAATTTATTTTTGGTAATGGTGTTCTTGAATTTCATAAAATTAATTTTTTAGAAGGAAGCACCTGTAGTAAACACAAACATAAATATAAATGGAATGGTTTCTATGTGACAAAGGGTGTTCTAAAAATTAAAGTATGGAAGAACGACTACGATCTAGTAGATGAAACTGTCCTATGTCCAGGAGATTGGACTACCGTAAAGCCAGGAGAGTTTCATCAGTTCGAGGGCATTTCTTCTGGTGAAGCCTTTGAATTATACTGGGCTGAGTTTGATCATAACGACATTGAAAGAGAAACCGTAGGAGCGAAATGATAACAGGAAAGAAAGACTAATGTTAAACGAGAAGCAGGAAAAATTTGCACAGGCATACGTATTACATCGTAATGCTACTGAAGCAGCAAAGGCTGCTGGTTATGCAGAAGACTCTGCTTACAATCAAGGATACCGTCTGCTTCAAAAGCAAGAGATTATAGATCGTGTTCATGAACTTGAACAGCAACTAGAAACAGATGTTAATGTTATTGAAGAGATAGAAAACCAATATGCATTTGCAAAAGCAAACGGACACACCAACAGTGCAATCAAAGCACTAGAACTTTTATCTAGAATTAGAGGTTCAAATAGTGACAGTGGTTTGTCGATGGACAAAGACACACTAGAGACTGCCATTGTCGGTTCTCTAAATGTGCTTGGTTATGAGAAAGTTATTAATCTTTTATCGAAGTGTGATTTTGCCCATGAATTTTTTGAAGATGAGGAAAATTACCAGCCAGAGAGCGACGAGGAGTGGGCATCTACGGAGTCTCTGGACCCCACCCCCCAGGAAGAAGTAGATTCTTCTGTATGACGCTCTATGGGCCGTATAAAAGAAATCGTTATTTAGAGGATAGATAGTCCCCCAAATACAGTGACTCCGGCTACAAACTCTGCAAGTCTAGCAGAATCCATCCATGAATATTTAATTTTGTTTAGTCTTAGAAACTGAAACACTCTTTCTCTGTGTGGATATAGATATCCAGCACCCACAGAAAGAAGAATGTAGACGATGCCAGCTACGGGACCGACATATCCTAGAAGAATAAGTGGGAGTGTAAGCACGACAGATGGAATACCAAACCTAAAAACCATCCACTTCCAATCTTCCCACTTAGTCCACCCTAGACCTAAGTGACATGCAATAAATGCAGCCCAACATACAGCAAAGATATTTCCTGTTACGTCATACATTCCTACGAAGGAACAGATCAGAGCAACAAAAGGATACACGGCCCATCTTGAAAGATACCCAGTACCTACCACCGCTCTAGCCAAGCCGCCTAAAATAAAACATACAGCAGATAACATTTATTATTCCTTTCTTATTTGTAACTCCAGACCCATGGTCTTGGATGCCTGTCACTGTCTTCCATTGTATCTAAATGTAAGAATCTTTTTTGGTGTGGTCCTCTTTGAGATACACCAATACCAGAGAAGCCCTTTTCCATAGCAAGAGACATAAGCTCATAGGCGTCCTTACCAGACACCAGTACATCTACAGCCTTACCATATAGGTGTGGTGAGTTTTTAGCCCCACCTATAACCTGATTATATGAAGCATCCCTATACCCAGAGGAAATAACCATAGGCTTGTCATAGGCATATCGTAGAGCCACAAGCTTTTCCATAAACCATTCATCCATGTAGCAACTATCAGTTCCCTTACATTTTAGTTCTTCTTCTGTAAAAAAATCCCACATATTATTTTATTCCTTAATCTTTGGATGTGATCCATTATGCATGTGATAAAGTCTATCAGTACTTATTTCTAAATTCTTTAACCGTTCTTCAATAGACCCATCCCTTTCAGATTGTTTTTTTAATATCTGAGGAGACAATATGTCATTAGCCATAACATCAATAGAGCTAATAGCCACAGCCATCTTAGCTTCTACCGCATCTATTCTGGTAGTTAAATTGTATACTTCTTTCTTTATATCTTCTTGATCAGAAGTCATACTACGAATTGTAGTTTTAAGCACACCCCATGTAGTAGCTATACCAGCTAGTACAGTGCCTAAAGTAAGAAGTTCTTTTGAACCTAGTTCTAACATTATTCTAAATCTGAACCTTCAAGTTGAGCCTGTAAATCAAAGAAAGAATTTAAATCAAACCTACCACGTGTATTTTCAAACACTCTTCTAACTGTGCTATCTGATATTTTAAATGGTGAAAAGTAATTCATTCTAGCATTAGCAATAGCTTCTAAATCTCTATCTTTTAATTCCCTACTATCATATTGACCAAACTTAGTAAGACCTATATTAAAATCATCAAGGTCTAAACCAAGGGTATTATAATATTCAAGCATACCTTTTAGTGCTAGTTGGCTTGATCTATTTCTTCTTTGAGCATTTCTATACTCTTCGGAAATATTAGTAATAAAACCATCTAGATCACTTGTAAGTAAATTTGGTTGTGATACAGCATAGTCAAAACTTTTACCAGCATTATTAATATCTTTTAAAGCGTCATTAAGATTTCTTCGTGTACTGCCTGTAATATCTAAACGAGTTTTTCTAAAGCCCATTAAATCTGGAATAAGATTAGCAGTTATTGGAGAATAATAATTACTAATTTCACTTCCCATAGGCTCTTTACCTATAGCCTCTGATATGTTATCATAACCATATTCAGCGGCTTTTGCTTTTTCGTAATCATATCTACGTTTAGCAAATGATACAAATCCAGGTTCAAAAGCAGCCAGCACTTGAGAAGCTTGAGCAAAAGGAGTATCTAAATCAAGCATACGACCAACTGCTTTTGTAGCTGCCCCCAAAGCGGTACTATCATTATAAGTACGCCATGAAGGCGTGTCAGTTGTAGCTTTCATAAGAGCTTCAGTTAGCATAGAGGGACCAACAATAGGACCAGCGGTCTTATCTAATACAGTCAAAGCAATCTTTGTTGCATCTGTTGAATTATAATCTTTTTCTGACAACAATAATTCATGCAAACCTTTAGCAGCAGTTTTAATAGAATCAAAAGGATCAAGGTTTCCAAAAGAAATTCTATCTACATATTTAGAACCTCTGTCATCCTGTTTAATACCACTTGTATATAATTTATTTGTATATGTCATATAAGGATAATCTATTTTATCCAGTGCTTCTTGTTCTTCTGGTGTAATACCATGTTGTTTAGCAGACATATCTTCAATAATAGATGGCATCATGCCTACAGCAGTCATACCGCCAAGCCTTTTATATGCTTGTCGCCTAAGAGTATCGTTTCCACTTGTTAAATCTGACATAGTATATTTAACAAGGTTCTTTGATATACGTGCCATTTCTGCTGGAAAAGCTACGAAGTCACCAATAGGACTATATCGCAAACCTTTAAAGAATTTTGGTACAAGACTATAGTTAGGCATTAAATCTCTTGTTCTTTGTGCCGCTTCTCGTTCTAATCCAAGCAACCATTCACCCTCGTCTAAATCTCTGGGTTTTGGTTTAGCTTTTTTTAGATAGTCAAGTGTCTTTTCAAAGTGTGCTGCTTTAAATATAAAGTCTTCACCTTCGTAAAGCTTTGCTACTTTATTATCAGCTAGACCACTTATAAAACCTTTATCTGTGCCTAATCTATTTAAATTTTTACGTACCAAACCAAGTGTTACGTTACTATCAGCAAGACCATAACCAATTAGTTTACCTACATACTGACCTAGTTCTTCATTAGTCTTTCCAGATATTCTTGACTTTGTAGCTTTAAATGCATCAGCAAAACCTTTACCCGCAAATGGAATCATACCATTCGCAGCCATTAACACAATGTTTCCTACCGTGTTAGCTCCATGTGTAGCAGGGTTATATATAGTTTTAGCTGCTTGAGATACACCTTTTGCTTTCCCCCACATTTCAATAATAGAATTTCTGTTAGGATCATCTAACATAGTTTTAATCATCGTAGCATATTCATCAGATATGTACAAATCTTTTAAAGCAGGATTAGCTTCTAAAAATTCTTCTGCCGCATCTTTATTAAAGATTACAGATGCTCTTTGTTTTGCAATCTCACCTAAAGATTCTGCTGCCTGTCCTTCACCAACTCTATATCCTTGTTGTGCAAGCCCTTGCTTTTCTAAATGAGTAGCTACATCTGTTAAAAATTTATGTTCAGCTTTCATTGTAGCAAGTTTACTATATGTTTTCATATAGTTTGATGATGGGTCTTTAATCTCTCCCCATAAAGCTCTTAACTCTTTAGGAACATCTGATCTTTTTTTAGCTGCTTTAGAAGAACCAAGTAAACTATTAGATGTAGTAATATCAAAAAATGCATTGCCATTATCATTAGTTTCTCTGACAAGTCTATTTAAGTTATCAAGAACTTCTGTATCATTTGTAAGTTTTAAATCTCGTTTAATAAACTGTGCAGCATCATCGACAATACCTCTTAGATTTTCATCCGTAATATCATTACGATTTAAATTTTTAGAATATTGACGAACTGCATTTTGTACATTACTAGCAAATTTAGGATCATCAAAGAACCTATATGATCTATTAATATACGTACCAAATTCTCCAGGTTCACCCATACCTGCACGTATAGTAGCTTCTAGCTTTCCTTTAAATACATTGTCAGCAACATAAGAAGAAAGACTATCTATTTTATTACGCATTTTTATAACAATTTCTGATGCGTCCGAAGACAAACTATTTATTGCTGTTTTATCGCCTTTTAATGCTTTGTCTACTGTATTCTCAAGAAAGTCTTGTCTTGCCTCTTTTGATTTAAATCTTTTAAGGTCATTCTTTTTTAATACTCTATCTAAATCACTTGCAAGACCGTCAGCTTCAGTTAATGCTTTTTGTGCTGCACTGTTTCTTTCTACAGTCATAGCAAGCATGTTATCATCTGTACCCTGCCTACTACTAAATGCTCTTCCAATATATTTTTTACCTAATTGTGTTGCTTTTTTACCAGCACTTGTTTTATTAAAAGCTTTAGCTGCACTGTATAGACCACCGCCAGCTAAAAGAAAAGCAGCTTCATAACCAAGGCTTTCTAAAAAGTTACTTAAATAATTACTTACCATTGTGTCATCTGGATTTTCTTCTAGCTTACGCAATGCTTCAGCAGCGTCTTCATTTTCC
>Ga0208644_1001290_pt1 | contig 21149 bp, 25 predicted proteins | sample VirMetDEL_Nov_18_FD_184517 | JGI IMG/M metagenome (GOLD analysis project Ga0208644, IMG submission 184517) | Aqueous microbial communities from the Delaware River and Bay under freshwater to marine salinity gradient to study organic matter... | ecosystem: Environmental > Aquatic > Marine >...
CTAGAATAGATAATATTGGGCTACAAACAATATCAAGCGATTATAACGCTCAAAATTCATTCATAGGATTCAACTCATACTATGATGGCACTTCAAGGGCGTTAAAAGATGGTGCATCGTCATCGATTCAATCGGCAAACGGTAGGCTTTTCTTTAGGACTTCTGGGTATGCACAAAAAGACAGTACGGCAGAGAATATTACTAGAATGTATATCGATACAACAGGCAATGTCGGAATTGGGACTACTGCGCCTGGTTCTGAGCTTCATGTAAGTAAAGTTAATGCATCGGGAACGACAGCAATCAAAATAAGCAATGATACTGGGACTGCTAATTCATACGCCGCATTAAAGCTTGGACAATCACCTGAATCATCTGGGGTCTCAAAAAGCGCAATAATTCATGAACGGGGTGCGACATATGGAGTGGGTGAAATGCATTTTGCTATTAATGATGCTACAGATGCGACTGAAGTGTCAGTAAGCGATGCCGCTATGACTATTTATCGGAATGGCAATGTCGGAATTGGGACTACAACGCCAGAGGTGGAATTAAATGTGGAGTGGACGGGAGCTTCAGGGGGGGCAAGGTTTAAAAGGACGGATTTCGGAACAAATGGAAGTGATGTTTTTTTAAATGGCAGTGGCGGTGACCCGCAAATAAGGTTCAATAGAAATGGGGATTCTTGGGCAATTGGCAATGATGGTGGAAAGTTTGCAATTGACGATAATGCAAATTTAGGCACAAATAATAGATTAACTATTGACGCTTCAGGCAATGTCGGAATTGGAACTTCAACGCCGAGTGAAAAACTGCACGTTAACGGCAATGCAAGGTTTCAATCAATAGGCTCAGGAACAAGTAGTGGTGCATTGCACTATGAAGCAGATGGAACATTAACTACAAACACATCAGATAGGCGATTAAAGAAAAACATAGTAGAAGTTAACGACTCTATTGCACTTGTAAAACTATTGGAATTAAAACCGTCGGAATTTAAATGGAAGCAGTCCAAAAAAGTAATGAGAGATTCAAGTTTCATCGACGAAAGAAAGCAAAGTATCATTGAATTGACAATGCAAATAGACTCATTAGAGGGCACAAATACAGGAAGTGGCACTTCTATACCGAATCAAATAGAAGAGTTAACACAGCAAAGAAAAACGGCAAAACAAGAGCTAAAACAATACAGAAAAATAAACAAAAAGAGAAAGGAAAACACAGATAGAATCAACATAGGATTCATTGCTCAGGATGTTAGAAAGGTTCTGCCTTCAGCGGTCGGAAAAAATGATGACGGATACCTGTTCTTGAGAGACGAGCAAATAGGCGCAATAACAGTGTCAGCTATAAAAGAACAGCAGCGGCAAATAGAGGAGCAGAAACTATTAATTCAGCAATTATTACAAAGAATTGAAGCATTAGAAAATGAATAGATTATTAATTATTGCCATACTATTATCGTGCAATGTATCTGCATGGTCACAAGTTGATACCTGTGGATGCGACTGTAATATAGTAGAAATCTTTACGGACAATACTTTGTGGTATCCAAAGTTAGATGCCGACCAAGATAGCTTCTACCAAGATGGCTCAGGTGCTGGGTTTGACACCGATGACCGTGACCCATGTGCGCCATTGACAAACGTAGGTAGTTGTGACCAAGATGGTGACGGATATATTAATAGTGTTGATAATTGCAATTTTTTTTATAACACAGACCAAGCAAACAATGACTCTGATAGTTTCGGAGATGCTTGTGATAATTGTGACTTTGTTGATAATGAAGACCAGTTAAATTCCGATAGCGACAATTTAGGGGATGCCTGTGACAATTGCCCAGACGACACGAATGAAGACCAAACTAATAGTGATGCTGATACATTAGGAGACGCTTGTGATAATTGCCCTAATTTAGACAATGAAGGTCAAGAGGATGGAGACGGTGACAACGTAGGTGATATATGTGATAATTGTATATCTGTTATTAATACGTCACAAATTAATTCAGATGCAGACACGTTGGGAGATGCTTGTGATTGGTGTGATTTGGTTACTGATAATGCAAATCTAAATTCTGATGGTGATTCATATGGAGATGCTTGTGATAATTGTGTAAGTGACACGAATGAGGACCAAGCAAATTCAGATGCAGACACGTTGGGAGATGCTTGTGATAACTGCCCGAACGACACGAACGAAAATCAATTAAACTCTGATTCTGACAATTTAGGGGATGCCTGTGATAATTGTATAAATGTTACTAATGAGGACCAACTAAATTCTGATACTGATACATTAGGTAATGCCTGTGATAATTGTATAAATGTAGATAATAATGACCAATTAGACGGAGATTCGGATAATGTTGGAGATGCTTGTGATAACTGTATAAGTGTTGCTAATGAGGACCAAATAAATACCGATACAGACACATTAGGAAATGCTTGTGATAATTGTGACCTTATAGATAATAACGACCAATTAGATACTGATACAGATGATGTTGGAGATGCTTGTGATAACTGCCTTAATGTTATTAATACAAATCAAATTAATTCAGATACAGACACGTTGGGAGATGCTTGTGATTGGTGTGATTTGGTTACTGATAATGCAAATCTAAATTCTGATGGTGATTCATATGGAGATGCTTGTGATAACTGTGTACTTATAAGTAACAATGACCAATTGAACACGGATGGCCTTGACGATGGTGGTGATATTTGTGATTATTGCCCAAGGACGGCAAATGGCTCAGATGTTAGTATAGGTTATCAATCTAGTTCGATTTACGTTACAGTTAATGATATAGGTAGTGAAATTCTTTGTTATAACAGATATGAATTTCAGGGTTATAGTAACCAAACAGTAACACTAGGTGAAGCATTGGACCCTAACGAGTCTTTTAACCTTGCTCGTCATACAAATGCCGGATATACCATAAATGCTAATATTGTAATGAGTTTAAGGACTGCGGCTAATATTGCTGAACCGAATACTACAGGTAACAATAAAAACGAATACTTAATAGAAATACGGCCAACTGTCACAACGTTTAGATATAAAGGCAGTTATTTGGGTTTTATTAATACATTTACACTTTCCGATTTACAAAGCGTATATATGTCTATTCGGCTCGAAAGGATAGGGAATACTATTAGAGTTATTAGCCACAGGTCTGATACAGGGGTTACAACAGTATTATATACATTTTCACAGCAAGTATCTGAGCCGTTATATGGAAGCGCAGCTACAAAGGAGGGTGGGAATGGATTTAAGTTGTCAATGTGTAGAAATTAAAGAATATGATGAAAATTAAGATAATAATTATATTGATGCTTGTTGGTGCCTCGTTATCCGCACAGGTGAAGCTTACTCAAATACAAAGAGCTGACACATCAAAGGTGTATATGTTAGTTTCACAGCCCGACAATAAAGGGATTCTGAAATATGTTGAAGCCGATAGTCTAGGGAATGAGATAGGCACGGACACTATTATAGTTAGGTCTGAGAACCCTTTGCTTTATATAAGGCAAGAAGACGGCTTTGAACTAGACAATTTGAAAGATGTTAGATTTGAGGTTCTTGGTGCTAATGTAGGTGTTGATAGTGTGTACAGGGGCGATAGTATTTCGGAAGGTGTCTTTGAAATAATTGTAATGTACTCAAACGACACATATGACACATTAACGACATACGATATGCAAGGTGTGCAGGGTGATGCAGCTACTATAGATTTGGGCACGGTGACAACAGGTAATCCGGGAACAAATGTAATTATAACAAACTCAGGAGATAGTTCTGAAGCTATATTTAATTTCACAATACCTAGAGGTGACGTGGGTGATACTGGCCCTCAAGGACCTCAAGGCCCCGCAGGAGCTACAGGTGCCACAGGTGCAACTGGCTCTCAAGGCCCACAAGGTGCAACAGGAGCTACAGGACCAACAGGACCACAAGGCCCAAAGGGTGATAAGGGGAATACAGGTGCCACAGGTTCAACTGGCTCTCAAGGCCCACAAGGTGCAACAGGAGCTACAGGACCAACAGGACCACAAGGCCCACAAGGAGACCCAGCAACTGATGACCAAAACTTATACACAGCAACCGGCACAGGAAAGGTTTATGTTGGCATAACAGGCGGGAGGAATTTAGTCGGGTTCGTTCCTTCTACTAATATGGGAATCACTAGAAGCGGTAATGATTTTACATTCACCTCTACAGGCTCCTTATGGGCGCAAAATGGTTCTAAGATATATTATAATGGAGGCAATGTAGGAATCGGAACAAATAACCCTTTAAAAAAATTGCACGTTGAGGGTGAAAGCTATTTTTCGAACAAAATGAATGTTAAGGGTGATATATATATATCGTCTTCGATTCTCGATAATTCAGGCTCATCCGGTACTAATGGCCAATACTTAATGAGTGACGGTACTTATATTTATTGGACTGATGCGTCCGGCGGTAGTTTGTGGAGTTCCAATCTTGGGAATGTTTATAGAACGCAGGGTTTTGTAGGGATTGGGACTGGCAGCCCAACCGAGAGGCTTCATGTGAATGGTAATGCTATAATATCAGCAGGATTAGAAATAGGCTCAGGGACAAGCTATGGAAACTTTTCATTCTTAAACTCGGCAACATGGAGTTATTTAGGTGGGAATACCACAATAATAGGTGGAACAGTAACAACAGAAGGTTTATTATTAGAGCCTAGTTCCACAGCAAATTGCACGGAGGGAGTTATATATTATGATTCCGATGATAATAAACTGAAAGTTTGTGTAGGTGGTGGTGTATGGGAAACAATACAATCAAACTAATGAAGAACAAGATAATATATACAATAATTTTGATAAATTCTTTGCCTTGTTTTGTTGCAATGGATTCAAATAATTTATGCTTTATCGAGAATATAGAATATGTATATAACTATTTCAATAGCAAAGAAAACCATAATAAAATCATTAACGACCTAAAAAAGAAGCATAAATTAAAGTGCAGTTAAATATGATATTTTTATGGATGAAAATACAGGCTTGTGGGGCGCTATTATCGCATCCATTAGTGGGTTTTTAGGGGTTTTTTTGAAGGCTTTTTATGATGCTTACAAAAATTCAAATGACAATAGAACTGAAATAGAAAAAGCAAAGATAGAGGGCTGGCAGAAAAAGTATAGTGAATTAGAGGAAATTTTTTCTTTATTTAAAAATGATACAAGTGAAAGGGAGGATGAATGGAGAAAAATACAGTCAAAGCTTCAATCCGAACTTAATAGTATGCGTTTATCATTAGACAAAGCCAATAGGTTTATGGCTCTAGCTCTTACAATAATGAAAACCACAGCAGACCAATCAGATAAGGCTATTGTTGCTGTTATTCAAAAAATGGATATGTTATATGGACAAGACATCAGCTAGGTTAACTATACTTCAAGAGGCTATAGGCGCTACATTGGTATTAATAACTAAGGGGATTGTTAATAAGCATTGGCCGCATTACGATTTGTGCGGTATAGGGAAAGAGCTTTGTGATATGGGTATGGATGGTGGAACTGATGGTTTTTGGATTTATGATGTTGTAAAAAATAAAGAATGGTATAGTCCTAAGTATAGAGAAGTGTTTGGTTATGACGGCGAAAAGGATTACCCTAATTCTCCTGATTCTTGGCAAAAACATATAAACCCGAAAGACAAGGAATATGCCTTCAAAATGCTTGGTAAGCATATTGAAGATTCGTCTAAAAATTTTGAGATAGAGGCAAGGTATCATAAAAAAAATGGAGAAGAAATAACTGTGATTTGCGAGGGTGATACAATACTAAAGACTGATAGATCTCATATAATGATAGGGTATCACACCGTTCAAGACAAGCCTAAAGGATTTGTTTATAACAATAATGAATGGACAGAGCAATATGACAATAATGGCTTATTAATTAACAGGTCTAAAATAATAGATGAGGATGATTTAAGTACATTAACAATATCTCGTTTCAAAAAAGGGTATAAAAGCTATGCTCAGTCGTTCGGCATTGATATGATTGTAACGGTTTGTAATGGATGGATAAAACATTTATTTATTGAGTCAGGAGTGAACTCAACGACATTTGAAGGTGAGTCTATACTTATCAAGAAAAACACACCAATTAAATGGGAAGTGCCTGATGGGTTTATGTGCATAACAAAATTCACACCTAGATTATGATGATTTTTTTAATTTAAAATATATATAAACAATGAAGAAGTTATTATTTTTGCCTCTATTTTTATTTTCATTTTTCGCAATGAAATCACAGACGGTTCAAAACTCTAGTATTACATTCAACGATGCAGGTGGAGGTTACTATTATTTAATAGATAGCACCATTTATGACTCAGGGAGAATCACCGTGACTAGAACGTCAAACATGGATAGCCTCACTCTTGACACATATTTGGTTGCCGATACTGTTAGCTCATATTCAACGTATATAACAGAACTGGCGTCATACAATAGATACATATCAAGGATAGCAACATTAGAGTCATCTAAGCAAGTTGATAGCTTGCAGCAAGCATATTATTCGGAGCGATTAACACAACTATCTGTGATGATAGATAGTGTAAGGGCACAATAAATACAAATCAAAATAATGGTTAAAAATTACGATGTTAATATATATGCAAATAATTTGCATTGCTTTAAGCTAAGCCCAAAGTACAGACCTAGCTTCTGGAATATGTCAGACGTACATTGGGATAACCCTAAGTGTAATCAAGAGGCATTTAAACGGCATTTAGAAAAAGCGAAAGCAAACGATGACCTTGTGTTTATTAACGGTGATTTGCTGTGCCTAATGCAAGGAAAGTACGACCCTAGGCGAAGCAAAGGTGACATTAGACCCGAGCATAACCATAATGATTATATCGACCTAGTTATTAGTTCCTGTGCCGATTTCCTTAGACCGTATGTGAGGCAAATTGCATGGATAGGCGCAGGGAATCATGAAACTAAGGTTTCAGAGACTTTAGGAACGAATATATTATCTAGATTAATTGAGAGGCTGAATATATTTGGAGTTTCTGATTTCGGTGATATTTATACTCCCATTGTTCAAGGTGGTTATACTAGTTTTCAAAAGATTGTATACTACAACTCCCAAACTAGCAAGTATACACTTAATATGCTTCACGACCATGGCCACTGGGGTGGTATAATTACAAAAGGCACATTGTCGGCGGTGAGATATTGCGCATTCTACCCTGACTTTGACATATGTTATTCAGGCCATACGCATGATTCATGGATAGTTCCACAACCTACATTGAAGGTTGAGAATGGTAGGGTTGTAAACAAACCACGTTGGGTAGTAAGAAGCGGAACATATAAAGAGGAATTTGTAAAAGGCAGTGGATGGGCTGTCGAAAAGATTGGTGCCCCTAAATTTTTAGGTTGCATTAAAACCGAAGTAGATATATTTACAAGGAATGGCCAATATGACCACATTATTAAACCAACAATAGAACAAGCAATATGAAAAATTTAACAGTATTATTATTCTTAACTATATCTTTATCCGCATTTGGACAGGGTAGTATTTCAGCAGAGACTAGAAATATGTCAACTGCTAAAGTCAATTTAGATTTAAAACTTAAGGCATCTCCTAAAGTTTATTTTTCAAACTGGACAAGCTATCAAAGCAGAGATATACAACTGCCTAGATTTTCTAGCTACTTCTTAAGCGAAACATTAATCAATTTCAAATGGACAGACAAACTAACATTCTCAAACGGATTCCAATATTTCGAAGATTTCACATATGATTTTAAAGTCTTGGGTTGGAAAGCAAAAATTGAGTATAAGTTATATAAATGACAGCAGAAGAGTGGGCTAGGCGTAGCCTCCTAGAGTTTAACGAAGAGTACAGTTCTAGGAGGCTAAGAAAAATAAATCATCACAAACTATACTTCATAATCCTAATTATCGGCGTCTACGTAACGCTTACAGGATTTGCAGGATTCGTATTGGCGCTCAACATATTCTCATTCAGCTACTTCCTGTATAGGCTAATAATATTCTTACTAGCACTCAAAAAAGACAGGAAAAAAGTATCCACAAAATCAATAAACCTCCCTACATATTGCATACTACTTCCATGAAAGAATGAACCGATAATGCTAATCCAAAGACTCATAGAAAACGTATCAAATCTAGAATACGACAAATCAAAACTAGATGTAATACTACTGCTTGATGAAAATGACACTTCATTAAGATACATCAAAAGACTAGCAAAACCAGACTACTTTCGAATAATCTCAGCAATAGATAAACATCCATATACAAAACCTAAAGCCTGCAATATAGGACTCTACCACACAGAAGCAGAAATAGTAACAATATACGACGCAGAAGACGAACCAGAAAAAGACCAATTGCTAAGAGTAGTAGAAAAATTCAATGAAGACACAGAACTTAAAGTAATCCAATGCGAACTACACTTTAAAAACAAAAAGGGGAACCTTCTCAGCGCACTATTCAGCCTAGAATACCTAATCTGGTTCTCATTTATGCTCAAAGGACTTCGACGAAGCATGAAGAATCCTTGGATTCCCCTAGGAGGAACTAGTCAACACATTAAAGTAGATTATCTAAAACAAATCGGAGGGTGGGACGCCTACAACGTCACAGAAGACGCAGACTTAGGAACTAGAATAATGAGAGAAAATGGCAAAATGACAACAATAGACAGCGTCACATACGAAATAGCCCCTACAAAAATATCAGATTGGATAAAACAGCGCACAAGATGGAACTTAGGCTATTTGATAACCAGTATAATCCACACTCAAAATTTAAGGAAACTGATTCTAGATATTGGAGCGTATAGAACATTTCATCTAATAGTAAACCTATCACTATCAGTGTTCCACTCAGCAATAACACCAATATTGATAGCATTATACATAATAAGCCACTTCTACAAAACAAATACCTATATAGACACTATATCACAAATAACACTAATATACAATATAATCATTCTAATCGTTACATCTAATATAGCTTTGGTAAGAAGAGGGGAATATAGAAAAATACCAATAACGCTGCTGTTCCCATTCTACTATATGCTACATCCAATCTCGGCAATACGTAGCCTCTATAAATTGAAAGATCACCTTTCAATTGGGAGAAAACTCCAAAAGAAACGTTTGAGTAAATTAATTTTTGCGGCATAGTTTACATTGTTTATTTATATTATTTTTTTTGTAAAAAAATAAACATATGTTTGATGCTTATCCAAAGGCAACTGATGCAGCTAATTGTGCTGCACTAACCCTTCCGAATGTTTTAGCCGAAGATTGTGTGGATGCCGATTCAGTAGAGGTAGACAACGAATCCGAGATTCAATTTTTGTTGATGTCAGAAGTTGACCCTGCCAACCCAGATGCACCACTATACAAGCCTACCGATGTTACATCAGCAGCCGCATGGGCTACAGCAATTGTAAACACAGGAGCAGGAATCAAGAAGCTATATGTCATTGGTGATATGCCTGTGCCTAGTAAAACCACGAGGCAAGTCTCAGGGGGCAGGAAGCGAGTAGGGAAAAAACAGTTTGTTGCTAATCTAGATGTTGATGACACTAATAACACGACTTATGATGCCTCAAGAATAATAGAGGGAGGTGCGGAAGTGTTTATTTGGCTTGTAACTAAAGGGAATAAGCTTTACGGTGCTGATGCGACTTATGCGAATGGAATCCGTGCGTTCATTGACAATGATATTGACCTTCAGAGGGGTGATGCTTATGAGTCTATTAAGATAACGGCTGAATGGGAGGCGTTCGAAAAACCACCAAGAATTGACTGGCCTGTATAATATAAAAACTAACCAAATATAATATGAAAGGAATAGAAAAATTAAAAGTTGTTCATCATGACGGTCGCGAAATGGAAGTGACCAAAGTTTGGTGGGATATAATCTCATTAAGCACATATGATATTAGGAATGATGATGGTGTTATTCTGAAGACCATACCGAATGGTGGGTGGTCAATTGCTGAAAAGGCAGCAAGAAAGGAACCAGTTGAGTCTGAAGTGATAATTAAGAAGACAAGAGCTAGGAAAAAGGCATGATAACGATAAAAAATAACAGGACAAAGGAGACTTCTGAGGTGACGGAAGAGGAGTTTGATAAGATTCAGAAGGTTTTTCCGGGCAGGTTCTCAAAAGTGAAGAAAATTTCAAATAAATCTAAAGAAATAATACAAAAAGTTAAATCTAAAGCGAAAGATTCTGAGGTGTAATGACGATTATGCCTTTTATAATTTAAAACTAACCGAGTTATGACAACAAATGAGAAAAATTTGTTAGGAGTTTTATCTGATTTTCTCGCAATAAATCAGAGTGAGCTTGCTTCAGCTATAACAGAAGAAAAGGACGGTGCTACTGTCCTAAAAAGTGATGAAATAAAAAGTTATTTCAGTACAAAAATTCAGAACAAATTAAAAGATGTTAGAAGTGAAGGTCGTGAAGAAGGCCGTCAAAGAGGTGTGAAGGAGACATTTTCAAGGGTAGAGAAGGATATTAAAAATTCTTTTGATTTAGATATTACATGGTCTGAGGACGGTGTTAATGCGATTAAAAATCATTTAGAAAAATCCAATAAGCTATCAGATGAGGATGTTACCCAATCAAAGATTTGGCGTGAAAGGGAAAAACAGTTTAAGCTTGAAAAGAAAGAAATGAAAGATGCCTTTAATGAGAAGGTGTCTGTCATGCGTTCTAAGCGCATTAAAAGCAAAGCAGAGGCTAAACTAAGACAAATCGTTTCTAGCGGCAGAGATGCCCCAAAAGACGAGGAAATCAATGATTTAGCAATGCGTGCTTTAATTGAACAAATGTATTCTAATGGTTACAGTCCGGAGGAAACAGATTCAGGCGAATTGATAATTGTTGATGAGAAAGGGGACCAAGCGGAGGATGAGAACTTTAACAAGTTGTCGTTTGACAAATTTATTACTTCTAAAACAAAAATTGATAAGTTCTTTCCTGTTATACAAAGTAAAGCAAGAGACGGAGGAGGCCCATCGGCTTCTGATGTAGTAGTATCATCTTCTGGCAATTCAACTGGTGGTGATAACACAATAAAGTATACAGATAAGAACGGCAATGTACAATCTTTTATAGTTCCGGATAAATTTAAAGATGTTGATGAGTATCTAGAAAAAGTCAAATCAATCCCAGAGGACGCATCTGCGGAGGTATTCGACAAGATGGAGGAAGCAGCATCACAAATTAGTAACGAATAAAATAAAATAATACATTATGCCTGCTTTAACGAAAGGTGATTTTAGCGCGCTGACGGATATATACGCGCCGATTCAGGTTCCTCTCATGAGGATACAGCAGAATCCAACCGTCCTGAAAGATTACGATGAGACTTTCCCGGTCTTTAATGAGATGGCAATGAACCAAAATGTTGGTTTTGATGCCGAGTTCCTTGACCCACGTTCTGGTAAAAACATGAGAGCGCATTGGTTACAAGATGAGGATAGTGGAATTATGGATGCAGATAGTACAGATTGCATTGTTCCTGATGCCGATGAAGTTGGTGCGCATAGCACAGATTACACACCAGCGACGGCGGTAACAAAAGGTTTGAAGACTGTTGACCAAAAGACTTATGATTTAAAGTCTTTTCAGCAGAAACTAGCATTCGGATTTGCAAGTAGACTTTTTCACATCATGAGATATGCTGAAAAGGATGCGATTACTCAAATCCTTTCTTTCCAAGATGATGCTACAGGATTAAACACTCAAGGCGTTGGAACAATGACAACGACATGGAATATTGGCACTGCCGATGTTGTGCCTGAGTTGCTTTATAGAATTAAGCAACAAGCGATGGACTTGAGGATGATTGACCCTGTGTTGATTGTTGGTAAGAATTACGAGTACATGGAGATGAAGTTCAGAGGTGAAAGAGGTATTAACTTAACAACTGATGCAAATGCGTTATTGAATCAGCAATTGACTATCCCTATTATTAGAGATAGAAATCATTATGATACAATTGCAGGTGATAACTCTATGTTGTTAGTTGATAGAGCTACGATAGGCTATTTCTCACAGAACTACTGGGATAATGATGCACCACAGGATAAGGTGATGGAAGAGAATAATCATTTTACTTATTCAACTCCACTACCGAGGTTGTTCTGGAGAAACATGATTGACGGCAGGCCTGTAGTACAGAATGTGAGGGCGGATGTACGATTTGCACTTAAATGTGTTAATGAGTATGAGACGGCACTAGTACACAGATTCAAACTATTAGGGAAATGGGTAGAAGCGCCTAAAGGTGTTAATGATTACCCAACCGTTATCAGAATAGTTATAACATAGTAATTAATGAGCGTTACGGATTGTCTCATTCCGATTGTCGGACTTTCTAACACAGAATGTCCATGCCATTCTGCTGCTGGTGTTGTTGATTATCAACAAGGCACTAGCTCGGAGTATATAGATGACACGGAGCATTGCGTAACGCTCAATTTCCCTTTAACGGAAATAGATTGTGAAAGCTCAGACATTTGGGCGCTATTAACAAGGGCTAGAAGTAAGGGTGTAACTAATTTCATTGCTTCCTACCTTCAGCACTTGAATAGCACAATGACGAATAAATTTAGCGGGTACTCTGACCATGTAGGACAGAGGCCTTCTAATTTTTATGCCTTGAATACTTTAACTGTAAGCGATACAGCGGTGGGATTCTACTGGACACCTACGATTTATAAAGGTGTATATCAGCACATAGATAAGGTTTATTTGACAATTAATACAGTCGGCACATATACGGTTAATTTGATTAATACGGATGAGCCTGACGTTGTTTTGCACAGTGTCGATATAGTTGTCACGAAGGCAGGTGTGAGGAAAGGTGTTGACTTTAACTATAGAGTTTCTCTTGAGGATATTAATAGGCCTGTAGTCTATGCCTTATATTACGAAAGAACAAGTGAGAAGCCTTACAATGTAAAATTTTCATGTGGATGTGGCTCTGACCCTGCTTGGATGAAGAGGGGTTATATGGTTCCTCGTGGATTTAAGATAGATGATATAACGGCGTTAGATATTGATACGTTATTTACGTCTGATTATACTCACGGACTAGAGGTAGATTACTCATTTCAATGTTCAGCGTTAGATTGGTTATGTAATCAAGGCGATGAGTTTTGGACCGAGACTGAATATGGAATACTAGCGGCTAAATTAATTGCAAAGTTCTCGGCAAACTGGTTAATGTCGGCAATTCTAGGAAATCAACCGAACCCTTATACGGTCATTAATTCTGATTATATGCTTTCAAAGATAGAGAGCAATACAGAGGTTATTAATGACATTATGCCTATTCTTGTACAGAATAGTAATGATATGACGCATTGCTACACCTGCAAGAATAGCGGATTTATGAAACTTGAAAAAAATTACTTTTAATTTTTAAAAAAATAAAATGAAAAACTTATTATTATTATTTTTTGTCTTAATGTCTTTTGCTGCTACTGCACAATTGACGGTAGATTGTAAGACTACAACAGCAATATCGGGGACGGATACTAATTACGTTCACACGGATTTAATTTACCAGATGTTGGATGAGTCTGCTTCGGAGGATTCGATTTCTGTGTTCGGTATCTCAGGCTTTTCGCCGGGTGTACTAAAGTCAAAAAAGATACTATCTGGCACAGTTGCGGCATTGGATTGTTACGTTGAGTATACGCCTACAGATGCAACGGCGGGTTATAGGTATTTAACTCATGCGGAAAATATTCGAGCGGTTATTACAGAAGGCGATTATGTAACTTTAAAGCTGATGAGGCCTTATACGGATATTGCTATCACAGAAAATGCTGCCGACATCAAAACGGCTTTAGACGCTTGGAAGGCTATAGACCATAATTAATTTTTAACTTAACCACCTATTATGAATTTTTTAAAGAAATTTTACACAGAGCAGAAGCTTATTTTTCATGTTGTTGTAACGGTTTTAGCAGGAGCTATTATCTACTTCACAGCAAGTTGGCATAACTTTCTATTCTGGTTTCCTGCGTTTATTTCACTATATGCTACGGCAGTTGGTGTAGTAGAGGCTTACAGTGTTTCTGTGAAGACATTAGACCCTTTAGGTCAAAAGATTAAAGGATATTTAGACGAGATTGACAAGTATATTGTTTTTCTGTTTACCATTCCTTTCATTGCTACTTTCTTGGATAAGACAAGCTTTCCGGATGTATATGTATACATACAGGAGAATTTCGAATCTATCTGGAAGAGTGGATTTCATGTATTTGCAGGATTGAAGGCTTTATGGTTCCTAGTGCGAGGGGGTGAGAATAACGCAGTAGCGGACACCTTGAGAGTTATTAAGGCAGATAAGTTAACGGAGGATAGTATAGTTACATTTGCAACGAAGGTAAAGTGAAAATTAAAGGTCTGATATGGCATTGCACGGCATCACCAGAGGGGTTGTATTTATCGCGGAAGCATTTGATGTCAATATTTATGTCAAAGCCGCCGACGGGGAACGGATGGGAAAAGCCGGGTTACCGTTCTGTTGTAAACTTGGATGGTAATGTGTACGACCTTGTTGATTATAATATGTCTCCGCACATGGAATGGGACGAAGTCACATACGGAGCAAAAGGATACAATTCGGAGTACATTCATCTATCATATGTCGGCGGTGTTAGAAAGGATAACATTAACGTGCCTAAAGATACGAGAACGGATGCCCAAAAGAGGGTTATCCGTGCCATGACAGAGTATTATCTAGCTTATTATCCAGATTTAGAGGTAGGTGGTCATTATGAAGTTAATTCAAAAAAGGCTTGTCCTAGTTTTAATTTGACAAGGGAGTTAGTGAAGTGGGGTATACCTGAGAAGAATATAGGATTGACAAAGAAGAATCTAACTGTAACAAATGAAATTGAAGGCCAGTTTGATTTTTCTTTTGATGCAAGGAATGGAAAATTCGTTGATACTTAGTCCGGATTAGGTTGGTTTTTAACGGTTTTGAGGGGAGTTGGCTTTTATGACTGACTCCCTTTTTTTTTAAAAAAATAATATGGAAGAAATAAGACTACCAAATTATGATGCAAAGTTAACCATTTTTGCAAAGGATGCTAAAGAGGTTTTCGATTGGACCTTTGATTTCTACGATATCAAAGGTATACACGAGAGAGGTTATTTTGGTGAAGGTGAGACTATTGCCATACTTGACACAGGGCTAAACGAAAAACATCCAGACCTTTTCGGCACAGTTATTCACGCTGAAGATATGCGAGGCAGCAATGATGTGACAGATAGGAACTACCACAGCACATGGATACACGGAAGACTCAGCGCGGTTCATAACGGCGTAGGTGTTCAAGGTATATGTCCAAAAGCTAAGATTATTATATTAAAAGTATTTAATGATAACGGTAGTGGCAATTCAGAATGGTTAGAAAAAGGAATAAGACGAGCGCGCGAATTAGGTGCTACACAAATCAATTTCTCAGGTGGTTTAGGTGTGAAGATACCATCCATCGAGGAGGCTATTAATGACTTTATTTTAGATGGGGGCACTTTTTGGGCTGCAAACGGTAATGATGGGTTGAAAAATGACCTTGATTTCCCTTCTAACATACCTCAGACGGTCGCTGTTGGCTCGCATGATGAGAATGGTAGTATTAGTAACTTCTCGGATTTTGGCGCAATGTCGGACATCTATAGCGCTGGTGAGGATGTTCTTTCAACTTATGGTGATAAGGACTATGCCCTGTTAAGCGGAACTTCAATGGCTACACCTACTGCATTAGGTGTTTTTGCAACATTGAGAATACCATTAGAAAAGAAATTAGGATTTAAAATTACACCTGCAAACTTGCATTTGTTCGCTCAAGATATAAAATCAATCAATGTCAAAGAAAGAAGATTTTAAAATCGTGCCCTATGCGGTTAATAAGGTAGTGAGTTTAGAAGAATTAATTAAGCAAAAGGAAGATGATGCTAAAAGATATAATGAACAGACTGCCGATAAGCGGTAATAATACCGTCAAGGTAATAGACCCTGAGATTCTATTAGGTATTCTCGATAAGGGTTTAGATAATGAGCCTGTAAAGCCTGTTATTGACGAGGAAATAAAGTCTATAATACAAAAGATAATAGATATTCTAACTCGGTTTTTGAAATTGTTATTTCCTATATTTTTCCCTTTCATATTATCTGCGCAATCCGAGCATATACAGACATCTGGAATTGTAGGCGATGGGCTAGGTGTTTTGGATAAGGTTTTGGGGATGTGGGAGCAGGATAATTGTGATGAAATAAGAGTAGTTAAGGCAAGAAAGAAAGGTGTAGGTTATGTTAATAAGCTAACAAGGCAATTGCAAAAATTGGACAAGCAATGGGCTAAAAATGAAATTGATGACTTAACTTACTACTACTCAAAAGCATATTTATTGGAGATGTCAATTGCTGATGTATTTGCATTAGAAAAAAAGGCAGTACAATTAGCCAGTAAAAAGGTTAAAAATTACAAGTTTTTAAAAAATAACTAATGGCAGAAATAGGCGGTAAGGTAAGTTTTGATATATCCGAGGTTCAGAAGAATCTACCGAAAATAATAGAGCTTTTTAATGATTTAGGCGATGCCTCAGAAGGGATGACCGACGAGATGAAAAGTTCTTTGAAGGATGTCCAAAAGGCACTAGATGGATTCGGCAAAGAAACAAAAGATGCCGCTAAAGAAGTCGATAAGCTGAATAAAGAGCAAAAGGAATCTGTAGCCGTTTTAAAAGAATCTGCCAAGGAAATTAAGGTCTTCGGTGTAAGCCTTGATGATGTTACCGGTAAACTTGCAAAATGGAGAGCTACGCAAAAGGCTGTAACCGCCGCAATGGGTGGGACAACAAAGGCTTTAAAGCTTTTCCGTATAGCTTTAATCTCAACCGGGGTTGGTGCTATTGTTGTGGCATTAGGAAGTATGGTCGCATTTTTGACTAAGACGCAGAGGGGAATGGATAGACTTAACGTCGCTATGGCTAAAATAACTGGGCCTATCAAGGTTGTTTCAAAAGGTTTCTATGCAATAGGTGAGGCTCTCTTAGATTTAAGGAACCCTCTAAAAGCCGTTCGTGATTTATTCTCAGGCTCCGGTGGTGTGGTTAATGCAATGAAGGAAGCGAGTAAGGCGGCGGTTCAATTAGAAAAAGATAAGATAAAGTTAAGAGATGCACAAAGAAATCTATCTATTGAGACTGCAAAAAGTAGAGCTGAGATTGAGAAGCTGAAAAAGATAAGTGATGATACAACGAAGTCAACAAAAGAAAGAATAAAGGCTACACAATTAGCGACAGAAAAAGAACAAAACTTGTTGACGAAACGAGAAGAACAGCAACGTTTGCTGATAAAAACATTAAAAACAGAAAAAGAAAAGATAGCAGCAGATGAAGACAATATAGAGCTTTTAGACAAGATTGCAGAGGCTGAGATAGCACTTGCAGATATACAAAAAGAAAGTACAACGTTATCGATAGAATTACAGAACAAAGAGAATGCCTTACTAGACGAGAAGAAAAGAAAATTAGAGGAGATTGCTAATCAGTTTGAAACAGGTTTAGATGTATTAAGAGATGCTTTAGAAAAGCAGGAATTTGAGGAGCTTACACCTTTCGGTAAGATATTAAAAGAAAGTGAAAATGAATTAGAAAAATTCAAAAAACTTAGAGACGAATTAATTCCATTGGCAAAACAGCTAGGTAGGCCAATGGAAGAACTAGAAGAAACGTATGATAAAATCATAGTAAATTTACAGGCAAAGGTAGATAAATCTATCGAGGACTTTATTAAGTCTATTGAAAAATTCGATGAGTACCAATCACCAACTGTTACCACACTAGGCATTGATGAACTAGAAGTTGTGCCAAATACCACAAGTATAAGAGAGCCATCTGAGGACGATTTACGTTCTTTTGGGCAAAAATTAAAAGATTCATTAGATAAAGTTTTTTCATCCGAAGAATTCCAAGCCGGTGAGGCAGCATTTAACGCCGTCACGGATGCTTTCACAGCAGGTATAGATGTGCAGATAGCAAAGATTGACGAGCTATTAGCAAAGCAAGATGAGAAAGTTAGTAGGCTTCAGGATGACCTTGACAAAGAAAAAGAGTTTGCAAAGGAAGGGCTAGCATCTAAAGCCGAAACGCTAGAGGAGGAGTTAAGAGTTGAAGAAGAAAAAAGAGAGCAGGCCTTAAAGAAAAGAGACGAGTTACAAAAGAAACGGCAGAAGCTACAATTAGCTCAGTTAGCTGTGCAACAAGCTCAAAGTCTAGGTACTGCCGTCGCTCAGATATTTACTGCTTATTCCTCTATTCCGTTTGTGGGTATAGCTTTAGCTGTTGCTCAAATTGCTTCAATGTACACAGCATTCGCTAAAGCAAAAGCGCAGGCAAGTAGTCTCTCTAAGCTCGCCACAGGTACACAAGAAGGGCCGATAGGCCACTATGCAAGAGGAAAAGGCGCTGATGATAGGTACAGCGTTATAGAGACGGCAACAGGTCGTGATACAGGTGTAAGAGTTGGTCCAGATGAGGACATAATGCGTCCAGAGATTAGCCGAGAACATGGTGCATTATTGCGCGATATGAACAAGAATCCTTGGAAGTATAGAGGCCGAAATCTATCTGCTGAATTATTTGACGTTGGTGTAGGTGGCAGCGTATTGGAAGGCTATGGTGGCATTGAACAACTGGATAAATCAGAGTTGATTGCTTCGGCTAATAAAGCAAGTGTTAACCGTGCTAACTACTTGATGAATAGCGCCATATCGAAAGAGGATTTAAAGCAAGTAATGACGGAGGTATTAGCGGAAAACAGAGGCGCAGAACAAACCTATGATATGAATAAAAAAGAAACTCATTACCTGACCGATGATGTCAAGAAGATAGTTCGTACTTGGAACAACGGCAAAAATAAAGAAACAATAAATATATTATGATTGACTTTTCAGAAGATTTTTTAAAAAAGTTAGAAGCTAAAGACAAAGAGTTAGAAGATAAAATCAAATCCGGTGAAGTCAAAGTTTGTGATATTGCCGACGATGACTGTGAGTCCTGTAGTGCATGATTGTTTAATATGTAAAAAATTAATATATTTGGACCATCTTAATTCTTTTATTACGTTATTTAAAATCTAAAGCTCGTATCTGGATTGCCGTCCATACGGGCTTTTTTTATGCCCGAATGATACTTGCTCTTATTAAACTTGTTTAACTAGATTTAAATATATGTGATATATATTTGAATCATTATTTAAATAAAAATATGAAAGAAAAATTAGAAAGACTCATCTCCATCTTGGAAGAGATGGAGACTATGGTCGTAGACAAGAATATGTATGACCAATTACTGTTCCTTGAAGAGGATTTAGATGACTTCTTTGAGGAACTTGATAACAAAATGTATTTCAAAATCTGCAAAAACTGAACATGAAACTTAAGAAAACATTTTCAGATAATATCTATGACTCGGAGTTAACAGACTCTGAGTTCAGGCTGTTGTCTGTAATAGACGATAATTTAGGCTTTGACGGCAAGTGCGAAGCCTCTGTCAAAGACTTCTGTGAATTATTAGACAGACGCCTAGCGCTTGTCTGGAGAGACATTAGAAGTTTAATAGAGAAAAAGTATATCGATACTGTTCACGAGCATGAACGGTCTAAATACTTCTTTCTAACAGATGATGTCAATGCGGATATTGACATCACTAAGACGGCTGAATACCAACGGATGTTGGATAACCGGCCAGAATCATGCCCGCATGATGAGGTGGCACATGATTAATATGTAATAATTTTATATATTTGTACTGCCGACGACACGAATAAGTCGGTACCAGAAAACATATTTTTAGCTCTATTCTGAGGCAGTATTCGTGTCCTGCCTTGGTTTAGGGCTTTTTTTATCTAAAAAATTTAGTATGACATGAAGCTTAAAAAACCTAATACGCCATTCGGTTGGTGTCCAACTGAAATTATAAACGACCCTAGAATATCTATGAAAGAACTGGGTTTGTGGCTGTATATTAATAGCAAGCCTGAAGGTTGGGATTTTAACGTAGAAGGCATATGTGCGCAAATGGCAGATGGTAAGGGTAGTGTAAAAAGTGCCTTAAAATCATTAGAAGAGCTTGGATTATTAAAGAGAGAACAGGATAATAAATCTGGCAAATTTGGCTCTATGGAGTACACATTAAAAACATGTATTGTTGACCCAAAACGCGCCAACCAAAAAACCGCTGACCAAAAATCCGCTGACGGTGAAATGAACACAAGTAAAATAGATTATAGTAATATAGATTTAAGTAAAATAGATAAAGAAAAAAAGAAAAAAGAAAAAGATTCTCTTTCTTTAATAGATAAAGAAGAAGGTGCCATACACAATATACCAGAAGAGCATAAACAATTTAAAGGAGTGGGTAGTGGACAGGGTATGGCAGAGAAGTTAAAGTTAGGTGAAGAGGTTAATGAGCTATTGAATTGGTGGCATAGCCAAATAAGCTTTAGAAGGAATGAGAATAATGTAAAGTATGTGATAAGCGCAATGGGTAGTGATTTTAGTGTAGGCGGTATAAAAAAACTGGTTAATTTCATGCTCTCACATTCTGAGAAAGATTCAAATGGGTATAAGAGGCATAATATAGTACCCTCCAGTTTGAGCAGGGATGAAGATTTGATATACAAATGGGCAGGAGAATACAAAAGTGTAAGAGGTGGAAGTTTGCCACAAACAAAAACAGTTGATTATGAGAAAATAAAAGAAAGAATAAACCGTCAATATTACGGAGATGAATTTATCGACAACATGAAAAGGCAAGAAAAAGAGCAAGAAGAAGAAGAAAGGCAAAAAATGTTAAACCGTGAACCAGATTTTTAGATTATGAAAGTTTTAGAATACAGCACAAAACAAGAATATAACTTATCTGTAGAAGGTAGAAAAGGGAATATAAAGCTAAGATGCCCAGTATGTGATGAGGCACGTTCAAACAAGACAGACAAATCATTATCTTTTAATGTTGATGATGAGGTAGGTCATTGTCATTATTGTGAGGCATCATTTT
>Ga0208644_1001291_pt1 | contig 21121 bp, 34 predicted proteins | sample VirMetDEL_Nov_18_FD_184517 | JGI IMG/M metagenome (GOLD analysis project Ga0208644, IMG submission 184517) | Aqueous microbial communities from the Delaware River and Bay under freshwater to marine salinity gradient to study organic matter... | ecosystem: Environmental > Aquatic > Marine >...
GGTCGAAATCCAGCTAGGCCGCGCACTCGTCGTCGCACCCCTGATCCGAATGGCCGCAGCGCGTCCGTAGCCGCGAACACCGCGCCAGCCCCGGTAGACCTGATCGGCAGACCCCCAGAGACCGATGCCCCACTTGGCAATGCCCCAGAGCGCCGCCGTGGTCGGGCTTTCGACCGTCACGCCCTCGAAGGTCTTGATCTGGAAATCCAGGTTCAATTCAACCGCAGCGGACGGATTGCCGTCGGACTGAAAGATCGGTTCAACCCGCTTGAAGCCCTTCACCGTCTGCGGCGTGTCGAAATACGAGAACGCCTGCAAGCCATCCCATTCGATGTTGGTCCCGGCATCGCTGTTGCCGTCATCGTACTTGTAGACAACGCCATTGCCGCCGATGTACGCCTCATTCCCCTTCATCGCCCAACACGCGGCATTGATGCCCGTGAAGCGACAGGCGGACCCGGTAATCGTGTTGAACACGAACTGGTTAAACTCGTCATTCCCCTGCGGGATGTTGAAGATCAACTGCGTCCCCTTCGGATACAGGAACGGCTGCCAGCCGAAGCGGTCGCCGTTGTCCCGGACCTGATCGTTGACCGCCTTGTTGATCTTCTGCGACAGCGCGATGATTTCCGTCTGCGAACGGTCCCGCACAAGCGCCGCCGACATCGGAATGAAGCCGTCCTGGGTGACGATGATCAAATCACCGCCCGCCTTGATCATGCACCGACGCCCGATAGGCCGACCGATGCGGAACACGCCGACGAGAGACCACATAGACGCCGAAGACGGGTTTGTTCCGTTGTAGACAATCGCCTCGCCTTCGGACGTGATGAACACGGCCACATCGTCTTGACCGTCGCCCGCGTCACGGGTCCACGTTCCCATCGCCATGATGTAACCGCCCAGCTTGGCGATCCCGGCGAGAGAGAAGGACGAGAACGTGCCGCCGATGGCATTGGTCCCGCCGTAGTAGGCTGTCAGGCTGTTGACCTCGCCTACCCACAACCGCCTTTGGTGGAGATTGCACCACACCAGATTGGCAATCGTCGGGCCGGAAATGGTCGAGTTCGCCCAACTGGAACCGTTGTAGGTACGCGGCGTATCAGCCCCGTTACAGATAAAGACGAACTGCCCGCCACTCGTTCCGATCTGGACCTGCTGGAACCTGTCATTCGACAGTCCCGTGACGACAGCGGCCCCCACGGCCCCGGAACTCGACACGTCGTAAATGTTGCCGTCATTGACCGCGAACAGCTTGCTTGTGCCGGTCAGCGGCGTGTACTCAACCAGCGTCTCCACGAGACCGGACATCCCCGTAGCGTGGCTGGTGATGCCCCTCCGAACCGTTATCTTGTCCGTGGTCGGAAACCAGTTATCGAGAACGATAGCGTCCTCGACCGGCATATCCGCCAAGGCGTCACGGGTGTTCCACCCCCCAACCGGCGGCGGGAGGGATTTGGACTTCGATGCCGATTGCACTAGAAGCGGTCCTTGCTCCGAGCGCCCGGCGCACCCGACCCCGTACCGCTGCGGCCATCACCCGAAGCCCCACCGCGTCCACCAGCCCGATTGCCGAGGTTGCTGGTGCGGGCTGCCCTGCGGCTATCCGTCGTGGACCCCGTGCGGCTATTGAATCCGCGCTCCTTGCCGAAGTTCTCCTTCTCGTGCATGGCGTCGGTATACGCACCGAATGCCCTGTCCATGTTCTGATTGGCGAACGACCGCGCACCCAACAGGCCAAGCGTCATGCCCGGCACCGGAGCCGCCATTGCCAGCCCAAGAGCGACCGGCGAATTAAGCGCGTTCGCCAGACTGAGGGACTGCGACATATTGCCGATAGGACCCCCGAGAGACCCGGCAAGGCTGCGATTGCGGTTGCGGCCACGCATGAGAGGAGGGGCGATCATGAGAACACCGCGTCTACTGAGGTGATGGTGGGAACGCCGTCGAAGTGGCGACCGCCCCGGAAGATATCGGCAACCGTTAGGATGCCGCCGTTGGGCTGGTCGTTCTTCAATAGCGTTTTAAGGTAGTTGTTGAGGTCGCGCTCCGCCTTGGCGGCGGTCGGCTGACCCTCGGAATCGAGGTAGGCGTAAATCAGCGAGAGCGTCAGCAATTCCTCGTCGAGGATGCCGGTGTCGGTATCCGCCGCGAACGCCGTCTGCCCCGTGCCGCCGGAGGACTGGCACCAATTCTGGCTGACATACTCAAACGCGAGGGTAGACCCCGCTGAGTACGCAGGGATGATGAACACGGAATCCCCGCGATAGATGAACTTGCGTTGCGTCCCCGTATAGGAACTCGCAACCAATCCCTGCCACTCGACGGCGGTAATCGGCCCGGCGATCTGACGGAGGTTAGTGCGGTCCCAGAACGTCTCAGGCACGAAGCGGTCGAAATCGGACGGAATCGCCCCGGTCTGCTCAAGCCCGGATACCGTGGTTAGCGTCTGCTCTTTCCGCAGCACTTGCCACGCGGCGCTTTTCATCAACGCCTTGCCGGACTTGTTCAACAGCCGCAGGAACACCTGCACATCGGGATCGGTGTTGGCGGCAACCGTCGCCGGTTGCGTTGCGCGAACCTCATCCGCTGCGTCCTGAACGATGCTAAGAAGCGTCACGCGACCTCCAAAGTGTCATAGATTTCCTTGCAGACCTTCACCACATCATGCTCCCCGTGCTTTACGAGAGCCGGAAGCAACCCGTTACAACGAACAGTGATGTAGGATGGGAACCGGCGAACAATCTTCGCCATCTCCTCCGCCTGCATAAGCATTTGTGGCGATGTCAGGTACTCCCCCCCGCCACATTCAACGATGATTTCCCGGCCCATGCCTTTAGGGTGTTTGTATGCGTGGCCCTGGCCAGCCGTCTTGCTGCTGTCACATCCGAAAAACGTGATGTGTCTATGCCCACGCCAATGTGCGAAGAACGGAACAGTCCCCGCCGACGTTGTGACGTGCTGGTGTTCATCTTTACCTGTGCCGAGAGGGACTATTTCAATTTTCGTCCCTTCCGCTATCAAGCGGCTGAGTAGCGCCGGACTCACGAAATCACCAAGGACGGCCCGCGCCACTCCATCCACGCCCGGGAAAACCGGGTCTATCGTGTAGAGGGTTGCGTCAATTCCATTATCCCGACACCATACCCACGTATAGTTGACGGCCCATATTTCACCGTCCCACCCTCGCAACTCGTCCAGATGGTCGTTAATACTTGGCGCACCGCCGACCACGGCGAGGCTGGGAGCCGCAGCCCCGACCTTGCCCGGCTTGATAACCGGAAGGCCGAGGCTCCGACTGTAAGATTTGTGGCGGGCGATTGTTTCGGCAGATACCGAACTTACCGCCTCAAACCTCAACCCCATTACGAGTCAGCAATCAACCCGAGCGACTCCAAAGCCGCCGAAAGCGACTGGAGGTTGCTGACCACCGTTGCAATGGTTGCGCCCGTTGCGACCGCAGTAACGGTCTGCTGGGCAATGGCCGTGACGCCGTAGAACGAAATGAGGTCGGACGTATCCTGACCCACCGAAACGCCGTCGGGACCGCCATCGGAAAGCTGTTTAACAGCCATGTGCTTTCTCCTTCAAAAGGAACGGGGCCGAAGCCCCGCTCATGGTTACGCAGTGCCGCTAAGGCGCACGGCCTGACGCGGATCAATGGCCTTCACGCCGTACAGCATGTCGAGACGCCACATGGAATGGTCGTTGATGCCGTCATAGACGGGGATCACGCGAACCGAGGTTCCCTTGTAGGTCTCGCGGCCCACGTCAGTAGCGCCCGGAGGCGAAACCAACGGAACCGACACCAGCGCGAAGGCGTTCTTGTTGAACACCATGTTCTGCCGGTAGTTGGTCGAAGCCGTACCTACGCCAGTAATGGCCTTGGTGTTCAGGTCCGTGGTGCCGGAAGCAACGGCAACATTCTGCTGCGCCCCCGTCCAGATCATCGCCGGGCTGATGACCAGCGAGTTACTGGAGTACGAAACAACGGTGAACTGCTTGGAGAAACCAAGGTCCGCTTTCGTCACCGGGTTGACCGCGTTCACATCGGCAATCGTGATCACATCACCGGCAACGAACGTGCCGCCAGCAATCGTGATCGTCTGCTGATTGGTCGTGCGAACGTCCGAGTACGCAATCGTCGAGGTCGTGATAGACTGGTTGACCGTGACGGTCGTGAAGTCGGAACCCGTGGTATGGGTGGCGACGTTCTGCGACATGTACGTATCGACACCGCCGATCATGCCAAGCGAACCCTTGCGATAGGCACCCTTCGCCACGTCCTGCATGTACAGGCTGGTCTGCGAGCCGAGAAGGCCCCAGTGGTCAGCCGGAGACAGGACCGCGCATCGGTCGCCAGCAGGGACGCCGTACTCGTCCAGACGTTCCGGCGCTTTCGCAAAGTCAGCGTAGGAATTGACCGTCTGGCCCGGAGTGCCGACCCAGTTGGGGACCTCCTTGTAGAGCGCGTGCAGATCGGTATCGACCTGGTTGGCAAGCTGGATCATCGCCGGACGAATGACGCGCTCGGACAGTTCCTTGATGTCCAGCGTCAGCTCCTGCGACGTGAACTTGAAGTCGATGCCCTTGCGCTTGTCCACGGTGATCGTGGTGCTGCCCTCGACGACATCCTGTGCATTCGCAACAGCGCCGTCACGGACGGTGAAGTCAGTCGGACGGCGGATGGTGATCGAACTACCGACCTCATAGCCGTTGACCTTCTTCGCGAAGTCTTCTTCGTAACCGCGAAACACCTTCTTCGCCATGACCAGCTCGTTGTCGAGAATGGCGACAGCGGCCTTGGCGATGATGCTCGCAGTAAGTTTGGCGTTTGCCATTTCCTTACTCCTTCAGAGGGATAGCGCCGCTTCTCAGCGGTGCGTTGAAATCAGCCCGGTAGGCCGAGGTATTTGGCGAGATCGCCCGTGCTCATGTCCTTGACGGCACGGTTGGCCTTGCCCCCCTTACCTGTCCGACCCTTCACGGGTTCGGCGGGCTTCGGTTTGGGTTTCGGCTTGGAAGCCTGGGACTGCATCTTGTCGAACTGAGAGGCCTTCCAGACGGCGAGCGTCAGGGCCGGGTTCAGCGCCCAATCGCTTTCCGCAGAGTCCTTGTCCATCCCGAGCGCGTTGACCGCATAGTCGATGACCTCCGGCAACTTCTCGGTAGCAAAGCCCTTAACCTGACTCTCGATGACGGCTTTCCCCTCCTCGATGCGGCGGGAGCGTTCCTCCTGCTGCGCATGAGTGAGTTCGCCTTCCTTCTGAGAGACTTGGTTAACGACCCGCTGGAACTCAGCCTGCTTACGCGATAGCTGGTCGGAAACGCGGCGTGCCTGGTCCGGGTTGGACTGCCACATCGCATTCAGATCCAGTTGGGATAGCTGCTCGATCTCGGACTTGAGTTGCAGACCCCTTGAATAGGTGTCGAGAACCTCGCCGTTGATGCTCGTAATCTTCTCGACGGCGGCTTCCCGCGCTTCGAGCGATTTCGACCTCTCGGCAACGTCCTGCAATTTGCGAGCGGTCACGGACTCGGCATTGCGAACGAACTGGTCAACCTCGGTCGCCAATTCCTCCGGCAGCGCGTCCTTCGCTACTCGCAGCTTCTTTCCGTGGAAATTGAACTCGATTTCCTCGGGTTCTTCCCCGTCCTCGGAATCGTCCTCGCCTTCGGTGTCATCGTCTGCCGACGCTTCAACCTCGGACTCGTCCGTATCTGCGGTTTCGGGGGATTCCGTGTCCTCGGCAGTGACTTCCGCTTCGTCCACGGTCACGTCATCTGCCTCGCCATCGCTGGCGAATACAGCGTCTTCGTTCATTTTGTACTCCATCTATGGGATCGGGCGTCTCACGACGCTCGGAGTGCCTACGCAATAAATGCAATTCGCCGGATATTCGCCGCGCAATAAAATTGCGGCGAATTGGCGAGTTACTGAATAGGCGGCTGACCCGGCATCGGCCCTTGCGGTACCGGCGGGGTTCCTTCCGGCGGCACGCCCGGTTGACCCGGAGCCACCATCGGCTGTTGAACAGGCAATCCCTCTGCCTGCTGAATGTTCGGCGGCAACAGCATCTTGAGCCGTTCCGCAACCTTGTCCGCGCCTTGGAAGTCCATGTGTTCCATAAGCACGTCACCAATGAATTGAGCGGAACCTGGGACGGCCCGCATGATCTCAACCAACGTCTCGCGGGTTTCCTCACGCTGCGTGGCGTAGCTAGGCCCGCTGGAGACCGTCACGTCGTAGCGGCCAACCGACAGATTGTAGAGTTCGGGCTTGCCGTCCTCGCCAACCTCGCCGCCGCCGTCCTGCTGCGTCAGCTTAACCACTTTCTCCGCCTCGTCCTCGCCTAGAATGCGGATCGTCTGGCGGGCGCTGTAGACGCTCGGGATGATGTCCACGATGCACTGACCGGCATACCGAATGGCGCGGTTCAGGTTGTCCACGAAGTGGAAATTCGACACGTCGGATTCACGCTGACGGGCCAAGATGGCCTTGCCGCTGGTCTCGTTCGACTGAGCACCCAGAGACGAATCGTAGATCGACATGATAGACTTCATGTCATCGGATGCGTTGGCGGCTTCCTGTAGCGCACCCGTCGGGATCGACGCTGGCGGCTGACGCTGCGGCGCGTTACCGGCAGTCGGGTCGTACTCAAGGTAGGCATACGAACGTGTGTTCGCCGTGTCCCACTTGCCCTGCTGACCGTCCGGCACGAAACCGACCGGACCAACCCACGGAGCCTTGGGCGCAAGCGCAACCAACTCAGTCGCCGCCGTGCGCCAGAAATTGAACATGCTCTGCGGGTCTTTCGCGTCCCGGATCATCGACCGAAAATAACGCCGCCCGTCAACAACGACCTCCTCGCCCCACACAGGGCAAATCGGGATTGTCGGCCCCGGCCACTCCTCCTCGCGCAGGACCTCGTTCGCATTGATAATGCGGTTCTTGACGTTCCACACGTCCACCTTGCGGCGGCGGGACTCCTCAAGGCCCATAAACTGAATGTACATCCGGACAATCTCATCGTCCCTCATGCCGTCCAGCGGCAATTCAGCGGCCTCCGCGGCCATCTTCGCCATGCGCGGCAGATTGTCCTCACGAATGGCCTTCGGCAACTCGCCGTCAGCCGTCTTGAACAGGATCAGGTCCTTTTCGTCCTTCTCGCGCAGCCAATACTCGGACACGCGGATTTGATCTTCCTGCATCCAGTGCTGCGCGTAGTCCTGATAGTCGGAATGCTCCCAACTGGCCGGTTCGGCATCAGGAAACTCGCGCTTGAACTGCTCTTTCGTCAGGAAGTCGGCAATGAAGGCGTATTCCCAATCGGAAGCGTCGGCCTCCATCGAGTTGACATCCCAATGCACCATGAGCGGATTGGGAATGCGCTTGATGTACGCCTCAAGATCGAAACTGTCCTCATGCGCGTAGTCGATGCCGATGCGGAAGAACCCGAAGCCGCCCGTGACCGCGTGGTCAATCGCGGTGTCATAGGCCACATCTGCGTTACTCTTGCGCTCGATGGACCGGGTAAGTCCCTGAATGACCTCCGCCGTGTCCTCGTCCGCCCCGTTATCGACCGGCGAGACCTTGATGCCGGGCTTGTTCTGGCGGGCGTCGTTGACAACCTGGCGAATGAACGCCGGTAGCTTGTTGATCGTCAGGCATGGGCGGTTTTCTAGTTCGCGCAGTCGCTTAATATCGTCCGGCCATTGCTCAGACAGGCGGGCGAAGCGGATGTCCTCATGCGCGGCCTGACGGTTGTAGTCAGAGCTGGCTTCCGATTCCTGATACCGTTCCAGCGCACCCTTGATGATGTCGTCCATTAGAACCCCTTGTAGGGCGGGTAAAAGTTCATCGCGATACTCGGCGACCGAAGGCGGGCGGCCCTTGTCGCTTCCGGTATTGAGTCATATCCCTGCATGATGCGCCCCGTTTCAGGATCAACAGCCATTCCGCCCTCTGGCATGCTGCCGGGGACCATGCCGTTTGCAAGCAGATAAGAGACCGCTTGGTCTTCCCCCATTTGCTGCCCGTTGTAGATGGTCGGAACATTGGTGGGACGCCCTTGATTGAGGCGTGGGTCCAGAACCGTTGCAGTGCGCTCCGTTGAATAGGACCCATCTGGATTGGCGATGACCGGACGCCCCTCACTCGTCTCGCCAACAACTTGATCGCCAAGCGGCCCCAACCCTCCACCAGAGCGCCCCAGTAGCATGTCTGTCAGCAAGCGGTTTAGATCGCCCATTATTCCGCCGCCATCCTCTCGCGCTCGCCCTCGATGATCTCCGTCACCGCGTCAGCGCCCTTGTCCATATCGGCCTGATTGCCGTCCGCGAAGTGATGCGCCTGCGCAATGATGCCGTCGTAGTTCTCCATCGCCGCGCCGTACTCTTGCCGCGCCTGTTCGTCCGTCAGGGTGCCGTTGAGCGCGAGCGTGGCGTACTGCGCCACCCGAACGCGGTGCATGGCATATCGCGCCGCCACCATCTTCTGATCGTGGGAGGGTCCGTACTTCATGCCGTTCTTCATCCCATCCATCCTCCTGCGCCCAGTGACGAAACCACCGGCGCTGTTTCTCTACGCTTCGGTATCGGCGCTGCGAACGTGAGCGCCACCGAGTCCCACCCATCGGGGGACCGAACGCCCCGACTCCGCATCTTCTCCTTGCTCTCAAGCAGAAGGCGTTGGTTCATGTCGTAACCGTAGGAGGGCGCACAAGCGTCAGCCTGCAATGCGTCATCGTCGGGGATATCGACCCCGGCAACATCGTCCAGCCACTCCTTGGACCGCTTCCACATCTCTGCGCGGCGGTTCTTTGGCCCCGGTTGCTTCGTGCCATCCGGCAGCAACACCTCCGGCTCCTGTGGCTCCGATCCGAAGTTCACCGGCACCACCAGCTTCTTGTACGGGTCACCCCACCCCTTGAGGATATCCACGACGCCAGCGCCCAAGCCGCCAACATCGACAAACACCACTGAGGGCTTGTCCGCGTCGATCACCTGCTTGACCCAGTTCGCGCCGGATACAGTGTCGATCTTCGACTTGCGTTCGACCTTCTCGACCTTCCGGCCACGTCGCCATGCAATCGAGAAATCGTCATCGCCAAACCGGGCCGGGTCCACGCCCAGCGCCAATTCACCGATCCCTTGAACTGTGTTCTTACGCGCCCTGACAACAGCAGCGGGCTTGATGTAGCTGTCATGCCCCGTCATCTGGAAGGCTTCAGCAGCCGTCGCCGGATACTCCTGCTTGAACAGCAATTCATCGTCCAGTTCGATGATCTTGGCCCGACGCCACGCCATCTGTTCCATCGTCAGGCTGTACGCCTCACGGTAGGCTTCATCCTCTTCCGTCAGCACGAGACCATCGGCGGGCTTCGTGTACTCTTCCTGCCAAAACCACGGAATGAACACGGCGATATATTCGCTGCGTCCGGTCTCCGCTTCCTGCCAACGCTTGTGGAAGAAGTTCCCGACACCGTTTGCGGTGCTTTCCAGGATAACTTCCGTATCGTCCATGTCCGGCACAGCCTGCAAGACGCCCGCCGCGTGTGTGTCGGCATGGGGCCAGAATGCGACCTCGGACCCATGAAACCGCTGGATCGTCTGCGACCGCCCTACGGCCTTGGTGCCAGCCGTGCCGACCTTGTAGCCGCTGTCTAGCTTGTCGAAGTCCAGTTCCTTGGCATTCGCAGCACCCGTGTGCGGCTTCACCGGCTTCGGACAATGCTCATGGTATCGAGTGACCATATTGAACAGGTTGTCCGTGGCCTCCTGCTCATGCGTCAGGATAAACACCCGCTGCCCGCGTCGATGTGTGACCGCGTGATAGAAGCGCCCGCCGATGTACGTGGAAACACCCTGCTGACGCCCCTTGAGGACCAACGCCCGAACGCGCCCCGTTTCCTTACGCTGCGCCTCCAACCTCTCGTGGAGATACTTCTGCGCCCGGTTCAGCTCCAGCGGCTCGACCGCGCCAGCCTTGGTCCTGATTTTTAAGCAGCGGGATGCGTAGTGCCTGAAATCATCCTTGAGGCGCTGGCGGATAGCCCTTTCTTCCGGCGTCATTCAAGTTCATCGAGCGTTTCTTCAAGCGTAACCGAATGGCCGATCTCGCTCTTGTCCCTCCAACCGAAGTTGTTCTTGAGATTGAAGATGACCCCAGTCACCTGACCCGCGTACAAACTCTGCTCTAGGGTCTGCTCGACCCGAAGACGCGCCCTTTTTACTGTGGGGGAAAACCCCTCATAGGCGGCGTATTCCGCAAGCGCCCCACGGTCCTCGAAGCCGAGGTGGTAGCACATGCCCGCGATGGTCGGCTTGTCATCGCCAAGCGTGACAAAGTAGTCATCGATCATCAATTGCATCTGCTCGGGCGTTTCGTACTTGCGCGGCCTCCCGCCCCTGTTCTCTGACATTCCCGTCTGCGGCTTTCGCCTACAGCCTCCTATTCCTCACCCATGACCAACTGATCCCCGTACTGCGCGATGATGCGGCAGTCGTAAAGGATCTCAGGAATGGGGCGTTGATCGTGTGCGATGGTCGCGTTGTCGCCGGTGATGGCAACCATCATAATGTGGTCTATCTCGTCCTGGTGGCGGTAGAGCCAGTTGATAATGGACTTGGCCGTCGGTGGTGCGTCTGTGTCCAGTTCGATGATGTCAGCCACGGGTCTTACTACCAACAAATCCGAAGGGAACCGTCTCGCGCTGGCGGTAGATACGATCACCCCGTGACGTGACCAGTCCCGTGTCTTCAGGATCGCGGTCGTCTTCCCATACCTCGTCAGCGGTCATGCCGGGGTCTTCATAGTCACCACCGATCCAGACTGCGCGAGTTCGGTACTTCATGACCACTCCTATTGAATCCGCCCGCTCACCCCTCGCTCTACCATTCGGCGGGAGAGAGAGACCGCCGTTGTTATGGGATGCTGTTGGGGGTGGCGGGCGAAACGAGAAACGGCAGAACAGCCGTAGCCATCCTGCCGTGTCGCATGATCGTAACCATGCGGGGGATTAACTGGTGGAGCCGGGCGGAATTGAACCGCCGTATGGCAGAGGCGTATCGGGTACTCCGGCCTTACGGCTTACATGACCCAACTGAGGCGCTTACCCGTTCCCTGTCAGCCCCAATGAAATAGCGCCCGACCGACGAACCGTGGGCGCACGAAACCATCATGGAATAATCAGATTGTACGGCTCACTAGACACCGTGTCAACGGGTAATTTACAGGGTGTCAAGTTGGCGGGGTGGGGGCAAAGCTTTCTTGGTCGTCATCCCAGACCTGGCCCCTCCACGCCCGCCACAGGTGCTTGAGCACCCGTTTCTCAGTATAGCGCCTTGCCGCTTTGTCGGCTCGCGCTTTCGTCCACTTACCATCTCCCGCCTCGACCCGCGCCATGTAGTCGGATTTCTTCGCGTGATAAACCTCGCCGTATGGGCCAAGCGGCTTGATGAACTCGCCGGTTTCCTCATCGACGCGGGACAATTGCGCCTTGAACAGTGAGTCCATTGCTTGCCACGACACCGACCGGCGCGACGGATTATAGCCCTCGCCAATCCAGCGCATCTTCATCTCCGCCTTGTCTGATGTTTTATCGGGCGCGCCCTGTCGTTTGCCCCACTCATTCACCGCCAATCCGAGGCGCTTCCACACCTTACCTGGGTTGGCGTAGTTATCGAGATTGCCAGTCTCACCGATAATCATGGCGAGGGACTTGGCCCCGAGGCCCTTCACGTCCTTGGCCCACGCATCCCAGACTGGCAACTGCTTGCCTAGTTTCTCTAGTGCCTTATCGTGTTCCTTGATTGCCGATTCAAACGGCGCAACACCGCCAAGGGTGATTGCGATGAGACCTGAGACAGCATCGAACGCTTCTTGATCAACACCATCCATCTTACCTTTCTCAACGGCGGCAATCAGTGAATCGGATTGCTTCTCGATCTTCTTGCGGTCCTTTTCTTCATCGAACGTCGAGTAGCCATAGACGTTGAACCGGATAAATGATCCGAGCTGCAAGCGGATACTGTTCTTGACCTTGATAAGATAAAGGCGGCGGCGGTGGTGCGCGCGCATCTCGTCACAAAGGTCTTCAAGGGCGGGGGAGGCACCAGCCTGATGGGTGTCGGGTATGCAGTGGCCTCCCCCTTCGGCGGCATGCGAGACTCCGCCGAAATCTTCATTCTCTCTCATTGTCTTCTCCTGTTAATGGGTGGGGCAAGCGGCCCTTGGATAACACTTGAACTTTGGCCCCACCCTCCCTTGCGGGATGGTTTGCGGGAGACACTAGACGCATGGGTGTCAGACAGCCCCTGGCCTCCCGCACCCCTTTCGGGGAACTAAACCTGTGTCTGGTTGTCGATCCGCTTCATCAATTTCTCCGCAGATTCTTCCGTCCAGAAGTCAGAACACGGCTTGCTGCCCGGCGGCATCGGATGCGCCAGCGCGTCGAATATCTTGGACTTCTTGGCATGACGTACTGAAAGGGTCTGCAACTGATCCTTGGTCAACGTCCCGACCTTGCCGAACTCGGTGTCCCAATCCAGCAATGACCCGTAAACTTGAGACACCATGCGAATGGCTGATTTTCTCGGGCCGGGGGATGGTTTGGGCGGGACACGTCCACAATGGGTATCAGTAATGCCCTGGTCCCGCCCTGCCACGTCCCGGAGGTACGCGGCAATCCTGTCATCGCGTGTCGGGGAGAACAGTTCCCACAACAGCGTTGCGTCTTTCCTCACCATATCAGTGAACAGCTTTTGCGCCCGCTCGAAGCTCTGACCTGATTGCCCAATGGCGTCCTTCGCCACGAGCATCAGACGTTCATCTACGGGCTTAAACCCCGCTGCACCAAATGCTTCTTTCATTGCTGTTGCACCCATCACGCCACCGCCCTCTCACCCGCGTTGAACAGCTTGTCGAGGATCTCCAGACCGTCCAGTAGGTGCTTATCGGATCGGCGCTTGCGGGCGTGAAACAGCATTGACGGATAGCGGCTGTAGACCGCCGCATTGTCCACCGCGTCCTTGATGGCGCGTGAGTGTGATGCCAGCAGGTTTGCAGCCTCCCAGTAGTCGCGCTCGCATTTCTCCATCGCCGCTTCGGACAGTTCGGGGCTGCCGTCGCTTGTCCCCGGCGTGGTCCTGCCGAATACCCGCCCGTATAGTTCCGCGTACTTCACGCCAGCGTCATGCCTTGACTGGTCGATGAACTCCCGCGCCCATAGCGCACCAAGGGGATACGCGCCCCGCTGTTCGTCGCCGTTGGCAATGGAACCGATCTTCGCCTTACGCATAGCTTCTTCCTGTTGGTGTACGATTTGCAGCATGATGTCCTTTCTCGGTCTTCCTCGTTTAGCCATCTTCATTGCCTTCCCATGCCTTGAGGGCGGCGCGGGCCTTTGCGGCGCACGTGAACCCACACCCCGGCGCGTTACAGCCGAACTCCTCAATCTCGCGCAGCGCACCAACCAACCGCGCTATCTCTGCCTGTTGTGCTTCGAGGGCGGCGGCAAGAGCGTCCATCAACGAAGTGTCCGAACCCCATCCGATGCGCTCGCCAAGCTGGAGTGCCGCAGACATATTCCTCGCCCGCCCCACCAGTTCCGCTATGTCTGACTTGGTGATCATGGTATCCACCTCCATATCCGCACCGGCCATAGGGCCAGCGTCTTCAGGTATTCGAGTGCGCCCGCATCGGGTTCCCTGACGATATGGTACAGGGCAGCGATCAGGCCCATCAGGGCGTAAGCGAATAGTGCGTAGGTCATTGTCATCAATCCTCTATAGTCTTGACCCTTGGTGATTCCCTGAGCGAAGGCATAGTACGGCCCTAGACCGTTACCAGCCTCCGCGTGAAGTCTTGACCCTCGGAGCCAATCCCTTCGCTTGTGGCCCCCACGATGCCGACAGTGGCCCATGAGGTTGGCGGCTGCTTATCGGGTGTCTGTCCCCGATGAGTGCGGCGCTCCGCCTTTCGTACTCGCCTGCCCGGTTATGCACTCGCCCCTGGTACCGGATTGAACAGCACGCCCCAGCGTCACATCCCGCCGACGTGCTGCCTTTGAGATCACCGCAGGTTCACCACCTTCCGATCCGTCATAATCTCCTGTACCCGGTCCCAACGCGCGGCCATCTCGCGGCGCTCGTCGTCTTCAAGGTCCATGAACCGGCCTTTGTTCAGCCACGTTCTCGGGTGCGGGATGAAGCACAATGCCGTGTCCTGCTCGTTCCACTGCCAGCGGGAAGCCTTCATGGCCTCGACCAACTCTTGCGGCGTGGCTTGCAAGTGCAGCTTGTGACGGTTGCCGTCCGGGTCCACTGATGTGGTCTCGATGCCGCCGTTGGTGATGCCGTTGAACAGCGCCATACATGTGGGCTTGTCGATCTTACGGCCTGGCGGGCAGACGGCCCAGAAGTCATTGAATGTCATGCTGCCGACCCCTTGTATATCATGAAGTCGGTCTTTTTCTGGCCGCGCACCCACTTCATGCGTTTCTTGACATTGTGACGGTCACAGTAGACATCACCGTCTGCCGTGGGAAGACCGCAGAATCGATGCTCGGACGGCTTTACCTTGTGTGGTGTCGTTGCCCACCGGCATTCATTGTGGCCGAGGTCGGATAGGTGGCGACCAAGACTGTCCAATAGCGCGATTCGCTTTCTGGATTCATGGTAAGCGATAGCAGCGGGGATGCAGGCTGCGGCTTTCTCTGGGTCCTTTGTCCCCGTCGCTCTGCTGTATTCCTTGCCGTCATCATACCACCGGATCGACAGATACCCATCCCGCGAGCTACGGTGTATGCGATATGTCGGTTCCTTGTCGACCACGCGGTTTGTCTTTTGGCCCAACCCAAGACGCTTCGCCTTGCCGATCACGGCATTCTTGGACACGCCGATAGCGTTGCCAATCTCAGATGTTGTTAGGTCGCTTCGCCATAACTGACGAAGTGATGCGACACGAGTATCAGTCCAATCAGTCACGGTCCCTCCACGTCATCAGAAACGAGAATTGTCCGGGATATCCCGATAGCGGTTTCATCTCAGCACCCATCGCGTAGCAGCACGCGGCAAAGGCCGGGCAGCGACACGCGGCGATGATGTTGGGGGCGAAGATGGCGTTCACGCGCCCGCCTCCAGCATGTCCTTGACCAACAGCCTGAGGGATCGCCAGTGGCCGGTCTTACACCCCGGCTCCGCCTTGGCGTATCGCTCCTGCTTGCGTTCGTATTCCTGGATTAGGCGGCGTTGTTCGTCGGTCATATCGGCCATACCTCCACCGTTACGCCTTCATGCGCGGCCCACTCGATGGTGCCGCGTTCGATTAGTGAGTCGTCCTCAATCACCCCCGACTTCACGAGGTAGTCGGTCAGCGCCTTTTCGAAGTTGAACACATCACGCTTCCGAGCATCCGGGCGTCCAAACTTGTAGTGAACCTCGCACTTGCCCACGACGGGCTTGAAGTCCTGCTGTAGCAACGCGCAGTCCGCCTCGTTGATCCATTCCCGGTAGCGCCGTGACTTGAACCGGCGGTCCTTGCCGGGGAACAGGCCATTGACTGACGGTGGGAATGGAAGCCAGAGGGAGACGGAGTGCATTATGCGGCATCCCCTGCGAATAGCCCCTGCTGCCGTTCCTTGGCGTTCGCCAGGTTCTTCACGGCCTGCCGGAAATATGACTCCTTCAGTTCAAATCCAACGCCCTTGCGGCCCATCTCAATGGCTGAATAAACCTCGGATCCGATACCAAGGAACGGCGTTAAGACGGTCTCACCTGGATTGCTCCAGAGATCGATGCACCGCTCGATCACGTCGAGTTGAAGGGGCGAGATATGTACCTCGTCGCGCTCGTCACGGGCGGTTCGGAATTGCAGGGTGCGAGTCTGGTCAATGTCCATCCAGACCGGCGAGGCGTACCGCTGCCAAACCTCGATGCTGTACCAGTTCCGACCATCGGTCGGCGTCGTGTACTTTGACCTGTCCGGCTCATTCGTGCCGACGTATCGGTCAAAGCATCCGGCGACCGGATCTGGGTTCTCGCCGGGCTTGCGGAACGAGACGATATAATCAGCCAGCCCCTGCCCGCTGATCGTGCTGTCTTTCACAATCTGCTTATGCAGAAGCCGGATCGACTTCGTGCGTTGCTGCGCGACCACAGGATCCTTCCAGATGCAAACCTCGGAATGGAAAATCCACCCATCCGCCTCGAATGCGCGGATCACCTCGCCCCGGAAGTCCCGCATACCGATATAGCCATGCCTGATCTTACTGGTGGGCAATTGCATGACATGGACGGCGTGAATGCGGCCCGGCATCGTGACTCGGTGCAACTCACGGATCAGGAATCCATAGTGTTTCCAGAATTCCGCCCCCTCGCTGTTGCTAAGGTCGCGCTCACTCGACGAAAACTTGTAAAGACCCTCGAACGGCGGCGAGTGAATGCCGAAGTGAATGCTGCTATCGGGGATACCAGAAATCAATTCACAGCTATCGCCTTGATAAACTGCATAGTCGTCAGTAATGACCTGATTGATGGCCTTCATGCGGCGTTACTCCCCATCCATTCCGGCAAGGCCATATCGACCTGCGGCTCGTATTCCTCGCGATCCCGAACGAGACCGCGCACGTTCTCGGCGCTCAGTTCCGCCATATGCGCGACCATCGCTTGCGCCATGCGGTCGGCGTCGGATTCCTTACGTTTGATGTTTTGCAGAACCGCGCCCTCGATTTCGGACGCGATGAAATGCACATTGACGGGCTTGGTTTGGCCAAACCGCCAAAAGCGCCGAGTTGCCTGATAAATCTGCTCGAAGCTGTCGCTGAGACCGACGAACCCGGTATCGCAACAATGCTGCCAGTTCATGCCGAAACCGGCGATTGATGGTTTGGTCACGAGTACGCGAATGCGGCCCTCAGAGAAGTCGATCAGCTTGCGTTCTTTCTCGGAATCCTTATCGGATCCGCGAACCTCGACGGCATCAGGAATGGCGGCAGCAAGTGCCTCACTTTCCGAATTGAGGTTGCACCACCATACGAACGGTCGATCAGCAGGGGTAACTGACGCGGCTTGCGCCACTCGATCGGCGACGGTCTCGCGCCTCGCGGCGATCCGCTCGGATAGTGTCTCGGCCTGCATCGGGAACAGATGCCCGGTCTCAATGCTCGGCCCGTCATTACTCTGCACGATATGCAGATGCCGCTTCATCGGCGGCAGATCGTAGCCGTCCTGATCGAATCCAAGATCACGAGGATGCCGGATCATTACCGACCAAGACGCCATCCATCGCCAGAAACGATCCTCTGCCCATCCCTTCAATCGCCATTTCTGCGTCTCGCCGCCATCGTGCGTAAAGAAAGAGGCCAGCATGTCGGTATAGGACATGACGCCAAGAAACTCGGCGTGATTGCCCAACTCCATGAAGTCGTTTGGGGCCGGGGTAGCCGTCGCCGCAAGCCGGAACGGAACCGTCGCACACTCCGCAATCAGCCGCGTGCGATAGTGACCGTCAGTGCTTTTGAGGATGCTGGATTCGTCAAGAACGACACCGCCAAACGCGGCCATATCGAAATGGTCCAGCTTCTGATAGTTCGTTACGTTGATACCAGGACCGCACTCGGATTGGTCGCGGACCATCCTGGCTTCAATACCGAATTTCGGGGCCTCGCTGCGGACCATCTGCGAAGACACGGCCAACGGCGTGAATAGCAAGATCGGATTGCCAGTATGACGGGCCACGTTGTCCGCCCACGTCAATTCCATGAGGGACTTGCCGAGGCCCGTACCAGCAAACAGCGCCGCCCGGCCACGCTTGAGCGACCAGCGGCTTAGGGCGGCCTGAAAATCAAATGCCTGATCGGGAACGATAGCATCACCATCGAACCCGGTAGGCGCGTCAACCTTCGCCTTGGATTGTATGAATTCGCTATACATCATCCCCTCCCCTGCGGCGGACAGGGGCTGGATTGACCTTCCCACCGCCCCGGTGAGAACATCAAAGACACCCTTTCATGGAGGTTAGAGACACGCATTGTCAGACGCCGCCGTGACGGGGCGTGTCGAACCCGCCGTCGTCGAGAATGTGGTGGTTATGTGGCTCACAGGGCAGCCAGTGGACGGATCGACCGTCAGCGCCCCATGCCTGAATAAAGGGGGCAGACCCCGAAGGGTCCGCCAGTTTGCTGGCGAGGGAGTCACCAGGGGAGGAAGGGTTGGGGGCGGTCCCTTGGGCAGAAGAAAAACCGCCCCCCATCGCCTGACGTTTTAAGGAGGCCAGTCCGCACCATGCGGTCGTCAGGTGAAGTGTGTTCATGCTTGCCTCTTGAGGAATGCGGGAATGGGATCGTCACCCAGGATGTCTTCAGGGGTGCGAGTGTCGATGTGCCGGGCTTCCACCGGCTGCGGGCTGGTACCCGACAAAGGATCACCCCCAATGTCGCCCTCTACCGGAGTAGCGCCATCGCAGCTTACCGGCGCGCTCGGCGTCAATTCGCCGGACTCGATAATCTCGCCCGTCTCCGGGTCGTGGTCGGTGTTCGGTGCGACAGACAAATTGTTTGTCGATCCCGACAGGGCGTCGAAGATCAACTGGTCCTCGTCCATCGTCTCGCGCAGCTTTTCGATAGTGTCGTTGGCGCGGGCCTTCACGATCCGCTTGACGGCACGAAGCTGCATGTTCGTGATTTCCGCGTTGGCCTTGATGACCGTGCAGATGTCCGCGATTTCCACGCGCAGGTCATTCTGGCGACGGAAGGCGTCTTCCAGTTCGGTGGCCATCTGCTTGAGGCGGTCGATCTTCATGCTTGCACCTTCTTTTGCGAGAGCCGCTCCACATCCGATTCGCTAACCTTGACGCCCAAGCGGTCGAGGACGGGGCGCAACTCGAACCAGCGCCAGTGCGGAATGCGGTTTTTCTCGGACCAGTTCTGCACCGTCGTCGGGTGCTTGTGGCCCAGCTCCCGCGCCAGTGCGGTAAGCCCGCCGCAGCGTTCAACGATGTCGGAAACGGTAGTGCATTTTGCCATGTGTAAATCTCCTGCCACCATCTATACGGTGATCGTACTGCGCCGTCAACAATAAAAATCTACGCCATCGGTATTTTTCTATTGACGCGGTGTTACGGCAATCGTATTGTGGCGCTATCAACACAGGAGAGAGACATGCAGGACAGCAAGCAGCACACGCCGGGGCCATGGATTGCGAAAGCAAGTCTTACGCGGTGGAACGTCACCACCAAGTGCGGCGAACGCACCTACAACATCTGCGACATCAACACTGATCGCATGGAGCAAGATGCCAACGCCCGCCTGATCGCCGCCGCGCCGGACCTGTTGGAGGCGTTGTGCGACCTCACTGAGACATTTTGGGGCATCGATCACGACGATAACGGCGACGGCCTTGATGAAGTCCCCACATGCATCGTCAACGCCCGCACCGCCATCGCCAAGGCACGGGGTGAGTGATGCACACCATCGACTTCACCTACACCCTCTGCGACGGCATCGACCTTCAGGTCTCCGCTGAGATACGCAGCGAGGGAGCGAATGCCTTCTACGTGTACGACTACGAATGCACGTTGAGCGGCGAGCCGGTCGATCCGTCGGCGCTGTCGATGCGCCCGTTTCGTGCAACCGAACTCAAGAGCGTGGATCAGGACATCAAGGACGCGGCGCTGGCCGAGTTCTTCGAGCAGGAGGCGGCGTGATGTCGTATCTCGACGCCCTCGCGATCCTCGCCAACGCCCAACACTTCCCCTCTGCCGTGCAGTTGATTGACGAGGCATGGGAAGTCGTCAGGCAGCACGAGCGCCGGGTTATCGAGCAACACGAACAGCCGGAAGCGGCTTAGGACAGGAGCGCAGGATGAGAGACATGTTTGAGAAACTTGGCGTGATGGCCGCTGTTGTCGCTGCCTTGGGCGGCATCTTCGGCCCGTTCCTGACGCACATCGTTTGGTGCATCGGGGCTGCGTCAGAGACCGGATCGGCAATCGCGTTGTTGATTGTTGGCGTGATCTTTCCGCCGCTCGGATGGTTGCATGGCCTTTGCCTGTGGTTCGGCTTCACCTGGATTTAGGAGCGCGTCATGAGTGAGTATACGAGAGAGTCGCTGGTCTGGAACGGCAACGAACTGACTTTCGCAAGCCAGCCGCTTGTCGGAGTCGCGGGTATCGGCACGAGCCAGCCAGACGAGATTGGCGCACGCCTCGCCGCCTTCAAGGGAGAAGGGTGATGGCGCTTAACGAAAAAGTCCTGTGTTGGGCGAATGGCGACCGTTGCCCCGGATGCGCTCACTATTGGGGCAAAGCTGACCAGTGCACCTATAAGCCGAAGCGGGGCTTCTGGATGGCCGTCAATTCCCTTGGTCGCTGGTTGCAAGACATCGCACGAGACCGGCTCTCCACCACCCCGGAGACAGAGCAATGACCCCCACCCCCGACATGGCCGTATACGACAGCCGCGCTGAAGACGACGCGAGAGAGAAGACGCGCCGCCGTGAGGCCGTTCTGTTCTGGGCCTTCATCCTGGCTGTGTTCGCCTTCGCCATGATCGGCATGCGGATTTGGGCCGACATGAACGTAACACCGTAGGAGAGAGATGATGAATGAATACGCACACCCGGATTCCTTTGGCTCGCTGCCAAGCGACCGTGTCGGAAAGAACATCGCCGCCGCGTTCGTCAAGGCGCAAGCCGCGATGACCAACCCGAAGAAGGACGCAGACAATCCGTTCTTCAAGTCCAAGTATGCCGATCTGACTTCGTGCTGGCTGGCGTGCAAGGCTGCGCTGGCGGCGAATGAGATTGCCGTCATGCAGGGTGTATTCGGGGACCGTCTCCGCACCACCCTTGTTCATTCGTCTGGCGAAACCATGTCGGACGAAGGTGTCCCACTCAACCCCGCCGGGGCGAAGGCCGTCATGCAAGGCTGGGGGTCGGCTATCACCTACGCCCGCCGCTTCGGACTGTGCGCGATGCTCGGCATGGCCCCGGAGGATGATGACGGCAACAGCCTGATCGACAATCACCCGATGGCCGACATGGAACCGGACGGTCCCGCCACCATCACCGGGGATCAGGCGAAGGAATTGAATGCCCTTGCCGACGAGGTAGGGGCCGACAAG
>Ga0208644_1001292_pt1 | contig 21118 bp, 25 predicted proteins | sample VirMetDEL_Nov_18_FD_184517 | JGI IMG/M metagenome (GOLD analysis project Ga0208644, IMG submission 184517) | Aqueous microbial communities from the Delaware River and Bay under freshwater to marine salinity gradient to study organic matter... | ecosystem: Environmental > Aquatic > Marine >...
GTAACCTAGTTGAACCATTCCTTCGTGATGTCCAAGGTCGTAGAGGTATTACCGACTTCCGTGTAGTTTGTGACGCATCAAACAACACTGGTGAGGTGATTGACCGTAACGAGTTTGTTGGTGATATTTACATCAAGCCTGCTCGTTCCATTAACTTTATTACACTGAACTTTATTGCCGTAAGAACGGGCGTATCGTTTAGTGAGGTAGGAGGTTAATCATGGCTAATATTGACGATTTCAAGGCAAACCTAATCGGTGGTGGTGCTCGTGCGAACCAGTTTCGTGTAACGATCACTCCACCACCCGGCATTGCAATTGGACTTGATGTTCGTAGAACCTCATTTCTAGTTCGTGCCTCCAACCTTCCTGCACAAACTCTTGGGGAAATTCAAATCCCATTCAGAGGTAGGCAGATTTACATTGCTGGTGATAGAACGTTTGATGAAGCATGGACGACTACGTTTATGAATGACACAGACTTCATGATCCGTAATGCGATGGAACGTTGGAGTAACGGTATCAACGATCTTGCAAATAACACTGGTGTTGTTGCTCCTGCTGATTATCAGACGGACCTCACAGTGGAACAACTTGATCGTGACGATACAGTGCTAAAGACATATATCTTTAGAAGTGCATGGCCAACAACAATTTCTGCAATCGAATTAACATCTGACACAGCAGATGCGATTGAAGAATTTGAAGTAACATGGAGATATCAACACTTTGAAGCTTCAGGCGTGAACTTCTAATTTAAACCTACTAAATAGAAGATACTAGTAGGAGATATTATGGCACAACTTTTTGGGTTCCAAATTCAAAGAGCAACCAAAGAAGTAGAGGGTGGTGAAAAGACATTCACCACCCCTACTCCTGATGACGGCGCAATTGACGTTGCTGGCGGTGGTTTTTTATCGTCTGTACTCAACACAGATGGACGTGAAAGATCAGATGTTGATCTTATTCGAAGATACAGAGATATCGCATTGCAGGCTGAGTGTGATGCCGCAGTTGAGGATATCGTAAACGAATCAATCGTAGCAAATACGAATGACGTTGCAGTACAAATTACACTAGACAATCTACCCTATCCAGAGAAGATTAAGAAAAGAATTCGTGACGAGTTCAACGAAATCCTTCGTCTATTAGATTTCAGTGTCAAGGGACATGATATCTTTAGACGGTGGTACGTTGACGGTCGCATCTACTATCACAAAGTTATTGACGTTAATAATCCTCGGCGGGGTATTACACAGGTTCGTAATATCGACCCTATGAAGATTAAGAAGGTCAGAGAAGTAAAGAAGAGCAAAGATCAGAAGACGCAAGTTGATATGATCGAAAAGGTAGACGAGTATTTCGTGTATAATGAAAAGGGATACTCTGGTGTTGGCGGTATGTCAAACTCAACATCACAGGGCATTCGTATTTCCAAGGATGCAATCTGCTATGTTCCTTCTGGTTTGATCGACAGTTCATCAGGTCGTGTTCTTTCTTACCTACACAAAGCAATCAAACCTGTTAATCAGTTGCGTATGATTGAGGATGCGTTGGTTATCTATCGTATTTCTCGTGCGCCAGAACGTAGAATTTTCTATATTGACGTTGGTAATCTACCAAAGGTCAAGGCAGAACAGTATCTAAAAGACGTTATGAACCGTTATCGTAACAAACTTGTTTACGATGCAACGACAGGTGAGATACGAGATGACCGTAACCACATGAGTATGTTGGAAGACTTCTGGTTGCCACGAAGAGAAGGTGGTAGAGGAACAGAGATTACCACACTTCCCGGCGGTTCTAATCTCGGAGAGATTGATGACATCGTATATTTCCAACGGAAACTATACCGTTCACTTAACGTGCCGATTTCAAGACTTGAAGCAGAAAACGGGTTCTCTCTCGGAAGAGCAACTGAAGTTACTAGAGACGAACTTAAATTCACAAAGTTCGTACAACGTATTCGTAAGAAGTTTACCCCACTCTTCGTAGACCTCTTGAAGACAAACCTTCTATTGAAGGGAGTAATCTCACCAGAAGACTGGCCAAATATGCAAGAACATATTCAGTTTGACTTCCTAGAAGATGGTCACTTTGCAGAACTGAAAGAGGCAGAACTACTTAACGACAGAATTCAAACACTTGACAGCATTCAGTCATACATTGGAACATTCTTCTCAAAAGAGTATGTTCTCAAACGTGTATTGAACATGAATGATGCAGATATTGCAGAGATGCGGGATCAGATTGCAAAAGAACGTGATATGGACCCAATCGAAGGTGGCGTCGATATTCCAGATGGTTCTGATGGTGTAACTCGTTATCCACAGGATGGTACTGGTGGTATTATTGCACCAGACGAAATGCCTGATTACGAAGACCCAGAACAAGACGGTATTCCATCTGATGATGACGCATTTGGTGATGAAGGAGATGAACAATGAACACCACAAAAGATTTACTAAACGCAATTGTCTCAGGAAACAACATTGAGGCAGAGAGAATTTTTCAAAACGATATGGCAGATAGAGTGGGTAGCAAACTAGAGATGCAACGAAGAGAAGTTGCAAACAGTTTTGTCAAGTCACCTATTGAGGACGTAAATGAGGAAGATTGAGGACATCTACGAACAGACAGTTCTAGAGAAGGATGAGCATCGTAAGTCTAAGGAGTATCGGAAACTTTCTCCTAAGATGAAGAACGCTGTTGACTCTATTTTCAGTGTTATGGATTCCAAACCCTCAGATTTCCTAAATAGTTTCGAAAAAACAATAAAAGACGTTTCAAAACAGTTCAAAGTGTCGGAAAAAGACCTAATGTCTTACTTTGAACGAGAAATGCTAAACATTTAAGGACTAAGATATGGCTTGGGCAACACAGATTCTATCGGATAAAGACTTCGAAGTGACAGTCAAAGCAGTTGCAACTGGTGCAGAGACAGAAGCAGTTATTGTTGATGCATCTGCACTAGACGGTCATGACGCAAACCCTGCACTAGATATTGTAGGTGTTCACTGGTGTACAACTGGTGGTACACTACTACTAGAGTTTGATGCAACCACAGATGATACTGCAATGGCTCTGGTTGGTAACGGTAAGTTGGGCGGATTTGATGGCCTGCCAGTTCTTGCAAAGAACCCAAAATCATCTGGTTATACGGGTGATATCCTCGCAACTTGTGCTGGCGCAACAACTCTGATTATTAAATTAAGAAAATCTGCTGGTTACGATAACCTAGTATAAGGACAGTAATAATGTTAAACTCACATACTCATAAAGAGATTGAAAAAGCAGTTATTCGTAGTCAACACACTCAAAGAAATTGGGACTTGACTAAGAGAATTCCACAAGAAGACATTGATACAATGATTCATGCGGTAACAAATTGTCCAAGTAAACAAAATATTGCTTTCTATAAGGTAACTTTTATCGAAGATAGATCACTTATTGAAGACATTCACAACTTGACATATGGGTTTAGTACTCACGGTGATTCTCCAGAACTACCTTCTGGTGAACAAAACAAACAACCAATCTATCTAAGAAAAAGATTGGAAGGCCGTGTTGCAGAAACAAATCCACAGACTTTGGCAAATCTATTAGTAATTTTTGAAGAGCATAATTTCTTAGATGACTTGCATGAAGATACTGTTCCTAGAAACGAACTTACTAGAAGTTTCTTAAAGAATGGTGAGTTGACAGAATGGGATATGCAAGAGATTGAAAGAGACAGAAATATTGCAGTAGGTATTGCTGCAGGATATTTAAACATTGTTGCCTCACTTATGGGATATAGAACAGGTTGTTGCCAATGTTTTCATGAAGAGGGTGTACAAGAGACTGCACTTCTGAAGGGAAGACCAATTCTTCTTATGGGTGTTGGTTTTCATCAAGAAGGTGTGAGTCGTAAAAAGCACCACATTCGTGATTTCAATTTTAGGTCTAAGAAGAAACAACCAATCCAATACGAAGTTTGGAAATAAGGATAAGAAAAATGTCTAACACGGTAAAACTGTTCTCAGAACAAGTAGAAGAAGTAGAATACATCTGCGAAGAAAAAGAAGACGGTAAGAAGAGTTACAAGATTCGTGGTATCTTCATGCAATCGGATATCAAGAACCGAAATGGCCGTGTTTATCCAGAACAGGTACTTGCAAAGGAAGTTGCAAAGTACAACAAGAATTTCATCAAAGAGAATCGTGCTTTTGGTGAATTAGGTCACCCAGACGGACCAACCGTGAACCTTGAAAGAGTTTCACACATGATTACAAGTCTGGAACAAGACGGTAAGAACTTTATTGGTGAGGCAAAGATCATGTCCACACCAATGGGTGAAATCGTAAAGAATCTCATGGACGAGGGTGCTAAACTCGGCGTTTCCTCGCGTGGTATGGGTAGTCTAGAACAAAAAAATGGTGCAAACTATGTTCGTGATGACTTCTATCTCGCAACGGCCGCCGATATCGTTGCTGATCCATCCGCTCCAAATGCTTTCGTAGAAGGTATTATGGAAGGTAAGGAGTGGGTTTGGAACAACGGTGCTCTACTTGAAGCAGAATTGGTTGAGATGAAACGGGAATTTGATGCAAAACAGGCAAGACTTGACGAATCGCGGAAAGCACTTGCCTTTGCAAAATTTCTACAAAGATTATAATTTATAAATAAATATTAGTAATTTTATTACTGCAAAAAGGAGGCATCCTATGTCAGAACTAGAACAAACAATTGAAGAGTTGGAGGCGGAAGTCCTTGCTGAGCTTGAAGAAGCGAATGAAAGTGACCCCCAGAAAAAGGGTGCCGTCCCAGCAGAAAAGGGCAAGAAGGTCGATGGTGAAGTCCAAGATGGTGGCGCACCTGTAGTCGATCCAGAAGCCGCATCATCCCCAACAGACGTTGCAGCAAAGAATGCAAAGCCTGTTACTGGTGATGCACAACAGAAAGGTGCGAAACCCGCCGAAAAATCCAAAAAGGTTTCAGAAGATCACGAAAGTGATGAAGACGAGGTAATTGAAGAAGCCGCCGCCCCCCGTACAAAGATGGAAATGTTGAAGGCGATGTATGATAAAATGGAAACCATGAAGGCAAAAGACCTCAAAGCTTCATATGGGAAAATCATGTCCGCGATGCACCCAGATGAAGAAGATGATGACGAAGATAAGGAAATGCAGGAAGAGATCAAGAAGCTCGAAGCTGCAAAGATGGCCATTGAAGAGAAGATCAAGTCCATCAACGTCAAGGAAGACGTAGATGCACTTATGGAAGGTGAAGACCTTTCTGAAGACTTCAAGTCAAAGGCATCCACAATCTTCGAAGCAGCCGTTAAGTCCAAGACCCGCGAAGAAATCGCCCGTCTATATCAGGTTACTGTCGATGAGTTCGATACAAAACTTGACGAAGCAAAGGATGAGATGACTGACAAAATTGATACCTATCTTAACTACGTTGTTGAGGAATGGACAAAGGAAAATGAACTCGCAATCGAGCGTGGACTCAAGGGTGAAATCGCAGAAGACTTCATCTCTGGTCTTAAGCAACTTTTCGAGGATCATTACATCGACGTTCCTGACGAGAAGTATGACGTACTAGGTGCTCAGTCTGATAAGATTGCAGAACTAGAAGAGAAGGTAAATGAGGTTCTTGAACAGAATATCGCTCTTAAAGAAAAGAACGGTGAACTTGTTCGCGAACACGTTGTCGTTGAAGTCTCTGAAGACCTAACCGACACAGAAGTTGAAAAGTTCAAGTCACTTGTAGAGGATGTTGACTTCGTTGACGAAGATGCATTCCGTGCAAAGCTCGACACAATCAAGGAGAACTATTTCCCCAAGGTTCGTGAAGAAGTGATCACAGAACAAGTTATTGATAATGAAGTACATGACAGCGCAGCACAGGACATTAGTGTTAGTGACAGCATGGCTAAGTACATGACTGCAATCACAAAGACTAAGGCTCGCGCCAATAATTCATAATAAACCACTTAGATGTAATTAATTAATAAGGAGAAACAAATGTTTCAGACAGAACATCTACAAGAAAAGTGGCAGCCCGTCCTAGATCACGCTGATCTTCCAGAGATCAAAGATTCTTACAAGCGCGCTGTTACTACAATTATCCTAGAGAACCAAGAGAAGGCTCTCCGTGAGGATCGTGGCTTCCTCGCAGAAACCGCCCCTGTCAACAGCATGGGTGGTGGACAGATGGACACATGGGACCCAATTCTAATTTCCCTAGTTCGTCGTGCAATGCCAAACCTCATTGCTTATGATGTCTGCGGTGTTCAGCCAATGACAGGTCCAACTGGTCTAATCTTCGCAATGCGTTCTTCATTCACCTCACAGGATGGTGCAGAAGCTCTCGTTGATGAAGCAATGCCAGACATCTCAAACCAGAACGCTGCTGGTACAATCGGTGGTGGCGACGTTGGTGCAACAGAGACTAACCCTGCTGTTCTTAACGACTCACCTTCCGCTGGTACATACGTTAGTGCAACTGGTATGACACGATCACAGGCAGAAGCCCTCGGTGATAGCGCCACAAACTCTTTCGGTGAGATGGCTTTCTCCATTGAGAAGTCAACCGTTACCGCTGTGTCCCGTGCCCTCAAGGCCGAGTACACAATGGAACTCGCACAAGACCTTAAGGCAATCCACGGTCTTGACGCCGAAACAGAACTTTCCAACATTCTCAGCACAGAAATTCTTGCTGAAATCAACCGTGAAGTCATCCGTTCACTATATGTGACCGCTGTCAAGGGTGCCGCAGTTAACACAACTACTGCTGGTATCTTCGACCTAGACACTGACTCAAACGGTCGTTGGTCAGTTGAGAAGTTCAAGGGTCTAATGTTCCAGATCGAACGTGATGCTAACGCAATTGGTCAGCAGACACGTCGCGGTAAGGGTAACATGATCATCTGTTCAGCAGACGTTGCTTCTGCCCTACAGATGGCTGGTGTTCTAGATTACACCCCTGCCCTCAACAACTCACTAAACGTTGATGACACTGCCAACACATTTGCTGGTACAATGAACGGACGTTACAAGGTCTATGTTGATCCATATTCCGCTAACGTTGCTGCTTCTCAGTACTACGTTGTTGGTTACAAGGGTACATCACCATACGACGCTGGGTTCTTCTATTGCCCATACGTTCCACTACAGATGGTTCGTGCCGTTGGTGAAAACTCCTTCCAGCCAAAGATTGGGTTCAAGACACGCTACGGCATGGCTGCTAACCCATTCGCTGCTGCTGGTGCCGTTGCTGCTGGTGATACCGTCAATACTGACGCTTCACTCGACGCAAACACCAACGCTTGGTATCGTCGCGTTAAAGTCACAAACCTTATGTAATAATAAGAAAAAGAAAGTTTGTGATCAAACTTGGGAGACACTCGAAAGGGTGTCTCCCTTTTTCTTATAAATACTTACATGGCAACACAAAGAACAATAGAACGACAACCTGATAAGTTAGACTACCTCAGTCCAACTCAGTTTAAATTTAACATTCACCAACTTCCAAAGGTGGAGTTTTTTACTGTGACAGCATCAATTCCATCTATCAGTATGGGTAATGCAGTTATGCCCACAAGACTTACTGATATTCCTATGATGGGAGATAAGGTTACATATGACCCATTTACACTTTCTTTCATTGTAGATGAATATCTAGAGAACTATTTGTCACTTCATGAATGGATTACTTCTATTGGTTTTCCAAAGAACACAGACCAGTTCAAGAACTTTCGTTCAGAGACATCTGCAACTCCTACTGCCACTAGAGGATCAAGTAGAGACATTGGTGATGTGCAACCCGCCACTGGAGTTCGAGCAATGTTCTCAGATGCAACTCTGACTATTCTATCAAACAAGAATAATCCAGTTGCAAACGTTTTCTTTCGTGATCTGTATCCAACGTCATTAGATGCATTAGAATTCACTCAAGCAGAAACAGATGTTAATTATCTTGTTGCAAGTGCATCATTTGCATACACACTCTATGAAATCGAAAGTATATAAATAAAAACGAGCAGATGCGATAAACTTTAACATTTATTAAATCTGAGACTTAATAACTAGTGATAACTCGGCAAGCCTCACTAGGGTCAATATATACCAAGAGAGTTACATCAACTCTGCTCACTTTTTTTAATATGGAATAAACATGAACTTAGATGAATTGAAGCGTATATCAAAAGAAGACCTTCCAATTATAGATGATGAACATATTGATCAAGAATCCTATAAGAACCAGTTGATCAAACAGAAGTGGTTAGATTTTAAATCTGACTTCGAACTTCTTCTCATCAAAGCACGAACCGACCATCAGCAACTCTATCGTGAGAAGTGGGAGTATTATGGTGGTAAGGCAGATGCAAAGGTCTATGCTGCAAAACCCTTTGACATAAAGGTAATGAAAACTGACTTGCAAATGTATGTGCAGTCAGATGAGGATATTCTACGCCTACAGAACAAGATTGGATATTATGAAACCTGTGTAGATTACTGCAAGGGTATCATTAAGTCTATTGACAATCGTGGATGGGATATTCGCAATGCAACTGATTGGAAAAAGTTTGAGGCTGGGATGGTATAATGGACATTGAAAAATATATTATGGAATATTCGAATATGGTTTCCAAAGATTTGACCGATGAGATTATGGGCGCAAACCTAGATTACCAGAAATCGACATATGCAAATAAGACAGGTAAAGTGGACAATTCGGATGAACGAGTAAACATGGATGAGTTCTGGATTCGTAACACACACGAACTCTATGAACCTCTCAAGAAATGTTTTGTAAATGCCATCAATATGTACATGACAGACCATCCATATTTCTCTGTTCAACATCTTACAGACTTTCGTATCAATCGGTATTCAGAAGGTGGGTTCATGTCCAAACACTACGACAGCATCCACCACAGTCACGGACAACACTATGGATATCCACACGCAACAGTTCTGTTATATCTGAATGATGACTACGAAGGTGGTAAGTTCACAGTTGCAACAAAAACTATGAAACCCAAGGCTAGGTCTGCCGTAGTGTTCCCATCAAACTTTATGTATCCACACGAAGCAGAGGTTGTTACCAAAGGAACACGTTGGAGTATTGTATCGTGGTTGATGTAAAAACATACAAGTGTTTTCCTACATCTATTCATGAAGTCAAAATGAATATTAGTACTTTTGACCAGAAGAATATGTTGATTTATGTCAAGAATGGTGGAAAGGGGGATGACTTTCATACCATGTCTTATTTCCGTCCTCTGGCAGAAAAGATTATAGAGACATCAAAGACTATTCTGACAAACAGCGGATACGAGTTTGAGGACGTAGAGATTACTAATATGTGGGGAAACCTTCTTTCAGAGGGAAACTCGCACCCACCACACACTCACTCTAATAACGTTCTATCTGGCGTCTATTATCTACAGAGTGGTGCTCCTATTCAGTTCTTTGACCCCAGACCATCTGCAACAATCTTCAAACCCAGAAATACACCAGATTGGGACAACTCTAGTATGTTGCAGTTTAACTCTGTTGTAGACACTGCATTATTCTTTCCATCATGGCTCATGCATTGGGTTCCACCCACTCCAAATGAACGCATAAGTATTGCATGGAACATATTGGTTAGAGGACACTACGGTGAACCTCGAACACTACAAAATGCGTATATCTAAAAAAAATGAAGTATATCTAATACTGGAAGACATGTCTGAGTCCACAAGGCGTGAACTCACAGAATTCTTTACCTTTGAGGTGCCTGGTGCAAAGTTCATGCCCATGTATCGCAAACGTATTTGGGATGGTAAGATAAGATTGTTCTCACCCGCAAATGGTGAGATATACGTTGGACTACTTGACTACATCACGAAGTATTGTGATGATAACAATGTATCATACGAATTAGAAGAGGGAGTAAAAAATGAGCGGAATGTTGTGGATTCAGTTGCAAGAGGTTTTATCAAAAGTCTCAAACCAAGGTCGCAAGGAAAATCCATCAAGGTGCGAGATTATCAGATTCAGGCTTTCTCTCATGCCGTGGGAAATGATCGTGCCCTTATTCTTAGTCCTACTGCTTCTGGTAAATCACTTATAATCTACTCACTGGTTCGTTACTACCACATGGCAGGACTCAAGACACTCATTCTTGTTCCCACAACTTCACTGGTAGAACAGATGTATAGTGACTTTCAAGATTATGGTTGGTCACCAGGCACATACTGTCAAAGAGTTTATCAGGGACATGATACAAAAGTTACAAAGGATGTGGTGATATCAACTTGGCAATCTCTATACAAGATGCCAAAGAAATACTTTGATGATTTCGGTTGTGTGATTGGTGACGAAGCACATTTATTCAAGGCAAAGTCACTCACAGGGATCATGAGTAAACTACATAGTTGTAAGCATCGTTTTGGTTTTACAGGGACACTTGATGGGACAGAGACTCATCGACTTGTGTTGGAGGGATTATTCGGTCCTGTAGAACGAGTTACGACAACAAAGGAGTTGATGGATAATAAGTCACTGGCAGACTTGAAGATAAAATGTCTTGTTCTCAAACACCCAAATATTCGTGAGAGAATGACATATGCAGATGAACTGAAGTATCTTGGAACATCTGAAATACGCAACGAGTTTATCAGTAATCTTCTTTTCCACATTCCAGGCAACACACTTTGTCTGTTTCAGTTGGTAGAAAATCAAGGACAACTGTTATACGACAAAGTAATTGATGCCAGAGATAATGGTTTCTTTGACGATAAAATGAGAAAGATATTCTTTATCTACGGTAGTACTAGTACCGAAGAAAGAGAACACATTCGGGCTGTCGTTGAAAATGAAAAGAACTCTATCACTATTGCGAGTTACGGGACTTTTAGTACTGGTGTCAATATTCGCAATATCAACAACATCGTGCTCGCTTCCCCTTCGAAAAGTAAAATTAGAGTCCTGCAATCAATCGGCCGAGGTTTGCGTAAGGGGGAAAATAAAGATTCCGTTTTGATTTTTGATATTGCTGATGATATGACATTTCGTAATCAACCCAACTTCACGTTAAACCATTTTACAGAACGACTAAATATTTACAACAGTGAACAGTTTGATTATGAAATCAGCAAGGTAAAACTCAAATGATAAACTCAGAATACAAGATCGTAAAGTTAGTCAGTGGTGAAAACATCATCTGTGAAGTAACTGATCATGGCGCACATTATGAGATTTGTAATCCTTTGCTTATGAATGTGATTCCTCGCATGAGAAGAGATGGACTGTCTGAATCACTTGCATTGACTCGATGGGTACAACCCTTCACAGAACAAAAATATTTTGAAATTGAAAAATCAAAAATTATCCTCACCGCAAATGCTTCTGCCGGATTATCCGTTTATTATGAAAAGTGTTTGCAGGCTCACGATGAATGGATACATGAAGAGCCCACCCATGAGGAACTAGAAGAAATCGAGCAAGAAGAATACAGCGAACTTCTAGAAGAACTAGATAATAGTGAATATAAAGTATATCACTGAAGACTCAACATAGTCTATTATACTGATTTTTTCGATAATGTCAAGTCACTTAGGGTACTTGACAAATAATAACTCATATGTTATTGTAGTGAAAGTTTTAGTTAAGGAGTAATTATGGCTAAACGTCAAAAGGGTGAACATTATGTAGATAATAAGGTGTTTCTCCAAGCAATGGTTGAGTGGAAAGAGAAGTGTGCTCTTGCAGAAGAGGCAGGAGAAGACAGACCACCTGTTACGAATTATATCGGTGAGTGTTTTCTAAAGATTGCAACGCACCTTTCCTATCGTCCTAATTTTATTAATTATACTTACAAAGATGAGATGATTTCAGATGGCATCGAAAACTGCCTACAGTATGCTTCAAACTTCAATCCAGAGAAGTCAAAGAATCCTTTCGCATACTTCACCCAAATTATCTACTACGCATTTTTGCGTAGAATTCAAAAAGAGAAAAAGCAAACCCATGTCAAGAACAAGATTGTTGAAGAGACAGACCATCAGTCATGGACCACAATGACCTACGATGATAGGTCTTACAGTATTCCATATTCTTTTGCGATAGAAAATCTTCCTAATGAAGATGTCTACAAACCAAAGAATAAAAAGACAGAAGAAAAGAAGAAGTCAACAACAAAGAATGGTCTAGAGCGTTTTATGGATGAGGATGAAACAGATGCAGTTAGAGGATACGATTAATTGAAAATCGCACTTGTGACTGACACACATTTTGGTGCTCGTAACGATAACCAGAATGTGAATGAATACTTCTATAAGTTTTATGATAATATCTTTTTTCCAGAGTTGGAAAAGAGAGGTATCAAAACGTGTGTGCATCTTGGGGATGTAGTTGATAGACGTAAGTTTATCAGTTTCAAAATTGCCAATGATTTCCGTAATCGGTTCATCAATCGCTTTGCAGAGTTGGGTATCGACTTACACATTATCATTGGCAATCATGATACCTACTACAAGAACACAAACGAAGTAAACTCTATGGAAGAACTTGTCGGTAGAGACAGGTGCAACATCTACACAGGCCCAGAGGTTGTAGAGTTCGATGGTGTTCCTATTCAGTTCATTCCTTGGATCAATGCAAACAACTACGAAGAGTCTATGTCTGCACTGAGTAAGTCCCCTGCACAGATTGCAATGGGACATCTTGAGGTAAATGGATTTCAGATGCACAAAGGTCACTTTGCCGATGGTGCATACGATAAGGAACTGTTTCGTAGATTTGATATCGTGATGAGTGGACACTTTCATCACAAGTCAGACGATGGACAAATCTATTATCTCGGCACACCATACGAAATTTACTGGAGCGATTTTGAAGACCCTAGAGGTTTTCATATCTTCGATACAGAGACGAGAGAGTTAGAACGTATCGTAAATCCATACCATCTGTTTGAGAAGGTTTACTACGACGACACTACAACGGATTACACAGACTACGACATGTCCAAGTTCAAGGACATGTATGTAAAGGTAATTGTGGTAAACAAGAAAGACCTTTACCAGTTCGATAAGTTTGTAGACAAACTCCTACAGGCTGACGCACATGAGGTGAAGATTGTAGAGGACTTCTCTGAACTGGATGCAGAGAATGTATCAGATGACATTGTTGAGAACACAGAGGACACGATGACTCTGCTAGAGAAATATATAGATGAACTGGACGTTACACTGAGCAAGGACCGATTGAAAAATACGATGCGGTCACTTTATACAGAGGCCCAAGATTTAGAAATATGATTATTGAAAATATAGAATTAATAAATTGTGATAAGAATATTAAACTTTCAAAAATTATATCTTTTCTTGAAACAGATTTATCTTCACACTTTTATTTCAAGAAATCTCTTGAATTAAAATCAAAAGGTAGAGAATTAGTTTCTCCAAAATCAATAAATGAAGGTTATAAAAATATATTTAATAAAAATGGATATGTCTCACTAAAACCTTTTGGAGATGAATGTGAAGTAGATTTTTATAAAGATCGTGTTGGAATTGAAATTCAATTTGGAAAATATGCTTTTGTTATATATGATTTGTTTGCAAAATTTAAGGTATGTTATGAAAATGATATTATTGACTTAGGTGTTGAAGTCATCCCATCTAAGAATTTAGCAAAAAATATGTCATCTGGTGTGCCGTCTTTTCCATCCGTTATGAGAAGTATTAATAGAATGAACATTGATTTTCCTGTCTGTTTGTTTGGAATTAATTTAAAAAATGAGAAACCTCTAGAAAGGGGTGTTTTACCAATATGATTCATTTTAAATATGTACGTTGGCGAAACTTCCTATCCACAGGTAATAATTTTACAGAGATACAGTTAGACAGAAGTTCTACCACACTCATTATTGGAGAGAACGGTGCGGGTAAGTCTACTATTCTTGATGCTCTATGTTTTGGTTTGTTTGGTAAGCCTTTTCGCAATATCAATAAACCCCAACTACTTAACTCAATTAATAACGGTAATTGCGAAGTAGAGGTAGAGTTCAATATCGGTAAGAAAGAAATCAAGGTTATTCGTGGTATCAAACCAAATAAGTTTGAGATTTACATCAATGGTAAGATGTACAATCAGGATGCGAATTCCCGTGATTATCAGAAGTACCTAGAGCAGCAAATCCTAAAGTTGAACTACCAGAGTTTCACACAGGTTGTTATTCTCGGTTCTTCGACGTTCATTCCTTTCATGCAGCTGAAGGCAAAGCACCGCCGTGAGGTTGTTGAGGAAATCCTTGACATCCAAATCTTCTCACTGATGAACCTGTTGGTCAAACAGAGAATGAAGACCATCTCTGAAGACATACGAGAGATGGACTACAACATCGAACTAAACAGAGAGAAGATTTCTCTACAGGAGAAGTATATCTCTGAGGTGAAACAGAATAAGGACAAGTTGATTGAAGAGAAGACACTTCTGATTTCAAGTAATGAGGAAGAAGTATTCAGTCGTAACTCTGAGAATGAGAAACTAAATCAACAGAAGGACAACTGGCTCACAGAGATTGCAGACAAGGATAAGATTGTCACAACGATGAGTAAGTTGAATAATCTGAAGTCCACTCTTCGTGAGAAACACAAGTCACACTCTAGTGTGGTATCGTTCTTTGAGAACAACGAAGACTGCCCCACCTGTCAGCAACACATTGATGAGGCGTTCAAGTCTGGTATGATTGAAGACAAGATGGTTGAGGTGAACAAGTTCTCTTCTGCATTGGAAGAACTTGAGGACAAGATTTCAGAGGCAAAGAATCGACAGAGTGTTATCAATGACATTGTAGAGAAGATACGAGAGAACGAAGTACAGGTTGCAAAGAATAATCAATCTATCGTGCAACTAGAGAAGTTCAATGCCACACTATCTACAGAGGTCGCACAACTTGCAGATGAAGAATTGAGTAAGTCTGACTATGATAAGTTGAAACGTCTAAACAAAAAGATGAAAGGACTTGACGAACAGAGAAGTAAGTTGCGTGAAGACCAGACGTATTCTGATGCAGTTCGTAACATGCTACAGGATAGTGGTATCAAGACAAAGATTATCAAACAGTATCTTCCTATCATGAACAAACTCATCAACACTTACCTAACTTCGATGGAGTTCTATGTGAACTTCACACTGGATGAGAACTTCAACGAAACTATCAAGTCACGGTATCGGGATGAGTTTACCTATGCATCATTCTCCGAAGGTGAGAAGATGCGTATCGACCTTGCACTACTCTTTACTTGGAGAGCCGTTGCAAAGATGAAGAACAGTACAAATACGAACCTGTTGATACTTGATGAAATCTTCGATAGTTCTTTGGACGGCACGGGAACAGATGAGTTCCTAAAGATTCTAAACACACTTGGTGATGAGAACGTGTTTGTGATCAGTCACAAACAGGATGCACTTGCAGACAAGTTCCGAAGCACTATTAGATTTGAGAAGATCAAAAACTTCAGTCATATATCAAATGGGTAAACGTTCAGACTTTGAAAGAAAACCTAGAGACTTCTACCCCACACCATTTGCGGCAGTAGAACCTCTAATCGACCATTTACCAAAGGGGTTCACGTTTGCAGAACCTTGTGCTGGTGATGGACAATTGTGCAGACACCTAGAACACTTTGGTGGCACTTGCATGTGGGCGAGTGATATCGAACCACAGTTACATGGTATCGCAAGAAACAATTATACTGATATTGGTGAGAAAGAAGTATACGAGTCGGACTTCATTATTACAAATCCACCTTGGGATAGAAAACTACTGCACCCAATGATTGAACACTTTGTGTCACTGAGGACCACATGGTTATTGTTTGACGCAGATTGGATGCACACCAAACAATCGTCTGAATATATAAAGTACTGTTCGAATATTGTGAGTGTTGGACGAATCAAATGGTTTGGTAATATGACAGGCAAAGACAATTGTGCTTGGTATAGATTTGAAACAAATACGAATTACGCCACTATTTTTCATGGGAGAACATGATGGAACTACTACCAAATAATGACCTTTCACTGCGTCAGAGACTTAACGTTTGCAGTGAAGACTTGGATAGACAGAAACTAAAGGATGATTTGATTGCCTGCATGGAGAGAAACAACGGAGTTGGACTCTCTGCGAATCAGGTGGGTATTTCTGAACGTGCCTTCGTGATGTATTCCGATGTGAAGGAGAAAGAGATTATCGCCTGCTTCAATCCATTCATCACAGAGTATTCCAAGGAAACAATCAAGATGGATGAGGGTTGTCTGACTTGGCCTGGTGTCTGGTTACTCGTAGAACGACCAGAGGGTATCGTGTGTAGTTTTGAGGATGAGACAGGAGAACATGTTCAGTGTACGATGCATGGACTTGAGGCTCGTATCTTCCAACATGAATACGACCACATGGAAGGCACCAATTTCACTCGCCGTGTCAGTAGATTGAAACTCGATATGGCACAGAAGAGGGCAACGAAGGTTAGGAAACGTGCGTCACGGATTGCGTGATAGTATGTTGCAAAAATGTCACACATTTCATAAATAATACAAAAAACGCCTGAAAGGGCGTTTTTTCGTTTGACAGATTTAGTTCTATAGTGTACTATGTATATATGATGAGAAATAAGGAAAAAGACATGACCAAGAAGACACGCGGTGCTACCGTCAAATACAAGATGTATGGCAAGATTGAATTTGAGAAAAAATTTGAGACTGCCAAGGAAGCAAAAGGTTTCTTCTGGGGTTACGTTGTGAAGACTCCGAATATCACTGGCGAATTAATTATTCACTAAGGAAAAAGACATGTACACCTTTGATGACAACATCTTCTCTGATCTTCACAAGGACGCTTATGGGTTTCGTCCTCGTTCCCATGAGTATTGGGATGCAACAAATGACCGTAAGGAAGAAATCTGGAACGGTCTTCTTAAGGAACTAGACGCCGCAATCGAGCGTGAGAAGATGGCTGAACGGTGGGCAATCACCAAGTTCGAAAACGATCTGTCTGATATTGAGGTTCTTGTGGGTGACCGTGAGACTGCAATTCGGTGGTTTGTCGAGTCTCTCGAACTTGACGAAATTGACTTGATGTATGGTGGTGAGAAGATTTGTTACGATCTAGGTCTGCCCTTCTCTATGGCAAACATTTTTGACGAGACATGCAAGAAACTTCTTGACAATGTTGAGGGAATCGAGTAGAATATAAACATGATGAAAAAAGACACACTCGCAAAACTCCTCGCAGAAGAGGATATCTTCGTAGTTCACAAGCAGACTCCTACTGCTTACTTTGATGTGAAGCGTCGTGAACTTGGTCTTCCTATCTGGAAAGATGAGGAGATGACTAACAACATCTATGACCTGATGGTATGTCATGAGATTGCTCACGCACTCTGGACGCCTCTGGAGATGATGGAAGAGGTCGTCACTCGCAATCTCAACAAGGGTGTTGTTAACATTCTTGAGGATGCTCGCATTGAGAAGATGGTCCAGAAGAAGTATCCCGGCTCTGTCGGTATCTTCAATCGTGGATACGCAGAACTCGGCGAGAAGAATTTCTTCGATGTCGAGGGTGAGGACATTTCTAAACTCACTGTCATTGACCGCATCAACCTGTTCTTCAAGAAGCAGAAGGGTGTGACGTTCTCTGATGAAGAGAAGGTGTTTGTCAAGAAGACTGCCGAACTCGAAACTGTCGAGGACGTTCTGACTCTCGCAGAAGAAATCTACAAGTGGATGGAAGAGCGTTCCACTGAGGAAGAAAACTCTGATGGTGAGGATGGTTCTGTTGGTGACACTGGTGACACTGGTGAGTCCTCTGAGGGAATGTCCTCTTCTTCTGAAAAAGGTGAGGGTGAAGGTAAGTCTAAAGAATCAAAAGGTGAAGAAGATGGTGACGGTAACAACAATGCTCCTGTTGGCAACAACGGTGATGATGACTCCGAAACTGGTGATGGTGAAACTGAAGTAGGTAACACTGAGGGTGGTGTCGAGTCTGACGGTACTGGTAGTGTTCCTGTCAAGACTGACACAGACTCGAACAATGCGATTGACAAGTTGCGTGACGAGACTGCTCAGGACCGCATGTATGGTCGTATTGCTCCTGTTCCGGCAGACACCATTGTTTCCTTCAAGACTTGCCTTGAGGAACTTGGTTCTTGGTACAATGGTTATTCTGATGAACTCTATTACCGTTCTACTCTTGAGGAAGTAACTGAACTCAAGGCTGCATCCAAGAAGACGGTTGCATACATGGTAAAAGAATTTGAGATGAAGAAGTCTGCTGACCAGTATGCTCGTGCGGCAACTGCCAAGACTGGCACTCTCGACATGGGTGCTCTTCACACCTACAAGTTCAATGATGACCTGTTCAAGAAGGTAACTACTCTGCCGGGCGCAACAAACCACGGTATGGTGATGGTTCTGGATTGGTCTGGTTCCATGTCTGACAATCTGATTGGTACTCTCTCACAGTTGTACAATCTGATTTGGTTCTGCCGTCGGACACAAATTCCTTTCAAGGTCTATGCGTTCTCTGATTGTTATGGTCGTGTAAATCGTTTTGATTCAAATGAAGATTCTGAAACAACGTTCGAGTATGGTGAGATTGAATACAACCAGTTCAAACTGTTGGAGTTCTTCTGTTCTGACATGACTGGCAATGAAGAGAACCGCATGATGCACTATCTCTGGATGGTTGCCTCTCGTTGGATTTATCGCAATTGGAATGAGAAGGGATATCCTATTGATGGTCCTTACAAGTACCAGCTTGGTGGTACTCCGCTGAACGATGCAATCATGGCAATGACTACGATTGTTCCCAAGTTTAAGAATGAAACTGGTGTCCAGAAAGTCAACACGATTTTCCTGACAGATGGTGCCTCAAGTCGCCACCACTACATTCGGGATTACAACATGGTTGATGGCAATGACGTTGAGCGCAATCTCTATGGTCGATACAAGACGATTGTTACTAATCCCAAGAACGGTAAGACCTACGAAATGACTGGTAATACCACCAATGACTTGCTTCGTATTCTCAAGGACTCTGTGGATGGTATGAACCTAGTTGGGTTCTTCATTGCGGGAACTGGTCGTTCTGGACGCATCGACAAACGGACCATTGCGTATGCCACTGGTATCAGTGTTTATGATGATAAGATGAAGTCCATGCTAAAACAAGTGAATAAGGACAAGTATCTCGCAGTCGAGGGTGATACCACTGGATATGATGAGTACTATCTGTTGCAGGGTGGTCGCAATCTGGAAGTCGAGAACGAGACTCTCGACAATGAACTGGTCGGTGCATCCAAGGCAAAACTCAAGTCTGCCTTTGGTAAGATGACTAAGGGTAAGGTTCAGTCTCGTACCCTGTTGAATCGGTTTGTGAAATTAGTTGCATAATAGGGGTTGACAAATGTTCCCCGATAGTGTACTATGTATATATGATGAGAAAACAGACAGAAGGAATGACTATGTATCTCTCACCTCGTAAGAAGCTCTTTGTTGATACCGCTGCCGAAATGTTCGGTGAAGGTGCAATCATTACCAAGGCACAGAAGGCGGAGGCTGCCGAGAAGGCAGGTGTTCCGTTCCCAACGTGGTTTGGTAAGGACTACACTGTTGGTTACAATGCGTACAAGTTGCCCACTGAGGGTGGTTCCGTAGTTGCTCCTGCTGCTGTAACTGAGGATGCGTCTGCTGTGGTTAACCTTGTTGCAACAAATATGAATGACCAGAATTTGGTTCCTTCCAAGTTCGAGGGTTTTGTCTCTTGGGGTAACTTCTCTCTGATTGAGAAAGTCGTCAAGTCTGGTATGTTCTACCCCATGTTCATCACTGGTCTGTCCGGCAACGGCAAGACTCTGATGGTCGAACAGGTTTGTGCCAAACTCAAGAAGGAACTCATTCGGGTCAACATCACCATCGAAACTGATGAGGATGATCTGCTTGGTGGTTTCCGTTTGGTGAACGGTGAAACCAAGTTCATGCCTGGTCCTGTGATCGAAGCAATGGAACGTGGTTGCACTCTTCTGCTTGATGAGTGTGATCTGGGTTCGAACAAGTTGCTCTGCCTGCAGCCGGTCCTTGAGGGTAAAGGTGTTTACCTCAAGAAGATCAACAAGTGGGTTACTCCAAAGGATGGTTTCAACGTCATTGCCACTGCCAACACTAAGGGCAAGGGTTCTGACGATGGACGGTTCATTGGAACCAACATTCTAAACGAAGCGTTCCTTGAGCGGTTCGCAGTCACGATGGAACAGCCCTATGCCTCTGCGGCAATCGAGAAGAAGATTGTTCTCGGTTCCATGCAGAAGTATGGTGCTGTCGATAAAGACTTTGCAGATAACCTTGTCACTTGGGCAGAGGTTATTCGTAAGACGTTCTTCGATGGTGGAGTTGATGAGGTAATCTCAACTCGCCGTCTGGATCACATTGTGAAGGCTTTTGCCATCTTTGGTGACAAGATGCAGTCCATCGAACTGTGTGTCGCTCGTTTTGATGAAGACACTAAGGCATCATTCCTAGACCTCTACACCAAAATTGATGCTGGCGTTTTGACCAGTGAAGATAGTGTTACTGAGGATGCTGAGGAAACTGCCGAAGTTGCCTTCTAAAAAAATTATGTGTGGGGGTTGAAATTTTTGTTTCAATCCCCATATATAATAAACGATAACGCCTAATGGGTTATCATATTAATCTTGCTTTTAAAGGAGATACCGATGAATAAAGCACTAACAATTTTCGACAACATCAACCAACTAACACCCTATTCAGTAGGTTACGATAGGATGTTCGATACTCTAAAGAGATATGTTGATAATAACCCCTCGTCTACTACGGGATATCCCCCATATAACATTCGAAAGGAAGGTGATTACAACTATGCCATTGAGATGGCACTAGCTGGATTTTCCCGTGAGGATTTAGAAGTAGAGGTTTCCGATGGTGTGCTAACCGTCCGTTCTGTGAAGGATACCACTGATGATGACACAAGTAATATTTACCGTGGCATTTCCTTCCGTAAGTTCGTGAGGAAGTTTACTATCGCTGACGATATTGTTGTCAAGGGTGCTAAGATGGAAA
>Ga0208644_1001293_pt1 | contig 21116 bp, 24 predicted proteins | sample VirMetDEL_Nov_18_FD_184517 | JGI IMG/M metagenome (GOLD analysis project Ga0208644, IMG submission 184517) | Aqueous microbial communities from the Delaware River and Bay under freshwater to marine salinity gradient to study organic matter... | ecosystem: Environmental > Aquatic > Marine >...
TTAATCAGCTAACTAGAAACCCTGCTCAAGTATTTGGTTACGCTCTAGACGACTTTAACTTCAGTCGTGTCGCGTATCACCTTGGTTACAACATCGCCACGGTTCCGGCGGGTGACTACGCCAGGCTTTTGGAAGCTTGCAACAGCATTCCAAGTGAGTTTTATTACGACAAAATTGTTCAGCAAGTTGAGCGTTGCGAAGAAGCTGAGCGCTTAACGGAACTTGCAACAGGTCGCGCCACCAGTCGCCAGGAAACAATTCTCGGCGATGTTTCTCGTTCGATCAGCATCCAGGATAAGAGGGAGACTGCCAGGATCTGGCGTGAAAACTATCTTTACGAATGCGATCGTCTGGCTCATATGTTGTATGTGCCGAACTACCGCGATCCCGTGGCAGCTCGATACCGCTTCGAGAGGAGTGGCGGGGAATTTATTCAAGCTATTCCTGGACCACCTGATGTGTCTCGCTCTGACAGACTCTACTTTTATGCTAATTGGCGCTAAACTGTGACTTAAGAATCACCGGTCTTAGCGGGCGTCTACATTATGTCCTTACTCGGCAAGCTGATCAAGGCCGGTATTAAGAACGCAGATGACCTTGCGCGTCAGGTCATGCCTGCGGTTATGCAGACTGGTGATTCTGTCCTTATAGAAACGACTACAAACGCTCTCCGTAAGATGGGGGCTAATGTCCCTAGTCAACCTGGTATCGGCCTGGTCGGTAGCCGAACAGTCCCTACGGCTCGACAGCTGGGTCAGGCTCCGGTCCCTCAGTTCGGGCCAGGTTCTGGTGTTCCCACGCCTCCTGCAGGGTCGCGTCCTGTTAATACTCTTAAACCCCAGCCCTATCAAGGCCCTCGCCCCCGTGGCGGTGAGTTAGTTCGTACTGCGCAAGATAATATCCCTGCTCCCGCTGCCCGCACTCGGTTTACTGAAGATCTGATCAGTCAACCCACAGTACAGGGTCCTGCACGCGCTCCGATGCAGGGTCCTTCTATGACTGGTACGCCGGTTCAAAATCAACTGGATCTTCGTTTTCCAGCTGGTGCTCAATCTGCTGCTGAATACACCACGACGAAAGGCGCTGTCCGCCCCGTGGGAACAAATCTTGGCGGCCAGCCTTACAGGAGTGGTCCCGTTGCGACTGAACGCAATATTCAAACACTTCGGACGGATCCTGAACTCCGGCGGCCTCAGGCGGACGGAATCATAGGTCGTGATCCAGTTGAGGCTTTCCGAGCCGCTCGCACACCGGAAGGACAGCGCTCATTCTTCGAAACTTCTGGAGCTCCAGATATTTTCAGCGGTGAGTACAACATCCGGCCTGAGTTGCTCCGTCAATTTCCTCGCGAAGTTCAGCAGCGCATCGGCACCACGATGATGCGTGAGGCTGCGGACTTGGGTCCTGCCGCACCCCGCGCTGCGTTCGGCCCTGGTGCAGGCCCTGCTCCCGTAGATAATGCTGTTACCGAAGCTTTTTCTCGTAATGCAGCTGCGGGTGCTGAGCTTGTGGATCTTGGTGCTCTCTTTAGCAACCCCGCTTTTCGAGCCGCCATGGGTGCCGGCGGCTTCGGTCTGTTCGGAGCAGGTGTTGCCGGCATGATGGGAGATCGTGATCGTACTGGCGAGACCACCGCTGGATCTCCTCCCGATTTAGCTCTACCTCCCTCGCTGAGCCGCCCCCTGTTCACTGATAACGCTGGGCTTCCTTTGGGAGATGGTGCTCCTGCGGTTGCTCCTCCCAACCCTCCTGCGCGAGGCAATATCGACCCTAGCGCTCCTGCTCCTATCGTCACTGGTGGCGGTCTTGAGCGGGAAAGTGCCGTGCGTGCCGCACTAGCTCAATCTGCTCCTGGAGCGGCTGCCGTTATGCGTGCAGCCGAGCCTATGAGCCCGGAGCGTTATCGCAACATCGAGGACTACTACGCAGCGCGAGCCGCTTATGCCGGTTCCGCCGATAAGCAGCGTGAGCTCATGCGTTTTATGGAAGGCCAATCTCCTACTATCGGCGGTCAACTTGCTGAGTGGGCTCAGGCTAACCCTACCCTTGCTTATGAGTACCAGCGTCGTCAGCTGGCTAACCCTGCAGCCAATCAGCAAAGTGCTGAGGCCGTTACCACAACCACGGTGACTACACAGATGGGCTCTGAGACAGCTGCTAATGCCGTGGGTAATGCTGAGGCGACCGCACAGGCTGCGGTTGCCCCTAGCCAAGGTGCTTTTGAGTTAGCTGATGCAACTCGCCCGCAGATTCAGTCAAATCTTCAGCGAGTTCAGGAATTTATCCGCACTCAAGCCCCTCGCTCGGCAATGTACGCCGGCTATTGATAGTAAAATAACTGCAGGATCTGCGTCGATTTAGGTAAGCGTATGGCTGGACCTTTAATGGCACCTAGAAGTTACGATTACTCGGGCGAAGCAGATCCTCGAGATTCACGAGGATTTGGTGTTTCGATGGAATCCGCTGCGCCTCAAGGAGGTTTTCTCAGCAAGCTGAACGAGTTCGCTGGGAAGTTAGCTCCTTTTGTCGAAGCAGCCGTTGCGTTCAAGCGTGGTTATCAGGGGTATCCTCTTCCTGGTCGCGGTGTTGATGATTCCCGAATGGCCGGTGATCGATATATCTTTGAAATACTGAAGGACATGCGTACTCGGAACGAGCAAGCTGAAGAACGCGCTCGCGAAGAAAGAGAAGCTGCTCGTAAGAGTGGTCTTCGTGAAAAGATTATCCTGTCTGCTATGGAGCAAAAGCTCATCAGCCCACAGGAAGCTTTAAGAAGGCTGGAAACAGGCGACGTTACTTTTGAAGAACAAGAAGATAAACTTCCTACACAGGCTCCTGCCTCAGGGGCACCTTAACTTAAATCCTGAGCTCACGGAGCGCACCCAATGGCCTCGACTAGCACGAACAAACAGCCTCTGATGGTTGATCGTCCCTTTTTTAGGGGCGCAAAGATTAACAGTGGGTCGACTGTTGTTTCCGATGCGAGCAACCCTGACTTCTCTGATCTTGTTCAACTCGTTCGGGTCGGTGATCTTCCTTCAGAAGATGGTGCTCTTGTAGAGGATATCTTTGTTGTCTCCGCAGAAGGTTACCCGAACAACGGCGGAGTCCGTACAGCAGCCTTTGGTGTATATGTTTATGCACCTAACCAAGCCGCTCCTTCGACTTCGGCTCCTCTACTGATTAATAAATTTCAGGTCGGACTTTCGGGAGACACTGAAGGTTTAATTCAACGCGTCGAACTGCCTGCCACCGTTGCTCCTACTCCTCAAGTTGGTGACACAACTCTGACTACCCCCATTGAACTGGGTAAGTCGTCAGCTCTGTATTTGGAAAAGGGTTACATTCTCTGTATCGGGTACTTAGGGAACGGTCCTTCGGCTATTTCGGGTGGTCTCAGTCCTTCCGGCGTGACGATCCTGGCTCAAGGCGGGTTCTATTGACCCGTGGCTAAACGAAAGGGCTCCGATGACTTTGGTTGGCACTCCCACCAACCAAAGAAATCGAAGTTCGGATTCTCTTCTTTTGAGGGCGCAAGCTCGGGGCATCAGCTTTCCTCGCCGATGCCTTTTAAGAGGAAGTTTCGCCCTGACTTCAACTTAAAAGATTTCAGCATTCTTTACGACTACAACTACGCGTCCATGTGGACTCGTTGGCGTCGTGGATACGAACTTTATATGTACGCCAACCAGGCGTACGTGGGACTTAACTACTCATTTAGATACTGGACGACGGGGACTGTAGGCGTCGGAGCTGCTTTACCCGGCGCCTGTTACATGTACCCATCCATGAGCCAGGACATGGCCATGCGGATGGTTGCTATCCGACCGCGTGACTCATTTAACTTTCTCGATTTCGGTTACTCGATTAAGTCTGTAACTCAGACGAGCGGTACTGTTTACGCTATTCAGCTATCTAGTAACTTCGGCCCGCCAATCTCCTTTTTTACAGGTGAGATTCTCTCGGACAGATTCAACGCAGACGGAACCGAGAAAACCAGTTACAACAACTATGTCGTCGTCGGTGTAGGCAACGGAACAACTCCGCTAACACCGACGTTTGCTCCGATATTCAACAGCATATTCATCTCCTTAGACACAAATAACAGCTGGTCAGTCATAAATAACGAGACACTCGCAGCTCCAGCGGGTCTCCCTACTCCGGGCGATTACTTCACTACGGAGATGAGGTTCGGGTGTAACTGCCCCGATTATCTTGCTCGGGAGGATTTCAACCTTTACGAATACAACCTCAAGCGTAAATATCCCTACACGCTTCCTCAGGATATGAAGCCTGGCAGCTACGACGCTGGTAGCGACTTCCTGGCTTCCCGTGAGTCGAACAGCAGGGATCTCCCAGGTTTTACGCGTGACTTTGGCTTCTTGTACGTAAAGAGGCTTCTCGATTTACCAACGTACACAGATGGCCCTAAAAATTACTCCGATCCTAATTTGATTTATTTTGCACCTAGATGGTGTAAGCATATCTATGCTTCCTTCTGGGATATGCAGAACCGGTTTGGATCGGATGCGCTCCCACCCGCGTGGCTAGCTCAACCGACTGACGAACCGATGGACGATCGGTATCGAGAACAGTTTGAAATTAATTTAGTTAAACAGACAACTTTCGAGAAGCGTCAGCAACATCTGCGTTGGTGGGAGAAGTATTCTCCGTCTAAAAATACTGTTCCTGTGCATATGATGTATCCTGATATGCACCCAACGATGGTCAAGACCCTAAATTTTGACACGTTGGCTTCAGGAACCTCCACTGCTATGACGGCAAGTGGGTTCGAGATGTTCACGATTGATCAGTATGATCCGTTCGCTCCTCCCGATCCAGAGATTACACCGAAGATCGATGGAGGAACTTACAGCAACGGCGCCTTAGTCAGTGGCGCTGTTCTGATATACGACGGCGGTCAGTACTCGAACGGAACTCTAATTCCGTACCCGTCTTATCCTTCACTTATTAACGGCGGTACCTACTAAAAATGGCTTCAACTCCTGTAATCCTTCTGGTTAAGCGGAGCGGTAACGCTTCTGACCGCCCTAATACAGCCACGGTGCAGGCGGGCGAAGTAGCCATGAGCTTTGGCGCAGCCGACCCCGGCCTGTACTTCAAAGACTCGGCAGGATCTATCCGCAAGTTTGGGCCGAGTCACTACGGAACTACGGCGCCAAACTCAGCCCCCGTGGGATCTACCGGAAACTCGGTAGGTGAGCTTTGGACTGATTCAAGTACATCCAGTTACTACCTCCGCGTCTGGACTGGATCTACCTGGCAGAAAGTAGGCGCGGCTTTTGCTGACTCAGCTACGACAGCAGACACTGCTAACACAGCAGGCTCAGCAGGTTCTGCTGTTGTCGCAAGCGGGATCGCCGTGGTCAACTCCCTGCCGCCAGCCTCGGACGGTCTGACGGTTTATCTGAATACTGGCGTGAGTGGTTTGTACGTTTCCGCGAACGGAGGCTGGATACTCACATAGAACCACGCAGGGTGGCTTTGAGCATCCACGCTCCTTTGAACAGATTGCCGCAGATCTCTGCAGCAAAGTTCTCGACGTCCGGTGTGCCAGTCTCGCGAGCCATGTCAGTGACTTCTTTAGCCATCATGGCTCCGTTCTCGAGATTCTTTGTATACAGCGTCAGGCCTTCACGAGCGTCGTAAGTCTTTACTGCGGGGAACTTCTTGTAAGCGTCGAACAAGCCGCACTGACACATAGGCATCAAGTAGTCCATGCTGCGGACTAACTCGGCGATTGTGTCGAAGTCGGCTGTGTGCTGCTCGTACTGATTTTTCAGAAATTCGTGAACCGCGAGAAAGTTAGAGCACTCTACGTTCAGGTGCAGAAGGTGAGCTTGGGTGTTGAGTTGATAAAGGTAAGAGGCAAAGGAGACCATCTTGAAAACTAAGTTCTCAGGCGTGGCCTCCTTCGTGATGATGATCTCCTCCTTAACAACTTCTTGAGTAGGAGCCTGAGCTGCGCTCTGGAAGATATCAGTTAAGGAGGAGTTCATGGCCGGGAATCAGACAGCGCAAGCAGCGCTTTCTTCTACTTTAGCCTCATCCTCGTTAGAACTCAGGTAGGCCTCGAGGGCGTCCTTATTGATGCGGTACAGAGATTTAGCTCCATTGGGCTGCAGGTTGACGAAGATGCCCTTGGGCCAGCCACCGGGCTGATTGGACTCGGTCAGAGAGATACGCTTACGTACAAAGCCTGCAGAGCAGTTCAGCAGCTCAGCGGTCTGGGCGATTGTCAAGAGCCTTGCGGATTCCATTTAATTTGGCGTTGTGAATGAAGACAACGCGAAAAGGTTAGCAGGAATCTCCATAAAGTGAATCTGTGAATCTTGTCTTAAGGTTAATTTTAGATTTAAACCCAGTAGACTAGAGAGACGCACTAGACCAGAGCTATGGCGATCAGGATCGCTGGTGAGATCTTTAAGGGCTACAACCAGCCTCGCCGTGACTCAGATGGAGGCAAGAAGTTCGCTGTGGCCGCCAAAGAGGGCGACGAGGTCCGCCTCGTCAGGTTTGGAGACCCAAACATGAGTATCAAAAAACACATTCCAGAGCGTCGAGAGAACTTTAGAGCCCGTCATAACTGTGATAATCCAGGTAGTAAGCTCAAGGCACGTTATTGGGCTTGTAAAAGTTGGTGAAGATTGTGCTTTATTATGAGTTGACTTAGACTTTTTGTAGATGCACTTCGAGCCGTGAGGGACGAACGGGGTCAGCTTCACGTCGGTCTAACTCTGGAAGACGACTTCACGTTGACGCGGCTCAAGAACACGGCCCACTCTCTTAAAGGCGAAGAGCGAGATCAGTATCTGTGGAAGACGATTTTTCGATTTGTGTGCCGAGAACGAGCCTATAAGTCTGTTATGGAGGAAATCGGCGTGGCTATTGACACTAATATAGATATATTCGACGACGAAGAGGATGAGTGATGTAGTAAGCCCCAACGCACGTCGTTGGTTGGATACAATCTCCTTCGCTGAGGGTACATGGGGAGGTACTGCACCTCGGTATGATATTACATTTGGTTATAAACCTATTAAAGACTTAAGTAGACACCCAAATCAGGTTGTACAGGGAGGCGGGTACTCCAGCGCGGCTGCTGGTGCCTATCAATTCATGCCCGGTACTTGGGCTGACATCGCAAAGCAACAGGGGTTGAAAGACTTTGGGCCTAGGTCACAGGATGTCGCCGCCCTGGCCCTTCTTCGTCAAAAGGGTATTGACCCCGATCGTGATCCGATTACTCGTGAAAACATCGCCAAAGTAGCGGGTACCTGGGCTTCCCTCCCGACACTTCGAGGTGAGAGTGCGTATGGACAACCTGTAAAGACTTTTGAAGCTCTGCGTCAGTTTGCCGAGAAACGAGGTGGTTCTGCGGCAAGCGGCGCAACTCCTAAGGCTCCTGCTCAGCAAACCACGGTGGATAAGACATCTGGCTTAGGTCAGATCTTATTGAATAAGTTCATTGACATGCTGGGAGTCTCGGGCGTCCGTGGCTTAGGTCCACGCTCCTCCTTGCCTACGCCGGCACTTCCTGACTACTCAGAGGGGGAGGAGGGTCTCGCTTCCTCTGAACTAGATATCATCGCCAGTGCCCTTAAGAGCAGGCAAGAAGACGAAGTCGAACGACAAATGACTGAAGAGCTCGCCTCGAAAAGTCTCATGAGTAATGTCCAGGCCGCTGAAGCCGCTAAGGCTCAGTTGCTAGCGCAGGCTTTAGGTGCCTTTGGTACCTCTTCGTCTGCCATTTGAACGTATAATCAATAGAGGTATATGTTCGGCAGATGAACTCCTTCGCTACCGGAGTCGATGTTCCGTTAAGTCAGATGCCAGCCGGCATGGCTTTCGATAGTGCCGAATCGGGTGGCTCGGGTGGTTTTGGTGATATTGGTAAGGCACTCTTAGGGGGCTTGGGTGAAGGAGTTTTAGGAGCTTTGAGCGGCGGTGGCTCTTCGGGTACAAGCGGTTCTGGTAGGAGCAGCACTCCTTATACAGACCGAACTAAAGACTTACTCGCAGTTTTGATTTCTCAAGCCGTGGACGCTTTTGCGTCTCCTAAGTCGACTATTTCTTGATTCACGCTTAGGTAAAGACCATGTCTCAAGCTCCATCCAGTCAAAACTCGAGTGGTGGGAAAACCTACTCGTTTCCTAAAGAGATTGTCTTTAACCCAAAGTACTGGGATAGCTCTGTTGACGTTAGTAAGGCAATTAATCCTTCGCAGATCAATACTGACTTAAGTAATCTGACTCGCCTCGCAGGTGGTTTAGGCTCTCTATTTGGAGGTGGCGGTTCCTCCGTTGAGGACTATATAGAGAGTGCAACAAAAGCACTTAAAAAGGAGTCAAGGAAAACTACTAAAAAGATCGATAAGCGGATAGAAAATATCTATCCAGGACTTACCGGTAGCACAGCTAAGGATATGATGCCTGAGTATCTCAGGCGCTTTGCTGAAACCGTTCAGCAAACTAGAGAGCAAGGCCGAGCTGATCTTGGGGTTACTCCCGATATTTCGGGTGAGTACAACCGTCTAAGCACTCGTATCCAAGACATACAGAATCAGTACTCGCTGGCCAACTTGCTAGGCGGGTACGAAAAACTAGCTTTAGACCCACCCGTGGTTTCCTTGGACGCCGCAGCCATTCGAGATGTGGCTGACTGGGTGGATCCCACAAGTAACCAGATCAGGAGTAAGTACAAAGCTATGTACGATTACGCAGATCCTCAAACGCAACAGTTTGTTTACGGCTCTCGTAACACTGCCGACGCTATCGGCCGTTATTACAACACAAGCGGTGATGTTGCAGGCTTAATGAACTACGGCAGTTTGGGGTAATGTCTCAGCTATCTCGCTCTCCTCTTGAGAGGCGAGCTGAAACATTCGTCGAAAGGCGTTATCACTCGCCAGATAGAGAACCACGTTCCCATCGTCTGGCGGGAGAAATCTTTAATGTCAGCCTGAAAGAGAGAATTAAACAAAACCAACAAGAGGCACGTAGGAGTCTTCAACGAGAACGTCCTACGGGACTAGGCTTTGGCTTGGACGATAATTACGGACCAGATGACTCGTGGGATACGCAGGATCCCATCAAGCAAACACCCGCCCCAGGTTACTATAAGAGCTACAGAAGTTTCTGATAGAACCCTCGTAGTCAGTTCTGGGCGGTAGGTAATAAACGAAGCCGAATACTTTGGCTTGCACTGGTTTTAAAGTTTTTTCTTTTAAAAGCCTGGGTCTTTCTGATAACACGCATAGAGGAAAATCAAAGTTTATCTTCTGAGTGACGAGTAAAGCTACTTCAGAGCTAGTTAAAAAAATTATGGCCTCTTCAAATTCGTTGCGTAGCCACTTTTTATAAGCTAGCTCTAGCCAAACACGCTGGGCAGATTTCTTGAATCGGAGCTTTTTAGTAAATAAGGTCTTATCTTCCGGTTGGTCCGTCCCGTTTAAGACGCTCCTCGGTGGAAATAAGTAAACAGATTTAGCTTTCCACGGTTGTATTAAACCGTTCTCCCGCCAGCTAAAGAATCGATTGGCTTGGACAACTGAATTCGCTTCCTGACTCGACGCGGGATCTAGCTCTATAGACCCTCCAAAGAGAGCAGCCGTGGTAGCCACTAACTCAGGAGGGGATACGAAGTCTTCCTCAGAGAATGAGACTGTTGGAAAGTTCGTCAACTTTTTTATTTGCCTCGACTGGGTCGATTAAGTGAATAGCGATTTCATTGGATTGAACCATCGCTACTAGCGCAAGATCAGCTTCGGACTCTTTTTCAATTACCCGAATTACTTTAGTGAACAAAGCCTCAGCTTTTTCGTCCATCCCTTCTTGTGCGACCGCGAGATCATTCTCTAGGTCGCTTTTTGTTAGGTATTTAGAGTTTTCAGGCTCCTCGGGATTGAAGATTAAGATACCTTCTCCTCGTGCCGCACGATTCTCAAAGTAGAGGCGTGTGATATCTGAGAGGATTGTGCGAACAACACCAGCGCTGATCATGCGCTCGGTTTCGTTACCACCAAAAAGATTTTTAATCAGCGCAGTAGCGCCTCGGGACAGGTTAGACATAGGAGAAATTTTTCCATGCGGCGTTCATAACCGCGTGTGGATCATACAAGAACTTAGATGAGTTTCGCTCAGCAGGATCTGCTTTGCAATAGTGTTTTCCCTCCACAAGGCCGGATTCACCTTTAGATGCGATTCCCTGATGGATTAATTTGTCAATCGCTACTGAAGGGATGTTCAGGCGCTCACTAATTGCTTTTTTGCTCACAAAAGCACTTGTAACTTTCCCTTCTTTTTGTGAGACTAACAGTTGAAGAGAAATATCGATGCTTGTGAGCGCTTCTCGGATGCTTTTGATTTCTTTAAGAGTTTGATCCATTTAAATAGATGAGAGGCTCCTCTTGATTACCTGGCGCCAGGCGATCAGAGCGAATTACTGCTGGTCGGAAAAGGCTAAAACGAACACAGCACCCCTCGCGTTACTACGGCCTTTGTTACGTAATAACTTGTTTATTTTAGGAGTGCTGAGGCTTTTGTCTCGAAGTCGGCGGGGTCCTCAATGAGCAACGCGATCAGCTTATCAAGCTTTGAGGAGGTGTCAACTACTACAGGAGTGTTCTTGATCATCCAGTAACTGTATGCGTTAAGCAAGTAGTAATGTGTCTGTTTCGCCTTCAGGGCACCCACCTTCCACCGTTCGTAGTCAAACGCATTGCTGTGGCGACTGGAACCAGTCTTAAGTTCGAGCTCACGAATCTCAATCTGGAGCTCGATATCCTTAATCGTATATTCAAGAGAACTTATCTTGGCCTCACACTCCCGGTGATTTGAGGGAGGCTGATTGTCTGTATAAATCCAGCTGGGGAGGTTCTCAATCTTAAATTCTTCATCCCAGAGACAGGGACGTTTGAGCTCACTCGAAGAGTTCTGCGAGTATGCGGGCGATGTGTACGTTGTAACAACCATTTAGACAATAAAGAGAGTGTTGCTCAAAAGAGGTTTTGATGACGAGGTCTAGCTGAATCAGCTTCCTCAAGTGATTGCGAACAGTACTTGTCGATTGTCCGACTACCTCGGCAATCTCGGAAATACTAGCAGGCATAATCTGCTGTAGATCGAGTATTAGACCGCTGTGACGAGTAATCGCTTGGACGCGGCCCTGATTCCTTGGATTGTGGAAAGCGATAATTTCATTCCGTGCTTTTCCTGTAAAACCTTCTGCGTGACCTTGGCCGAGATACCTAGCTCTAGAAGGTGGTGAATAAGTTTCTCGATCTGCGGTGTGATCTTTTGATTCGGGGTCGGGGCGGTACATAGGTGGTATGGATTGATACAGAATGGATTAGAGCACCTGGAACGCACGAAGTCACTTGATCTTAGCTTTGTCTTAAAGAAGGCTTCGTAAACGAACCGCCGAGTCCGCGTGGACTGCCCATCGTCCTCACTGTAGGTAAAGCCTCTGTCCTCGGGGTACTCCAGGTGCTCTGTCCTATCGATCAAAGGCCGGTTCCTCTCCAGCCAGGCATGGAGGCGCGCTGCGCGGCTAGAGCAGGCAGCAAGCTCATTACGACAGACCTCGCAGGCCTGCACCAGATCATGAGGTAGGCGCACCCGGTTCCGAAACGCCGCAGGGATCAGAAGAGGTTCGGAGCGGCCGCACAGACACTTCCACGTAGACACCTCGGAGTGGTGCTCCACGTGCCAGTGGCCGAATCTCTCAACCGTCTCGGGAGCCCCGGTAGGTACGGAGAGGTCCCGGTCGTCTAGGTCGAGTACGCCTAGTAAAGCTACTGCCCGTAGGTTCATAGCAATGCCAAGAGTCGCATTCTGGGCGCAGCATAGCACCGTGAGTGCGCCAGAGCACATAAAGAAAGCATGGAGCTTTCAGAGCTCACAGAACGCACACAGGAGAAGAAGGCGCAGAACTGCCTAAGAATAATACTTTCTTTTAAAAGGGATTCCAATACGAGACTGGGTTGAGACTACAGTTTTTATGTTTTTTAAGACGTCTCCTTAATGTTTTCCTAGTAGTTTTCTAAGACTCTAACTCTATACGTTTATCTAGATACGACTCAAATAACTTATCTTTTACTGACTTTAAACAGTTTGGTTGCTAAGGCGTGATTTTAGAAAAAGTCTTTGGAGCGAGTTTTTTCAAACGCTGTTCACAGGGTAGCGGCTAGCCCGTGGTTTACATAAATTCTAAGTAAGGTATAGACTTTATAAAACCTGGAGGAGTACTGTGTCGAAAACTACCGTCCAGCCAGTAGAAGAAATTACCTGGGAAGACTTGCGGCGTAGAGCTACTGTGATCGGTATCCCAGCTTGGAAGCTAGCTGAGAGTTTTGCTGTACATGAGCGAGACGGTGAGCTTGTTTTTAAAATTTCGATGGATGGTGTAAAGGCGTAGAATTTGATCTGCCTCAGTTAAACTGGAGAATACGGGAGGGGTTTTGCTAGCCAATGCCAGAGATCAATATTCCCCCCTGCCCTTTACATGGCGCTCGCCCTCGTGCTCTCCATACTGAGAACTTTGAGGGTATTGTCCAAGTAATTGACGAACTTCTCCTAACTGTAAGCGGCGTCGTGGGAACTACTACATACACTCGCTGCCCTTACGGTTATCCTTATAACTTCGAAGGCGTTGTTCGGGCTCTAGAGGATTTAAATGCCTCGATGAGCGGTATACAAGGAGGAGGAGGAGGCGGTTCAAACGTTGTAGCTGGATCGGGTATTTATCTGACTCCCAGCGGCAGCTACGACATTATTCAGGTCGATTATGGAGTTGTGGTTTCCGGTGCTTTAGTCGCTGGGCAGTACATTGACTTTGACTATCAAGCCGGTGGGAAGCTTGAAATAAATTCAACAGCCACGATTAGCGGTGTTCAGTCCGCCGTATACGTCCAAGACACAGCACCACCGGAATCCCTCGGGACGTTGTGGTTTGATACTGCGGAGGGCCGCCTATTTGTTTATGACACTGCCGGCCAGTGGTCTCAGACTAATGCTGAAGCACTGGTTCTGAAGAGCGAGGTCCCGCCATCAGGCACCGGACTCAACGCACTGCCCAGAGACGGCAGCTTGTGGTTTAACACTCTGATGGGCAATCTTTTCGTATACGACGCAACTTCGAGTGGTTGGTACGAAACTGGTTCTACCCGCACATTCGCTTACAGCTCTACCGCACCTGCGCCGAGTGTACCTGGTGCTGGTTGGTTTAATTCGGACTCTGAACAGATTAAGGTTTGGAATGGTTCGGAGTGGGCCGATATTACAATTAGTGGAGGGACTATCTGAAAATGGCTAACAAAGTCTATTTAAAAACAAGTCCCTCAGGCGTTTACAGCCCATCTGACGTCGATTTAGGTGAGGTCGTAATTGATCTCACTAATTCACGACTTCAGACTAAGAACTTAGCCGGGTCCGTCGTTAATATTGCTGGTGAAGGGGCAACGGGTCCTACGGGTCCTCAGGGTCCTACAGGTCCGTCCGGTGGAGCTACAGGCGCTACGGGACCTGTTGGTGTAACTGGCGCAACTGGTCCCGCAGGTGCAACTGGTGTCGGTACTACAGGTGCCACTGGTCCCGAAGGTCCGACTGGTCCGGCAGGTGGTCCGACCGGCCCTACTGGTCCCGAAGGTCCGACTGGGCCTACCGGTACCCAAGGCGCGACAGGTCCCGTAGGTGTAACTGGTCCAATCGGCCCAACAGGCCCTCGTGGCATCACAGGTCCGAGTGGTCCTGAAGGCCCTACGGGACCCCAAGGTGACCCTGGTGGTCCTACCGGTCCTACTGGTCCCGTTGGCGTTACCGGTGCAACTGGTGTTGTCGGTGTCACTGGTGCTACTGGTCCTATCGGCGAGACGGGTCCTGTTGGTGTAACAGGTCCTACTGGTGTCGTTGGAGTCACTGGCGCCACAGGCCCGATTGGCGCTACTGGCGCTACTGGTCTTACTGGCGAAACCGGTCCTGTCGGTGTCACTGGTGCTACTGGTCCGGTCGGCGTTACCGGTCCTACTGGCGTTGTTGGCGTCACTGGCGCTACCGGTGTCCAGGGACCTACCGGTGAAACGGGTCCGGTTGGCGTCACTGGCGCTACCGGTGTCCAAGGACCTACCGGCCCCGTGGGCGTTACAGGCGCTACTGGTCCGATTGGTGAGACTGGACCAGTCGGTGTCACTGGTGCTACTGGTATTGCCGGACCTACTGGTGCTACTGGTCCGATTGGTGAGACTGGACCAGTCGGTGTCACTGGTGCTACAGGACCTCAAGGCGCTGTTGGTGTCACTGGCGCTACCGGTCCGGTCGGTGTTACCGGCGCCACAGGTGTTCAAGGTCCGGTTGGTGTCACTGGTGCTACAGGACCTCAAGGCGCTGTTGGTGTCACTGGTGCTACCGGCGTCCAAGGTGTTGTTGGTGTTACTGGTGCTACCGGCGTCCAAGGCCCCGTGGGCGTAACAGGTGCGACCGGAGTTGGTACAACCGGCGCCACAGGCGTCCAAGGCCCTCAAGGGATCCAAGGCGCTACAGGTCCTACAGGCCCACAACCTACGGGTGCCGCAATTCTTGCGAATACCCAGAGCTTTACTGGAGCTAACCGAGTCACCCCTGAGGCTTTAACGGATGCGACCACGGTTGCAGTCGATTTAAGTCGTACAAATAATTTTACGCTCACGATTAACGGTAATCGCACTCTAGGTAACCCTACAAATGTTGTCGCTGGTCAAGCTGGTGTGATTGTTATTACGCAAGGTGGCACTGGAGGCACCCTTGCTTATGCTTCCTACTACGATTTCCCCGGAGGCACAGCGCCTACTCTGTCGACCGGATCTGGCAAAGTAGACGTTCTCTGTTACTACGTACAGTCCTCTACTCGCCTTGCTTGTCGACTATTGAACGACATGGTCTAATATCGCAGCATACTGGTTCAAGGAGCTGCGTTGACTAAACCAACCCTTCACCTAATAGGTTTATTCCACACAAAAGTAGCTGAAGCGTACTCACACTGCGCTTTTACAGGTAAAGTCCTGCGCTTCTCAAAGATGATGAGGGGTCAGGGTTATGACGTTATAGAATATAGTAATGCAGGTAGTGAATCAGAGGCGTCAGAGCACGTAGAGATACTTAACGATAAAGAGTTCGAAGAGCTTTACGGGTCTCGTAATGCTTCCGACTTTTACGGCGATGTTGCCGTGGTTGGGAGTAAGGGACATACGTTATTTGAGACCAAACTGATTCCTCGTTTACACAGTCGGCTTAAGCCCAGGGATATTATTTGTCATCCTTTCGGTCATGCTCATAGCCGATTGTTGGAGTTATTCCCTTTAAATCAACACGTAGAAACTGGTATTGGTTATCCGACCACGATGCCGGGGGCATTCCATATTTATGAAAGTTATGCCTGGATGCACTATCACCAGGGTAAAGAGAACAGAGCTGGGTGTAACTACGAGTGGGTTATACCTAATTATTTTGATGTAGCCGAGTGGGAGCCTTGCTACGAGTCAGGGCCTTATCTTGCCTTTCTTGGGCGTATTTGCAGGGAGAAGGGACTTGACACAATTAAGGAAATTGCTGAACGGACAACTTGGCCGATTATTCTCCATGGCCAGGGGGATCCCTCCCCTTGGGAGCACTCAAATATTATTTATAGAGGACCTATATCCGGTAAGAAGCGCTCTACTTTCTTGCGAAATGCTAGAGCTGCTCTGATGCCTACAGTTTTCACAGAACCTTTCGGCGGAAGTGGAGTGGAGGCTATGCTATGCGGCACTCCTCTTCTTGCCGTCGATTACGGAGCCTTTACAGAGACAGTCATTCAAGGAGTTACTGGTTTTAGGTGTAAAACCCTTCAGGAGTGGCTCGACGCCGTGGAACTGGCCGATAAATTAGATCGAAAACTTATTGCCGAGAACGCCAAGGCAAAGTACAGCTTGGAAGCCTGTGGGATTAAGTACGATAAAGTGTTTACCGACTTAAACAATCTACATAATCAAGGTTGGTATACACTTAGAGACTAAACGCAGCCGCTAGTTGACAGAGATGGTCCGCAAGAATCTCAATAAAGCTCTGGATTTCAACCGCTTATCTCAGTCGCTAGTTGATTTAAACGATACGCGAGAGGTTACAGCCGACGACGTCTTTCTCGTACTAGATCTTGATGAAGTCCAGGCTTTAGCTCAGCCAAAACAAATATCTTTAAGTGGAGTTCAGAACTCCCTCGAAAAGTTACCTGGTTTTGTCGCAGCGGTTAGTGGTATTGCTGCAACAGTAGCTACTTCGGGATTTGTAGGTGCCACAGGTCCCATAGGCCCTACTGGACCTACTGGCCCCGTGGGCGTTACCGGCGCTACTGGAGTCGCTGGACCTAGTGGCGCCATCCACCAAACTTACTTTTTAAATGCTTTTGATACGACTACACAAGTAAATTCCGCTATTAGCGGTAACGCTTTTCAGTACGATACGACCGCTGACGCCCGTGGAATCTCTGTTGTTTCCGGGACGATGCTTCAGGTAGCAAACTCTGGTGTTTACGATATTCAATTCTCCGCTCAGTTAGAAAAAGCCAGCGCAAATAAAGAAGATGTAGATATTTGGTTGAGGAAAAATGGAGTCGACGTCCCTTGGTCCGCTACTACAATCGTCGTTGAGGGCTCCTCCGACCGCCAAGTCGCCGCGTGGAATTTCTTTTTAAGTATGGATACCAATGAGTATGCAGAGTTGTATTGGCACACAGCAGATACTGATGTTAAAGCAGTGGCTGTAAGTGGCGCAATGAGTCCCCCACACCCTGATATTCCTTCAATTATCTTGACTATGGCTAATGTTTCTTGACGTCCCAAGAGTAAGTCTTATACTGTCGCAGTCTGATGCTATGAGCTGTGTCTAAACCGAAAGGTCTGACTAAAAAAATCGAGTCGAAACCGAAAACAACCTCGATCGGTCACGGAGTTAACTCGCGCCCGGAGCGTCGAGGCAAGAAACGTTATCGCGGCCAAGGGAAGTAAAATTGCAGTATCTATAGGAGTTTGTAGTGGCGCTTCTTTCGTTTGTTGCTGGCGGATCGATTTCGGCAAACGATGTCGTTTACGTCGACAGCACTGGTCTCGTACATAAAGCTAGCGCTACTACATCTCCTCAGGCCACTGCAGCTGGTGTGGCACTCGATGGAGGTTCCTCAGGCTCCTTGATCCGAGTCAATCCAGATGGTCTTTTCGGTAACTTCACTGGTTTGACTCCCGGCGAGGTTCAGTACATCTCGTTAACCTCTGGCGAGATATCGACTTACGAAACCTGGATCACCGACTTGGCTGGCAGCTCACTACCTGGCGCATTTTTAGCCCGCGTGGGCACCGCTGCGAGCACTTCTGGACTGGATGTTGAATTTAGCCGCCCTGTGTTCGTAAGTTCGTCTGGACTTTGAGTAAGATAAAATTAGAATAACAAGACGTTTAGTGGCGCAAAATGACCGACAGAGCGTTATTTAATCGCCGCTACACCAGTTACACCCCTAACGGCACCGAAGTTTGGCTTCTTAACGGAGCCGGTGTTCAGACTACGCTCTCCAGTACTACAAATTTTCTCGCTGGGGTCGATCTAAACAAAGGGCAGGTAGTTTTTGTCAGCGGCTCTTATGTTGTTCCTGCGGTAGCTGCATCTGGAGCTACACAACCCGAATACAGAGCTATTGGTGTAACTGCAGAGGCTGCTTTCCAAAACGCCACGCTTTCCGTGGTCCTGGATGACGCCGCAACGATTCCTGGGTCTCAAATTACGGCTGAGGGCTCTCTTACGCCGGGTGAGACTTACTACTTATCGAAGTACAGCGGCGAGTTAACGAAGTATTCGACTGCTTCTGGCCTGATAACTCGCGCTAGCGGTTACGCAGCCCTCGCACCGATTGGCACAGCTGTAAGCACTTCGGAGCTTCAGGTTGAGATCGGTATTCCCGTGATTCTCACGGACTGAGTTATACTATTTTTAGAGGTAGGTAGTCATGACTGCGCGGCGCCCGCTAGTTTTAGTCAGTGGATTCACCTCTGAGTTGCCTGATGGCGACTCGGTTATTGGTATTTCGGCTGGTAATGTAACCGCAGGAAGCGGTCTTGCCGGAGGCGGTAGTGTTGCTTCCGATATTCGATTAGACGTTGAGCTTGCAGCTAGTCCAAGCGGTTTAATTTGGGTTGATAGTGGCGATTCTGCACAGTTAGGCTTTGACGGTAGCGCTCAAGCCTCTGGTACTGCAGCTTTATCTGTCGCTACCGCTGCTCTAGCCTCTGGTAATGCTGCCCTTGTCGATGCTGACGCAGCTCAGACTGACGCTACCACCGCTCTAGCTTCTGGAAACGCAGCTTTAAGTGTTGGCGCTACTGCACTTGCAAGTGGCAACGCAGCACTTATTTCCGCAGATAATCGTTTACTACGTGCTGGGGATACTGCAACAGGTCAAATTGTTTTTGCAGCTGGTACCGTTTCCACTCCTGGCATTGGTGTTGGGGACACAAACACCGGTTTTTATCTGAGTGCGACTGATGAGTTAGCGATCGCCGCCGGTGGGACGCAGGTTTTTAAGGTCGACGCGAGTGGAGTTGCGAGCTTTATTTCCTCTCGCGGCGTGGACCTTCCGCAGGGTGATAACAGCCAACGACCTGCAGGTAATACAGGTATCACAAGGTATAGCACTGTCGCTTCAGGTTTAGAGGTGTATACAACTCACCCTATAAACTGGCAGACACAAGCGACTCTTGAGAAAGTTCAGCTCTTCCAACGCGCTCAGCGAGGCGTGGTCAGCGGGATTGGTTTAGTTAGCGGAACAATAAATCTTGATTTCAGTCAGGCTAATAATTTCTCGATGATCTTAGGTGGAACCACGATTATTGGCACTCCAACGGATCTTAAGGAGGGTCAAGGTGGTGTAATCTACATTCAACAGGATTCTGTCGGTAGTCGTACCGCAAGTTATGCTTCCGAGTGGGACTTCGAGGGAGGTACTCCTCCAACGTTAACCACAGCTGCTTCTGGTGTAGACGTACTTTGTTACGCTACACGAACTTCTTCAAACATCGCCTCTACCTTACTTAATAATTTCTCATGAGCATCATCGGTTCTGAGCTTTTACTTGGTGCCGCTGGTGCTGCCGGTGGCTACGAGATCGAACGCAGCTTGAGGTTCAACAGTAGTGACAGTGCCTACTTGTCCAGAACGCCTGCATCAGCTGGCAACCGCAAGACGTGGACCTGGGCGGGATGGGTGAAGAGGAGTAGCTTAGGAAATCAGTCTTTTTTTAGCGTAGTTTCTGGAGGTGACTACTTAATTCTTCAGTTTTGGTCTTCAGACGCTATTCGACTAGAGGGCACTTCCTCCAATGGAAGCGTATATTCAGCCTCTGTATACAGAGACACTTCAGCGTGGATGCACGTCGTTGTTGCATACGACAGCACGCAAGCGACAGCTTCTAACAGGGTGAGATTTTATGTGAATGGCACGGAGACGGTATATGGGTCGGCTACCTACCCGACGCAAAATGTAGATTCCTTCGTCAACGGAACCACTACCCATACCATCGGTACATACGGTAACATTTCTCGTTATTTCAACGGCTACCTCGCCGACATTCACTTCATCGACGGTCAAGCGTTAGACCCCACCAGCTTCGGTGAGTTCGACAGCAACGACATCTGGCAACCGATTGAATACGCTGGCACCTACGGCACCAACGGTTTCCATCTTCCCTTCTCCGACAACAGCACCGCCGCCGCACTAGGGACGGACGTTAGTGGGAATGGGAATACGTGGACTGTCAACAACATCAGCGTCAACGCCACAGATAACTTTAGCTATTCGTTTGACGGCGTTAACGATTATGCCTCTGTTGCAGATAATGCAGCCTTACGGATGGGAACGGGTGACTTCACCATTGAATTTTGGCTGCGTCTAACCGTACACAATGTTTTCCAAACAATCTTTGATAAAGGCTACAGCAGTGCTGGCGGGATTTTGCTGCAGACAGATAATACCAGCGGCAACATGGCTGTTCTTCTAAATAGTGCCACCTTGTTTAGTACAACAGGAACGCCTGTAACTAACACCTGGTATCACTACGCTCTAGTGCGTTCCGGAACCACAGTGACCATGTATCGTAATGGTTCCTCTGTGGGGTCGGGGACGAGTAGTGCAAACCTTAGCAACACAAGTACGCTGTACTTTGGCGGCAGTCCAAGCGGGGGTGGGTACTACACTAACGGTTATATCTACAACCTACGTATTGTTAAAGGAACTGCAGTATATACGTCTGCGTTTACACCGCCCACTTCCCCGTTAACTGCGATTCCGAATACGTCGCTACTTACTGCGCAAAGTGGTACGTTTAGAGATAACAGTGCAAACAACTTCACCGTTACCGCCAATAATGGCGCGACTGTTAGCACGACAGTAGCGCTCGGTGTGGGCGGTTTTGCCTCAGACAATGACTCCCTCGTAGACGTACCCACTAACGGCACGCAGACCGACACCGGCGTGGGCGGTGAGGTGCGGGGGAATTATGCGACGTTGAATCCGCTTAGCGCAGGAGCAAGTGTTGTCCTGAGCAATGGCAACTTGCAAATGAGAGGGCCAGCAACATTTCGTTGCTCACTTTCAACTATTGCAGTAACTGGCTCTGGAAAGTGGTATGCAGAAATCGAAGCAACAACTTCTGTCTCTAATCAAGAGCTAGTCGGAATTGCCACAACAACGGATAACATTAAAGACACATATCTAGGCGCAACTGCTACCAGTTACGGCTATTACAACGACGGACAGAAATATAATAATGCTTCTGCGGCAGCATACGGAGCAAGCTGGGCAACAAGTGATGTTATCGGGATCGCATTGGATTTAGACGCTGGAACATTAGTATTTTACAAAAATGGCTCTAGCCAAGGTACAGCATACTCTGGACTTTCTTCCTCCCTGTCTTATTGCTTTGTTCTTTCTACAGGCTCAACAAGTAGTGTATTAAACGCCAACTTCGGCCAACGCCCCTTCGCCTACACCGCCCCCAGCGGCTTCAAGGCACTCTGCACAACGAACCTACCTGAGCCGACGATT
>Ga0208644_1001295_pt1 | contig 21108 bp, 42 predicted proteins | sample VirMetDEL_Nov_18_FD_184517 | JGI IMG/M metagenome (GOLD analysis project Ga0208644, IMG submission 184517) | Aqueous microbial communities from the Delaware River and Bay under freshwater to marine salinity gradient to study organic matter... | ecosystem: Environmental > Aquatic > Marine >...
TCTTGCGTGAATGCGTGAATGCGTGGATCAATCTTTAACATCTTTAAGTGACAGCTGTTCTGTTTCTTCTTCAATGCTTGCATGCGCGTTGATAATTCTTGCTTGCGCGGATCCTAGCGCGTCTCTTAGGTTTATGTTTGTCTCTACTTGTTGAATGTCCGCCCAATCATTGCCCGCTTGCTTGCCTTTATTCTTTAAGAAGAATATTTGCGCGCTAACGCTTGGCTCTTTTCCGTGTAAACCTAAAGCGGATTTATAAAGCGCGTTAGATACCTCTTCTATGCTTTTAATTTTTCCCCGCCTTATATATTCCGCAATTTCGGGAAATTCTTTTTTTCTTCTCAATAATGTGTCCGGACTACAACCAAGACAAGCTTGACAGATTGCCTCTTCAGAGAAACCTAAACCCGCCAATCTTTGCGCCTCTTTTAGTTGCTCTTCTGTAAACATGATCTTTTTTGGACCTGGTTTTTTTCTTTTTTTTATTGAACTCATAACCCAAATTTTACTGTAAAAATGGTATTTTGAGGACTTTTTTGTAAATTAATTAAATATTTTGTGTATTTTTGTTGATAAACTTATATAAATGTGCATAATATTAATTGTGATATATATTAATTTTATTTATAGGAGATAATAAAAATGATTAAAACATGGGATAACAGTTGTTTATTTAAAAATTTAAGACAATTTACAAGAGGACACACCAGGATTGAAATTGATATATTAAATGATGATAAACTTAGAAAAAAACTCAATAAAGAACAGCTTCTCGCCTTAACGTCACTAATCAGAAAATTTAACAGTTACGATAAAAAACTAACTAACTGCGTAGAACAAAACAAAGTTTTAAAGGAAAATATAGAATTCGATATATTTTAACCCCTAACCCACGATATAACGCCCCGTCTTTTCGGGGCTTTCGTGGTAGTGATATATATAAATTTTAATTTAAAGGAGAAAAAATTATGAATATGACAATGACAGAGTATGACTTTATTAACCAATGGCCAACAAGTCGTGCAAATCAATTTAGTAGAGAAGCTTTACTATCTTTATATGATTATTTTGAAATGTTGGAGCAAGATTGCGGTATTAATATCGAATATGATCCAATCGCTTTTTGTTGTGATTATACAGAATACGAAAGCATCAAAGATGCTTGTAATGAGTATGACGGATTCGAAACTATAGAAGACTTCGAAGGATATACAACAGTTATCCAGGTTCCAAATAGTGAAAAAGTTATATTACAAAACTTTTAATAATGGACTTACAAATATTAATTATGCTTGGATTTATGGCGCTGTGTCTTTATGGCGTGGCGCTTATTATTAACGATAAGGAGAAATAACCAAATGAAATTAAAAAGCTTTACAGACGATGCGGAGAAGATGCGAGACTTTAAGATCTTAACCAAAGAAGAATTCTTAAACTCTTATTCATATATAACAGAGGAAGAATACAACTTAACACTTAAAGAGGTAACCAAATGAAATTGAATAAAAAAGAATTAAGCGTTTTATGTAGTGTTTTAAATGGTATTAATGCTAAAGCATCAACTCATAATCCATTTACTAAAAAATACAATATAGAAGAATTTATTAATGATCATTTAGATTTTAAAGAAATTGATTTATTGCATAACAAACTATGTGATCAATTAAGAGAGGTAAACAAATGAAACTGATAATAACCAATAAAAGCAAACCTGGTGCAGTCGTACACATAACCAACGATAAGCAAAGGATTGAATCAATTAAACAAAGAGCCAAGAGCAAAGGCGATATAGTAGAGGTGCAAGAATGATAGTTTTAAAAGATTTAGATGCAACGTGGGACGGGTTTATATTTGAGGACAAAGCAGAATTAAAAGAATTTTTACAGTCTGAAGATGCTGAAAATATGAATTTAACTTTAAAAGAATACCAAAAAGAAAACGGACACGTAAGCTTGAATGAATTATGTGATTTATTTGGAGTTGAATATGAAGATAGCGCAAGAATAAGCAATATAGATATTATTGATGATGTAATAAGCGGTCTTTTTGATGATTGCGAACAAGAACAAGAACACGCACAAAAAATAATTAATGCGTGGATTAAAATTAAAGAGGAGTTAAACAAATGAGTAACTATACATATACAGAAATAGTAGAGGAAGGAATAGAAGTTTGTGCTAGTTGTGGAAGTGCAAATATAAACTTTAATAGAAACATACAAGATAAAAGCAAGTCTTTAGATCATTGTTTTAATTGTGATTATGCAGAAGGAATAGCTACCTGTATGCCCGATGATTTGCATTTTTATCAAGAAGCAAAAGAAACATTAAATAAATTAAGAGAGGTTCAAAAATGAGTAAACCAAAAGAATATATTTTTAGTAATACATTTACAGTAACAGAAGAAACAGAAGTTTTAGCAAATAGCTATGATGAAGCTGTTGAGATATTCCTAAGCGGTGGCGGTGTTACTGATGAGGTATATCATAGCGGTGGCGATTGGGAGTGCATACAAGAGCCAACAGAAGAGGAGATATAAGAATGTATTTACAAGTAATTGAATGTCTTAAATGCCATAACCATTATGGCGAGAAAAATAAATTTATACCTATATGTCCTTTTTGTGGGAATGATGATACAGAACAAACAATTTATTTAGATGAAACAAGCAATATTAGAAAAGCGTTTATACAAGGAGAGGAACAACAATGAATATTAAATTAATAGCTAAAGATACTTATACGCTAACAAAAGTAATTGACACAGAAGATTATCCAAACACGGACATTGATACTCTAATAGATGTTGAAGATTATGAACTACGCAAAGCGTATGCAAAAAAATACAACGAAAGTTGCGGAACAGTAATTATTGAGGAGATCTAAGAATGAGCCAATACAAGGACTTAGTAAACAAACAAAAAGCAAGGTTAGATGCTGAGCAATGGGCTAATGGTATTAAATGCTTAGAGGCGAGAGACGGATACCTAGAGCGTGAATACAATAGCGGACTTGTAGAGCGTGAGCATCAAGACGGTAGTTACGAAGTAATTAAACGAGCTAGACCATTAGATGAAATTATTGAAAGTTTTATGAGGCGTACTATATGAAATTTACAATAAATATAAACGGTACTTTGATTGATTGGCGGTATACAGATGAAATGCAAGAGAAACAATATCACTTGACTTGGATACCAAAGAGAAAAGATGTCCAAATATTAAGCAAAGATTTACACGGGCTAACACTAGGCCAAATTAAAGATGCTATTTTTGAGGAGTTAGCAAGAGATATAAGAAGTGTAAAAGATCGTATAAACAAAAAAGCGAGAGCAAGGAGAAAAAATGAAAACTAAAATATTAAAAAATAAAATAACTATAGAAATGTCTCATAGTGAATATGACGACTTTTTTAAATACATCAATAAAATAAGAAGTATTTTAAATACAATACATGAAACCAATGATTTATGGCTTTCTGATGTGCAAAATCTAAGCAGTTTACAATATGATTTAGTAAATTTGTTAGACGCTGAATGGAGTACAGATAAATATAGTTATATTAAAAGGGGAGAGAAATGACATTTACACAAGCAGAATACAAATTAAAAGCATTTATGCGAGATATGGGTTTCGTAGGCGAACTACCCCACCCAAGCAAGGAAATATCAGAGAGCAATTCTAACGGCTTCTGGCTACTTAAAACTATAACAGGTAGTAACCTAGCCATAGTGTCCGAAGAAGGCGAGGTAGAGCTTCTATGAGTGCGACAGAGGTAATTAAAATCCTAAAGATGAAATATGGTTTAAGACCAGATACATCATTAGAAAAATTGTTAAAGATATTAGGCAAGAAAGATAGAGAGGATTTACTTCCCTATCTAAAACAAGAGCCAATGTATAAAAAACTAATTGTTGAATATTTAAGAGAGGAGAAAAACAAATGAGTAACCAAGTAAACGAACAAGCTTTAGAAAAGCTACACGAAGAAATAATTGAAATGGATAAGAAAGGATTGTTAGAAAATGAGATCTTTACTGTATCAGACATCTACGGACTAGATGAAACGACTGATAGAGGAGAGATATTACAATTCATGGCAGAGAATCTATTTTTTAGCGGTAACATTTATATTTAAGGAGTGATGATGAAATTAGTAGAAAAACCAACAATAAACTTAGAGGGCATAACAGAAGATCTTGCAGATATTACTTATTCCCTTAGTGAATTAAAAGAAGATTTAGATTATTATAGAAATGTAATTCTAAACCTAGAAGAACATATAAAAACAAATAAAGTAAACCACGATCTTTTAGAAAAGATTGCAGTTAGTATTAGAACATTTAACCAAATAGAAGATGTAGTTTGGAACAGCTACCTCAAACTATTACAAAACGAGGAGAATAACTATGACAGGTAAAGGACATGATGTAAGAAAATACGACAGAAAGAAATTTAATGAAGGTTTTGCTAAAATATTTGGTAAGCAAACAACTCTCATGATAATCAATAAATTTATCGAACTTGACACAGACAAGAATAACCAAAATTTAAAAAATAAACTGAAGGAGAAAAAACATGACAGGTAAGGGAGATGAAATTCGTCCGTATGACAGAAAAAAATACAACGATAATTTTGACAGAATATTTAAAAATCGTGATAAGAAAATAACAGTTAGCACTATATACATGGCACCATTTGAAGTAGAAGGCGATAACATTACTTTAGATGATATCTACCAACGCATCAAAGACTTAATGAACGCACGCCAGCTCGCTGAGTTAAGAGACAAAAGAACAACGAGGTATGATTGAAGCCATAATATTTATCTATTTATCCCTGTGCGGTTTATTCGTACTAATGCTATTGGTAACTGCACTAATCGGGTATATAATTAACAAGTAAGCTACGGGCGTGTATATATCACTCCCCTTTCATTTGGACTCCTCAACGCTCGTATGCTTACCTCCACGCAAGACTCCACGCACGCACCTCTACCTCATTAACTCATACGCTAACCCAACCAAAAGAAAGTGTTTCTTACCACCAGCTTGAGACTTACGCAAACGCTTAAACTTACTATCCTCTAATACTATCCAAATCAAATCATGCTCACTTAGTTCAGCTATTGCCTTACCCACACTCTTTCTATTCACCCCTGTCATCTTGGCATAATAACTCACCGCATCGTGACTAGACCAAGTCTCAATCCGCCAACGCTCGCATAAAGCCCAACACACAAATCGTGCAGTCATAGATAAGTCTTTATTCCCAGCCACCTCACTTCTATACCAAGCCCAAACGCACGCACGTGCCTCGCTAAAGATTCCTTCTTGCTTAACTAACGAGCTTGGCACTAAACCACTTGCTTTAACTTCCTCTTTCTCTTTCGGCTGAATCCACCAATATTCTAAACTTACTCTTTTAAATCTCGGCATCTAATCTCTCCTCACGCACGCTTGTCTGTCATGCCTGCTTGCTTTTTCACGCACGCTTGCTTTGAGTCTTACACGCGTGCTTGCTTGGAAGGAGAAAACCGCCTCAAGCGGTTTCTCTCCTATATACATATATGATGTATATGGATATATGGGAATCTCGTACTCAGTCATTGAGTACCTGGTTCCCTAGTATGTCCCTCAAATACTCAGTCATTGGGAACCTGGTACTCAGTTAGTAGCTTATCTTTTGGTAGATAAACTTCAACAAAAGACTCACAATTTGGACATGAAAGATTCGTAACCATACAATAATTTTCATTTTCTTCGTCAATATCGTGGTCGCCTCCCCAAATTAATTCTGTATTACAATGCCAGCATTTCATAATTATTTCTCCTAAAAATGTATGTCATATTCTGTTCTCGGCATAGAGTCTATCGGCTCTAAAACTCCGTCTTTTCTTATTAATGTTTGCACCCCGTAATCCACATTACCAGAGTTAGATTTGACTAAGGCGGCCTTGACCACACTTAATCTATCGTAAGGTATATTTGCTTGTTCACAAAGTTCCTCTGCATCTGATTCACTTGGTATCCACATACTTATTGCAAATCTAACTGAGTCTGTAATAGATGATGCTCCTCTGATATCAGCCTTATGAGAGTAAGGATCATCACTATCATTGGTAATAGATTGTTTGTTTATATGGTGGGTGGTAAGAGTAGTACAACCAATGTTAGCACTAATCATAGCGCAGTAAGATCCCCATAACTGTCCAGCTTCATTACTTTGTGACACGCTAGCAGTTGTAAAGGCTTGTAGTGGATCAAAAGCAACCAGCTTTAAGTTATCTATGGTTTTTAATTCTTCTACTATCTCTTGTGCTTGTTCGGTAATACCTTCTTCTTTTAATAATATCAATGGTTCCTTTTGATCTGGTACAGGAAATACATAGACATCGTTGTTATGTTTAAAACGCTCGCCTTTTGGATCTAATAACTCAATCCTATGGTGTATCTCAGTTAAATCATCTTCAGCACAAAAGATAACGCTACTTCCATTCTCTTTTATTGGTTTACCCCACCATGTACCACCTTTTGCAATAGAGATAGCTAACTGTATTAATGATAGTGATTTACCCACTCCACCAGAACTCGCTAAGATTCCTGGTTTAGCTAGCGGTATAAAAGAATCAACCAAAAACTTTTGTGGCTCTGGCTTTTCTATTAGATTACGAATGGCATACTTTTTAATATTAAATTTGGATTCAGTAAGCTCTGATTTGACCTTATCTAAACCATGTTTTAAATATAAATCGTTGTAATCTCCTATCTCGCTCGGCAAACGCACGCATGAATTGGGAACTGCCCTTGCACACTCTTGCGCCTTCTTCTCTCCTACGCCAGACTCATCATTATCTAACGCAATTATTATTCTAGCACCTGTGAGCTTGCGTAAATTAAGGGCAAATTGCAAACAGAAGTTTGCAGAGAAAACGCAAGCCACAGGAATTTTGGTAGCCTCATAAATAGTTGCAGAAGTAGAATAACCTTCAGCAATTATTATTTTATCTAAGTTAGGTAAATCTTTTATCTCAGCTCCAACCAAAAATAAATTACCTTTAATCTCAGACTCAGAGGCGAATCTTTTTTCGCCATTTTTATTAATATATTGTAGTGATCTAATCGCACCTGTTATAGAATACACAGGCACGACCAACAGGTCTTTATGTTGCTTTAAACCATAACTTTTAACCTTTTTATTTGTGAGATATTCATGTTCAGAAACTTTTGTGTAAGACTCAAATCTAGCTTTTACTTTGTCAGCCATTTCATTGTGCCTTTGTTTTTTAGTTTCGTTAGCCCTGTCTTAGCCTCTTGCAACTTTCGTTTGTAAGTCCTCACGTTCAGCATTAGACATAGTATAAGAATTAACGCTTGACCAACGCCCTTCAAACCCTGTTTTCCAATTACCATAAACAGCAAAGTAATTACCGTTTACTTCATTAACCACATAGAAACCAGATTTTTGTCCACCGCTATCAGCCTTCACGCCAGCAAGCTCGTTTACTGGTACCCTTACTATCTCCCCTGTTATTTGTAAATAATCAATACGCAAGCCCTGAGCCTGCATCTCGTTAATTAAATCGTTTGTATCTTTGCCCTTTTGTTCCAGATTATTTTCTTCTGGAAAGTATTTCCTCAGATCCATGTTTTGCCCTTTCATCATCTTGTTTGGCTACTGCGTTAGCCCAATTCAAATATTCTCTTACTATAGAACTAAACACACGCTTTCTCTTTTCTCTATTCCATTCGTGTAATGCTCTATGGTGTTCCTCTCTTGATAACTTTAAATAGATATCTTTAGTTTGCGTGATAGCATATTCAACACCCTCATCATTGAGTTGTGCCTTGTTAGGTAATCGTTCATTTGTTCTTAGTTTTTCTAAATGTTCCATACTACAAGCTCCTAAATATGCTACCCCGTCAAAGTGTAAGTATGGCCCACATGGATTCTTGCAATACGCACACAATGTAGGCCGATACTTTTCCTTAAAAAGGAATCTCATCATCTTCTAATGTAGATTTCTTTTCAGTTGGTGCTGGAGTCGGTGCTTTCGCACTTACTGGTTGCCAGTTCTTACCAAAGTTTTCATCGATTTCAAGATACTTGTCATCTTTGTCATACCTTACAGGCGCCCTTACTGACTTATCCATAAAATCGTCTGGGTGTGTAATCTTATATACACCCATAGCAGATGCCATTTTTTTAAGAGAGCTTCTGCCTCGTCTTACATTATCTTCGTTGTCGTGTTCGACACAAAAAGCATGACCGACTTGGCGATTGCTGTCTCCTATAGTAAAAAGAATCTTCAACGCCTTCCAATTATTTTTACCATTTAATTCTTGATACCCCGCAAAATGTAAATCATAAATGCCTGGTTCAAGTTTCGGTGCTGACTCCAAATCAGAACCTAAATCATCAAAATCATAATTTGATAAATCCATTTTTTTCTCCTTATATTAATTAACCAGGATCATAAGACGAGTAAGTATTCAAATACTCACACAAATCCTCGCAATCCCTTTTTAAATCAGCAAGCCTATCGTAAGTCTCATTTGGATAAGATCCATTTTCGAAATCAACCTTTTGCATAAGCGCATTAAGTCTTTCTATGATTCTATCTAAGTCTCGCTGTACCACATCTATATCAGATATTAAACTCACCCTATCATCGCCTCACGGATTGCTTGCCAATCCATTGGTAATTCATCTGGTAAGTTATACCTGTTCTTTGCAAGATAAGCTGGATCATTGTTGGTATAGATAATTCTATCGCCAGATACAGTCTTAGTAGTCATACCACTTTTACCTTGCACCTTAATAGTTCCTAACTTCTTAGCCGCAAAAAAGCACGCATCAGAATGTTCTAATAACAATGCCGCAGCTTTTTTATGAAGTTTAAGAGAGTATCTATCGTAAGCTTCGATACGTGGATCTTCCACTTTTCTAACCTCACTATGGCAAATCTGAAATATCATCATGCCTTTATCTCTTAGTCTATTAAGTTTTTCTACATAGCTACCCCAATATCTAAGGGTTTCTGCATAGCCTTTTCCGTAGCTTGGTTGATCGATTGATTGCCAATTATTATCAGCACAAACTTTTTCCCAAAGCAATCGTTCAAACCAATCTAATGAATCCACACAAACTGTTTTATATTCATGTTCTTCAGTTGCTAGCTCATCTAAATTAGCCATGACATCTGAGTAAGTTTTACATGGGATATGATCCATCTCAATCTTACCAAGACCATCTTCAACATCTAACATGATTGGGTTTTTAGTTTGTGAAGCCAAGTACGTTTTACCAACAGCAGCTTCTCCATGCACAATTATTCGTGGTGGTTTCTGCTTAGTTTTCTTTCGTATATCAGCTAGACTCATTTAGCCACCTCTACTTTTGACTCACTCTCAACTGCTTCTTGCAATCTTCGTGAATACTCAACCCGTAGAATGTCTAACTTTTCTACTTCAAAATTAGCATTGGCAACAAAATCATTCTTTTGTCGTTCTACCATAGCTAACTTGTTATAAAGTAACCTTTGCTCATCATTGAGATCGTCAAGATTATATTCTGTACCACCCTCTTCAAAGCTAAAAGTAATCGGCTCTTTACTTTCCGTCATTATCTTCTCCTTTATTATATTGTTTATATAAATCGCAGATGCTTCTTGCGTTACACCAACGACAATGATCCCCATATACATATACAGGGTTTTCTTCAAGACAAGCATCAACGCTTGGCTTTAGAAAATCGTATGCCCAATTAACCAAAAACTCAGCACTTGTTGTCCAAGTTTTAATTGGTCCACCACCCCAAGTTGCGCGTGGTTGGACAATAGTAATCTCAACTTCTGTATCTTCGTTACCATATCTTGATAATGCACCTATCGCATAGATCATGGCTTGTTTGTTATGCTCTGGACTTACAGGATATTTACCTGTTTTTAAATCAATTACGCACATCTTATGTGGTGTAATGATTAGTGCATCTGCATAACCATATAAATCTTCTGATATCTCTTGTAATCTAACTTTCTGCTCTACTAATAATTTGCCATTTAATCTTTTTGCTCTGTCTTGCACATAATCTACATAGATTTTTGCACAATCAATCATGTCTTGATCTACTACTATCTCAAACTCTTCAACGAGTTCTGTCTTGCCTAACCAGTAATCCTCAAGTGTCACATCGACTAAGAATCCCTTTAAGAGTTGTTCTGTCATACTGTGAATCAAAGTACCAACTGCTGCTGGTAAACCAACTTGATAGTCAACCTTGGCTGCAAGTGTCGGCATAGCTGGACATTTAGTCCACTTATCTGCTGATGACGGGCTAAGTAGTGCGTGCTTCATTTGATACCCTTGATCTTTCTTCCCACTTTTTGATTTCGTTTAAGTCATACAAAACTTTTCCATTAGGCCCACTTGGTTGTATATAAGAAGGCCCTTTGTTTTTTAATCTTAAGTTGTGAATTGATCGGGCATCCATGCGCCAGCGTTCTGCTAGTTGTTTGGTATCAATAAATATTGTATCTTCGGTATTCATTTTTCTCCCTTTTTATTAATATTTATGTGATAATATACCTAAAGTTACATATTAACAAGTATATATTTAAAAAAAGGAGTAAAAAAATGAGTATAGATGATATGAAACCAGATGAATGGGATAAAGTAAGTAACATAAAACCAGATATGGTAAACAAGCCTAAACACTATCAAGGGATTGTTGAATGTATAGACCTTATTAGAGATAGATTAGGCTCAAAAGGATATGAGGCATATCTTGAAGGTAACATTTGGAAATACTTATATAGACACAAGGATAAAGAAGAGAACATTCAAGATTTAAAAAAATGCCAATGGTATCTAAATGAACTAATAAGGTATCGAGAAGAACTCTGATACTTTGTTAAGGAGATGAATATGAAACTTTCTGAATTTGATGATGTTATTCAAAAAGAAAGAAATAATAATAAGCCTATTTATGTAAACAGGTATCTCGTTAGTAACTTATTAAAGTTTGCGCATGATTGTGACAAAGATCCGCAACAGTTAGCAGAGTATTTTCTTAAGGTAGGAATTAACTCTGCTAAACATTATAAGAAACAAGAGATAACTTTTGATATAGATAACTTATAAATTATTTAACACATCTAGCAGATTCTTAACTGCATCGTTGTTCTTTATGTGTTCATCAACCAATGTGATTTGGTTTTGTGGTAACTTGGGAATAAATACTACATTTCTATAAGGCAAAGAAACCAAAGCAAAAACATCTACAGCATTATCTTCATATTGTCTTTTTTTAGTATTACCACTTCTGCGTAAATCAAATCTCCAATTAGCTTTTGTAGGTTCTATTTTAGATTTAGCTTTGACTTGGCATTTATATAACCTGTCTTGGTATTGAAATATGATATCTGTTGTTGATGGTGGGGTGGTAAGGACTACATCTTCGCAAACTATTGACAGTATAGAAGCTGTCAGATATTCACCTGCTTTGCCAACTTTATCAGTAGGCCTGCTCATGTTAGTTTATTCTGGTGGTTTCCTTTTTAACCTTTCTGGTATTCTTGATTTAGCCTCATATTCAGCAAACGAATCTGCAAGAGTGTTTATTCTTATTAAGGCTTCTTGTTCTAATCTTTGAACCTCATCTACATCTCCTCTTAATTCAGCTTCTATTATTCTTTTTCTGTAATATTTTTTCACATCTTCTATATCTCTATTTTTAAAATAAAGATTTGTATTTCTTGATTGCTCTGGATCAACTGGATATACGTTTTGTCCTACTAATCTATACCAAGCCTGTGATTTGGTTATAGTTGGATCTCCATAATAATTTGGTTTTTTAGTTACAGCCTCATACATTTTACCAGCAAAACCCTGATCAGTAAGCCATGTTGGAGCTAACAATCTTCCAGCATAATTTAAAATATCAGCAGCTTGATCTACAGGTGTACCTGCTGTATCAACTATATCTCTGTTCGTAAAAGGATCTTTGTTTGTTGTTATTGCTGTAGCTATATTTAAACCTGGCCCACCCCACAAACCAACGATATCGTCAGTAGCCTCTGCAAACTCACCAGATGCTATTTTATTTCCAATGCCTGTATAAAAACCCCATGGCATAGTGTAAGAGTAATCATAAAATTGCCACCTTCCTTCATCATCCTTGTAAGGCAAAACTAACGCACTACCACCATCTCTAAGATATGTTGGCAAAGTTTCTTTTAAAGTATCCAAGTCCTCTTGCGTCATACCTTCGTTTTGTTTTTTCCATACTTGCGCTGCAATATATGGAACAGCCATGTATTTAACAAATCTTTCGGGATGCCTTATAAATGTTTCTGTTAAAAATGGTAAAACTTTATATTGGAATGTCGCAAAAGGAACACCAAAAGGGCTTTGTCTTAACTGTTTTAATCTTGGTGGAACTAGCGAATAATCAAACAAAGTTTTTTGTGCATTATAAACTGCTGTTTCAGCATTTTTGCCTGCTTCCATATCATCAATAATTTTTATTAACTTACCAAAAGTTTCAATAAAACCATAGCTATCCCCTGCAAAATTTAAAATACCTGTTCCTAATCTATCAGCTTGGTCTAGCCAATTTTTTGTTTTTTGTGCTTTGACAATTTTATACATTCTGTTTATTTGCACCATTTCTTGCTTGCTAAAAGTAGTAGAAGCTATGCCTTTTTCTTTTGCTATTTTGTAATACTTGCCATCAGTAACAATTTCTTTTAACGCTTGGAACATTCTTAAAGGCATCCTTGTATAAGAAACGCCAGATAAATTTAAAAGGACTAAATTAGAAAAAAAATTTCTTACAACAGAAGGTGGGTTTAGAGGAACTTTTAAAGTTTTCCATATCTTTGTGAGGTCTCTTCCCTTTCTACTCAAATGATCTACGATATCTGTAGCGGCTTGAGTTGATCCAATAAGATCATCATAAATTTCTTTTCTTATATAAGCGCCTCTGAGTTCACCATATTTTTTTTGATCTGGTATTTGTTTAAATTTTTTAAGATCTATGTCTGCTATTTTTTGTCCTACTTTATCTATAGACTTTTTTAAATCATCGACTATTGACATAGCTTTTTCTGGATCATCACGCAATCCTTCTGCGACTTCTTTTGTAATCCTATCTACTTCTGATTTGGCATGGAATACTCCTATTTTTTTACCTCTAAATGGAACTAAAGTATCTTGAACAGCCCAATTAGGATTTTTAGCAATATCTCTAAAAAAACCAAGTTTTACAACATCGCTTATAGGATCTTCTATAGCTTTAGCTGCAAGCAATCCAACATCCTCTATCTCACCAAGAAATTCTCTTGTAGCCTTATCAAGATCTTTTCTTTGTTTAAGATAACCCATTGATCCTCTATTTTTATTGAAATATTTTAAAAATAATCTTGGTAAATATGTGCCAAAATTTTCTTCCATCACCTCTTTTGTAAGCAATCCATTATTCTCTAATGTTTCTGAAACAGTATCTATACCTCTTCTAAGTTCAATAGCGCTATCTTGTAAATTTTGAGGTACATCGTCTAGTGTTTTTTCGCCAGTAAGAAAACCATAAACTGATTTATTTTCTTCTGGTTTTAATTTATTAAATGACTTGAATACATTTTTTGCTAGTTGCCCGACATTTTCAAGTTTACCCATATACATACCTCTTGTTCCAAGATATAGGGGTTGATCTGGCAAATCACCTAATGTACTAAATGCTCTAGTTTTCGCTTGTATTTTATTTAGTATATTGTTGCCTAGTTTTTTATAAATAGTTCCAATATATGGAATTTTTCCAACAATCCCAAAATCTTCATCCACCACCACATTTACAGGCCCTACAGGCTCAGTAATTTCTTCTATTTTCTGTGATATTCCAGGCTGTATTAAATCTGCTTCTTTTGCTGTATCTTTTGTGCTTTTTATTAAGGGTTGTGTTTCTGGTACAGTCTCTTGTAAAAGGTCTATTTCTTTTTCTGATGTTGGTTTAGTAAGTTCTGGATCTTTTTTAGCTGCTCTTCTTTTGATTGCATTGTCCAGCACACCTACACCTGATCCAAGCACACCACCAAATAATGTACCTACACCAACCGCTTCAGCTATCTGCCCAGGTTGATATTCTTTTTGTGCATCTGCTCTAATTCTTGCTCTTTGTCTAGCTGTTTCATATGCTCCACCATATGCACCACCCTCAGCAGATCCTATAACAGCATATCTAGCTGGTTTACTTTTTACTATAGACTGCATCAAGTTATTTTTAATTCTATCTTTAACTAATTGCTTACCTGCTGTAGAGGCTGCTTTACCTACACCAAAGCCAACATATGTAGAAGGACTTTCAAGAGGGTTTAATATATTTTTTAATGCTCTTCCTGCACCCGCCATACTTGGCGCTTTAGTGTCATACATATCCATAATCTGTATAAACGCTTCTTTTTGTTCTGGGGTTGCATTACCGATTGCTTGGCCTTCGCGTAATAAATCTACATCACTATATGAAAGACCACCACCATATTCCAAACCAAATTTACCATAACCTTCATCACTTAATTTCGGTACAGGCTTATTAGGATTTTTTCTTTGCCAATCCCATTCATATATTTTTTTAGAAGCATCAACCCATGTAGGATCTTTTATTATGTTTTCTTCTGTTAATCTTTCTGGTGGGCCAGTAAATATTTGGTTGTCACGCATACCAACATACTGTTTTGTGCTTGGCGTTTCTTGTGGCGTGGCTTGTTTTTTTTGTTCTATTAATTGCAAAACCTGCTCTCTAGTAGGTTCTACGTCAGATGTTATGCTGTATTTTTTTCCATCTATTTCAAAAGTATATTTTGGCATATTTTATTCATACCTATTCAGATGTAAGTGCAGTTGCACTTTGTATCATCTCATTAAAAGCTGCTGATAAATCTTCTTCTTCTGTTATTGGTGGATATATAAGTTCGTAAGCACTTTCTGCCATTGTTTTTAATTCTTCATCTGTATATAAAGGTTCTCCAGTTAAACTTTTCATGGCCCTCATTTGCCTCATATAATCTTCAATAAAATCTGTTTTTGAACCAGAGAATAAATTAGAACTAACGCCTAAAATACTTGCATCTTGTTGAAATTGTTTTTCTGTATAATTCTTATCATAAGATGTTGATTGCGGATTAAGTTTTTCTCTCAATATTGCTAATTGATTTAATTTCTGAATATCTGCTGGAACGGTTTGTGGTTTTAATTCTCTTTCTACATAGGCTTTTTTTGCTTCCACAACGCCAACTGTATTTGCTATATTTTCATAGGGTGTACCTTTTACAGCATCCATAAATTTTTGATTTGCTTGTGCTTGGGCTTCTGCTTGCACATCAGCCTGTCTTTGCTCAAAAGCAAATTCCATACCATAAATTTTAGCTAAGTTTTTATATTTAGGATCTTTAAAAAATCCCTCTTGTGCTTTTTTTAACTCCTCTTGCTGTTCTATCAATCTTCTATTTTGCTCTCTTTGCATAGCCAAAGCAGTTGCATCTAAACCTTGAAACGCTTGACCTACTCTTAATAAGGTTTCACCAATGCCAGCTCGTCTAGCCTGCCTTCTTTGTCTTTGGTATTCGTCTACTTCAGCTTGAGTCATACCCATTAATTCCTCTCTGGTTCTTAAATCCTCTGGAGCAAAACCACCTCTTTGTGCAAGAAAATCACCATAGCCTCTAAATCTTGGAACATCTGGTGTAGGTCTTTGTATGTCTAAACCTTGTATGCTCTCAAGCAATTCTTCTTCTGGTGTTTTGGGTGTTAATGGTTGTAAGTTTAATATTGCCATAATTTATTATTTTTAAGTTCCTGTTGGCTTGGGAAGAACTTGACCTAACCCAGATAAAAATTGTCCTAATTCAGCCAAGCTCGCTTGACTATAGCTTTTTGATCCTCTACTACCTGTTAATAGTGGCATAGCTCCTAATCCCATACCTAATAATCCTAGTTGTTGTGCTGGATAACCTTGCCTTCTCATAAACTCTTGGAAAGCAAAATCTTGTTGTGCTTGTTGTAGTCCTCTGCCAAGCCCACCAACTCCTAACATAGTACCTAATGCCTGTTGTTGTCCACCGAGTAAACCACCTAATAAACCAGCTTGTTGCGCTCTGCTTTGTAATTCTAACTCAGGTGCAAGAATAGCCATCTGTTGCTGTCTTGCTATGTCAGCTTCAGCAGCTCTTTGCGCTTGTTCAAATCCTGCTTGTCGTAAACCAGAAACAGTTCTTAATTTTTCTTCTTGTAATGGTCTTAATGCTTCTTGTTCATAAATAGTACCTCTAGTACCACCAAAAGCACCCGCACGCATGGCCACGTCTTGAGCTTGTTGTCTTTGTATATCTTCTGCTCTGCCAATATCTTCTAATGCTAAATCAATAACTTGTTGTTGATATGGTGATTGGTATGCACCTATATCTACATCTAATAAAGATGGAACTGCACCTAAAGTTGGAGCTGCTTGACCTGCTAATTGCTGTAATTGTGCAGTAGGATCATAACCAAAAGCAGTACCAAATAAACCTTGCGCTGCTGCTTGGGCTTGTAATTCTTGAGGTGATAAGCCTGCTACTCTTTGAGCTGTGTAGGCTTCAAATGGTACATCAGCAGCTTCTTTAGCTCGCTCATAATAATCTTTAAAAAGATCCATTTGCCAATCTGGCAAAGTGGTTTGTTGTTGGGTTTTGGTTTTTCCTTTACTCATAAATCTTTTCTAATTAAATATTCTGTTTCGAAACCAAGATGTTTTAATTTCCTAGTCCATCCTTTTCTACCACCGCCATAGAGTCTTTTTACTCCACATTTTCTAGCGTATTCTTCTATGTGCGGTAACATAGCTTCTAACTCTTTATAATTACCACCACAAAACAATAAATTCATAGCGGTATATTGTGGGAATACGACAAACTCTGTAACATAAGCAGACGTTTTACCAGCCCACAATAGGAATATTCCTTCCCTTATTTTATCTTCTATGTCCTCGATTGTATAGCTATCTTGATATTTTACAGCTTTCTCAATATAGGGTTTACATCTAACCCATTCGCTCTCCCAATCTGGATTAATCTCCTTTGGCATATTCTATAATGCTCATGTGTATATCTAAATTACCAGCATGATTGCCTTGTACTTTTATTATTTCACCTTGATGTATTATTAAGGGGTTAGTCAAAAGATCTGTAGTACTGTTGGCGGTAATAACTTTATTGCTAAATAAATTAAAAGTATTAGGGCTGTGTGTATTTGTTACATCTATTTGTGTTTGTTGACCTTGATGTTCACAAACCAAAAATGAATGTATTACTGAAAAACTAAAATCATCACCTGCTGGCGAAGTATAAACAGTATAATCTGTATTTGCTAAAGTAATGTTCATATGAACATCTACCGCTCTTTGTATATATTGTGGTTTTGCTGCTATATCTATCATCTTCTACCTCTTGGTTTGCCATCTACTCTAATTTTGCCAACTTGAAAGTCTTGTGTTAATGAGCCTGTTACTTTCATAGATACTTGTCTTGCAGTAAATCTAGCATCAGTATAACCGTCATTTTCAAATGTAAAGTTACCAAAATCTGTTTCTGTTCCTAGTGGTGTAAATTTACCTTTAAAACCAATAGTTATAGCTGGTAGTGTTGTTGTTTCTTCGTCTGGTATTATTTGATTTACTTGTACAACCCTATCACCATTACCTATTTCTATAGGTGCAGTTTGACAAAATGGTACTTGTGCATCTGGTCTGCCTGGTGATCCTTGTAAGCTTGTTTTATTATGCTCGTAAATAAAACCATTAGAATCACATGACAATGGATAATCAAAAATACCTTGATCTATCCAACAAGTTCTATTCATCGAGCCTATTGACCAAACGTTATCTAAATAATTCCAAATAATATATTTATTGGGTGTTGATTGGTCAGTATCTCCGACAGGGAAAAACCACCAAATCTCATTAAAATCTATATTGTGTGTACCAAAGCTGTTAGCTTGTGTGCTTACTTGTATGTTATCAAAGATATAATCATGCACGTCTGATTTGAGTTCTCTAACTCTACCATCATAAGTAAAGAATGAGTTTTCACCAATCCAAGCTATAAAGTTACCAGAAGATGTAATACCTCTTGGACTGATAGCTTTACAGTTTACACCTGCATCTTGAATGCCATAAACAAAAGGTGAGCCTACATAATATAATCTGTTAATACCAACATCACTAAAAATAATAATATCGTTTTGCCATTTAACTGCATATAAAGCTCTACCACCTGTTGGTATTTGTAAATCACCTGCGGTGTTTCTAGCTGTAGAAGTCCATGTGGTGTTATCTTCTCTATCTGACCAAGATATTTTTCTAGGATCATTGTTCGCACCTATAGCTATTAAATGCCTTTCATGGCTTACTATAATTGCTTGACATCCTGTTGGTGAATTAGTTATTTGTGTACCAGCTGAATCTGGTGAACCGCCACCTGAATCTGGTCTCCATTGATAAATTTTGCCATCACTTGAACAACAAAACACTAAATGCTCTCCCCAATTATCAAATGAGAAATGATCTACTTTTAATGCAAAACTAGAAGTTGCTCTAGCATCACCGTAATTTTCTTCCCCGTAATCGTATGTACCATAACCATTAGATGTATTAACTATATCTCCTGAAAAACCTGCTGGCGTTATGTCATACCAAGTATCACTCATTAATACATATACACCCCTTCTACCACCAACAGCTAAAATCTTATCGCCATTATTTCTTCTGTAGGTATACATGGCTATTGGTGTATCTGGAAAATATATATTTGCCGAAGATGATGATGCATTAGCTGTTGCGGTTTCTGTAGTAGTTACTGTTAAAATATTGCTTAGTGGCGCACCTATTATAGTAAAACTTTTATTAATAGCATCAGCGCTAATACCACCAGTATCATTAAAACCACTTAATAAAACTGTATCACCTACTGAAGCACCATGAGCTGTAGATGTGTTTACTGTTAAAGTAGAACTACCAGTAGATGTAGTTACCGTACCAGTATTATCTGCTAAATAATTTATTGGAGTGCTTTTTGAAAATTCTCTCCAACCACCAATAGGCTTTAAATAACCATTTTCAAAACGTACTAAATCACCATCAACCCAACGACCTGTATTTGCATAATCAGTACCGTTTTTTACTATTCCTGCTGGTGGTGTTATTGGATATAGAGCCATATTTAGCTCCTATGCTGTACGTTTCCACATATAGACAACTATGTAGGGTTGTAAGTTGTTATGCGCTTGTCCACCGCCTGTTGATTGTGTGTCTTTTGTTCCTACAGGTGAACCACCCGCAACTTCTAATGAGCCTGTACCCGCTGGTTGGTCACTTGTATCTAATGTGTGTGTATGTGATGGTATTTCATTGACTGTCAATGTATGAGTTTTAGCACCGCCTGTTTCTTCTGCTGAGTCAAAGTCTGTATCTGTTGAGTCTAAACCTACAAGAACTCTACCAGCTCCAAATGCTGTCCAAGTACCAAAACCAAGCAAAGTTGCTGGATTAGTGCTTACGCTTGCATTGATGTATACAGATCCTACTGGATATACTTTTTCTAAAACATTAGTGCCATTTATTTGTAATTCACCACCAGTAGTATTTACATTACCACTAGCGGTTACTGTTGTTGCGGCTACTGTAGATGCTGTAGTTGCACCTATGCTAGTACCGTCTATTGCACCACCATTAATATCAACTGTTGTTAAAGTTGATGTACCTGCTACTGAAACGCTTGCTAAAGTTGCTAGGCCTTGTGTTTGTATGGTTGTAAATGTACCTGTATCAGCACCGTCAGAGCCAATAGGTGTATCATCAATAGAGCCGCCATTTACATCTATAGAGGAGAATGTAGCTGTGCCTGTAGATGTTAGTGTGCCTGCAACAGTTAAAGTTTTGCCAGAACCAACATTTAAACCAACACTTGTGCCTGATCCTGCGCTTGCAAAGATACCATCAAGAGTATCTAGGTCTGTATTAATTTTACCGCCCCAGGTATTAGTAGATGCGCCTACTTCTGGCTTGGTAAGGTTTAAGTTGGTGGTAAAGGTATCTGCCATAATGTTTACTTCTTAATTTTGGATTTGATCCAATCAATCCATTCTGGTTTCTTTTTATATATTATAAACAATATTACCCCAGTAACGAGGATTATTTCTAATAAGATTTCCATATTATCCGCCTATAGTTTTAGTTTCTGAAGTTGGGTTAATTTCTTCAGCTATTTTTGAATCTAAAGCAGACTTTAAATTAGCTACTTCTTCTTCACCCATAATGCCTTCTACCCAACCAGTTACGATTTCGTTGGTTAAATCAGCGAATGGAATAAAGTCTGTACCAATATCTTCTAATGATAATGACTGAGTTCCATAAACACTAGCTGTATATGGTACTTCTTCTCCATCTACTTCATGTGTCTCGCTGCTTTCAGCGTTTAATCTCCAATGTACGTTGTAAACGACATCAGTTTCCGATTCGTATGTAGGATGCACATCTACTGTTTTGCAATCCCAGTTATATGTATTTGCCATGTTATTCTCCTATATTGCAGCAATTATAAATGCTAAGAGTTCATTATACCTTACTCCTAGCCTTGTTTTTTCTTCACCTGTTGCTTCGTCTGTCCAAGTGGTTGATATAAACATACCATAATCACCTGCATCAAGTCCTTCATTTGCAAAGGCATTTTCTAAATCTTGTGCCATTATACCAAAGTGTATTCTAGCATCATCACCTTTATCAGCTACAGCAGACTTCCATCTGTACTTTTTCAGTAAACCTTTGGCTGCAACTGCAACTCTAGTTTCTGCTTCTGATAAATCTTCTATGTCTTGTTTTTCGTTTATGTCTGATGTTTGTATAGTTCCGTTGGTAGCGTATATGTCTTTGAATCTTGAACTAGAAGAACCTAAATCTTTAGAACCATCAGCAGTACCACCTGTAGATGTTGAAGGTAAGATTGCATTAGAAACTAAATGTATTCCTGAACCACTACCTAGAGGTGTACCTAAAGCTATACCTGTAGATGTTGTAGATATTCTACCA
>Ga0208644_1001296_pt1 | contig 21095 bp, 33 predicted proteins | sample VirMetDEL_Nov_18_FD_184517 | JGI IMG/M metagenome (GOLD analysis project Ga0208644, IMG submission 184517) | Aqueous microbial communities from the Delaware River and Bay under freshwater to marine salinity gradient to study organic matter... | ecosystem: Environmental > Aquatic > Marine >...
AGAAATCTATTTTTTCTTGAAACTGCTCAGGAGTATATTGATCCCAAAAAGGGTCACAAAATATTATAATATCGTGTTGTTTTTTATTCCAAGATTTAAGAACATCTGTTAAATGCTTTTCATATTTAGATTTATCCATTCTAACTTCTATTCGAAGTTTACCATCTTTTCTCCACTTCGCTGCAAAGGGACAAGCTGGAAAACCAATATGCTTATTCATTGGTTCTAAAACTTTTTTAGACCAATTAATTACATCTTCTTTTATATCTTCAGCTTTTTTTCTTCTTGACAATTGTCTTAACCATAGTGGGGGAAGGTCCTGTGTTACTTACTGCTCTTTTTGCGGCTGCTTTTCCTTTTGCGCATAACTTTGCCATTTTTTTTACTCCCCAGATTCGTTATCTGTTTGCTCATCTGAGCTCTCGATATCGTCATGTTCACACCCCGCACATTCACACATACAAGTCATTTCACAATGACAAGGACATGTGCATTTTTTACACCTACAATAACATTCAATACTCATCTTCCTTGCCCTCTGTATTGTTTAAAGTTGCGTCTTTTATGTTTATTCATAGTAGACCAACTTATCCTACCATCACCTATGGTAGTCTTTTTAACAACATGTTCAATAATTTTGGAAGAATCTGTTTGCTTTTTAGCCATTAAAAGTCTTTTGCAGTCTTAATTAAGAACTCTTCTATCCACTGAGTACGATCATCCATTTGCATAATCTTTTCTTTGATAACAGCTATATCTGTATGCATTTGCATAATCATATCTGCTTTTTGTTCGACTGCGTCTAATCGTTGAGAAAACATACCCCAAGAGATACCAATACTACATATGATTGCTACATATGGTAGGACTAGTTTGAGGTCTATTTGGTTCATTTAGCTATACTCATGTTCAAAGGGTTATTTAATGCTTTATTTAACTCTAGTTTTAAATCTTCTTCAAGCTTTTTTAAGTCATCTTGTAGTTCTCTAGAACTATCTTTTGCAAACTTTTCAGCAGCATAAGCAATATCTTCTGTTCTTCTGATATCATCTTTTAAATCAGTTCTTATTTCAGATACATAATCCTTAGTTTCAACAGTGGTAGCTTCTAATACGGATAATCGCTTTTCAATTCCTGTAAGATCAGGCTCTGTGTATTCGGTTATTTTTTTCTTCATATCAAGATAGTCTTGGTAAAATGTAAAGCCTGACCAAGCAGCACCACCCAAGGTACCAAGCAAAGACAGAATAATAAGAATTTTACCACCTTTAATCTTAATCCCGCCATACTCAATTTCCGCCATATTGACTCTCCACCATTTTATTCATTAACTGATCCTGTGCCATGCTAAACAATATACCATAGGGATCTTCAATTGTCTGTAATAAATACTCATCGACATTATTGTCAATAATAAATTTAGTTTGATAAGCATCAAACGACTGAGTATCTGTTAACTGTGCCATAATGGCTAGCTTAACATTAGATAAAGCAACTTGATCGCCTTGTTCTGCTACTCGCTCCAGTATCTTGGCTGCAATAGTTTCTTTTGTGTCTTTTGATTGTTCTTGTTTTGAAGAAGATTCAGAATTTTCTTCACTATCAGATTCATCTTGAGAAGTTTCCACATTCATATCTTCTACCATTTCTTCCATGTCAATGGAAACTACTTCTACATCCATTTCCATATCACTATCCATAGTAGTAATTTCCATTTCTATTTCACCTGTATCTGTTTCCATAATCTCAAAGTCCATTACAATAACTTCTTCAAAGGTATCTATCTCAATGGTGAAATCTGCTAAGATATCAGGTTCATATACATCAACAGGGGGAATATAAACTGAATCAACTTCATAGGTTTGTGAGGTAATCACAGATTGAATTTGTTCTGTAACTATATTTTCTACTAAACTAATTACTTCTTGTACTTGAGAATAAACGGCCCACATTTGCATATCATCAATTACAGGACCATACCAACCTGCCCAATACCCATTGTCATACCCATAGAAAGTAGCTAAAGCTAAAGTATCAGTACCTAAAGTATTAGAAGGAACAGTTAAAGATGTTTGATAGGTTTGCCAAGCATTGCCCACGGACCAGGTAGTTGTTTTCATATAATCTTCACCTGTTTGATTATCAATGACTTTTAAAGTGATAGAGAAAGTATCTAATAAATTACTAGAACAATCCCCTCCAATTTGATTAGTGCAGGCATAAACATCTGCTTCACCATACAAAGTGAATCCTTCGTTAATTTCAGATACATCTAAATAATCTGTTAGGTTTTCTGTCCAAGTGATAGAGCCCCCTTGATAGTCTGTATGGATATGTCCTGATGTGGTTGAATTAGTATAAGAATGATCTAGCACTACCCCAGAAGTTGTTTTAGATGCACTTGTAATAAGATTATTAGTAGTTTCTGTACTAACTATTTCATAGCTAGTTTGTTGAATATATTCGACTGTTTCTACTTCTTCGATAACTGTTTCTGTATGGGTGTAGGTATAAGTTGTTTCTTCAAAGTCACCTACCAACTCCACAGAACTATCTGATAAGATAGATTCCAAGGTAACTGAGATAACAGTACCACCACTGGGGCCAATATCTCCAACGACATATTGTTGCTCGTAACCTTTAGAAGAGGTAGATGCCAGTAGCAATAGCCAACAATAGACCACCGCCAATAAGATATTTCTTAGCATTGCTAGGCTCCTTATAACCTGGTTTATCTTTTGGATGTGAATCCCATCCTGCTTGTGCAGTTTCACCTATTGTACCAAAATAAGGACAAGGCGTTCCTGCCATTTCCATTGCATCAAAGACTCTTGGATCTTGACATAAAACAGATACGGCAGCGACTTTCATGCCCATGCCATATAAAGCTCTAGATAATTTTAATCTTTCACAATTCTCATCCGTATTAACAGTCGCTCCAGCAATACCCAAAATCTGTGTTTGCACCGCAGCTGACGCTCCTGTCGTGCAGACATCTTGGTTGTTGACAATGACTGAAGGAGCAGAAGCTGTTGATGGTGCCTTATCCACTGTTGTAGTGCCTGTGACAGTTGATGAAACAGTGTTGGTTTCTGCATTAGAATCTACTGTAAAAGTACAAGAAAATAATAAAAACAATAATAAAGCTAAGTATTTCATTTAACATCTCCAGCGTTTTCTCGCTTGTCTTAATCTGGAATTAGGATCTGCTGCTGCTTTAGGAAACTGTTTCATTTGTCCTGCTGAACGAGCACAATAAGATTTTCTTCTTGCTGCTCTAGATCCACTTGGATTTTTCTCTGTGACTGCTGTTTGTAATTTAGATCCTGGGTTAGCTCTTCTATAAGCTTTAACACCTTTTTGAGTCATTCCCGCCCCTTTTTTAGTGGGGCGAAAATTCCCTGATTTAACAGAAGTTTTTATATCCATGTTTAATCATAATATTTAATCCACTCACACCAAACTGTGACTTCCTGACCAGCTACTGTTGTAGCAGGAATCTCTAATTTAACATCTCCTGTGTATCCAGAAGCTTTTGTGTTTTGTAAAGCACCAAAGCTAGAGAAATCAAATTCATTGTCATAGTTTAATGAAAGAAAAGGAACATCTGAAGTTGCATCCCAAGTTAAAGTTGCAGAAGCATTTGCTGCACCTGCTCCATTATACCATATTTTATTTAAACCAACTCTTGTACATGCCTCGCCTGCTTTATTAGTAGCTAAAGCTGAAACATCTACTAATGTGATTGAGCTAGTGTTTCCACCATCACAAGACACAAAACAAGTGTTGATTAATTTTCTGTCCCCCTGAAACTGAATTGAAGGACCTGTTACTGTATTTGCCATTTTTTACTCCTATCTTGGCGGGGGGACATTACTCCCCCACGCAGAGTTGTTAATATTAGGTTGATGATATATTAGCAAGTGTGTCGCATCTTAACCAAGATGTTCCGTCTGAAAAAGCGATAACAGCAGCTCCGTTAGCACCATCTTGCACATACATCATTACACCTTCGTTTACATCTGCAACTAAAGATGTACTTCCTGATGTAATAACAGTGTTGCTTGTTCTTGTAAAAGGTGTAGTTCCACCCTGATCTGTTCCTGATGCATTAGGATTTGGACCAGCGATCACACCATTTAGACCTACGATTGGGCCTGTAAATGTAGTTGTTGCCATAATAAACCTCCTCGGTTGTATAGACCTTGCCACATAATCTCTATACCGTCTGCTAGCTCAGTTTATGTGACTTGTTATGCTAGGATTATACTATGACATAAAAAAAGGGCGCAGTCAAAGACATACGCCCTTCTTAGTGTTTATTTAATTATTATGCAGCGCCTGAAGTTCCGAAAATACCTCTAGGATCAGAGAAACCAAAAGAGTATCTCTCTCTAGCTTTGTATCTTACGTTACCTGTGTCGAAATCGCCTTCCATGTTTGTTGAAAGAGGAGTTCTCACGAAGTGCTTTAGACCATTTGGTGCATCAGTTTTAATGTAGAATGCATCTGTGTCAGTTAAGAAGTGATTTACTACATAACCTTCAGGAATCATTCCCATGTTTCTGATAGCATTGATGTCGTTGTCTGCTGTACCTGTTCTTAAAACAGAGTTCATCAATCTGTCAGCAGTAAACTGTAATTCTTTTGGAATAATCAGTTTTCTACCTTGAGTTGCGATTTTTAGACCACGCTCATCAACAAACGCAGCAATATCAATTAAAGCTTGCTCTAATGATACTTCGTTAAGATCAGCATCAGTTGCTAATCTGTTTGAGAAAGTACCACCAACTGCAAGTGGGTGTTGTGTGTTAATTAAAGATACACCGTCACCACCTGGATTTGTACCAGCTGCACCACCAGAAGCGAATGCATTGTTTAATACATCAGCAGCTTTAACTTGCTTTGTGTTTGCCATTGATCTTGCAAGAGCTTTTGTATAACGAGAAGAAAGCTGATCATAAAGATTGTCTTCGATTGCCTCTTCTGTAATAGCAAAACCTAATGCAATTGTTTCGTGTGAGTAACGAGAAGTATAAGCTTCAGCAGCAGTATCATAAGAGATACCTGAGCCTTCAGTTTTAACTGGAGCAGAACCGAAACCTGATAACATTACTTCTTCTTCGAATGCACGATCAGAAGATTCTTGATCAAAGATTTCTCTGTGCTCTTGCTCATACCTTTTGTATTCCATTCCAAACAGAGCGTTTAGACCTGGTTCTAACTCTTTAACGAGTTGGGATCTTGAAATAGCCATGGATTATACCCCTGCCTTTCCGCCTGTGTAGAAGTGAAGGTTTGGTTTTACAATCACATTACCGTTAGCAGCAGATGTATCATCGTTATCTGGATCTTTTGAAAGACCTACGATAATCCATGTTGAGCTAGCGTTTGATGCGAAAGTATTAACTTCAGCTTTTGAAATACCAGACTTTGTGCTACCAGCAGTGTAAGAAGTTTCTGCGTTCTCACCTACATTAGCAGCTGTTGCTGTTCCGTTGCATTGAACTTCGAACAGTTGATTTGGGTCATCAACAACTTGTGCCACAATATCACTTGCTGCAATGCTACCTGGATAATAATTACTATAAGTTGGTTTTTGTGTAGTTGGGTCTGTGTAGAAACAACCGTTAAAAATACCAACAATAGTATCACCAGCAGCAGATGCAACATCAATGTTACCATTAGCAACAAGCTTGACTGGATCACCCTGAAAGATAGCTGATGCTTCACCATTGGCAATTGTATATTCAGTTTGCCCTTGGTTAGAAACGCCGCCACCTGTCTTCATTACGGGTTTAAACCCGAATGGTGCGTCTAAGTTTGCCATAATATTACTCCTTTGTAATACGTTGTTAATATTGGTCGTTTAACAAACCGTGCCGATTACGAATTGTTACCTGTACCAAAAGTTACTTTGGTTTGCCTTTGGGGTTTGCTGATCGGCATCCGTGGATCCTCGATTTTCAGTAGATCATTGTCGACTGCCCTCTTCTGGCCTTCGGTTAGACTTCTGTAATAAGCGTTTCGCTCTTCAATTGTTTCTACTGGCATACGAGCTAACAGCAACCCACCTACCCCTATAACACCAGCATGTTTACCATCTTCAATGGTAGGCAATTCCCAATCAGGATACTCGTCAGCTCGGACTAATTCCCAGCCTTCGCGTAATTTTCCACTGACATTTTTATAGTCATCATAACCTCTGACTGATGCCCTAATCCATCGATGTTTGTAACCATCGGGTGCAGGAGGTGCGTCTAATGAAGAAGGTCTTGTCCAACCTTTTTTACGGGCTGTCTTTTCTCTTGTCTCACTAGACCTAAGCGTTTTATTTACCATATTGTCTCCAATCTATACGAATTTAGCATATTCTTCAAGTGGAACATTAAGTTTTTTTGCAATAGCTACTTGACTAGGTGTGAGTTTCACTTTTCTTGAATTGCTTGTTTTTGATGTTCTAGAAGAACCTGCCACAGTTTGAGGAGCTTTTTCTTTAGGTTCTCTTGTTTCTTCCTTAAACTTATGAGGAAATTGATTCTTCATATAAGAGTTTATTTCTTCATAATATTCATCAGGACTAGCTTTAGGGTCATATCCTTCTTTTAAAAGTTTTTTATGATGAGCTAAAGCAGTAAAAGTCATCGCTTCATCCTGACCGAACCACTTATTTTCTTCTGCCCACTGTTCTGCCCTTGGGTCAGGTTGTCTTGGAGCGGTTTGTTGAGCGGTTTGTCTTTCAGCCATTAAACCTTCTTGTTGCTTTAATAACTGTTCTCTTTGTTGTTTAGAAGCAACAGCTCTTTCTTCTTCTATAGCAAGTCTTGTTAAAGCTCTTTGAGCATCAACTTGAGCATTTACATCATTATTATACAAAGCGTCTTGATAAGCTTTTTTAGCTTGTTCTATTTGAGATTGAACTCTTGTCTCATATTCACTCAAATAGTTTTCATCTAATGATTTTATTTTTTTCTCATACTCATCATATTTTTTCTTCGCGCTTTGTGCAAAGTTAAGAGCTTCCTGTTCTCTTTTTTCAGCTCTCTCTACTTTATCTAATAGTTTTTTGATTCTTCTTTGAACATTTTTAGAATATTTATCTAAACCTTCTTCTTTAGAATCATCATCTCTATTATCTTCTGAAGATTCCTCTACTGTCTCTTCGCTTGCAGAAATATTTTCTTTAGCTTCAACTTCGTCTTTTCTAGTAGATTCTTCTTCTTGAAGTTCAACCTCTTGACCCTCTCCTGAGGTATCAAGGTCTACCATTTTATCTTCAGCCATATTAATCTCCTTAATATATTGTTAATACGTCTTTGGGATCTTTTAATTTTGCTAATACTTCATCATCATTAAGAATACGGATTTCTCCGCCTTCAATCTTAACTCTTGATCCAGCGTATCTTGCAAAAACTATCCAATCACCTTTTTTACACCAAGGTCCGTTGGGGAATTTGTCTTTGTCAGCATAGGCATCAGAACCCATGCTTAATATCAAGCCAACATTTGTTGTTAATTGCTGTTCCTCAATAGCCTTATCTGTAAGATACAGACCACCTTTTGTTTTTTCAACCCCTTTATAAGGGAGAACAACTATTCTCCATCCTGTCGCTTGAGGTATTCTTTCTAAAGCAGGACCTTTGCTTTCTTCTTTCTTCTCTTCTATTTTTGTAGAAGGTTTTTTATTAAAACCTTCAGGTAAAATAAGCTTACTCATCTTGTTTACCGATCCTTTCTACAATCTCTTTATAGTCTCTTTGAAATTTCTGCATTTCATGGAGCTTTCCTAAACAATATTTGTATTCATCATAAGAGGTAATGTTCATAGAAGTTATTTCGTCTTCTAGATTAGATATTTTTTCTTTGATTAATTTAGTTATTTCGTAATCGAAGTAAGGCACTATTTTGTAATCTGTTTACTTTTTTCGAAACTGCGGAGACCAGCCATCCCGAGCAAGGCTGTGACCAGAGGAAATAAAGTCGCCATATCAAGCTCTGGTAAAGGTGCATGTTCAATACTGAACGCAGCTAATACAAACATGATGAATTGTTTTAATACATATTCCCAAGCTATTGCTAAGGCACAACTCATGCCTATGAGGGGGCGCCAGGACCGCTGCATAATACCACCAATCCCTGTTGCTGTAGATTGAGCATCAGCAAGATTGATGTCCATTTGCTTTTTATTGAGTTCGTTTTCTAGTTCTTGAAGTTTAATTTTGATTTGACCTTTTTCTTCTTCAGAAGTGTGGACACTGTCGATAACTTTACCGACAGTTTCCACTAAAGATCCGCCTAATAATTTTGAAAGCATTTATTGATTTATGCAATCCACCATTGGTAGACTGCAACAGCTACTACGATAGCAACTATCCATTTTGCGTGTGTATTTAGTTTATTCCATAAACCAAATGTCCAATCCCATATTTTTTTCATTAGAATACTCCTTCGAATTTAAGTCCCTTAGAAGCAACTCCATACCCTTTTTTGTGCTTCTTGTCTTCTGGAACAGATCCAACAGGCATAATTTTACCTGGTTGAATATTGTATCCCTGAGACACAGGTCCTTTTTTGGGTGGTACTGTTTTTGTTAGTTTTTTAGCCATTAGTGTAATGTTAAACTATTTTCTTCTTTTTGCAACCGTGATATTTGGTTAGAAATATATGAATCTGCAATGTATTCACCATAAGCATCGACCATTGTTTCTCTGCTCATCGCTAACATAACTTGTGCTAATTCAACAAGATTAATACCTTTATCTACTTGCTCTTGTACAAAAACTCTAGTTTCATTGATAATAGCTTGTACTCTTTTTTCGGTTTCTTTGTTCATAATAGGAATATAATACTTATTACTTCTTTTTCCTAGTCTTCTTTTCAACGCCTTTAATAGTTCCCTTATTCTTAGACGCATAAAAAATCTGTTCACCTTTTTTTCTTCCATATTCTTTTTCCATTGCAGATTTAATCTTACTGCCTTTTTTGGTTAGTGGCATCTCTTCTCTCCTGATTTAATGTTTGAGTTGTCATCTTATCGTACTGAACTTCGGCACGCTTATCTGCTATGTCGTAGTCTTTTTGTATTCTAGCTCTATCGATAGAATCTTTTTGTTGAAGCTTTTGTGCGTCTAACTGTATTTTAGCTTGATCGCGTTGAGCATCCATTTGATCTTTTTGTGCGCTTTGCTGTAACTCTTGTTGTTTTAGTTGTACCACAGGATCAGGTTGTCCGCCTCCAGATAGTTGCTGTGATAATTGTTTTAACTCCATCATCGATTGAGCTTCCATTTGAGCAACAATATTAGGCATCTGCTCTTCGGGTGCTTGACCTTGCTGTATTAAGAACATTGTCTGCTCTTTTGCTTTTAAAGACACATGTTCTAAAATATGCTTTTGCAGTTTCATTGCCATCGGAGGATTGGCTAGAATCATCTGATTAGTTCCAAACAATAAATGGTTTTGAATGTGAGCATCGTGGTCTTGTCCCTCGTAAACCTTTAATAGATTGCCATCCAATAAATCAGCGTGTTCCATTGCTGGATCTTTTGGCTCATTGGGTGAATCTTTTCTTAAAATCTCATCAATATCTTTAACACCTAAAGCCTCATACATTCTTCTATATGCTTCCTTCATGTTATGTAAATCGGGAGCGCTTTGAGCTAGTTGTAATTCTGTTTGAGCAAGTGTTACTCTTTGAGTCATAGAGAAAATATTAGGATCGGATACAGGAAGAACATCTACTTGCTCACTGAAGTCTTCTGCCTTAATAGTTCTATCTGCACCCTGTACAGCGTAAGGATAGGATTCAGGTAAATACTCACCAAAAACCTTAAACAATAATTTAAATTCTTTTTTCTGAGAATAGTAACAGCGTTTGTGGATCGCTGACATAACTTTAGACCCTCTCTCTAATAATGCCATTGTAGTTCCAACGGGAGCGTTTTGATTTGCATCACCTACTTGAAGATCGGTAATCGCTGCAAATCTTTGTCCTGACTGAACAACAAAGCCTAAGAGACTGTACAAAGTTTGAGAGGGTTCTTTGTAAGGTAATGGCATGAGAGCGTTTCGCAGATCGCCATTCGGTGCATCGATATCTCTAAATTCACCTGGTTGAATAGGTTCCGCATCATCTCTAATTTTTAATCCTCTTGTTTTAAATCCAGCGGGTAAATTAGATAAGGCTCCCGCATCAATTAATTGTCGTAGTATAGAGGTGGCTGCTCTAGAAAGAGAACCAATAACATGCAATAAACCAAAACCATAGAAACCCAATCCTGGTAAAAATTTATAATGAACAAAGTATTGCTTTTTAATTTTCTTTGGATCATCCTTATCGTAGTTTCTTCGAATACCTACTACCTGACTGGATCCATCTTCAATAGTCACAATGTAAGGTATTTTAATTCCTGTGGGCTCACCAGCTTCATCTACATCCTCAAAACCTTCGATGTCTAATGAAACATGAAACTCATACAAACGAACATACTTATCTCTTTCGTTGGGCTTCAATCCTTCTATTTCGTCATACTTTTTTTGTGTTTCTGATGGGTTTACATTATCAGGAGAAATATCAATATCTTTATAGAAACCAGAAACTTGTTTCTTTCTAAAATCATTGTAACCCATGTTAATGATTTGACAGATTCTATCGGCACTATCTAAATCCGATGCCATATAATTAACAACTAAATCCTCTGCTGGAATAAATCGAGAGACAGCTCGATCCATTAACTCATCGTAATAAACTTTTTTAAAGGTAGAACCAGCAAGTGGTAAATAAAATAACATCTGATCAAACTCAGGAGTGTAGTCCTCCATCTTGTTCATGATCTGATAATTCATAAACTCTTGTACACGCTGAGATTTGGCAAACTTATCGGGAGTCTCCTCTCCCATAATAACAGTTCGAACAGGACCCCCTGAAGGAAGTAATTCCTTGTAGGCGCTTGCCTGAAACTGTGTAGCACTCTCCGCTAACAGCGGATGGGTAACACCGCTTGCACCTCTAAAGGGTTGTGTACGCTGTTCGTATTTAATTCCTAGTAAGTCTAAGCCTTTGATGTAAGACTCTTCCCAATCTTTTCTAGATGCTCGATCACTCTCTAAGTCATCCAATAAATCAGCCGATATAGTTTCTAAAATTTTATCGTCTAAGACTTCCGCTAAGTTAGAATAGAATTCTACTTCATCGGGGATCGCGGACATGGGATCGAAGTCAACGGTTGCTCCTCCCTCTTCATCCATTTCAATTTCCATTCCCTCAGGAGTAGGAATAGGCTGACCATCTACCTCTATCTCTGTTTCCGATTTGATGATTTCTAGTTCAGGTACGCCTGTTTGATATAATCCTTTATCTATATTATCTGCCATAGTTCATGTTTCCAATAATATAGTTTATATCAACTAATGAATCATTTACAAGAGATCGTCTCTCAGGAATGCTTATACTTCCGCCTTGGGCTTTCTTTGTTGGTGTCTTGCTTTTAATATCTGAAGTCTTGCTCTGTGAAACGCCTGTAGGGGAGTTGTTTGATTGTTTTGATTCAAGGACTTCTTGAGCTGCTGTTCCGTAGTCTTTTGGTACACTTTTTTTTCCTAACTTTGTATATAATCCTTGTTCAAAATACCATCTAATCGCTTGCGTGTCACGAACTGATTTTCCTATGATATTAGCGACAGCTTGCATAAATTCATCAAATTTTCTCTTCATTGTAATAGTAGGAAACCCATCTTTTATAATAGGTTCACCTTTATTATTTAAAACAACTTTACCATTTTTATCTCTAACAAACATATCTCCTATAAGTCTATTCATTGATCTTACATTCCACATATCAACAACATTATTATCAGCTGTTCCATACAGATTAGCCATAAATTCACCAATCTTAGGACCAAAAGCTCTGTCCCCTGTATAAATCTCATCCATTTTAACTCCTTTAGATGGACCTAAATTACCGTATTCTTTTCTAAACTTTTGTACTTCTCTACCTGTCATCTCTGTATGTAAAAATTCTAAGAAAGCTGAAAGACCATTTTTTTGAATATAATTATTAGCAAGACTTAATTGTTTAGATAAGTTAGTTCCTCTCACTGTCCAGCCGTCTCCAGTATAAGGGTTTGTTAAAGGTATTTTACCAGTGTCAGCAAATATATCAGCAACTTGCAATCCAACTTTAAAATCTAAACCAACACTAACTCCTGAGGAAGCTATGGCTGTTGTAAACAAAATTAAATCTTTTAGGTCAGGATTGTTTTTAAATTTAGGATTTATTTTTTCAGCTATCTTCATTGCCTTCTTAACTCCCTCATCATACCAGCCTTCTCCTGTTACCTCTTGTTGTAATTGATAATAAATTTCATCAACTGCTTCGTTAACCATTTCTTTAAATGCTTTAGGATCATTAATATCTCTAGTAGGTCTTTCATCAAAAAATCTTGCAATGTCTTCTTTTTTTATTTTTCCTGATTTAGCAATGTCAGCAGTGAAAGGATTCAACATTAAATCAACCGCTGATTCTGGCTTAGGTGTTATTGCAAATATTTCTGGATTATCTCCTTGATCTCTATTTTGTCTTCTTACTCCTGTGATTCTATCTCCAGCAAATTGCCTAAAGCCATAATGCTTTTGTAATTCATTTTTTATTTCTTTTAGTTCTGAAGGTTTAAGAGGAAGAGGTGTTTCTGTACTAGCTCTGTCTTTAGTACCTACATTAGCAATGTACTCAATAAAACCTATATTCTTGTCAGTACCATATCCATAAAGATAACCTTGGTTACCATCTTTTGTTGTAAAGCCTACTAAAAAGCGAGGATCTTTTCCTGTTATATTTTTTACATCACCTAAATCTTTTTTCTCAGGAAAATTATATTTTATATCGTAATTATGTTGTCTTAACCAATCATCAAGAGGACCGTTCTCTGTTTCAACTCCTTTTTGATTTGCAAAATCAATAACCACTCCACTGGGAGTTTGAATTACCTTTTCGGTTCCTAATCTATTTAAAACTTCTTTACCTTTATTTTTTGCTGGTTCTTTTGTTAAGAAACCCATTCCCCTTCCTTTGTTATAGGGAATAGGTGTATTACCAAATTGTTCTGCTGTAGGATCCAGTATTTCTCCTTTTTCATTTTTTAAGAACCAGTGAGTTTCGTTTCCCTCTAATCCTTCGGGAAATGTTTTACTGTTTAAAACTGCTGGAGTAAATCCATTAAACTTTCCCCATTTATGATACAGAGCCTCTGCTGCCGCATAACACTGACCACAGCTAATATCAGAATTCTTTTCTAACTTGGCGACATACTGAGGACTTAATAAGTCAGTAGACAATACTTCCCTTATTTGTTTTTTAAAAACTCTATCAAGAGGATGGTAAATAGTTTTATCCTTAGAAGGAAAATATCCCCATCCTAATATCCCCCTATTTCCTCCATCCCAACGAACGTCTTTTGCATCTAGTTCATATTTAAATAACTGAGAGGGAGTAACTTTTTGTTCACCAAAAATATCCTGAATATTTTCTATAGCTTTAATATTTTTTTCTTTTTGTAAATCAACTACGTCTTCACTAAGTCTTCTGTCTCTCTCTGCTTTTCTAATATCATCTCTAGTTATTTTAGATTCATCAACATAAAATTTTGCTTCTGTTTTAGATGGAGTTAACAAGTCTCCCTCTCGAAGTTCTTTTGTAGGAGCAGCTCTATACATAACAACTTTAGCATTAGGATTTCCTTTAATCTTTTTTAAAGAGTCTATAAAATTTAATTGTTCTTTGTAGATCGTAGATTGAATAGGATCATTACTAGGTCTGACATAAATAAAATCATCTAATCTTTGATAATCAGGACCTACATCTGTACTAAAAGTTGAGAAACCTTCAGGGGAAAATTCTTCTTTAACTTTTTGTGTTAAATCGAAAGCAGGAGGACCGTATTGTGGTGGAACAGAATCAGCAGCCATTCCAGAGGACTCATCTCTTGGTGGTTCTTCCTTCTTTTCAAATTGAAGTACTTTACCTTCATCTTTAGGAGTAACATCCGCCCCTAATGCCTGCTTAGGTGGAGTTAATTCGATTGTATTGTAGACAGGATGCTTTACTCCTCGTACATCTATCTCTCCTACTGGTTCTCCTAAAATTATATCATCATACACAGTGGGTCTTAATCGAGGCTCGCTTTTTTGATTAGGATAATATTTTAATTGAACGTCAGCGCTAATATCACTATTCAATGTGTAGTAATGTTTTCCTCCCTGCTCAATAGAAACAAGAAACTTATCGTTTGCTCCATCAGGTCTTTTTATCCAATTCCATCCTGCTTCTTTTTTAAATAAATTTACTTTTGTTAATTTAGCTCCCTTTACTTTTTCAATATCTCTGTTGATAGGGTCTTGTACAGTAAACTTCGGAATACCCTCAGGGGTAACAGAAACATTTCCTGTGTTAAAGGTAGTATCTTTTAAATCTACATTTTTTCCTTCAATGTTGGCCATGTAGACTCCCTCGTTTTCATTCATTCCTTTGTCTACGGCTACCTTCTTAGGAATAGGCTTAACACTGATGGGGGTATTGTTTGGAATATCTTTTGTCTCTATTTTTGGAATAATTGTTTTTTCAACAGTAGGAGGAGGTAGTCCATCCTCTCTCAGCGGAGCGAGGTTCAGGTTCCCCGTCTCGCGACCAGCGGAACCAAATGTTTCTCTTCGAACAAGTTCCATAAACTGTGCTCTGGTTAAATTTAAATCACCGCCGTATGTTTTATTTCCTACGTTAATCGATCCATCCTTATTAACGGTAGCCTCTACAACACCCTTCTTTGACGGTATCTTAAATGACATGGGCACCTCTCCACCCTTACCAATTAAGAAAGTATTTAAGTCTCTAAAAATTTGTTTACCCTGAGTTTCATCTCCTGTGATATTAGCAACAATATCTCCTACATAGGCAGTGCCTAACATAAATGGAGAGAAGCCAGCAGTTACAGCAGTATTAAATCCTGTGCTTATATACCCCAAAGTTTTGAGTGCATTTCTTGCAATAGGATCATCGGCAAAATCTTTATCTAATTGTTTCATGCCCTCACTGTGCATATCAATAATTCCTTTAAAACTATTGCCCACTTCTTCAAGTGCTTTTTGAGTAATACTAAATCTACTGTCACCGCTTTCCGCTGTCTGCGGATAGTATGCCTCTCCCTCAGGTACGCCTGGCGCATCGGGGATAAGGAGAGACTCTAATCCTCTTAGGGAATAGTCTTCCGCTTGTCTGTAGCTCGGCGATGGTTTCGCCGAAAAATTTAGCATATCAGAAATTAGTGCATCATCTATTATAAACTTAGAAGCCATTAAAATATATCCTTAACATTACCCTCAATACGTTTGTTTGTATTTCTGGTCTTGCCTATTAAATCACTAAACATTTTTGAAAATTGTTGTGCTTCTTCTGGTGTATCAAAGGATAAGAAATCTCCCTTTTGAAATGCATACTCAAAGGGATCAATTCCTTTTTCTTTTAAATTAACTAACTTACCATCAATCATTCGAATAGTGGGATAGAGAATTATTTTACCATCTACCTCACTGTATTCTGTTCGAACTGTTTGATTATCCAACATCGGAGTCGATGGGTCTAATGCTCTTTGAATCCACTCGATGTTTTGTAAGTTTTCCATTAATCACCTTCCACGAGCCGCTGTTCGCGATCCATATCGTCTTGAACAATCAACCCTCGTTCTTGATTAATACCAAGTTTATCGTAGTTCTGCAAAACTTTAATGAGTTCCTCTTTCGACATACTATCGAGAGAGTTCTCCACTTTTAATTTTGTATCGTAGAAGCCTGCCACTCGACCGCGATTGACTTCCGCATTGACCGCTGCCGAATAGTGTTTGTTTTCCATCGCCGCTTCGCGGATCTCTTTCAGCGAAGAGAGGTGCGAGGCCATCGAAACGCCAGCCGTCTCATAGAGGTCTTGCTTCATCTCGTTAACTGCCTCTACTACAAAGGGATTCCTGTTCGGGTTCAGCAGTTCGTGAGCCGTTTGCCGCGCTCGGTCGTTCGCGTACCCCGCTTTGCGTGCCGCTTCAGCCGCAGACATTTTACCTGTCAGCGTTCCTTGGACATAGTTCGTGACAAACAACATTTGCTTGGGCGTTAATTTTTGTTTTAGTCTCCTGTCTTCAGGATTGATTAATTTTTTAGTAGTACTCATATTTTCTGTTTTCCCGTGGTATATCTAGTTCCTTGTCGTCATCATATAATCGAACAAAGTTACCCTCCCTGTATCTTATCAGAGCTAAGGTTGTCGCGTCAACCAAGTCATCGTGCTCTCCAAAGGGGAACGATGCCAGTTCTTCTTGTAAATCCTCAGCCCACTCTTTGTCAGGCCGCCAAACATGTCCAGCTTCGAATATAGGAGAGACTGAATTTAACCGAACATGTTTGTCCATGCCTTTATTCGGAGAGAATGCTGTAGCATAAACTCCAAATCTTCTTAATTCTTGAATTAATGGTGTACCCGATGCCTTTGCCTCAATAATAACACTGTCGGGTTTGTGTTTTAACAATTGCTTCTTAGCAACCTGCTTTAATTCTGGAAAATCCCATCTACCTTTGACAGAGTCTAACAAAATGATGTGGGTGTCTTTTCCTTCGTTGGGGTAAAAAATTCCCCAAGTGGTAATTGCAGAGTAGTCTGCCGATTCTTTTTTAGAAAATGCAGTATCATAGCTTTGAATAACAAAATTACAGGGTGGTGGAGTAGAGCTGTTCCATATATTCCACCATTCTCGTTTAATAATACTGGTTCCATCATAGGTGGGGTTTTGTTGCCACTGGGCATTCCACTTACTAGGTACCAGAGAAGCCTTAACTTTATCTAATTCATCAATTTTCCAGTACTGAGGCCAAATAGGTCTACGCTTTTTCTCATCATCGTCATCAAGGATAGCTGGAAATTCTATTAACTCCCATTTATCTGCCTTAGGCTCAGACATTTTCTTAACTAAATTAGCTGTTAAGTCTTTTTGTGACCACCTTGTCATCACAATGGCTATCGATCCACCAGGTTGAAGACGCTGACGAGGACCTGAGGTGTACCATTCGTAGGCATTGTCCATTGCAGTCTCGGATAGAGCGTCTTGTTCAGAGTGTGGATCATCAATAATCAATAAATCAGCACCACGACCAGTAATAGCTCCGCCAACACCAGCTGCAAAGTACTCGCCGCCATGATTTGTTTCCCATCTGCCCGCTGCTTGGTTGTCAGTTCTCAGAGTTACATTAGGAAAGATACGCTTATACTCAGTAGAGTTCATTAAGTTACGAATTTTTCTACCAAATCTAACTGCAAGCTCTCCAGTGTGAGTCGCTTGGATGATCTTTAACCGAGGATTGATGCCCATCATCCACGCTGGAAACAAATAACTAGCAAATTCTGATTTTGTGTGTCGAGGCGGCATATTGATAATTAATCTTTGTGCTTTTTCCGCTGCAAATTTTTGAAATTGTTCTGAAGTTTTTAAGTGATGAGGTCCTTCTACGAACTCTGGCCATACTGCCTTTACAAAACTCATGAAATTTGCTCTAGCAAATTCTTGTTCTTGCTTTTGACGAAGTAAAACCATCGCTTTTAATTGTTGAATATCTAAATTTTCATAACTCATATGGAAATTTTGCTCCTATTCCGTGTAAATGTTGCAAATCTTAAGCTTGACTTATAATTTTTGTGGGCGATTTTTTGGGGGTCGGGGTAAAATTTTGTTCGTATTGTGTTCATATTATCTAAGTACCTAAGGTTTCATATCGTGGAACGCGGTTATTGTTGCATAATTTATATTATAGGAATTAGTATAGCTATATTTTTCAACGCTTTCAGCGTATCGCGGATAGTTGTTTCTATATTTAGTGGTCATTATTCAAAACTTCTCGGATCGCGTTCCAATTTTCTCGCAGTCCAACCGATGCAAGCGGATCGCTGACCGCTTTTTGTTCCAAAAAGTTCATGGATCGCGAACCATACAGAAAAATCGCTCTCTCTTTGAGAGAGCGTTGCAAGATAAACAACCCGCTTATCAGATTGCAATATTTATGATGGAATGACTTTTGATGCGGTCTCAAACTTTGTATCAATTTATCACGTTCGCAAACCTTACATTCAATAAACAAAGCGTGTCTATTTTTGTTGAATAAAATCAAATCGGGAAATCCATTAATAGTAGTTGTTTCAATGCGAATTGGATTAAAATCAGATAATTTATCCTTAACCATTTTGTATAAATTTTTTTCATTACTCATAAAAAATATAGCGTGACACAATTATTACTATTTTAAATTCAGAATGCAATTATACGAGTACTATAAGTTTTTTTAGAAATATTATTATTAAAATAATATTTTCAAATTTTCTAATAATTACCTAGTACCAACGCTCAAACCCTTCACACTATCACACTTCTCAAAACTAGTAGTGTGATGGTAAAAAGCTATATAACTCAATATTAAAACATCAATCTTCACACTATCACACTTGTTTAAAAATAAATTTTAAAGAAAAAAAATATTTTTTCAAAAAACCTATAGTACTGTGAATGTGTGATGTTTTTATAATAATTTATCTAATAACTTTATAATAAATTATCTAATGGATTATAAATAAAACATCTCATAATAATTTATTTATGATTATAGATTTGAATAAATACAAACAGAATAAGATAAATGAATTTGAAAGCGAACCACCAGTTATCAATATTGCTTTTCAAATAGACTCATCGAACATGGATATTATAAAAGCGCATGGAATGTATTTTATAACCAATGTTCCCGAAGCGCATGACCGCCTACAAAATAGAACTGAACAAGAAATTTTTTTAACTAATCTTGGAAAGTATTTTTTGCGATACGCTGAGGCAGTAAGAAAGTATGAGGATGTAGAATTTAAAGTTAATTGGTATGAGGATTATTTAGACAAACCATACTTTGAATAAATATTAATTCCGCGTTCCGCTATTCGCGATCCGCTGACATCGCTTTTTGTTTGACATAGTTCCAATAAAAATCAGCAAACGCTTTTAATCCTTCTTTATTCGGAGCAAATAATTTTCCCCATCCAACACAGTTAGTAAAAAGAATTAAAAATTCTTTACTGAATAATTTATTTTTGTTTTTCATTTTGACCTACTTTCATTTTTATTAATCATAGTACTATGTGAATTTATTTTTAAATTTTGCAAAAAAAGTTATAGGAATTAATTATCGATTAAATTCCCTCAGCGATCCGCGATCAAACACACACCAACAAATCTAACACCTATCTAGAAACGCTTTAAAACGGAAAAAAATCACTTCAAATAACCTCAAATAACCGCGTTCACAGGTAAGCGCCTAAAAATACACTGAAAAATAAGGATTATAATACCTTATAATATAAGTAGATATTTTATTATAAATAAGTATATTTTTATCAAATGAACTTTTTAAATTTCCGAATTCCAAATATGAACAAAATAGTATTTGGTTTTTTATTTTTTGGTCAGCTAGAGAAAGTTAATGCCTTGCAGACGCTCGACACTTCACCAAAATTTAAATTAGATTTAGTTCAATTTATTAGGCACGATTGCTTGGCTCAAAAATTTCAATTGTTTATAAAAACTCAATTCTAATTTTCAGAGCATAAACCTATCGTCACTAATAAAGGCATCGGAGCAGTAAGGCAGACACCATACTATTAACTTACTGTACGGCAATAGATCGATCCAATCGTGATAGCATTCCAACGCTAATCATCAAGAGAGACGCTTAGATTAAGTTGCCATTGAAAGAATATTTATTTTTTTTCTTTTATGTATTTTCAATTGCTCTTTGCAATTGCTTAGGGCAATTGTGAATACATGATGTATTCAACACTGAAAGGAATAAATAAAATGTACAAAGATAAACAAACTGCTTCCGACAAAAGAAAAGAGAAACTTATTAAAAAGATGTTTGATGATATTAATTCTCTTTACGATCACGATGAGGACTTTGCCTCAGACTACAGAGCGCAGAAAATTTTTGAATTAGTAATGCTAGTCTCTGAGAGAACTTTGGCACACAGAACAAAATTTGGTGAGTGGGAAGTGGAGCAATATAAAAAACAAATTGCTAAAAGAAAACTAAAGCAAGGGCAGGCATAAGTATTTTTGAATACTCGCTATTGAGTATTCATGAATACTTACAAAGTATTCAATACAGAAGGGAAAATAAACATGGCAGATAAAATAATTCACCAAGATAAAAACATGATTGTTTTTAATAAAGATCATGATCTTTATGTAGAACATAATAATCACGATAATTCTTGTTATCTTTATACAGTTAAGAATTACGAGATTGTAGGTTTTAATGGTTCTTTGGATTTACATCCTCATATCATTAATTGGATAAACAATCACAAAGATTATTTTTTTGGTGATGAAATAGCCGAGTATCAATCATAAGTATTTTTGATTGCCTGTTGATCGGGCAATCATGAATACTTAAAAAGTATTCAATACAGAAAGGAATAAATAAAATGAATAATGAAACTTTACATCACTTACTAGTTGGAGCATTTGAAGGCGGAATTAATTATTGGGCTAACTCTTGGTCAATAAATAAATCTCATAACTCTTATGAGATACCTAATCACATTAAAAACAAATACAAAGATTTTGTATTTTTTAATCATGATGGAAGCGCTAACCCATCTTACGCTTACTTACCATTAATAACCGATGATAAATTCGGAATGGAATTTATCGATAGAAACGGGGATATGGGGCAAGAGGGTAAAAGATTTTTCTTAAACAAGAAAGCAATTAAAAAAGGCTATCAAGTTTTAAAAGAAAAATATCCCGCTTATGCTGAGGACATCAAAGAAGAAAATTGGGATGCCAATACTTCTGATGCATTAATTCAGTGTTCCCTGTTTGGTGAATTAGTTTACGGATAAGTATTTTTGATTGCCTGTTAATTGGGCAATCATGAATACTTAAAAAGTATTCACATTGAAAGGAATAAATAAAATGAAACAAAAGTTGCTACAACACGACATTGAGAGAGAGTTAGAAGGATT
>Ga0208644_1001297_pt1 | contig 21077 bp, 29 predicted proteins | sample VirMetDEL_Nov_18_FD_184517 | JGI IMG/M metagenome (GOLD analysis project Ga0208644, IMG submission 184517) | Aqueous microbial communities from the Delaware River and Bay under freshwater to marine salinity gradient to study organic matter... | ecosystem: Environmental > Aquatic > Marine >...
ATCCAAACTTACCTTTCGGTGCAAGATCTGTTGAAGTTGCAACTGATAAAAAAACAGGTTTAGATATGATGATTGTTCCAAGAATAGAGAATGGTCAAAACGTTGGAACAATGGCTGTTCCTATGCAATATACTGACTATACACCAGTCAAAGTATCTGAAGCAAGATTAGATAAAAGAAGAAAACAATTAAGAAGTATTCAACAAGGTTATGAATTAACACAAAAAGTAGACCAACTTCCTAAAGGAACTTTTGGTACAAAAGGTACAACTAAACTTTATGTAGAAAATGTATTAGGAACTTTTGGTGACATAGGTGAAATGTTAGGTTTGGGTAATTTAGGTACAACTGAATCTCCAATAGATGCAACAATTATTAATGATTACATCGGTGGAGAGAAGTTAGATGAAGCAGGTAATGTAAGACCTCCAACTGAAGCTGAAAGAAAAGAAATGAACGAATTACAAGAACAATATAGAAATGAAATAAGAGATATTACAGCTGATATTTCACCTAATGAAACTGACTTAGATAATATAACTAAAGCAAGACTAATTCAGGTTAGAATGAAATACATCCTTGCAAACGCATTAAAAGATGAAGATAGATTGACAAGAGCCGACATTGAAGATGCTGCGCAATCAACAGAAGTATTAAAATTCTTCTCATCTGACAAAGCTATCAGATCAAGTTATAGAAATTTAGCAAAGAACTTAGAGAAACAATTTGAAAGAGTAGGCACTGACTTTATCGAAGCTGGTGGATCTGAAAAATATTTAATGTCTTTTGATAATATGCCTTATATAGCAGAGATAAAAGCAAAAGCACAAAATGCTTTAATGTCTAATCAAATACAACAACAGAACATGAATGTACTTGGAACTATTAAATAATGGCTACTTTACAAGAATTACAAACAAGGTTAGATAATAAAACCTTTGACCCTTCTGCTCTTAATAAAGAACAAAGAGTAGCTGTAGATAATGCTTTCAAATCAGGACAACTTAAAGGTTATTCAAGCGTTTCAGAAATAGAAAAAGAAAGAAACATTGCTAGTAGAGTAATTGCTGCAGAGAAAGAAAAGAAAGCAGATCCATTTAAAGTAGCAACAAGAGGTAAGATTCCTTTTACAGATGAAGGAGTTGAACGATCTGATTTAGAATTAGCTGGAGATGTTACAGGAAGTGCATTTGTATATTTAAAAGATGCTAAAAAAATTACTGAAGCATTTACTAGAGATCCTGCAGCAGGTTATGGTGCAGATAAATTAAGAGCTGCGGCTACAGATTTTGATAAATTTGAAAAAGCTTTTCAAAGATTACCAGTCATTAAAGGTGTAAAAATATTACAAAAAACTGCAAGAGCTTTAGGAAAATTCGCAGATGGATTTAGAACAGTATCCAAAGCACCTACACAATTATTAGTAACTGAAGCTAAATCTCAATTAGCTGGAGCAGGAGGAGCTGGAGCAGGTTCTGTTTTATATGATATGGCAAATGTAGCTACTGATTTTAACGTAGCTGTAAATAAAGACCTTGCTGCTATATCTGATAACGATATTAAAAAACTTCCGTATGCACAGCAAGTAGCAGTACATAGTGCAGAGGCTATGCGTAATGCTTTGTATTTTAATTTAATAGGTTCTTCATTAGCGCCGATTTTAAATGTAACTTTAAGAGGTATGAAAGGCGCATTAGGTTTAGGGAGTCCAGAAGCTAAACAATTAGCTGAAGCAGCTGAGAAACAAGGTATTAAATTATCTATGTCTACTTTAGCAGATACAGGATCTATTGGTGGAAGAATTATACAAGGTTTTGAAAGAGTCTTTGGTGTAATTCCATTAGTTAACGTATTTGCAAAAAAACAAAGAGCTGCTGTAGAGAAACAAACATTTGAAGCATTTATTGATCAAGTATTAAGTAAAGCACCTTTGGAACACGTAGGTCTGATGAATTTAAAATTTTTACCAACTATGAGAGCTAACTTTGAACAATACTTTAATATGATTCAACAAAACTATGCTCTTGTAGATACTATCGCAGAAAAGATGGGTAACCCTAAATTTATTCCAACTGCTGGTATGAAAGAAGCGGCACAGAATTTTATGACTAAAATGGAAGCCTCGTTACCTCCTGAAGTGTTAGGTAGAATGCAAAGGGAAGGACAAGCGTATCCAGAATTTTTAGCAGCTAAAATGAGAGATTCAGGGTTTGATGATTCTTTTACAGATATAATTAATAAAGTTAGATCTTTAGATGATCAAATAACTCCTACAGAATATCAAGGTTTGATGAGACAAGTTGTAAATGGAATGTCTAAATCTAAAATGTCTGATATTAGAGGGACTTTCCATAATGTAATGAATGCAGCAAGAGAAGATTTTAATAAAGTTGCAGATCCAAATAACATACAAGGATACTTAGCAAGCAGAAACTTCAAAGAAGAGTATCAAAGAATTTTAGAATCAAATGGTGAGCAAGCTGCAAAAGAATATTTAACTAAAATACAAAGTGGTATGCAAGATTTTGGTAAGCAATTACAAGTTGCTAACGGTTTCTTTTCAACAGTTACTTCCGCTTTCAATAGTCCTATTGCCAAAAAAATAAGAAATAGTTCTGAAAATGTATTTGCAACTAAAGGTTTATTAGGTGTTATGCCTGAAGGAAGAATACAACCTGATGAGATATGGGAAAAAACAATTCAACAAGTATTTGCAAAACCTAACGCAGGTTCAATGAGAGAACTTAAATTTATTTTAGGTGTAGATAATCCTAAAAATGAATTAGGAAAACAATTATTTAATAGAGCAAGATCTGTTTATTTAACTGAAGCTTTACTGAACTCATATACTAAACAACCTATGATCCCAGGTAAAACTATGGGTGATATCATGGATCAAGCTAGAGAACTTGGTGTAATTGATTACAAAGGTAATAAAGAAATATTTGATATGGCAGGCACTACACAGTTAGAGGAAGTAAAAAGAATTAATCCTCTTATGGCTGATAGATACAATTTAGGTGATGTAAATGTAAGGGATATTAAAATGGCAGCTAAAGATGCTGGTGAATTTAATATTAAATTATTTAAAGAACAACTAGGTTTAACAAGAAAAAATATGTCTGATGAGGCTGCTAAGATTCAAGCAATCGATAAATTTACTGAGATGTATGGTGGTGGAAGAGAAGGTAAAGAAGCTGCTAGAAACTTAATTCAGTTAATAGACATCATGGATAAAGAATATGGTAAATACATTTCTGATTCTAACTCATACCTAATGAGAAGAATTATGTTATCGGGTGCAGGTCAAACTGCAATTGGTGGTGGTTTCTTAGCAGGTGCTGCGGCATCTGGAGGTGTTATTAATGCTTTACCTTTAACACTTATGTTAGCTTCAGGTGGTTACCTATTAGCTAGTCCTAAAAGTTTAAAATACATGTTAGATGTTTATACAGATTTTGAAAGATTAGATAAGTTAGGTAAAAAGGTTACAGTTGCTAATGTACCTAAATCTATGTTTAGATTATTAAACTGGGCTTCAGAAGAAGACAAAGACTTTCCTGATGTAGATCCTAAGAAAATTAACTTTGAAGAAGTTACTGATTACTTATTAACTAAAAACATATTAATTCCTGAGCTAGGCTTTAGTCCACAAGCTGTAAATAAACCACAAAGAGATCATTTCTTTCCTGAATTAAAAGTAGTTGATAGAAGCTCTGAAGCACAAAATTCTTCAGGTATTAATTTTTTAAATGGTTCATTACAAGGTGGACAAAAAGCAGAGCAGGTTGTTAATTTTCAACCAGCTGCACAACAGCCTCAAGCAATACCTCCAGGATCAGTAGGTAACATACCTTTAAATGCTCCTGCATACCAAGGTTTAGTTGCACCACAATATTTACCGCAAAATCAAATGAATGCACAAAGACAACAACAGTTTCAATCTTTATTTCCTAATGATGCATTAGGAGCAGCAATATCAGGAAGGGCGCAGTAATGTCAAAAAAATTAAAAAAATTAGGTAAAGCAATTGCAGTGGGAGCTGTGTTAAGTGGTATGGGTAAAGGTAAAACTTTAACTGGTGAGACAATTAAGAAAGTTCCTGTGACTGTAGAAAATATTGGTACAAATGATATAGAAAATAAATATTCATACCTATATGAATTTCCAACTAAATTAAAAGGTGGTGGAGAAGTTTATTTAGGAAAGAACGTAGATAAGGATTTACTATAATGCCTAGAAAATCTGCAATTGACAGAATAGATCATCATGAAAAAATTTGTAGATTGATGCAAAAGCAAACATTTGAGAGAATAGATAGAATGGAAACTAGAATAGCTCGAATGGAAAAATGGATTGTTGGTGGTTGTGTGGCTATAGTTTTAGCTGTACTTTCAAATCATTTGTAGTATATACATTGGATGAAAATCATCCGAGAAGAAACAAAATTCACTATTACAGATTATAAGTGGGATAACCGATACTCATACAGTAATTACTTTCGAGACGACGACCACGGACCACGAACCTACAAGGTAGGAGAGAAAAAGGTACCTTCAGTTACAACCATATTATCAGCAACTCAATCACCAGAAAAGAAAGCATCCTTGGACGCCTGGAGAGAAAGAGTTGGTTATCAAGAAGCACAGCGAATCATGAATCAAGCTGCCGTAAGAGGTACAGAAATGCATTATGTGCTAGAAAACTACATAAATGGCGTAGGATACTTTAATTTATCAAAAGAGGGTGCTCAGGCCAGGTTAATGGCTCATCGCGTAATAGAGGACGGCTTAGGCCCCTTAACGACGATATTTGGGAGCGAGGTAAACCTAGCATATGAAGATCAATGGGCTGGTTCTACAGATTTAGTAGGGTTATATGAAGATAAGCCTACAATCATAGACTTTAAACAATCAAATAAACCTAAAAGAGAAGAGTGGATTGAAGACTATTATTATCAAATTGCAGCATATAGTTTAGCACATAAAAAACAACACGGCGAGATCTTGCAAGGGTTTATAGCTATTTGTACTAAAGACTTATTGTTTCAAGGTTTTAAGATGGATCAATCGAAGTTATCTGAATATGAAGATAAATGGTTTAAAAAAGTAGAACAATATTACTCTACATTAGCCACTTCTTAACCTGTTCTCCTAAAGTCTGTGCAGATAGTTTCATTTTTTTATCTAACGCGCTTACTATAAATTCATCAATTGTTTTTTCTGCCATAAGATCAATGTAAGTCACATTTTTTTCTTGACCGATTCTATGAGCTCTATCTTCCGATTGTTCACGTACTTCCAAGTTGTACGAATTAGAGAAGTACACAACATAGCTAGCAGCTGTAAGAGTAAGACCATAGCCACCGGTGGAAGGATTACCAACAAAATAACGGCAGCTATCATCATCCTGAAACCTTCTAACCGCTTCTTGACGATCAGTCGTTGACACTTCTCCAAAAATAGAAACCACAGACTTATCACCGTATTTCTCCTTCAGTTTACTAATAATCGTTTTTATGTTTTGTACATAATTAGCCCATATTATAAACTTTCCATCAGACTCCTCCAATATGTTTAGTAATTCTTTTATCTTAGGACAATCATCAAATACCTGCACAGTTCCATCATCTGAGTTAACAAATCCATTTGCTACCTGGTGTAGTCTAAGTATTTCTGTAAGTTTGTTTTGAAAACTGACTTCATCTTGATTAATAATTGCATAAGCAAACTTCTTTAATCTTTCATATACTTCAGCTTGTTTCACACTTAAAGTAACTCTTCTGACAGTGTAAAGTTTATCGGGTAAATCTAAACAATCTTTTTTCTTAACACGATAAGAAAATGTTTTTAATTTATCGGTTAACTCTTCAAGATTAGTATAATATTTAGGGAATAACATTTGTTTACCGCCCATTTCAATTTGTTGCATAACTGCATACCTAGCTCTAAATGTAAAAAAAGAAGTGAACCCTAAAAGATCTGGACTTAGGAACTCACATTGTGTATAGAGATCTAATGGAGATTTTGTTATTGGGCTCCCTGTTAGGATTCTTTTGTACGCTACTAGTTTACCTAATTTACAAATGTTTCGTGTTCGTTTTGCTGATCTGTTTTTTATTGTGGTGGATTCGTCTAGAATCCAAAGCATCTTCTGACCATGATACTTAATTAATTCTGATATAATACTGACTCCACTTTTGTGACTAAGCGCTTCGACATTTATTAAATGCCAAATAAGTTTACCTTTACCGTAAACATTTTTATCTTTGTGTACATGTATTTCTGATTCAGTGTGTGAATGAACTTCTATTTCTTTTATCCAATTACGATAGACTGAATTAGGTGCAACAACCAAGACATGAGTAATAGCGCCAGTAGTATAAAGATAGTTTGCATTGTCAATCGCAACTTTAGTTTTGCCTGTACCCATCTCCATGAAGTAAGCATAGGCTCCCCACTTGGCACCTTTTTGTAAAGCTGTTCTTTGATGTTCAAATGGTTTTGTTTTGTATTCAAATTTTTTCATGTTTCGTCCTTCTATGCATTTTGATGCATCGGAAAAATAATTATATTTTTTTCTTGACGATGTCAAATTATTATTTTACATGGCATCAAGGAGGTCACTATGGACTTAGAACAAATATCGAAGAGTATTACTCTTGATACAACAGCAATGGAAGATATTGCCACTGCCTGTAATAAGTTATTGGACGTTCAGAAGGAAGTATCAGAGCTAGAGGACAAACTAAAAAAGAAAAAAGAAGAAGAACTGAAACTTTCTGAACAAGATATACCAAACTTAATGCAGAAAGCTGGTGCAGCTTCTATTAAACTTACAGACGGAACCGCAGTTGAAATCAAACCATACTATGGTGCGAGAATACCTGCGTCTCGAACTGAAGAAGCTTTTGATTGGCTTCGTGAAAATAATTTTGCGGATCTAATTAAAAACAATGTAACATTAACCTTTGGTCGTAATGAGGACAACGTAGCAAAATCTATAGTTGACGATTTGCGAAATAAAGGGCATAATGTTAAGCAAGCCGAAAAGGTAGAACCGATGACTCTTAAAGCTTTCGTAAGAGAGCAAATTGAAAAAGGGAAAGACGTTCCTGCCGATTTATTCGGTGTTTATGTAGCAACACGAACAAAGTTAACAACGAAGGAGTAACATGCAAAACGCAAAAGATGCAGCTAATAGTGTAGCTGTGAAAAAAGAAGCGGGTGTTCCAACGCAATTTAATTTGGAAGAGTTAGCAGGACAAGGACAAGAATTTGTCACTGCAAGGGATACTAAACTCCCAATCTTAAAAATCCTTTATAGCAATTCACCTGTGCTTGACGAATCAGATGGCAAGTATATTGAAACTGCTAAGCAAGGAGACATTTACAACGAAACATCTGGAAGTCTTTACAAAGGTAAAGATGGATTAATTGTTGTACCATGTTTATATATAAACACGTTTAATGAGTGGAAAGACAGAGGCGATAGTCCTGGAAGACCAGTTGGTATCCATATGGATCCATCAATCATGTCTCAAACATCGAGAGGTGATGACGGTAAAGACAGACTAGAGAATGGTAACTATGTAGAAGATACAGGTAACCATTTTGTTTATGTCTTAGATAGTGATTACAATCCAGTTGAGACTGCATTGATCTCTATGAAATCTACTCAGAAAAAGAAGAGTAAGACTTGGAATTCTATGATGCAGAGTCGTAGAATGAAGGGTAAGAAAGGTTTCTTTACTCCACCGTCTTGGGCAACAGCCTATAGACTAAAAACAACTAAAGAGAGTAACTCACAAAACTCTTGGTACGGTTGGGTCATTGAGTTCGATAGATATCTAGATGATCCAAAATTGTCGGGTACATTAGAGTCGACAAAAGCGTTTTATGAGTCCGCTAAGCAAAGCGATATCTTTGGTAAAGTTGACTTCGGTAAAGAAGAATCTGCTAAAGTTAAGCAGGTTGAAAATCAAAGTACACCGTTCTAATGCAAAAAGAGTTACTTCAATTATTTGAAGGAGACTCTTCCCAGTTCATCACCATCTCTCTAACGGGAGAGATGGATGAACGGGGTAAGCGTAAAGCCTCATATCTCACGGTACACGAACCAGTCACAGAAGAATTGTGGAAAAGTCATGTGGATGGTACACAACAGATAGGTATAAGACCAGAAAATGGCGACAAGCTTAAATGGTCTTGTATAGATATAGATCCAGCTAACTATAAAGAATATACATCTAAAAAGTATGTAGACATAATAAGAGATTTTGAATTACCCTTAGTGCCTGTAAAATCTAAATCAGGCGGGTTACATTTATTTATTTTTTTTAGTGATTGGGCTGATAAACAAAAAGTTAAAGATAAGTTAGAAGAAATTAATAAAGAATATTTTTTATCAAAAGAAGTATTTCCCTTAAACAAAGGTGTAGGTATGCCATACTTCAACGCAAATGCTGCAGTTGAATATGCATTTGATGATACTAACACTCCATTAATGTTGGGTGGGTTTTTAGAACTTGCAAAAAAGAAAACAATTAAACCAGAAGAATTTTTTAAGTATAAAGTTACAGAGTACAATGCTGAAACAGATTGGAGAGATTATCCACCATGTGTTCAGAAAGTAATACAGGAAGGTTGGACAGGCGACAGAAATAATATGTTGTTTAATGTTTGTGTTACTGAAATGAAAAAAGCAGAGGGTAATCTAACTGTAAGACAATTAAAAGATATCGCATGGGAAAGACAAAAAACAATTTTTGCATCACATCCTAAAGGTCCACTTAAAAGAAATGAAAGTGACGGCACTGCACAATCCGTGCATACAAAAGGTTATGAATATTTTTGTCCACCTAAACATAATTTTGTTTCATCTATATGTGATAAAGAAACATGTAAACTTAGAAAACTTGGTATTGGTGTTCAAGCACCAGATATTAAGAATGAGTTTGAAAACTTAACATACACTGAAGACTCAAAAGGTATTATTTATGAATGTGATTTTAGAGATAGACATATTACTTTTAAGCCAGAAGATACTAAAGATGAAAAGTCATGGAGAGTATGTTTAGCTAAATACAGAATATTCTGGTTGACATTACCAAGACCCAAAAAAGGACCAAGTCCATTTGAGTTATTGATGAAACATTTATTAGAGTCTGCAACAGAGAATACCGCATTTAAGTATGAAGATACCAAAGAAGAAGAGAAATACAATACACTTAAAATATTTTTTGAAAGTACAATTGAACAAGATGATTTCACTAAATTAAAAGATGGTTACACAGTATTAGATAGTAAAGATAATGTTTGTTATTTTAAACGTAATACATTGGCTGATTTCTTAGAAAAAAGAAAGACACCATTTAGAAGTGTTAATGCAGCTGTAAGATTATTAGAATGTAAAAAACATGATTTCTTTGAAGGTGAGCGTAATGTGTGGTATGTAGAAATGCCTGAGTTTGTTAACCATCAAAAGATTAAACCAAAAAATCAACAACCCGAACTTAGTGAAATGGATGATGAGTACCACAGCAAATTTAGGACTCCAGAAACAAAAACAGATCTATCAAAAAACGATTAAGATCTTTGGTCCACCAGGAACAGGAAAGACTTGGACTTTGATAGAACGAGTTGTTAAAAAATATTTAAAGAATGGTGTAGATCCAGAACAAATTGCATTTATATCTTTTACTAATAAAGCTGTAGATACTGCAAAGATTAGAGCGCTAGAAGCGTTTCCACATTTAGACAGTAAATCATTTTCTAGATTTAAAACTTTGCATTCATATTGCAGGAGATATTTTGAAGAAGAAATCTTCGATACTAAAGATTGTATGATTGATTATGCACTTACAAATAATTTTGTAAAAAGATCTGACAATAGATTATCACAAGATAACTTTACTTATTCCGATTGGTCGCTTGGTATTTATGACAAAGCTAGAAACTTATTAGAAGATCCTGTGTTAGTTTATAAAAGAGAATCTCAAAAGAAAGATAACCTAGATGTGTTTACAAGAAAGATTAGCACTTACGAACATTATAAAACTGGTGGTGGCGAAAGATCTTTTTTAGATTTTACAGATATGATTGAACGAGCTTTGCATGAAGTAGAGTTTCCAAAGCTTGAGGTATTGATACTAGATGAAGCTCAAGACTTTACTCCATTACAATGGTCATTGATCTATAAGATGTCGGATAATGTAAAAAGAATTTATCTTGCAGGAGATGATGACCAAGCAATCTATCAATGGAATGGTGCAGATACAAAATATTTTACAAAATATTTCCCTGGACGAAAAGTTGTATTGCGTAAGACCAGAAGATTTGGACAAGCTATACACCAATTCTCACAGATAGTTAGAAAAGGTATCTTAGATAGTGTTGATAAAACATTTGAACCCTTGGTTAAAGAAGGAATTGTAAAAAGATATTTAAGTTTCAAAGAAATACCTTTTGAAAAAGATGAGGGTAAATGGTTTTTACTTGGTAGAATTCATACAACTGTGAACGAGTTGAAAGCTTTAGCTAAAGATGCAGGTATATATTTTGCAGATAACAAAGGTCAAAAATCTTTTGATATGAATCAATGGCAAGCTATCAAAGCCTGGACAGCTATCTCAAACGGTAGAGAGATAATGAAAAAAGAAGCTGAGGCTATGTTTAAATACATCAGAGAAGTTACAGATCCAGATTATAGAACTCCTAAGTTTTGGTCTAAAGAACCAGATTATAAACGATATGATTTTACTGCACTCAAAGAATGGTGTGGATTAGATTTACCCGATGAAGCACAAAAGAAAGCTTGGTGGTGGATATTAAGACGTAACTTTAAACCAAGACAAGTAATTTATTTTTTAAGATTATTAAAAAGATATAAACAAGCTAAGTTAGATGAACCACCTAACGTAATTATTGATACCATACATTCAGTAAAGGGGGACGAAGCTAATCATGTTTTATTATACTCCAAAGCTAACTGGCCATCAAGTTATCGACACAAGGATAAAGATGAGAAATCAAATGAAAAGAAAGTTTGGTATACAGGAGTAACAAGAGCAAGAGATAGTTTGCATTTATTAAGCACAGACTATAAATATCATTATCCAATTGGAGAAGATTATTTAGTATATGTACAAGGAAACAAATGAATCATTTAGATCTTTTTAGCGGTATTGGTGGATTTAGTTTAGCCTTAGAAAAAGTAGGATTTAAAACAATAGCCTTCTGCGAAAGAGATGAATATTGCAGATTGTTGCTGCAAAAACATTGGAAAGGAGTTAAGATATATAATGATATTAAGAAATTGGAAGGAAAGGACATCAAAGAAAAAGTCGACATCCTCACAGGTGGTTTCCCCTGCCAACCCTACAGCGTTGCAGGAAAACAAAAAGGAACCAATGACGATAGATATCTCTGGCCAGAAATGTTTAGAGTCATTAAAGAAGTCCAACCCACCTTCATTATTGCAGAAAATGTCAGAGGTCTTATTAACATCCAAGACGGCATGGTCTTCGAGACAGTGTGCTCTGATTTGGAAAGTGAAGGCTTCGAAGTCCAAACGTTTGTTATTCCAGCTGCAGGCGTCGGCGCGCCCCACAAAAGAGACAGAGTCTGGATTGTGGGCTACTCCAAACACAATGGATCACTTACCTCCAAGATCAAAAGAGGGAACAATGAAATTAATGCAGGGGCACAGGAAAGGCAGAACGAGACCATCGAATCTGAGAGAGCAAGTGGATCCAGAAACAATGAGGTTATGGAGAACTCCAGACGCACATTGCGACAGGGGAGCAAGCTCAGCAAAAAGAATGCAGATGAAAGTAGAAAAGAAAATGCCAATCAGTTTGAACGATCAAGTAGCACATCCAAACATAATGTGGCCGACACCGAGAGAGTTTATGTACAAGGACAGCAAGGTAGATCGAGGCAAGAGCAATCTAGGGGAAAAAGTTGGTGGGAGTTTGAACCCAATGTGGGTAGAGTGGCTAATGGGGTACCCGGGCGGGTATACCGACTTAAAGCATTGGGAAACTCTATCGTCCCGCAAATCGCAGAAGAAATAGGAAGGGCAATATGGAAAGTAACAAAGAACCAAAACTAAGAATACTAAGCCTTGGAGCAGGCGTACAGAGCTCTACAATGGCCTTGATGGCAGATGCTGGAGAGTTTGGTGTAAAGCCAGACGCAGCTATCTTCGCTGATACGGGTTGGGAACCTGAACCTGTAATAAAACATTTAGAGTATCTAAAGTCAGTATTAAGTTATCCTGTGTATTTAGTTAAGAAAGGTAATATCCAAGATGACATCCTCACGGCTCTCGCACCAGGTGGTAATCAATTTGCTTCTGCACCATTCTATACTTTAAACGAACAAGGTAAGAAAGGTATGGGTAGAAGACAATGTACAAGAGAATACAAGATTACTCCGATTGCTAAAAAGATTAGAGAACTATGTGGACTTAAACCAAGACAAAGATTTCCAAAAACAGAATTTGTAGAAGTTTGGGTTGGTATATCAACTGATGAAATTATGCGTATGAAGCCTTCAAGATTTTGGTGGCAGAAAAATGTATGGCCATTGATAGATAAAAAAATGTCAAGAGAGGATTGTTTAAAATGGTATGAAGGTAAAGGATTTAAAATACCAGTTAAGAGTGCATGCATTGGATGTCCATTTCATGATGATAAGTTTTGGATTGATATGAGAGACAACCGTCCGAAAGAATTTGCATCTGCTGTAGAATTTGATAAAAAGATGCGTATGCATAACCCTAAAGTTAAAAACTTTGTACATCGACAATGTGTACCATTAGATGAGGTTAAGTTCAAAGATGATGAGGGTCCAGATTTATTTAATCAAGAATGTGAAGGGATGTGTGGTGTATGACCAATAAAGATTTATTAGAAGAAGCTTTTCCGCAAAGTAAACAGATTGGCGGAAATCATTATAAGGAGTTTCGTATACAGCCTTATGAATTTATTAGTAAAAACAATTTAACGTTCTTCCAAGGCAACGTAATTAAATATGTTTGTAGATATATGAATAAAAATGGTATCGAGGATTTAGAAAAGATTAAACACTATTGTGATTTAGAAATACTTAAACTTAAAGACATGAAAAAAAAGAAATGATTGGAGACAGAGATCTTGGTAAAAATTGGCACCTTAGATTTCGAAAGATAATAGATAAGTTAAAACAAAAAAATGAAAAACTATACTTAGAGAACCAAGTAATGAAACGACGACTAGAAAAGTATGAAGGATCACGAGCAATGGTAACGTACTACAACAAAAAGGTATCAGTATGACAGGATTACAATTTACATTTAACTTTAAAAAACATATTTGGTCATGTCCATCAGAGTATAAAGACTTATCAAAGTATGATGAGATTGCAATTGACTTAGAAACAAGAGATGAAGGTATTAATAATAAATTAGGAGCAGGTTGGGCAACTGGTAATGGCTATGTGATTGGTTTTGCTGTAGCTGTAGAAGGTTGGCAAGGATATTATCCATTTAAACATTTTGGTGGTGGCAATATGATCGAGCCACAAGTTTTACAATACATGAAAGATGTTTGTAAGTTACCTGCAAGAAAAATATTTCATAACGCACAATACGATGTTGGATGGTTAAGACATATGGGTATTGAAGTTAATGGTGAAATAGTAGATACGATGATAGCTGCGGGTATCATTGATGAAAACAGATGGTCTTATAGTTTAAATGCATTGGCTAAAGATTATCTTGGTGAGCTGAAGTCCGAAAACGATTTAAAAGAAGCTGCAAAAGATCATGGTATAGATCCTAAAGCAGAGATGTGGAAGTTACCTGCAGAGCATGTCGGGTTCTATGCGGAACAAGATGCACGCCTCACGTACCTATTATGGCAAAGATTTAAGCCAGAAATTTACAATCAAAACTTAGAAACGATTTGGGAGTTAGAAGCTAAACTACTTCCAATATTAATTAAGATGAGGGAAAAAGGGGTTTTGGTTGACGTAGATAAAGCTCATGCTTTAAAGAAAGAGTTCCAATTACAGGAGAAAACTTATTTACAAAAAATAAAGCAATTAGTAGGAAAAGACATAGACATATGGGCAGCACGACAAATAGGAGAAGCTTACGATAAATTAGGGATAGATTATCCACGTACTGACAAAACTCATGAGCCATCTTTTACATCCAATTGGTTAGCTAATTCGAAACACGAAATAAGTAAATATATAGCACAGGCTAGAGAGATCAACAAGTTTCATGGTACATTCCTGGATTCAATTTTAAGATATGAACATAATGGGAGAATACATGGTGAGATTAATCAATTACGTAGCGACAGTGGTGGGACCGTTTCTGGCCGTCTGTCTATGGCTAATCCTAATCTTCAACAGCTACCCGCTCGTAATAAAGACTTTGGCCCAAAAATCCGAGGTCTCTTCTTACCAGAGCCAGGCTGTAGATGGGGATCATTTGACTATAGTCAGCAAGAACCAAGAATGGTAGTTCACTATGCAGCCTCTATAGGAGAAGGATACGAGGGATCCAATGAACTTGTAGAGGCATATGCAAATTCTGAGACAGACTTTCATCAAACTGTAGCTGATTTAGCAGGCATAGAAAGGAAACAAGCAAAGACAATAGGATTAGGACTAATGTACGGTATGGGAAAGAATAAACTGGCCAATTCTCTTGGATTATCAACAGAAGAAGCGTCAGCGCTAATAGCAAAATATAATAGAAAGGTACCATTTGTGAAGCTATTATCTGATAGATGTATGAAAAAAGCAAGCGATGAGGGTATTATTAGAACTAAGAAAGGTCGTAAGTGTAGATTTGATATGTGGGAGCCAAGAGATTTTGGTATTCACACACCAGAAACATTTGAAAACGCATCTTCAAAATACGGCAGACAAAATATTAAAAGAGCCTTTACCTACAAAGCATTAAATAGATTGATCCAAGGATCTGCAGCTGATCAAACAAAACAAGCAATTGTAAGTTGTTATGAGGCTGGATACTTACCTAAAATACAAATACATGATGAATTATGTTTTGATATTAAGGATGAAAATGATATAAATACCATTAAAGAAACAATGGAAACTTGTATGGAATTTAAAGTGCCAAGTAAAGTAGATGTAGCATTGGGAGATGACTTTGGACAAGCTTCATAAAAATATAGTTGTAGGCCATGGAGAAGTTATTTGGCCTTTGTACATGATCTTTAAAGAGAGGCTACAGATAAAACAATTTAAAGATATTAAAATAATACACAACACACACGCAGAATTTAAAGCAACTATAAGAGGGGATATAGAGACAAAGGGTTTATTGTGTCCATTAGTAGTTGATGAAAAATTACAATTAAGAAATGGTAATCATAGATTCAAAGCTATTAAAAAACATGGAGATGCAAGTTTATTTTACGTTGCTAAGTCAGATGAAGAAGTAAATTTTTTTTCTAGATTAAATGTTTTAACCTGGGAGCTACATCCTGATGTATCAAACTTAATGGAGAAACTATGGCAAGGGAAAATGAAAAAGTATACCGAGAAAGTCCCACACATCTTCCAAGAAAATGTAAGGACTGTAGATCTAAAATAGCAGTCATAATAGAGAACAACGAATATTTTTGTGCTGAGTGTGCATGGCACAAAATCTGTTTAAAAGAGGGCAAGAACCCCCTAATCAAATGAATGATTTTTTAGAAAAAATTTTAACTAGTTAATTAACCAGTTTTTTCAACAAAAAGCTCTCTTGCATCAGTAACGCTTTGTGCGTTAATAGCATTTTTAAGCTCTTTAATTTTAATATCAATCCACTTCATGTCAGTAGTAACTCTACCCTGCGCTAACGCCTGTGATGCCCATTTGGACTCCAGCAGAAGTTTCTCCGATATTAACTTTTGTAGTGCCATTATCTAGCTCCTCATAAGTTAGATGGTATCGACGCATTCCTCGACCGAAACCATCCTTTTTAACCGAATATAAACCTTGGTTTAAATTCGATGCGAAGTTTTTAATCGCCTCTTCATCGTCAGCAGCGTTTACGACACTAGTAAAATACAGTCCAGCTGCATAACATTGAAAGCGATATTGCTTCATGTGATAATCTTATCAACTATTTAGTGTAAAATCAAGTGTTTTTGTGTTCTTTGTCAACCAGGCAGGTTATTCTTAATTCAAGTATTTGAAAACCATTTGCAGTGAAATTATTGGCCATTTCATTGGCTTTTTGATTAGAAAATGCTTTACAGTCTTCTAAATTGTAATATTTTATTGGATCTTCATGAAAATTAAAGCATTGAGGCATGTCCGAAACAGGATTTAATAAACAAATCATACCCGCTATAAAATATTCTTTCATAATTTATTATATCATATTTTTGTCTTGACAACTTACATGGGATTTCTTATGTAGATGGGACAAGGAGAAAAACAATGAACTTAAAAAGTAAATCAAAAATATTTAGATCTTTGGTTGAGAAGATGGACTTAGCATTATCTGAAGGAAAAAGTTTTGATGAGATATCAGATAAACTAAAAAATGTTCATATCAAACACAAGGACGAATATCAAAAACCATTACACACAGATCTGTGTGATATCTTAGCTATGAATGAATTGGAGTCTAGATGAACTTGATTCATATTTTAGCATTTATAATTTTACTGTGTTTCATGTTTCCTAAATTAGCATTAGTCATGTTAGGAGTTTTATGGGTAATGTAGATTGGAAAGATAGACAGTATAAAGCTCACTATCGATTGAGCAAAAAAAGAGGTTGGGACTTCAGTGACAACAATCCATACTTTGAAAGAATGTGTATTGTATTACCAAATCCTAAAATTAAAACAAAACAACAGATGAAACAGGAGTTAAAAAAACATGGATATAAATAAATTTAAATCAGTTGCAGTAAGAAAAGCAGATTATGATACTTTGCAAGGACTTTGTAATCATAAGTTTAGATCACCTGCATCAATGATTTCAAAACTTGTAAATGAATATGTAGAATACCAGGCAATGAAAAATAAATTTTCTATCCCTGAGTATAAAGAATTAGTTTTAAAAATGGATCCAAAATTAATTAAAAAGGAGGACTTAGATGGACGAAATATCAAAGCTAAAAGCAACAATAGTAAGGTTGGAAAAAAGCTTAAAAGATACTCAAGAAAGTCTAGATAAGTTACAGAAAAATGTAATTAAAAGTTGTGATGATGCTATCGCAATTTTAAGGGACAATGAACATTATCATAAACTTGATGATTATACGGAGAGTAAAGAATGATGTCTGATAAGGATTGTATTGACTTTGATAATTACCTTGATGATCTAAAAAAAGGAGAGCGAGTTATTAAAGTTAATAATTATATTCGACACCATGTGCATGCAGTTCAGAATGGTCATGATATTACTATCTTAACTGGTGACGAGAAAAATTTAGACAGTGTAGTCACACAAGTGTTCAAGTGTCGTTGGCCTAAAAATCGTAACCCTAGAAATAAACCCTTTACTTATGTCAAAAAAGAAATATAAGAAAAATATGAATATAAAATTTGGTGAACCCTACAAGATTTGTAAGAATTGCAAGGGCAATGGCTATGTCAGAATAGCCATGTATGAAGAAACGCAAACTTGCAAAGAGTGTGGAGGAGCAGGTCACTTTGAAAATGTTAAACGAACCACGGATCAAGACCCAGTTGTAGAAACACAATATGTGTTAAAGCTGATCAAGTTATTAGAGGAGTTTGTAAAACGTGGCTCGAAAACAACAATCCACTAGTCCATTTTTAGATAGTCTTAAAATCCTAGCCAACAAATTAGAGAAAAAAGATTACTCTAAAGTCACAAGCATCATGTTTAGATTATACATGGGCGATAAGTGTGGTTATAAAGAAACGTTTGATCCTCAAGTAATGGCTGATATCCAGGCTGTGTGGCAGTTTGGAAAAGAAAAAAAAGTTAAAAGTAAGGCTAAACTTTACAAATTAAAGGTCATCAAAGGTGGAAAAAACGCAGATAAATCATTATAATAGATCCATGGCTAGAGATATTTTCACGAAGCACGAAGATCAACCTAAACACTCTGGAGAGGATATACACCAAATCATTGATGGTGTACATATTGATTATGAAAAATCAAAAAAATCTCGTAGAGATATAGAAGGAACTATCTACCATCGTGACTTACTCTCTTTCCTTATTAAAACTTATGGGCACTAGTTTTGCAGCTCAGTTGTTGAGCACTGAAGTAGAACCTGAAGAAAAATTATGGAGAGGAGTGTTAGTCAATGCCATCGAAGACGCAGGATCCAGGTCTCAAGAAAGAAAGCCTTCAATTTATAAATGTGAGGCTCATACATGGATTATGTCGAATACTACTGATTTTCATACTGTTTGTTATTATGCTGGTTTTGAGCCTGAGCATGTAAAAGAACGATATAAAATGGCTATTATGAAAGGCGATATAGCCTTCAGTCCAAGGAACTTTGCCTGGAAAAAATATTCACTACAATTTACTAAGTATCGAAATTGTAAGGAAGAAGAATCTAAAAAATATCACCGAAAACATCTAGAACATTTAAGGCACGCAGTTGATTTGTGTACTACTGCATTTATTTCAAATTTAGTAACATCAATATAAATAAAAAGGGCAGCACCAGTCTCCCGGTAGCTGCCCTTTTCCAACTAACTTAGAAAGAATGATTATGAAACATAATCAAGCGTTCGCATTAGTTTATTTTGATTAAATAGTCAAGTCATTTTTTCCTCCTTAGTTGATTCAAAGAGCGTAATATGAAAAAAAGCTAACATTTACTCTTACACCTTATCAAATTGGTCACAGGGGTCAAGTAAAATGTGTAGTTTATAATGGTTCTAAGGTACACGCTCCTAGAACCAGATATCAAAAAGCTAGGTTTTACGTGGTTTCTCCTAGATTTTGGTATATACCCACTGCTTAGAAAAAAAAATTAAAAAAAACTTTTTAGAAAAAATAGCCTTTTTTTCTAGGAGTCTAGGAGTAATTGACTATTATTCGCTAATACCAACACTTATTTACTCCTAGATTTACTCCTAGAACCAGTTTTACTCCTAGAAATTTCTAGGAGTAACTATACTCCTTACGAGTGGGGGGTAGAAATTTTTACTAAGGAGTTTTATTTTCTAAGGAAGGGGTATATAGTAATTACGTGCCAAAAAAGTCAAATCAGTTAAAAACAATATCAGAACTTACACCTAAACAACGTAAGTTTGTTGATATTTATGTTTCCAATTATGGCGAAATTTCGAAAGTAGAGGCTGCTAAGCAAGCGGGTTTTACTTCAACAAATAAATATGGACCTACAGATCAAGCTAGTAGGTTATTAAATCCAGATAAGAATCCTCATGTAGTTAGATATTTTGAAAAACGTATGGCTCAAGAACTAGAGAAAGAAGAGAAAGATAAATTATTGTCATACAAGCACTACAACAGAATGCGAGATGTGTCAGAGAAAAAAGGCCAGATGACAGCAGCAATTACTGCTCAGTTTAGAAGAGATCAGATGGCAGGACACTTTGTAGATAGGAAAGAAATAAGCCATATAGGTTTAGAAGGTATGAACCGAGAACAACTGGAGAAGAGACTTGAGGAGCTTGAATCAAAAATCGGCGAAGCAAAAAACATCATTGACGTTACGCCAATTGAAACTAGTACAGAGTAAGGATTGGAAAGATTTCTTGACAGTATTCAATGAAGTCCATAATAGTACTCTTACTACAAAACTTGGTATTGTATCTGTATTAACAAAGGACGATTATGAAAAGTAAAAGATTAAACAGAAAGAAAGCATTAGAACTTAATATAAAATTTCCAAAAGAAAAAATTGAAAGATATCCGTTTGTAGAAGTACATTGGGTAGATATTGTTGGAGAGTCAGGTTGGCAAACTTTTGATCAATTGATGAAGTCAGGACTTGGTAGAATGGTTTCAAGAGGTTGGTTGCTCTCACGTGAAAAAGGCATAACTAGAATCTTTTGTGACTATGGTCTTAAAGATGGAAAGGAAGGCGATGAAGGTTATATTGAAACTATTGGTGGTAGCACTATTATTCCTAATTCCGTCATCACTAAAATCGTCGAGCTTTAATGAGCGGATTGGAGTTATTTTTATTAATAGAGATGGTGGCTATAGCTTATTATCTTTCAAAATAAATCAGCCCTGTGATGTTTGGTGGCAAAATAATCTTGTAATCATCGAAAAAGATAACCCAGCAGAGTTTGAAAATTGGGTTGAACATCGTATTTTTAATGAGCCTGTGATAGGCAAAATTTGCAATTATTGACCGATTAAATTATGGCTCAAAACAAAGAAACTAGGATATGGCAAGAACTAAAAAATTTAGATAAAGATTGGCATTTTACCCGCATAGAATCTAGCACAGTTAATGGTATTCCAGATGTGCACTGTGTCGTAAATAAGCAAGTTTTTTGGATAGAACTCAAAGCCAACACCAGCAAGAATTGTGGTCTTTCAAAGTATCAAATTAATTGGCATATTAAATATTTGAAAGCAGGTGGTAGAGCGTATATCTTGAATAGGCCCCTCTTGCAGAGCGCCTATGAACTTCTGGCCGTGAGCCGTGAGTCCCGAACCCCGATCCCGTTGGCACGCCACACGGATCTTAGAACCTTAATCACCTTCGCAGCGCAGCTGGGCACTGGCGCATCCTCCCGGGTCCCCGATCCCCGTCCCGAATCCCGTTAAATAACGATAATAGAACCATTGAACTCTGGCCTGGTGAGCTGGGAGACGCGGCTCAGGAGCAGCTCACCCCCGATCCCGAAGCCCGATTATCAAGGAGAAATGTGGAAGAACTTAGGGCATCACCAGCTGGGAACTGGCGCTGCTGGTCAGGAGATGGTAAAGTTTCTTGGGGCGTGGGTATGGTTTATTTTCATTTTCCTTTCTCGACCCACGACCCCGTTCCCGTTACGAAAAGCTACCCTGCTTTTCTGAACTAAGCCATCAGGAGCTGGCCAGGCGTGCAGCTGGCAGCAGAGGATCCTATTTCGGTAAATT
>Ga0208644_1001298_pt1 | contig 21073 bp, 22 predicted proteins | sample VirMetDEL_Nov_18_FD_184517 | JGI IMG/M metagenome (GOLD analysis project Ga0208644, IMG submission 184517) | Aqueous microbial communities from the Delaware River and Bay under freshwater to marine salinity gradient to study organic matter... | ecosystem: Environmental > Aquatic > Marine >...
TAGCACCTAAGTATGTATCATCAAAATTATCGGCTGCTGCCTCTGCTGCTGCTTGAGCAGTTTGAGCCGCAGTTGCAGATGTTGCCGCACTTGTTGCAGAAGTTGCTGCATTTGTTTCACTTGTCGCTGCATTCGTAGCAGATGTAGAAGCATTAGAAGCCTGGGTTGTTGCTGTAGTAGCCGATGTAGCTGCATTCGTTTCTGACGTAGAAGCCGCCGATGCAGAAGAAGCCGCATTCGTAGCGGAAGTCGCAGCATTTGTTTCGCTGGTTGCCGCATTGGTTGCGCTGGTACTAGCTTCACTTGCTTTTGTTGTAGCTGTTGTAGCAGAACTAGCAGCGGATGTTGCTGAACTAGCAGCATTTGTTGCCTGGGTACTAGCTGTTGTTGCGGAGGTTGCAGCATTAGTTTCTGATGTAGCCGCATTACTTTCTGAAGTTGATGCTGCTGATGCTGATGAAGCTGCCGCTGTAGCACTAGCTGCTGCCGCTGTAGCACTAGCCGCAGCGTTAGTTGCTGACGTTGTTGCGCTTGCTGCATCAACAATAAGATCCCATTTTGCACTATCTGTATTTGTTGTAAGTGGCTGTGAACCAGAAGAAGTATGAGCTGTATTAGCCATAAAGATATTATTAGTAGAAGTATCTTTTACTAAATCTCTTTCTGCATATGCTGTAGATGCTGACCAATCTCCCTGAAATGTACCTAATTCTTGTGTAACAGATAATTCACCAGAAGTATCAAATGCTAGTATTTTAGATGCACGATCTGTAGCTCCAACAGTAAATTCTGTAGAAGTCATTGTATTGGTACGTGATAGTTTAATAGATCTATCTACTTGTTCCTGGAGATCTTGACCAATAATTGTTAATTTATCTAAAGCAGATTCATGTGTTTCTGCTGGGAAAGGATCATTAGCAACATAGTCAGTTGCTTGTGTTTTTGTTGTATTTCTTCGTAGTACAACAGTTTCTGTAGATAAAGGAGCTGTGACAAAAGTGACTGTTCCTCCAGATGCACTGCCAACACCAGATATGCTGTAGTCTGATGCGCCAACACCTTCAGAACGTACTGATTCTGTTCCTGTGCTAGATCTTACAATAACTTCTATATCACTAGATGTAGGGATATAAAAACTATAGGTAAATGCTGTAGTAGATCCGTTTCCACTATAGGAGTTTTTAGTCGTTGTTGAAGATATTGTCATACAGTTATAGTTTCATATTATAAATATTGCATTTCTTCAATATAATTATTCAGTTAGTTGCGGTGGTCTTTCTGGTAATAATTCAGTCGGTTTCCACCAATAATCTGAACCTTTTTCATATAATAATCTTTCTCTCCTTCTTCTGTTCTTATAATGATTATTATTAATTTGATAATCTATTTGATCAAACAAATATCGTTGTAATAATAATTTTAAATAAAATGGTTTTGGAAACCAGCTACGAATAAAACGAGATACTCTACCTCCATAATTTACTTCTTCTTCTCCAGCTACTGCTTGATACAATGCACCGCCAGTAATTCCTAGTAAATCACCAAACAACCCTACTATTGGTCCACTTAACAAAAATCCTAATTCTCTTGCATCTGGATCACCAACAAGCGTATCACCAAATGGACCTAATGCTCCACCTTTTAAAATAGCTTGTGTCCAAAAAGTTCCTGTATTTACATCTCTTGGATCTTTTCCATTAACAATATCATTTAATAAAAGAATAGTTGCACCAGATAAAGTCATACCGCCTGTTAATACTGCTGTATATTTTGCTTTATTAAGCAATCCAGGAGGAGCTGTAAAAGCACGTTGGATGTTATGAATAATAATATTGATAGGAAAACTTTTAAACATAAACGCTGATAAACCAAATTCACCAGCAAAAGTACCTCTTCTTAATTGTGCTGAACGTGCTTGTTGACGCAAAGAATTAACAACAACCATATGATCTTGTTCTGTCTGAACTAAATCTTTTAATTTAAAAGCTGCTTCTCTTGCAAATTTTTCATCAACATCTGTTCTTGATGCAATAGCACCTGGATCTATAAATTTTAAATTACCTCTAGGATTCCATTTTTTTGTTGTTCTAATTAAATCCCACTCTTGTTTTGTAATACCGTATTGTTCTAGTAATTTTATTGTTTTCCCAAATTTATTAAAAGTTCCTTTAGCTTCTTTAATTAACTGATCGTAAGAATATTTTGTATATTGACCAAGACCGCTATCAGATAAAATAAATTTACCGCCAGCATTTCTTCCCTGTTGTGTAAAACGGCTAACACCACCAGCTCTTAATAATGCTGTAGAATAGGCTTTTGAAAAACCTCCACTATCTGCATCTTCCATAAACCTAGACATTGCCATATTGTTTTGAATCATATCATCTAATATAATTTCTAAATACGCTGCATCTTGCCTTCCTTGTTTTCCTTTAAATTGTTCACGTAAACTTTTCAAAACAGCCATCCATGGACTCCAACCACGCAAAGCTGCATTGTTAAATGTTGTTGCTAAATCACCAACTAAAACAACTGGTCCTGAACCAGACAATAATGTACCTGTTGTATAATTACGAAAACCACTTCCTATTTTAGCAAATAATTTATTATCTGTTAAATATCCTTTACCTACAAACAAATCGTATTCTGCATCTGCTTTTTTTATAAATTCATTTGCTCTATCTAACTCTTCTCTTCTTCCAAGAAATTTTCCTTTACCTAAACCACCTAATCTTTTTCTTGGTTTTAATCGTACTTTTCTTGATTCATCTAAAACATATTTTTTTAAACTATTACGTACAGTTGTTGGTTTTGGTCCAAATAATTCTGTTTCTGCAATAGCTCGTGATACTGTATCAAGATGTTGATATGTCATTTGTATAGGATTATCGCCGCCAAAACGTAAATTATATTCATAAAAAGAATTAGCATCTTTAAATATTAAAAAACGACTTTCTTGAAATTTTTTTAATCCTGTTTTTTTACCAACACCCAAACCATCAGTAATGATATTATTAAAAGAAGCCATTAAGGCTTTGTTGTATTCTTGATCTGGTAATTTATCAAAAGTTAAACCAGTTTTATCATCAATCATTTTAGAACGATCTAACAATGGCTTAATATAATTAACCCACCCTTCATCAGTAATTTTACTTTTTTTAATTTTTGTTGTGTCATGTACTTGTGGAAATTTCCAGTTAGGATCTTTAGCAATAGCTACTCCATTTTTTGCCAACATAATACGAGATTTTTCAAAAGAATCAGATAGAGCTTTTGCCATCATTTCTGCACCTTTATTTCCTGTACTGCCAGGCTCAAACATTTCATCAATTAATGATTTAGGATTTGCACGTTTATATTTTAAAATTAAACGATTAGCATAGGCTTCCATTAAATCACTTTGATTTTTCATTAAGTAAGAAAAGATAGAACGTTGTCGTATTTCTAAATTTTTTAAAATTCGTTTACCTTCTGCTTTTCCATGTAAAGCACGAAAACCTTGTCCAATGTCTATTTCATCATTACTATTTTTATACTGTGATATTAATTCTTTTAATTCTTTTTCTTTAACAACAGATATTGTATTTTCTATAGCTTTAGTTTTTACTTTTCTTTTTTGTGCTAAAAAGGTAGCATTACTTGCTGCTTTCGTTGCTTCTGCATCTGACATAGACTTAGAAAACTGTTCTAAGTTATCATCAAACATATCCAACATTTCTTTTTCTCTATCTTTGCTAACCAATCCATTTTTTGCAGCAGCAATAATACATTCTCTAAAACTAGGCATTATACACTTAATCCTTCACATTTAGCTAATTCATCAATCATTGTTTTTTCATTAACTAATTCATTACGTATTTGTCTCATGGTCAATTCTTTTGTTGTTATTTCACCTGTTTCTTCATTAATTGTTGTTTCTACTGTTACTTTTTCATCTGGTGCTATTTTTCCTTCTTCTAAATATGTTAACATTTCATCTAAGTAATCATCAGAAAAATTATCAATATATCCATCATCAGCAAATTTTGCCATATCATCTTGACTTACTTCTCTAATAGCACTTGTTAATGCAGCATCTAAATCTTCTTCTGATAAACCATAAGGATCAATTCCTTTTTCTTCTAAAATATTTAATTGTTGATCAATCGCTTCTAAATTTTGATTATACTCTGCTAATTTTATTTCATCTCCTGGTCGTACAGGATTTTCACTAATTAAATTTAATATATCATTAATATCTAAATCATCAACAACTCCAGGTTTTGCTTCAGGCAACCAACCATCCTCTCTAGCTCTTGTTAATAATTGATCTAATGTATAACCACCTTTTTTTGTAAAACGAAATGTAGACTTATCTAAAATAGCTTTAACTTCACTAATTTGACCATCATCAGATTTTATTTTATTTCTACCAAGCCATTGTAAAAAATTTTGTGTTTTAGGCTCTTTTGGTGGTTGCAAAGATTTTGGTAGTACTCTTGGAGGAAATTTTTGTTGTTCTATTTCTTTTAATTTTTTTATTTCTTTTTTAGATTCATTTATTTCTTTTTGTAATTTTTTTCTTGCTACAGCAAGATCTTCTGTATCAGCAGTATCTTTTAATGTTTCTTCTTTTGCTTTTATGTTTGCTTCTTCTTGTTGTATCTTTTGTTCTAAATCTATTGCTTTTGTTTCTACTGTTGGATCGTCTGTTAAAACAATAGGCTCATCTCTTGCTACTTGCTCATAGGCTTCTGTAAAATGTTTATCATGTAGTCGTTGACCTTGAGCTGTATTAACGTAAGGGTTTTGTTTTTCTTCTACAATAGCTTGTTGTAATTTATAAACCGCATCTTTGTACGTTGGATTATTTTTTATAGGTTGTGGTAATTCATTATAAATAGCAATTAAATCATCATCACTTATTTTTTCAAATATTTCTGTCATTGGTTGGTTTAAATTAAATTTTTTAGAATCAATTAATTCATTTAATTTTTTACCAACAAAACGTTGAGGAAAAATATTTTTTTGTACTAAATCATTAAAACTATTAAATCCTTTTGAAGATGCTTGTAATACTGGTTTTGCAGCTGCACCAGCACCTCTTGTACCTAACATAAATGTTGGACCTAAAATAGCACCACCAGCAGTTGCCGCAAAAATATTATATAAGGCTTGTCGTGTGCCGTAAGATAATCCTAAATCTTTTCTGTATGATTGTACTTGACCTTCTATTGCTGTAGATCTTGCAGCTTCAAAACCACCTTCCATTAAAGCTGTTTTAACAATAGCTTTTGTTGTTGCTTTAGGAATAGAATAACTTAGGGTTGCTGGTAATGTCATTGTCGTAATAGGATCTGTCATATACACACCAAAACCAGAAACTAAACTTGAACCCCATTTGGTCATAAAACCACGACTTGATCGTTCCATCTCACCAATTAAAAATTCACTTGTAATTGCTTTTTGTTTTCTTTCTTCTTGGAAATCTTGAAAAGTTTTAAATTTTACATTAGGATTTTTTTCTTGCAGTCGTTGTACTTCATTATTCCACCAATCAAGTTGGTCTTTGTAGTTTTGTATAGTGAATTGTCCAAAACCTTTTTTACGTGTTCTTTCATATAAATAAAAAAAAGATTTACTAAGTTTACTTTTTCCAGCTAATTGTTCTGCCATATCATCCACTAAAGGATTAGGTAATTCTACACCAAATGTTTTTTCTATTTCTTTATTAGCAAAATCATAATCATCAACAGTACCACTATATTTTGATGTTGATTGATTAAACTCTAAACCGTGTTGCCATTGCGCTGCTGTTTTTTCATAAAAATTAGTAGGAAGTAATGATCCTCGTTGATAGTTGGATTTTATTCTTTTTCCTTCTATTGCATTTTTTGTATCAAAGAATTGCATTTTATTTTAATTGATTTACAATTTTATTTAAGTCAAAAACAAAAGGATCACTTGTTCCTGGATAATGTAAATACTCAGGATTTTCTGTTAGTTTAGGATCAAACAAAGAAAATAAATATTGTCCTGGTCCAACTGTTTCCCAAAAAAATGCTTCACTTTCTCTTCCTTGTTCATCAGGACCACCAAATACAACATTAGAAGAAACTAATTGCTCTTCTCGTAAATCAATCGTCATAAAAGGAGTAACAGCTGGTAATGTATTTTGACCTCCAGCTATTCTTAATAATTTATCACCATTAGGATTATCAATAAAATGTGTTTCAATTAATTCACCTAAATCACCTTCATCAAATTTTTTATTACGTGAAAATGACGAAGGTAATATAATTTTTTTATCTAACCATGTTGTAAATCCACCAGAATAAATTTCTCCTTTTGAATCATATTTTGCACCAACAGATTCATTCATAATTCTAATAATTCTTTCTTCATTTTGATCTACTAATGAATCAGGAGATTGTCCAGCATCCATCCAACCTTCTGTTAAACCAATAGAAATAATTGCATTTTTTATAGCATTTTGTTTTGTAATAAATGTAGGTGAATTATCAACCAAGGTATCACTAAATTGTTCTGTATACAATCTCCTAAATGAAGAACTTGAAATTAAATTAGGCATAATTTTTTGATCTTCTAATAAAAATCCATTTGCAACATGATATGCAAAATCATTATTTCCGTTATTTATTTGACCGCCTATTTCTGCTAACAATGGAGCTTTATCACTTAATTGTCCAAAAGCTGTTAAAGAGTCAATACCAAAAGTATCATCTATTCCTCTTGCTACATCAATAATTTCATTAGCTCCTTGTGCGTTTACTAAAATATCACTAAGAGATTCTGCTTCTTGTTTTGTAAAAAATTGAACATCTTCTCCATAATGTGATGCTATTTGTTGTGCTTGTTCTTTTCGTTGATCAACTAAATCAGCAGATATATTTCCTTGATCATCATAAATAGGAATAACATCATCAATAATACCATAGTTTGCAGCTGCTTTAAAAATATCATCTTTTATTGTAGATTCTAAATTAGTATTAATAGATTGAAATAATTGTAATTTTTTTGCATCCATCTCAGAAATATTTGTATTAGGATCGTTATCTGCTAAAATTTTGTTTTGTTGTGATATTAATTCATCTATAACTTCTTCTTGAACCTTAACATTTAAACTTCTAAATCTATCTAAATCACCAACTAAATCAACATGCATTTCTAACTCAGCAATAAGTTCTGGTACACCTTCTGCTAATTGATTTGTTTCAGGATCTATTAATGTTTTTGCTTGTTCAATATATGCCTTAAAAACATCTACATTTCCTCTATTTAATGAATTAATAATTTTATTTTCATCAGATATTAATGATCTAAAACCTTTAATAGTTGCATCAATAGTAGCTTTTTCTTCACGAATACCTTTTTCAATAGCAAGTTCTGCTTGATCTTTATAATCTACAACTTGATCTGTTGTTAAAACATCTGTCCAAAGATTTTTTTCATTATCATCTAACCATCTTTGTGGATTTTCTTTTATTAATTTTTCTGATCGTAAACTATATAATGCATTTATATTTTTTCTTAATTGTTCTTCAGGATTAGTAAGTAATTTATTTTCCCACATTTCTTTTACAATTCCAGTTTCTGATATTAAAGTAGTTTCTGCTTTTAATCGTTCTGATGGATTAGTAGAATATGTTGCTGTATACAATAAATCATCTATTTCTTTATTGTACGTATCTATACCGCTATCAATAACGTTACTTCTAACTGTATTGTTAAAGTTAATTTTTGTATCAAAAATATTTTTATTAAATTCTAAATCTAATAATTGTTTTGTTGATTCATCTGTTAAGTTATTTTTAAGAGAATCTTTTAGTTTTGTTAAATCTTGTATAGAGTTATTAACATCATCAAAATTATTAGATGTTTGTAAATTAAATAATAAATCATTTGCTCTATTTTTTACTTCACCAAGAACAGTATTTATTTCTTGTTTTTGTTTTATTCTAAAAGCAGCAATTTTAAATTCATTTTCTTGGTTTTGTTGTATTTGATAAACCTTATCTTTATATTTTTGATCTACTTCATATAATTTTTGTTCATTATTTTTTTCTTGTTTGTATGATTGTATTTCAAAATCTGTTTTTTGTTGTAATTTTTTATTTTGAAAATCTAATTTGTTTTGATAATCTTTTTGTGCCAACGATTGCATTTGATTACCTAACCTAGAAATAGCTTGAAAAGGAGCTGTAGCAGCAGTAGTAATATTAGGAATATTTGTTGTTAATCCAGCCGTTCTTGTTGGTGTACCTTTAGCTTCAAATGTTGGAATCTGTACCATATTATTTTATTTGTGTTTCTAGGTTATATCTATTTGTATTTGTTAAATCAGTTAACATTCTATTTTGTTCTGACATTAAATCAGAAAATTTTCTACTCATTCCATATTGTTGATTAATTAATGTCGTGTTATTAATTTTTTGTTGTTTAATTAATTCTGCTTGTTGTGCTGCTTGTGTCTTAATTAAATTTTGTGTTGCATATGCGCCAACTAATGAACCAGCAGCATTAATAAATGATGCCATACGCTGTTGTCTTGCCTGGAACATTGCTAATTCTCCTTGCATACGTGACATAACAGCTTGTTGATTAAAGTCATAACTTTGAACAGATGCATCATATTCTATATTAGATATTTCTATTTCTGCTTGTGCTAAATTTTCTGCTAATACATTAAGCGGTGTACCAGTCATTTTAGCACCAGATTTTAAATAGGATATTTCTGTTGATGCTTGTAGTTTATCAAAATCTTCTTCAAATCTTTTTACGTTGTTTTGTCCAATCGTATAGGCTTGATCTGCCTTCATTTCATACATAGCAGCATTACGTTCTGCTAGTGTTTGCTGGTAACGACCAGCAGCCATTGCTGCTTGACCAGCTAATAAACTTCCAGCAGCACTTACACCAGCTGCAACAACCATAGGAGGAGCCATTAGATTATCCTCGCATATCTGTAATAATTTTCATTATTTTGGTATTGTTCCATCAATCCTTCTTGTTTCATTCCTAACCATTCTGCAAAACGATGACCAAGAGTAAAGTTTTCTTTTACAGCTGTTTGCAAACGTATTACTTTATAGTCTTTTATCAATTTATTCATTTCTTTTTTTATTATTTTAGCGGAAGAAAATTTGTTTTGCCATATCAAATTTGATGCCATAACCCATCCTTCAAAAACACCTTCCCATATAGGAATAATACCACCAGAACAAATAATGGTATCCTTATCCATTGCTGTAAAAGACATATCAGGAACTTCTAATCCATCTAGGTGACTGTGCCAATCTTTATCTAATTCTGTATGAGGATCATTCATAATATGATTAACCATGTGGTGTGCGTGTTCAGCTTTAAATGGTATTAAGTACATTATCCCTCATTTATTGTTATACGTGGATAGATAGAAATGACTGTTAATGGTAATGGTTGTGTTTGTCTAACAAAGACAAATCCATCTGTATTAAAATCATCCCTAAATTCTACTTGTTTATCACCAGTAAATAATGGCACGGCTGCATCCATAGAAGCAGCACTAGAACGAAATGGTATTCTTTCCATATCATTCAAGTTTGGACCAACTTCTACACCAACAGTTTCGTGTAAACGTAGTGTTACTTCGTGAATACGTTTATCTTTAGATTGTGATGTACCGCCTTCGCCACCAGATTCTGCTCTCATTGTTTGCAAAGTAGAGGTATAAGGTAATCCAATATGTACTTTTGTTGCAGAACGATCTAATGTCACCGCACCACTTGATACTGTTTTATCAGCGTGGGTTGCTCCATTAGCTAAGATTGTAACTGTTTCACCCTCTAGGTGATCTAATCCTGAAATAGTTGTTACTGCACTACCAGAATAAGTTAGTCCACTATCAACATAAAATGCATCTTCCTGATCTGTGCCATAATCAAACAATGTTAAATATTCTACATAGCGTCTTGTTGCACCATTGATAGTACGTTTAACAATCATATAAAATTCATCTTCGTTATCTTCTGTAGGAATAGATGCTACACTTTCTACAACAGCATTTCCTGAAGAAAAACTACCGCCAATAATGTGGCGGTGCCATCCTGTTACTTGTTCTGCTCTTGCATAAGTAAAACCAAGTAATGTTCCATCATTTCTAACACACCATAAAACACTGTCAGGTTCTTGCTGATATGACATTTCTATAATACCACCTTCGGTAATATGCTCGGCAAGTAATGTTAGATCTGTTGCCTGGTATTGGTCTATGTTTAGATTGTATGTTAGCTCACGTATTTTTCGTTTTGCTCGTTGTAAAAACATGGTAACGTTTTCTATTTGCACTGCATCTACATTGGCTGCACCATAACTTGATTGGCGTTGTATCTGTACGTTTGTTGGGGTGATAGGTTGTGTTGTACCTGATGCACTAACAACAAATTCACCTCCTACTGTACCAACAATCAAAGAACGTTGAGCAGATAAAAAACGTATTGCATTTACTTTATTGGATGCAATAGTATAAATCATTGCATCTGTATCATTTGTACCAGCAGTAAAATTTTCGTATTGACCTGATTTAGAAAAAAATAAGGCTTGTGGTTGATCAGATGTACCAGCAAAAACTAATCGTTGTTCAAAGAAAGTTACACAAGATGGATGTCCAGTTGTGTCAGAAAAAGAACCAAGTGACCAATCAGTAGATGAGCTTGTAGAACCCATATCAATTAATATTTCTATTGTTACTACAGTTGTTGATGTATATCCTGTAATTTTTCCATAACCATCTCTAAAACTAACTAACCTTCCAACATCTGTTGTTTGAAATCCTGTATCACTATTAATACCTGTTACTGCACTTGCCGTTAAAGTTCTTCCTGTGCCTACAGTATGTGCTGATGTTGAAAATGTTGTTGTTGTTGCATTAGCATCTAAGTATGGACCATCAACAAAATCAATATCTGCTAGTGTCCAGGATGTATGACCTGTTCGTGAAAGTTTTTCTACTTCATGGCTTGGATGCGTAATATACATAACGTCTGCACTTTGAGCAAATTTTAATTGAAACAAATCCGTAGATGCATATGGACTAGATATTTCATAAATTTTATTCGCAACGCCACCAGATGTATAAGCTGTAAAACCTGTTGTATTAACATTGTTTCCATCAACATCTTGTAGTTCAAATGTGTTAGTTGTTTTATTAGCAACTTTAAATGTTTTACCATTAACTTCTGTCATTCCAACAACTTCAGTAATAATGACATGATCGCCATTAGAGTAACCATGGGAGGAAATGGTAACTACTCCTGGATTAGCTTGTGTTATTCCAGTAATTGTTTTGTCAGATTCTGTAATAATGCCTTGGTCTTTATAAAAACGAATGTATTGATTACCAAATTCTAAAATATATGTTTGTGTCGTAGAAAATTCAAAAGGTATTAAGCGTGTTGCATTGGCACTTGTTTTTACTTCATGCACAAACTTTGTGCCTGGTCTACGTGTTACTGCACCATGAGGATGCACTACCATATTTTCTAATGTTTTACATCCATTAAAATATTTACCAATATCAGTTCTACCATCAAGTCGTGGTGATAATTCTCCAGCTGTAAAGTTGGTAAACGAAATGGTCGTTTTTGCCATTTAGTACCTCGAATTGATAAAAGAACTAGAATCTATATTATCGGCTGTACCTTCAGTTGCATCTACAAAACGTGCTTCTCGTAGTTTTTGATTATACAATTCATACATTTGACCAGCTAATGATGTTGATGCGGTAATAGCATAACATAATTCTGACGCTAATCTTGCTGCTATTGTTTCAATCAATAATGTATCATATTCATTCGGATCAGTATTTTTAAAAATATATATTAAATAAATTGTTGTTTCATCGGTTAATAATTTTCTTCCTTCTATTTTAAATTTTTGTCCTGAATCTAAGTCAGAAGAAGATCCATTATGATGACCGCCAACTTTCAAAACACGGATACAATCTGCTGGTAAAGTGTATTGATAATTATATTCATGTGTTGGTGTATCAGAGTCGGCAGCTAATTCTACTCGTTTAATTAAACAATTCCATGTATGTGAACGAAAAACAGAATCACGCACAGATTCATAACGTTGGTTTAGTAATCTTGCATTCTTACTATCTTCTGAAAGAGCTGTAATATTATTAGCACCTAACATATTAAGAGCTGAATTACATATTTCTACTACAGATGCCATTATGATTTCTTATTCCTATTTGCAAAATTTCTAGCTGATTCTACACTCCCAAAACCCCATGCTTTAAGTGCTAGTGCCTTTCTCGTTGGTCTACCTTTATCATCTTTCATTGGACCTTTCATTCCAGCAAAACGAGCAGCAAAAGAAATTCTTCTAGGATTAGTACCAGACTTTACTGGAGATTTTAAGTTAGAACCTTCTGTTCTTTTAAAATATTTTCTACCAGCTTCATTAAGACCGCCTTTCGGATTCTGATATTTTTTAGCAACCATTTATTTTTTCTTTTTAGGAAACCCAGCTTTCATGTTTGCATAAGCCTTAGGTGTTATTGTTGATTTAGATTTTGGTCTTGATGTACCAGCTTTTTTTCTTGCGTTTATGTTTGCGTATAATCCTTTTTTTGCCATATTAAACCTTTCATAGAGGGGATAAAAATCCCCTCTATTCTTTTACAATTATTCAGTTGAATATACAACCCACATATAAATTGTACCAGTAGCTGCTGCGCCACCAGTAGTAATTACAATGTCGGTTTCTGAAGTCACTCTATAACCTACGCCAGTTACCGCTGGTACTGGAGCGCCAGTTGAAGAACCAGCTAACATAGATTGAGATTGACCAGCTACGTTCCAAGTACCAACAACAGTTATATATCTGTCATCATCACCTGAATCGCCAACTTTTAATGTTACACCAGAACCCAATGCGTCACATTTTACAACAACGTCATGGATTGTAGCGTAAGCTGGAATCTTTGCTAAAGTTATATCAGAACCTGAAGCTAGGGAAGATGCTTCGTATGTATCGTGAAATACTCTTAGCTTTCCTCCTACTTGCTCACTACTTGCTTTTACAACAGGAGTTGCAGTCAAGTTAGTGATATTTACACCTTTTACACTTGCCATAATTGCCTCCTATTATTCGTTACAAGGGATTTGAAATACTTTATTTTCTTCCATACGAGTCGCACCAACGCTCATGCAGTAGTAAACTTGTGTGCTGTATGATTTGTCTGCTCTTTCGCTAATTTTAGCTTGAACATCTTTACCAACAGCAAGTTTAATTGCATCTTCAGTATAAGCGAAGCACAGTCTATCGTCAGTATTTGTTGCATCAAAAGGTAATCTGTTTGATGTTACAAATTTAAAGCCTAAGAAAGTGTCAATTTCACCTTGTACTAAAGCTCGTACAGTATTGAAGTCAGCAGAAGTAATTGTTGAGTCACCTAACAAATCAGAAATTTGTTGAGCTCCACACACAATGTATCTTGCTAGACTTGGATCTACATCATTCGCATCAAAGAATTTTTTAGCAGAACGTAGTTTTGCTAAAGTTAATCCATCTGTTTGGTTAGATGTAGCAAATTTAGAGCCTGATGGTAGAGCAACCGAAGTTCCACCACTTACTCCTGTGTCAGCAGCTGCATTAAATGCTGTAATAATTACATCATCCATGCTTCTACCCATAGCTGCCGCAGCAGCTTTAGCGTAAGAGCTTGTTGGATCAATAAGCATTCTGACTTTATCTGAATCGTCAATAAGGTCAGCCCACTCATAGTCATCCAAACTAACTCTTCTTCTGTCGTGAGGTGTGTCTATTTGCGGAGTATCACCATGTCTGCTTAGTTTTTTCTGAGCAGCAGTTACGCCAATTTGTTCAAAAAAAGCGTGTTTACCAGTGATAGTTTCCACATCAACAGTTCCTCTCAACTTTGAACCCATTTGTTGAGAAAGCATAGACACGTTACGGCTATACTGTTCTACAAATGCTGTAGTTATTTGATTAGACATACTAATCTCCTATAAGTTAAGTTGTTAATGCTTGATTGATTTATCCTCACCAGAGGGATCATTCTTCATTTAAGGACTGATAGTCCATCTTCTTTCAGATTGTCAACGGAGTCCATAGGATTATTCCGTTTCTATCCCCAGCTTCATATTCTGAAGTTGGAAAACCTCTTCTACCGCAGCCTGGTGGTTTGGATGATTCTTATTCCAATAAGGATGATCCTTGTCACCAAGAATTTTACTAATTTCTTTTTCTGCTTGAACTGGTGTTATACCACTATTTTCTTCTTGTCCAGTACCTAAATTATCTTCCGAAAATTTTTCTGATAAACCAGATAATGCTTTAATAAAAGCTGGATGATTTCCAAGACTTGTGCCATCTTGTAATTTCATTTCAGCCATATCATCTGCAAAAAAATTTTTAAAAACTTGATTTGCTTTTTGTACCTTGGAATCATACGCTAAACCAAATTCTTTTCTTAGTTCTTGCTCAGAATTTACCTTTGCAAGTTCTGCTTGCTTTTGTAATTCATCCCTTCCTTGGCTTTCAAGACTAGAATAATAATCTAATATTCCTTGTGCTTGATGCGGTAATAAACCTAGTTTATGTGCTTGTGATACAAACTCTTTAACAGGTTGATCACTTGCTCCTTCTTGCACTTCATACTTAACTTCATATCCTTCAGGCGTTTCTGGTACACCCAACTTAGAATATACTTGTTTCCAATCATCCTCTGTTGCGTGTTTTCCTGGAATAGATATTTTATCTGCACCAACCATTTTTTGTGCATGAACTAAGCTCTTTGCCATATCTTCTACATTACGAAAATTTTGCAACGAAGGTTCTTTTCGTAAATCTTCTGGTAATGTTTCTAAAAAATTTACTTCTTGTGTTGGTTGTATTGTTGCTTGTTCTATAGGTTGTTGTTCTTCAGATTGCGGTTGATCTACCACAGTTGTCTGTTCTTCCATGTTATTTTTCCTTTTCTTTTTTTAACATTGATTTAATAAATAAAGTGACGGCTCTCATTCCCTCTAAATTTGCTGCAACATATGGATCTTTGTCAAATGTTGATGTATGTATTCCTGTTCGTTGTTCCAAGTCTGCTAAAACTATTTCTCCTTCTTTAGAAGAAAAGCATTGTTGATACGAAGAACGTAATTCTTTTAATTTATCTTCCTGTTGCGCCACCAGCTAACTCCTTTAATAATGGTGCAGCTTTTCCTCCAGCTTCTGCAAGTTGTGATGTTTCATCTAACTCTGCTTGACGCTGTGCTGCTTCTGCTTGTTGTTGACGTATCTCTGATACTTCTTGATCAGATCGTAATACTTTTCGTGGTACACCCAATACATCTGTTACGTGCTTAACTAATTTATCACTATCAATGTAATCCATGACAGGCATTGACTGACCTAATGGAGCGATGATTTCTAGTGAACGCAGTATTGCTTGTATTTCACCAGTACGTTGTGATCTTGCTAATGGTGATACATACTCAATATCAACTGTTTGACCTTGCAATGACATTGGTGGTGTTGGTAATATTTCTTTTCTTAGTAAAATATTAAAACAACGTGTAATTAATGGTTGCAACATTTCTGATTGTAGTCTGCCAAGGACAGGAGCAAGTAATCGCATTTTCTCCTCGTTTCGTTGCATAACTTCCGTTGCTGTCATCTGCACATTCTGTGATAATAATAATTGATCTACATAATAGGCTTGTCTGATTGCATTACGTCTTTGTTCTTCTAGGTTAATACCAACAGGTGTGTTTGCACCTATGTTTAATGCCTCAATTCTATCTCTACTACCAGATCTATAATAGTTTAAACCACCAGGTTGTGTTCTTACAGGTAAAACAAAACTATCATCTGGTACTAATAATGGGGGATCTACCATCTTTTGTGCTGCTTTAATGGTTGTTTCAGCCATTTTATTTAACATTTTTATGTCTGGTAACGCTGTCATACTAGGTGATCTACCATATACTTCCGCACTAGACTTCAACCAACGTGGTACAACAAAAGGAAATTCGTTAAATCCTGATACAGATATGATGTTTCCATCCTCATTATCATAGTAAATAGAAGTAAATGCCATAGATTTATTATCCATTTTGTATGGATTGAGTTTATCATTAGGCTTAACACACTGATGTATTGTTACTTCATCATATGGACTATTCTTTGCTGCATCTAATAATCGTTTTGATAGTTTATTTCCAAATCTATTAAATGCCGCTTTAGCGGTCATTTTAAATTCACGATGAACTGTATCTACATACCCTTTATCATTTTCTGCAATATAAATTTCTTTGATATGTCTTGTAGAAAAACGCAATAATTTTTGTTCATCTTCCTCAATCATCATACACGATGTGCCAAACGTACATAGATCTACATACAATTCATGGACTTCTTGTTGAAAGTTAGAACGTGCAAGAGCAATATACATTGCCTGGGTAGATGACTCTAACCATTCTCTACTTTCCTCATCCATGGCTAATGTTTCATCTTTGAAACGCATACTAAACCAAGGTGTTGCTGCATTGGTCAACATTCCATGCAACGAGGAAGAAAGTAATTCTGCGGCGTGTAATGCTGTTCCATCAAAAATAAATTCGGTACGTTTATCTCCTGGTGTTCTATCTATATTAACATCAGCTCTTCTTGGTAGCACATAGTCTGCTATTTCTTGCCAATGACTTTCCCAGTTTCGTCTTTTATTTTTTAATTCTGAAAACTGATTACTTAATTCTGATACATCCATGTTATTGTCCTAATGTTGTTTTTGTTCTATTGTTACCCTTCATTCCTAATAATCCTAAAACTGTTCTATCACTTGTAAAAGGTTTGCCTGATTGTTTTGCTTGAAACATTTTTGTATAATCTTCATATGCTTCTTTAGGTTGTGCAAAATCAGCAGCTGCTTTACCAGCCGCTATACGCATTGGAGCGCCTATGATTGTTGGAGCGCCTATAGATGCAGCAGCAAATATTAATGCTTTTGCTTTATTTTGTGATTTTAACATTTCACTAGAAATTGCTGTTGATGTTAATGCACCGCTTGGATCACCAGTACCCATTGCTGTACTTGTTCCACCAGCACCATATTTTAATCCAGCACCATATGATGTTAGTATTGGTCTACCTGATGCTGTTTTAATAATGTTACCAGATGAATCTTTCATTACTGCACCTTCTACATTTTTTAACGACATATCAATCGCTTCTGCTACTTTACCGCCATACATTTTATTACCAGCTGCTATTTGTTTTTGTTTTTCTTCTGCCGCTGCTTTTTTTACTTTAACCTTATTAACAACATTTTGTTGTTCTCTTCTATCTCTTTCACCACCGCCGTAACTTCCGCCGCCGCCTCCACTACTTCTTCCACTTGTTGCTGTACTTGCACCCATTTATTGTCCTAACAATGTTTTCTTTGCTATTTCAGGTTCTGATTCATCACCTGTTGTGCTTGTTAAAATTGTTTCTGTGTATCCTTTTTTCTTTAAACGTATTGCTTCTGCTATTTTTTTCTTTTGCTCTTCTGATAAATCTTCTCCTGTTGCTGGAGGAGGACTAGGAGGAGGAGGAGCTATTGGTGGTAATGGTGGAGCTTTTGGTTTTAAAAATCCCATACTATATCCTATTTCCTAAAGGGTTATAATTTGTGCCAGTAGCTATTTTTTCAAATCTTTTTTGTTCGTTCATATCCAACTCTTGCAAAGCGACAGCACAAGTTCTCCAGGCATCCGCATAATGCGAGGAGTGATCGTGTACTGGTTTAGAAAATACACGTTGCTTATCAATCCATTTACGATGATACCATTTCATCGCATCAAGAAATTCTCTGCAATTACTTCTATCAATAAATGTCTTACTTAGCAAGATTTGTCCAGCATGAATACCATCTTCTAGTGATAATTTTGGACAAACTTTTATTGGTCGCATTCCCATGGAATATGCATACTCTTTCCTAGAGTGTCCAGTTGATAGTTCTCGTTGTTCAATATCATGCGGAAAAACATAATTACGAATATTGTATTCTGTTTTATGAATATAATCAGCATAAAAATCTAATGACTTATTGCTATCAGCGTAACAATTTATAACAAACAATGCTCTTCCAATATGTTGCACAAACAAAATAACTGTTTTATCACTAATTCCTAAATCAAAATAAACATCTACTGGATACCCTGGATCATAAGGAAAGTGTGATATACGCTTTTCATCTTCCATTTTTTGTATAATTTTACCATAAATAGATCCTGATATATTCGCAGTCCAAGAACATTCAAATTCTTGCATATATTGATCTTCTGACATTAGATCTTTTGCGGAATCTAATTCTTCTTGTGGTACTAATCCTGTTTCACTTGCTTTGAACGTACACGTAAACCAGTCAGGTAATGATTTTGCTTCTTCAAACAAGTCATAAAAATTATTTCCCATTCCAGCTGGTGTTCCTATAAAGCAAACTTTTCCACGTCTATCAGCGATTGCTGGTCGGATAATCTCTGCAAACATTCTACCATCCATTTGTGCATACTCATCACACACAACGAAGTCAAAGTATTGACCTCTGGCACTATCAGGATTTTCTGCACCGAATAATGTTATTCTGCCACCAGTAGGATAGTCAGCACGTAGTTCTGTTTCGTTAAACTTGACTCCAGGAATCTTGCGTGAAAATTCTTTTAAGTAATCCCATGCTACTAATTTTGACTGCACCCTTGTTGGAGAAAAGAATGCACCCCTAAAATTCTTTTGTTGGCTTGTTAATGCGAGCTTAATAAGGTGATTAATCGCAAATACTGTTTTACCAGCTCTACGATGCATAACCGCTACAGCGAACCTGTATTCGTCTAGTTTGCCGTGCAGCATCTTTTGTTGTGGTCTAGGAGAGTATGGTATTTTAATTACTTGCATTAGTGTTGTGTTACTCCAATGTTGCCTTCAGGGATGTTGAGTAAAGATACAACGTATAGAGCCGCATTCATTGCTTCTTCTTTATCCTTGAAGTTTAAAAGTTCAATAATAACTTTTTCGTTTTTTTCGTCATGCAATACGAGAGCTTGTACGTCTTTATCCACGAGTGTCTAAATCTCCCATGTTAATATACATCACGTTGCACCCAACAATCTGGGTATACGAGAAGGCATATTTGCAAAAAACATAACAAAAAACCTGACTATATTAGGATAAGTTACGATAATTTTTATTATTGTAACAGATAATTGGGAGAAAACAGCCATTTATATTAATTAATCTTGTAATCTTTTAAACTATTTTCTTCAACTTGGTCCGAACCTCTTAACTCGTGCGAATGGCTTTCCTCCTTGCGTTTATCAGAACTGACTTTACTACTACTATCATCATCCCAAACAATTTTAATAATCGGATCGCCTACATTTTCATTGATAACTTTATCATTAAAGACACTAACCAACTTTGACGCCATCCATCTTGAATGATGCAATCTTTCCCTACACCATTGAACTTCTTGTGGTTTAATATCCTGGTTCAATAGATCTGTCATTTTATCTAACCAGGTCATTGCTCCAATTCTACGAGCTTCTAATAGTTCCTTCTTAAAATCATCGTCTTTGTTCATCCACTTGTAAACAGTGGTCAAGCCTGGTTGATCTTTTTCCCTACAAATTGACGTTAACGTTTCGCCAAGCTGTATTCTTTCTATAATTATCCTCAATAATTCTTTTGATTTCTTCATCACTTTTATCCTTATACTGTTTTAATTGTTTAAGCGAGTTAATTTTACCTTGGAGCGTTCTTGGTCCTGTACTATAACCCCCATGAAATCTGCATAAATACCTTCCGTTATTCATCAATATACCTTTAGCCTGGCACTGGTTGCCATCATACTTCCTTTTAGCCATACACTGGATTTTTTTACTGGGTCTGCCTACCATTTAATTATTTTATATAACTTGTATTTTAATACTTGACTATTAGCATTTTATGCTATAAATAAAGATTATTAACAACTTAACAAGGAGAAAACATGATTAATACTAACATTGTTAATAAATGGAACTATGGCAAATATTCAAGTGATAACTATGGTTCTCACTCTCTAGCATTTACAGATAAATACAATAATACTTATTATTTTAGTTATGACACTTTAGTTGCATTTACTGGAAACGATGGTCTTGTAATTCGTGAAAATGTTTGGGGTAATACTACTGGAAAACATTTAAACTGGATTAATAAAGATAAATCAATCCGAGTTGATGAAGATACTTTTAATAAAAAACTTGAAGAGCTTAAAAATGCTTAAATACATCATAAACGACTTAAAAAAAGCCAAGAACATGGAAAAAAGCGACAAATATCTATTAATAGCTGCCTTAGTGCAGCTGTTAGTCGTTATTCCATTAATTCAATACATTAACCACTTTTAAACAAGGATAATAAAAAATGAATGATTATAAAATAAATATAACTTTTACAAGTCATTGCTCTAACTCTGATTTAGATAATAAAGATTTAATTAAATCAATTAATAAGTTTGTAAAATCAAATTTTTGGAATGTTAAAGAATTAAATTTAATTGTTAAAAAACAATATAAAAACAATAATTTACTTAATAAGCCTGGATTTAGAAACGCTTTTTTACAAGCATATAACCAAAACAAAGGAGCTTAAAAAATGACTGACTTACAAAAACTAAAAGAACTAGAAAAGATTGATTATAATATAGGCGTGTATATTCGTAGACACAAAGAAGTCTTATTGGGTGTGCCAGGAGCAACAGAAGAAAGTGTTGCTACAATTATGGTAAACAGAATAAAAAGCGTTGTAAATCAAGTAAGCGAGGAAAGAAAAAAAGATTAATAACAAAAAAGGGGTGTTTAATCCGACAAGCACCCCAAACTTTTAGCATAATATTCAGCTCTTGCTTTATCATCAAAATTAGGACTATTAGCCAATTTTAAATAAGCCTCTTGAATAACAGGATTATTTGTTTTTCTTAAAATACGTTGAGCAATCATTTCAACAGATTTAAAACTTTTCTTTTTGTTCTCAACAACAGCTTTAT
>Ga0208644_1001299_pt1 | contig 21064 bp, 27 predicted proteins | sample VirMetDEL_Nov_18_FD_184517 | JGI IMG/M metagenome (GOLD analysis project Ga0208644, IMG submission 184517) | Aqueous microbial communities from the Delaware River and Bay under freshwater to marine salinity gradient to study organic matter... | ecosystem: Environmental > Aquatic > Marine >...
AGAGTCAAAATCTCTAAATTTAAGAAAACGATGATCTATCCTTTTATTGGCTAAATTCATAGAAGATCTAACATTTGAATTTTTACTTCTTCCGTTAGTAGCAATACTTTCCCAAACATTTTCCAAAGCTGTTCTTAATTGTTCTGGGGTGAAAACTTTTCCTGTTTGATAGTCAATCATATTTTCAGCATCAAGAATTTTTTCATCAAATAGATAATCCACCCATTCTTTTTTACCAAAAGATCTAACTAAATACATATTGTGTCCTTGGGGAAGGTGCCAATCTTTGTTAAAAGGTATTCTACCACCAGCATTATTATACATTCTTCTTGCTAATTCCGCTGTGCTAATCCAAGCTCTTGCCATTTCTTCAGATGCCTTGTTTCCTGTACTTCCAGGATTAAATATTTCTCTAGCTAATGATTCTAATGATGCTTTATTTTTATTTACACCAAAAACATTTCTTTCAAAATTTAACAAAACAGAAGCCATGTGTTTATCAAAAATACCTTCTATATTTGATATTTGTTGTTCTACAGATAAATTTCTAGTAATATTTTGGTCAAAAGTCATATCATGCGTGTAAGATTCTAAAAATTCTTGGAAGTCTGCTTTATCTCCAGTTTCTTCTAAATATTGATTTAATCTATATTCAAAATTTTGTTGAGCCTTAAGAGTTATTTTTTTTATTTTTATTTTTTGAGCAGCATCAACTTTTATTCTATTAAAAAGATCAAGACCAGCTTGTCTTTCAGCATCTGCTAAAGGCATTCCTTTATTTTTTACATAATTATTAACGAGATCATCAAAATCGGTTGTTAATGATTTTTGTTTATCTACATCTAATAAATCTTTTCTACCAGCTTCTAAAATACAATTTTTAAAACTCATTTAAGACCTTTACAATTTTTTAAGAAGTCAATAGCTTTTTTATCATCAAATATTTCTTTCATAGCTTTGGAAATTGTTTCTTCTTGAATTTGTCCTTGTTCATCTAACCCATAAAATATTTTATATTCTGGATCTACGCTTGTGAGGATTTCTTCGATTTCTGCTGCTTCGCTTTCGTAGCTAAGTTCACCCACATCTGATTGTCTAACTCCTCGGTCTGCTTGTGCCGTTCCACCGATCTCTGTCGTAACTGGTCTATTTCCTTCGAGGTTAATTTTTTCGTAGCCATCGGCTACCTCCTTTCCTTTGTTGTAGTTTTGAATAGCTCCTTGGTAGGATTCTTGAATATATTTAGGATCAACAAATCTACCAGTTGCTTCAATTCTTTTTATGTTCCTTATAATCGCTGTAGCTTCATCTACTTCTACATATTTAACTACTAAAGAATAATCGTATTGTTTAACAGCATCAACAATATTATCAATAGATCTACCACTACTACCAACAATAGGAACAATAATATTGTCGCCATTATTAAAAGCTCTCTCCATAATAAGAGATTGTATTTCTTTACTTTCAGCATGAACCGCAAAAGCACCTTTGCCACCCATATAATCATCAGCTAAATTAGGATGAATTTTAACATCATCAGAGTCTATAATAATAGCACCTAATTTTTTCTTTTGAGCATTTGCTACAGTAGATTTCCCTGAAGCTGGTAGTCCTATAAAAACAGTTAATTTTCTTTCTTGTTTTTCAGCACCCTCTCCATAGATATCATCAATAATTTTATCCCATCCTCTTTTGGTTTTCCATTCATCGCTAAATTTACCACCAGCTTTTTCTATTGTTGGTTTTAAATTTAAATCATCTATTTCTTTTCTAATTCTATCTATTTCTGGGTGATTAATTAATTCATCAGCTTGGTTTTTTAAAATCTCATCATCTAATTCGGATAACTCTGATAATGTCTTTGTAGATAAATCTATTTTCTTTAATATTGGTTTTTCTTTTAGTTTATTAAAAATATTATCAATAGCATCTTCAATAGATCCATATTCTTTATCGTACTGTGTTTGTCCATCTAATGGATCTTTAGAGCTTTCTAAATCAGATATATCTTCTGTTACTTTAGGTTTTTTAGTTTTGTCTTGGTGATATCCCTCAAGAAACGAATTGCGTTCAGCTCCGACTCCGCTATCCCTAGTAATATCTCCCTCTTTAATTCTTCTGGAGATAAACTCTTTAAAAGCTCTGACTGCTTCTTGTTTATTTCCAGCTTTGTATAGTTTGGCTGCTTTGGTGAGTTCATCGCTTATCTCTCCTTTCATATAAGCATTTTTCTTTACATATTCATAAAGTAATTCACTTTCCTTACCAATCTTTTTATTAGTTTTAGTATCTAATTTATTTTTACCTTTGCTAATAATATCGCCTTCATTATTAACTAAATACTTTGCTAATCTTTTATCTCTATTAATATCTTTTAAAGCCGTATCTAAAACAGTAGCTCTTTCATTAAAAAGTAATTCTCTAATAGTTTCTGTTCCAAATAAATCCTGGACTTGTCTTTCTCCTACACCTTGACTCAATAGATCTCTAACAGCAAATTCCATTTGTCTACCAGGCTTAATATTGCTCTTTGCTAAAAAATCCATTACTTGGATTTGTAATTTAGGATCTGTCACTAAATTGCCTACTAATGCTGCTATATCATCATTAATTCCATTGTTTAAAAAATAACCAAAAGCATCATCGCTAAGATTTGATAATTGAACAGCATTCCTCCATAATTTAGAAGTTGGAGAAATAGACTGAGTTAAATTTTCAATAAACAAATCGGATTGTCTTAAAATTTTAGCAACATCTACAGCAGATGCTGTACCAGTACGAACATTTTTTATCATAGCTCTAACCATTATTTGTTCTGGTTTATAGCCATCTGCCTCTCTATAAATGTTTGCTAATAAATATGGTTTTTGTTTTCCTTCTGCTTTAATCCTTTTAGCTAATCCTAGTCTTTGATGACCATCTGCAATTACATTTGTTCCATCTAATTTTTGATAAACCAGAACTGTTTCTGCTGAATCTTGATCCCAAACTTTTACATCTTTTAATTTTGTAGACACTCCGCTTTTTGGATCATAATCAACTTTTTTAAATTGAAATGTTTTTGCATCTACAGTTATGTCATCTGGATCTAATCTTTGATCTCTTAAAACTTTTCCTTCATCGTAATTTTTATCAAAATTGATTTTATTAATTGTTTCGTCATCTAAAGATATTGAATTATTATTTATAATATCCTGTCTAGCTTTTTGTATTCTTTCGTTGTGTTCTTTAACAGCTGGAATAGTAGATTCCATAGGATTGGTATTATCTACTATCTCATCTCCCTCTAAGACTCTTTGAGTTGTTTTAATAAATGGTTTTTTATAATCATCAGGTAATAATTCTAATACTTGTTTTTTTTCAGTAGTATTTAATTTGTCAATTTCTACATTAATAACATCTAAAACTTCTTTTAAACTTTCTTCGTTTTCCCCTTTGGTTTCTATAATGTCATTAATTTTATTAGCAATATCATTTATTTTTTTGTTTTTAGATGCTTGTAATCCTTTTACATAAATAGATTTAATTCCTTTAAACAAACCAGCAAAAGCAAATGTTCCAACAGCCGCACCACCAGCAGCCATTCCTATTGTCCATTTTGCTTCATTCCACCCATATTCTCCGTCTAAATGTTTATTATAATCAACTGCATTATATTGTATTCCAGTTTCAGCCAATCCAGCAACAGCTGCTTCCCAAAGAGCCATTTTTACTACAGCAGTTATTCCAACAGAGGCTGTGCCAAATGCAAAAGATAATGGCATAGCAGATAACAGAGCTGGATCTTTTATAGTACCAACAAAATCACCCCATGCACCTGGTTCAAAGAAAAGCCAATTCTTACCTTCATTAAATTCAGATGTTATCTTTTGTTCTTTTTCTAAAAATTTTAATTCATCTTTTAATTTGTTTTGGTAGTTTTCATAATTCAATAAAGCTAAATCTTCTTCTGAAAAAGCATTTGGATTTTGTTCTATTATTTTATTTATTTCACCAATCTTCCATTGAAGTCTTTCGTTGGCATGATTTGATCCAAAAACAACACGATTGTCATCTACTAAGTGACCAGTAAAAATATTACGATCAAATCCTTCTTGTTTGGGAGCTTTATTAGGTTCGTTGTAAACTTTTAAATTATTATTTTTAAGTTCTACTTTTTTGTTAAAAGAATATTCATTATAATATTTTCTATCTGTTTCTTCTATAAAATCGTGAACAATACTCGGTGATGTTATTTTAAGTCTATCATATAATATTTGATTAACCTTATCATCGTATTCAGCAAGACTTGCCATTTGTGCTGTAGAGCTGAGAAATTTAGTTCTATATTTTTCAGCATGATAATCAGCTTCCTCGTCTGTCCTTACCCTGTAAGCTGTTTTATCATTAAAAGGATCATTTCTATTAACTCCTTTTTTATCTACGATAATATCAAATTGTGCCATAGTTTTTTAAATACTCTGCTTCCTTTTCTCGTCTGGTATCATAATCATCACCAAACTCTAATAGTTCATGGTAAACAGCATTCCAATTATTATCAGTTGCGTGTTTAATAAAACTAGGTGTTCTTCTATAACTACCATATTGAAAACCAACAGATACTAAAACTGTGGCTTGACCTTGATCCAACTCATCAAAAGGTACAACTGGATCATAAGACTCATATTGTCTTTTTAAATCTTTTGCGTAAAAATGCCTGGAGCATTCGTCAATATGATCTACTTCATCTTGATCCAAAACCAATGAGTCTGCAAAGGCTTTAGCTTGATCTCCATGTAAACCAAAATAAGGTTTTAATTTATCTATAATTCTTTGGTCTATACCAATAGCCTGGCAAAAAACTTCATTCTTTTCTTTAAGATCAAATCCACTAGCAATAGTCACACCAGAATTACTGGTAGGTTGATATCCTTGTTTGATACCATGTCCTTCTAATTCTTGTATAAATTCCCAATCTATATTTATCATGGTACATTTTTTTCTATATCTGGTAAATCTTCTTTTCTAACTATCTTAGCACCTTGCATCAAATCTACAGCTATCGCACCTAAATTAAATATTATAGGCTTTCCTCTTTCATCTTTATAGTAAGTAACATTAAAGTATTTTGGATTGCCTTTTGTTATATAATATTTTCCTCTATCAATAGTTTCAAAATGAAATACATCTTTTAAACCGCCATCTTCATTTAAAAAACTTTCAATGGGAATTTCATTTCCATCTGGATCTACTGGTAGCTTTCCATCTACAGCTTTATTTAGTAATTCTAAAGTAAGTTTATCTTCAAATGTTTCTTTTAAAGATGGTAATGCATCACTAAAATCTCCGTTAGGCATATTACCTGGTAAAAGAATATAATTATCTTCTTGGAATTGAACAAAACCACCAAAAGGAACACCCTCTCTAAACTCTAATCCAGAAGCCATTTGAACTGCTTTGGAATAAGCATCTCTTATTTCTGATCTACTTCCATTTGTTATATCGTTTTTATTTTTCATAAACATATCCATAAAAATTAAATCTGCCGCAGCTGTTATGTTTGTTGAAGTTTGAGGAAATTGATTTTTAAAATCTGGAGATATAATTGTATTTAAAATATTTAATCTATCTTTATCTTCAAAACCCCTATCTTCTTTAAAGACATTATAACTATCTATATTTGCTTTATCTTTACTTGCTATATGACCATCTAATATAGCCATTGTGGTTTCTGTTTCACCGCCAAACAACATCATACTTAAATGTGACATTCCAGGGTTGTCTATATTTAATCTTTTTAAAACTTGACCAGCATCATTTCTAGCAACTTTATAAATATTTTGTAAAACACTAGAAATCTTATCTCTGTCATTTCCTTCTAAAATAGACTTAATAATTATTTTTTCATTCTTTGTGAAATATTGAACATCTAATCTTGGATCTAATTTGTTTCTAGCTTTATGAGCAATTTGATAACGACTATAATAATCTTCTATTGACAACTCTTGTGTTAAATCAAGCTCTGGAACAGCCATATTTTCTTCAATCTTTTGATAATAACCTAACATATTATCATCTAATTCTTCATTCATTGAATCTAATATTGTATTCATGTTTTTTAAAAGATTTTCTTTAACAGCTACACGAATAGGATCGTCTAATTGATTTAGGTTTTCTCGCTCAATCTCGATTGCATCAATTAAATCATTCCTGGTATAATTTTTGTAAGAATCAATTAATCCAGCATTTTTGTAAAAAGCATCCAATTCAAATATTTCTTGTTTTAAATTACCTAATCCAGCAGCTTCTGCGATAGAACTTAATTGTTCTGCTTTGGTTATTGCGTCATAAACCATACTAGTATTTATCATATCTCCTTCTTTTAAAGGATCTGTTAAATCTTTTAATTCTGATTTAGTAGTTGTTAATAAAGTTTTAATATCAGCAACAGCAGATTTTGCTGCTGCATCTTTTTTTCCTAAAGCTCTATCGCGTAATGTTAGTAAATTATCTGGACTAATCTTATCATTATAATAACCGCTTTCTAAATTTTTTAAAAATAAATCGTGATTATCTGTAATTAACTTTTCTGCTTTTAATAAATGAACTTGATCTTTAATAGTGTTGTAAAAATCATTTGGTAATCCTAAGCCATCTGAGTTTCCATCTTTAATTAAAGTTTCAATATTCATCCAGGATGAATTTTCTAATGCTGTATTTCCTCCAGCATGAACAATTTTATTTGTTTCGTATTCAATATTTTTATTTAATGTTTTAATTCCATCTTCTCTAATGTTTTTCCAAACAGATGATTGAACATTTAAATATTCATTATTATAAATCTCATTTGTTTTAGCTTCGAATATTTGTTTGACAACTGGATCTTTTGCATTTGCGGATAAAGCAGATACTAAACTCGTATGTCCATTTTGAAAGTCTTGTAAAGCTGTATTTGTATTAGGATTATTTTGTGCATTAAAACTTAATTCGTTTAATCCAGATGTATTTTTATCCCCTTTTAAATATAGATCTATAAGTTTAGATGCCTCTGTTTTTCTTTGTAAAGATTTCTGTGCTTCATAAAACCTTGTTGAGATTTTTTGAACATCACCAGCTAATTCTGCTGCTGCCTCAAATGGAGCTGCTGCCGCAGATGTAATATCTGGAACTGGTCTTGCTCTTGTACCAGTCTGCGATGTAGGTGCTGTTTTAACTGTAAATTCTGGGATCTGTACCATTATAATCCAGCATATTTATTAATTGACATAATATCTGATGCTCCTCCTAATAAAGTTCTACCAGCCTGGAAGTATGATCCAATGGCTCTTTGTCTACCAGTATAGAGAGCTAATTGACCTTCCATTCTGGATAATACCGCAGCTTCTCTATAATCACCAGCTTCTATTGTTGAGTTATATTTAATATTTGCTTTTTCTATTTCTGCTTCTGTTAAGTATTCTTCCATAACAGCCAATGGTGTTCCCCTGGAGATATCTACGCCAGAGAAAGCATAAGCTCTTTCTACACTTGAAAATGTTTTGTTAAAATCTCTTTGAAATCTTTTAAGGTTATACTCACCAATTTCTACAGCTCTCTCAGCTTTTTGATTATAAATATCAGCATTTTGTTGAGCGATGGTGTTTTGATATTGTGCGGATGCCTGTGCTGCTTGACCAGCTTGAATACTGGCTACTGCACCGACTGCTGTTGAAGCTGCTATTACTGCTGGTAATCCCATTCTATTATCCTTGCATACCTTATATGATCCTGATTTGAAACATATTTTTTCATTGTTCCTTCACTTTCTAAACCTAGCCATTGTGCAAAACGATGACCAAGTTTAAAGTCTTTTTTAACAGCTGTCTGTAATCTTACTACTTTGTTTTCTTCAATCAACTGTTCTAAACCTTTCTTTACAGCTCTCGCTGCGGCTAAAGGATAATCCCAGATCTTATTAGATGCGATTACCCATCCTTCGTAAACACCTTCCCATAACAAGGTAATACCACCAGATACAATACACTCACCATTACAGACTGCGGTGAATGCTTGACCTGGTTGTTCCAGGTTGTGTAAATGTTCTTCCCAGACTTTATCTATCTGGACAATCGGATCATTCATAATACCCCTTGTCATCATCAAACCATGTTCTGTCTTAAATGGAATGATTGATAAATTACCCTTCATTTGTTGTAACCCTTGGATAAATACCTATGATGTTTAACGGCAAAGCCTGTGTTTGTCGTACATAGATATATCCATCGGTTTCAAAATCTCCTCTAAACTCTACTTGTTTATCTCCAGTAAATGGTGGGATTGCTACATCCATTAAATTAGAACTAGATCTAAATGGTATTCTTTCCATATTTTCCAAATCAGATCCTATCTCTACACCTACTGAATTTAATAATCTAATAGTAACATCATGGATGCGTTTTGTTTGACCTTGAGCAACACCTTCCGCAGCTCCAGCTTCAATACGCATTGTTTGTAAAATACTATCGTAAGGTAAACCAATACTAGCTTTGGTAACACTTCTATCCAGGCTAATAGATCCATTTGAAACAGTCTTTCTAGGGTGGGTTGCACCATCGGCTAATACTGCTACTTCTTGACCTTCTAAATGATCTAATCCAGATATAGTTGTGGTTGCAGATCCATTATATTGGAGTCCACTATCTACAAAGAAAGCATCAGCAATATTTGTTCCATAATCATAATTAGTTAAATATTCTACATATCGTCTAGTTGTTCCATTGATAGTTCTTTTAACGACCATGTATAAATCATCTTCATCCGCATCTCCTGGTATAGTTGTCAGGTTTTCTACATGACCAAAACTATCGGAACCGAATGATCCACCTACTTCGTGTAAATGCCATCCGACTACATCTTCAGCTCTTTGATAGGTTAATCCAATTAACTTACCATCTAGTCTTGCACCCCATAGAATACTTTCTGGTTCTTGTTGATAAGATAATTCTTTAATACCTGACTCAGTAACATTCTCTGCTAGGATGGTCATATCTGGAGCAACATAAGAGTCAAAATCAAAACTATAAGTTAATTCTCTAATTTTTCTTTTAGCTCTCTGTAAAAACATGGTGACATTCGCAATTTGCACCGCATCAATATTAGCAGCTCCATAAGATGTTTGTTTTTGAATTTGTATATTGGTGGGTGTAATTGGTTGTGTTGTACCAGATGCAGATACCACAAACTCACCACCGACTGTTCCAGCAATTAAAGATCTTTGAGCTGATAAAAATCTAATACTATTAACTTTGTTAGAAGCAATCGTATAAATCATCGCTGAAGTATCAGTAACAGAAGTATGATATCCATCATCAAAATTTTCATATTCATTAACTTTAGAAAAGAATAATGCCTGGGGTTCTTCAGTTGTACCAGCAAAAACTAATCTTTGTTCAAAAAATGTTACAGAGGATGGATGTCCTGTCGTATCAGAAAACGATCCTAAAGCAAAATCAGTAGTAGCTGATCCACTTCCTAAAGATACCTTACAAGTAGCAGTAACATGAGTAGCATCTATAAATGCAGTGATAATTAAATGACCACCATTTAAATGAATAGCTCTACCCACATCGGTTGATTTAAATCCAGCACCACTGTTAATTCCTGTGGTGGAAGAAGCGGTAACAGTACCAGATGATCCCACTGTTGTTGTAGAAGTAGATAAAGTTGTTGTTGTATCGTTATGAGGTTGAAAAGGAGGAACATCAAATTCTACTTCAGTTAGAAGCCAATTTGTATGACCAGTCCTAGATAGTTTTCTGACGGCATAATTTGGATGTACGAGGTACATAATATCAGCAGATTGTGCAAACTTGATAGCATCTAAATCGGCTGCTGCATAAGGGGAAGCTATTTCATAAATGCGATAAGCATTACCACCACTAACATAGGCAGTATAACTAGTAGAGTTGATGTTATTCCCATCAACATCCTGTAACTCAAAAGTATTGGTGGTTGTGTTAGCGACTTTAAAAGTCTTTCCATTGACTTCCACCATTCCTGTAACTGAACTAATAATGACATGATCGCCATTGTTATATCCATGCGATGTTGAAGTGACTACTGCTGGATTAGCTTGGCTGATGTTCGTTATTGTCTTAGCTGTTTCAGTAATAATTCCTTTGTCTTTGTAAAAACGAATATACTGATTTCCAAACTCCAGTACATAAGTTTGAACTGTAGAAAATTCAAAAGGTATTAATCTAACTGGACTAGAGCTATCTTTAACTTCCTGGATAAAAGCCGTACCTGGTCTGCGTGAAGCTCCACCATGAGTTTGAATAGTGAAATTAGTAATGGTCTTTGCACCATTATAATATTTCTGTAAATCTGTTCTTCCGTCTAACCTGGGTGATAATTGACCAGCGGTAAAGTTGGTGTAAGCAACAGTTTGTCTTGGCATTTAAAACCTCGAATTAATAAATGTTGAACTGTCTATATAGTCTGGTGTTCCTTCGGTTGCGTCTGCGTGTCTAGCTAATCTTAATTTTTCTGCATAATCTTGTTTAAGAGCTACAGCTAAACTGGTTGAACTGGTAATCGCATAACATAACTCAGCTGCTAATCTTGCTACAATCGACTCAATTAATAAACTATCATATTGTGTAGGATCTGTAATTCTGGCTGAATAGATTAAATATACTGTATCTTCATCGGTTAATATTTTTCTACCTTCTACTTTAAATTTTTGACCACCATCGACATTAGAAGTTGATCCATCGTGATAACCGCCTGTTGATAAAACTCTAAGACAATCACTCGGCAGTTGATATTGATAATTATATTCGTGTGTTGGACTAGCTGTATCTCGAGCTAGTTGAACTCTTTTAACTAAACAATTCCAGGTATGCTCTCTAAAGACCGCATCTCTTAATGGTTCATATCGTTGATTACATAATCTTGCATTCTTACTATCCTCGGTTAAGGCAGTAATATTATTAGCACCTAAAATATTAAGTGCGGAATTACAAATTTCTACTACTGAAGTCATCCTATCATCGTCTTTCTGTTGCTTTGTTTGTTATTGTTTGCAAATTTTCTTGCAGCTTCTTTACTGCCAAAACCCCAGGCTCGTAATGCCAAGGCTAATCTAGTTGGATCACCATTTGGTTTTTTCATCCCACCAGACATTCCAGCAAATCTAGCTGCAAAAGAAACTCGTCTTGGATTAGTTCCAGTTTTAATTGGAGCTTTTAAATTAGATCCTTCTGTTTTTTTATAATAATCTCTACCAGCTTGATTGAGTCCACCAGATTCATTTTGATATTTTTTAGCTACCATTTTACCCAATCATTGTTTTCTTTTTTGTTAATTTATTAGCTTTCTTTAAATCAGCTTCTGTTATCTTTTTCTTATCTCCAGCTAAAGCTGCTAATCTTTTTTGTTTTGGTGAATATTTTGAATATGGCATAGTTTATCCTATCATAGTTTTTTTCTTTTTCTTAGGAAATCCAGCTTTCATATTTGCATAGGCTTCATTAGAAATAGTTGATTGAGATTTTGGTCTGGAAGTACCAGCCTGTTTTCTCTTGTTGATATTATAATATAAACCTTTACTTGCCATTGTTTCTCCTTTTTACAAGGGGAGCATAAGCTCCCCCTGGTTAAGTAGATTACTCGTCACAAGCGATTTGTACAACTTTATCTTCTTCCATTCTAGTTGCACCGATTGCCATAGAATAGTAAACCTGAGTTGCATAAGACTTGTCTGCTCTTTCATCAATACGAGCTGTTACATCCTTACCGATAGCAAGTTTGATAGCATCTTCTGTGAAAGCATAGCAAAGTCTGTCGTCTGTGTTAGTTGCATCAAAGCTCAATCTTGTTGATGGAATAAATTCAAATCCCAAGAATGAATTGATTGAACCTTGAGCAAGAGCCTTAACTGTATTGTAATCTGAAGATTTAACTTCAGTTGTGTTCAATAAGTCTTGGATCTGCTTTGGACCACATAACATATATCTTTTGATTGAAGGATCTACATCCGCATTATCTAAGATATACTTTGCTTCAAGTAGTTTAGCTACTGTTAGACCATCTGTCTGAGAAGCAGAATAAGGCTTCTGAGAAGCAGGTAAAGCAACTGCTGTACCACCAGCAACACCAGTATCTGCTGATCCGCCAAGAGCAGAAATGATAACATCATCCATCGCTCTACCCATCGCTGCGGCTGCTGCTTTAGCGTAGGAAGAAGTTGGATCAATTAACATTCTTACTTTGTCAAGATCGTCAATCAGATCAGCCCACTCGTAGTCAGCGAGTGAAACTCGTCTGCGAGAGTGGGGTGTATCTATTTGAGGTGTGTTGCCATGTCGTGAGGATCTTACTTGAGCTGTGACTGCACCAATCTGTTCGAAGAAAGCATTCTTACCTTTGATTGTTTCAACATCAACAGCTTTTCTAAGTAAAGAACCCATTTGTTGTGAAAGCATAGTTACATTTGAACTATACTGTTCCACAAATGCTGTAGTTATTTGAGTAGACATTTTTGTCTGTTCCTTTCTTATTTGTTGTTGTTATTACTTTCTTCGATAAATTATCCCTAAAAGGGGTTTACCTTCATTTTACATCTGATAGATGCCAGTCTTTCCTAGTGTCACCAGAGTCCTTGCGGATTATTCTGGAGCTATTCCATGCTTCATATTCTGGAGCATGTGAACCTCTTGAACAGCTGCATCGTGTCCAGGATGTTTCTTATCCCAATAGGGAGTTCCTAGAGCTGTTAGTTTTTCTATCTCTCTTTGAGCATCTTGTGGAGTCATTGTCAAATCATTTTCTGATGTCATGTTATCTTCAGAAAAGTTCTCGGCAAGAGCTGCTAGAGCTTTGATAAACTGTGGATCATTCCCTAACAAATTACCATTTGCTAATTTCTGATCTTTTAATTCTTGAGGAAAGTATGTTTTAAAAACAGTATCAGCTTGTTGTACTTTCTTATCAAAAGCCAATCCCCATTCTTTCCTTAAATCCGACTCAGCGGTTTCTCTCGCAACTTGATCTTGAGCTGCTAATTGTTGTTGTCCGCTTTCTGATAGTTCACCATAAAAGTTTAATATCTTATTAGCCTGATCCGCATTTAAACCAATAGAGTGAGCTACTTGTTTAAATTGTTGTAGTCCTGGATCATTCGCATCAATAGATGTTTCTAATTTATATTCTTTAGGATCAGATGGTCTGCCTAATTTTGAATAAATTACTTCCCAATCTTCTTGAGTAGAATGTTTTCCAGGTATTGGAATTTTATCCATGCCAATCATTTTTTGTGCATGAACCAGGCTTTTTGCCAAGTCACCCACATTTGTAAAATTCTTTAATGATGGCTCTGCTCTTAGATCCTCTGGTAACTGATCTAAAAAAGTTACACCAGGATCTGCCGCTATTGTTTCTTGTGTTACTTCAGATTGCTGTTCGACAGCAGTTGTCTGTTCTTCACTCATTTTATTTTCTTCTCCTTAATTATATTTTTAATCATTAAAACGACAGATCTTTGACCTTCCAGATATGCCATTTCTAATGCGTCTTTGGAATAAGTAGTTTTGTTTTGGTGAAATCTACTTTCTAAATCTTCTATTACTTTTTGTCCTTGTGTTGTACCAAAAGTAATTTTGTAGTTTTTAATAAGATCTTCTACTACTTTACTATCCACGATTTAGTTCTTTCACTAACGGAGCTACTTTTCCACCAGCTTCAGCTAGTTGCATTTCCTGTTGCTGTTGAGCTGCTTGTTGTTGTGCGGCTGCTCTTTGCTGTCGGATTGCTTGTACTTCATCCACTGATCGGATCACTTTCGATGGTACACCTAACACACTTGCTAAGTGATTAACCATGCGGTCACTGTCAATGAAATCCATTACTGGACTCATCTGTGACATCGGAGTGATAATCTCTAAGGTACGAAGTATTGCCTGGACATCACCTTGTTTCTGAGATCTTGCCAATGGTGATACATATTCGATATCAATGGTTTGACCTTGAAGTTCTTCTGGTGCTGGAGGTAATATTCCTTTCCTTAGGAGAATATTAAAAGTTCTATTAATCAAAGGCTGTAACATCTCTGATTGTAATCTCCCTAGTACGGGAGCTAGTAATCTCATCTTTTCTTCATTACGCTGCATGACTTCCGTTGCAGTCATCTGAATATTTTGTGACATTAATAACTGGTCGATGTAATAGGCTTGTTTAATGGCAGTTCTTCTTTGTTCTTCAATATTTAAACCTAAAGGTGTATTCGCTCCAATGTTTAAAGGAGTAATGGTATCTCTTGAACCACTACGATAAAAGTTTAGTCCACCTGGTTGTGTTCTTACGGGTAAAACAAAAGAGTCATCAGGCACTAACAATGGTGGATCTACCATTTTCTGTGCAGCCTTAATTGTTGTTTCTGCCATCTTGTTAATCATTTTAATATCAGGTAATGCAGTCATAGATGGTGATCTACCATAGATCTCATTACTAGATTTTAACCATCTTGGTACAACAAATGGAAATTCTCTAAATCCAGAAATATTAATAATAGTTCCATCTTCATCGTAATAAACAGAACTAAATTCCATTGTTTTATTATTGAGCTTATAAGGATTTAAATCATCGTTTGGTTTTACACAGTGATAGATTGTAATATCTGAATGAGGCTCACTCTGAACAATTTTCATAATTCTTTTGGGTAATTTTTCTCCAAACTGTTGATAAGCAGCTCTCGCACTCATTTTTAATTCACGATGAATGGTATCTACTTTTCCCTTATTATTTTCTTGAATAAAAATTTCTTTAATGTGCCTGGTTGAAAATCTCACAAAATCTTTTTCATCTTCTTCAATCATCATACAGCCAGTACCAAAGGCTACCATGTCTGTATAAAGTTCATGGATCTCTTGTTGAAAGTTAGATCTGTCTAAAGCCATATACATTGTATCAGTACATGACTCTAACCATTCTTTATTCGCTTCTATATTAGAAACCATTTCATCTTTAAATCTCATAGAGAACCAGGGAGTCGCTGCGTTTGTCAGCATCCCATGAAGTGACGAAGCTAATAATTCTAAACTATGTAATGCTGTGCCATCAAAAATTCTTTCGGTTCTTTTATCGCCTTTAGATCTTGTTGTTGTTACATCAGCTCGTCTAGGCAGACAGTAATCAGCAACTTCTTGCCAATGACTTTCCCAGTTTTGTCTTTTGGTTTTTAATTGACTAAACTGATTTTTTAAATCTTTGCCATTCATTATCTAATGAGTCCGCCTTTCTGGTTTCTTCCACTGCCTAACAATGTTGAATATTCTTTTGCACCAGCAGCAATCTTTTCACTATCAGACATTTTTTGATATCTGAGTTTTTTCTTCTCGGCACTGTTTAATTGATCTTTCCCTAGAATTGCATTGTATGCCATTCCTATTAGACCACCTTGTCCAGCAATATCCATTATCTTCCCAGCTGCCGCTGGAATTAATCCAGTAACCTTTTCTGGCTTTGAAGCATACTTCATATAATTTTTTGTTGTTGTTCCTGGAGCTGAACTAATATTTTTTAAATACTCTGGTTCTTTTGCTTGACCACCAAAAATAGCTCTACCCATATCACCCATCATTTCTCCGAATGTAGGAGCTGGTGAAACTATTCTTCCTGTGTAATCTGTTGCTTTTGCATTTGTATTAAAAACTGGTTTACCACCTTTTTGTGTTAAACCTTCCACTACTGGAGCTTTACCTGGTAGAAACTCAACACCCCTACCTCTGTTAATAGCATCTTGTAATTCTTTTTCTCGTCTTTTAGAAATTTCTCCAGCACCAGGACTCATAATATTAGACATTAATTCCTGAGTAGAGGCAGCTCTTTTTGTTTCCCTGGACTTTGTTGCTGATTCTGATCCCATGTTATGCTCCCAATAAAGTTTTCTTATAAACTGTTGGATCTTCCATTACACCTTTTTGTGATGTTAAAATAGTTTTAGTATAACCAGCTCTTTTCTTTTTCATTGTTTGTTTAATCATTTCTGTAGACTCAGCTGGTAACTCGGCAGCGGTAGCTGCTGGTACTTCAGGCAGCGGAGCTGGAGGTGGTGGCGGAGCTGGTGTCTTTGGTTTTAAAAATCCCATTATCAATCCCTCCCTAGTGGATCGTAGTTTAACCCCTCTGCAAATCTTTGCATCGGAGCAGTGTTGTTAAAATCCAAATCTCTAATTGCAACAGCGGCTGTTCGCCAGGCATCACAATAGTGACTTGACCAGTCATGAATGGGTTTAGAATAAGTTTTTAATTTATCTAACCACTTACGATGATACCATCTCATCGCATCCAAGAATGGTTTACAGTTATCTCTATCAATATATGTGCGATTTAGCAAGAGTTGTCCAGCATGGATGCCATCCTCTATCGGTAGCTTTGGACAGACTCGGATTGGTCGCATACCCATACTGTAAGCATACTCTTTTCTGGAATGTCCAGTAGACATTTCTCTATGATCTATATCGTGTGGAAATACAAAATTTCTGATAGGATATCCTGTTTGCCTAATATAATCCGCATAATGATCTAGGCTTTTGTTATTATTACTATAACAATCAAATACAATAATTGCTCTATCTATAGGCTGTATGAATAATAAACTAGTGTCATCTGATATTCCTAAATCAAAATAAACATCTACTGGATAGCCTGGATCAAAAGGAAATTTACCAATTTGTTTCTTTTCTTCCATCTTATCAATTATTTTACCATAAACAGCACCACTTACATTCGCTGTCCAGGAACATTCAAATTCCTGTTGATACTGATCTTCGGTCATCAGTTTCCTTGCTTCTTCTAATTCTTCTTTAGGTACAAGGTTGGTTTGACTCGCTTTATGTATCACTGTTAGCCAGGCTGGATCTCCTTTGGCTTTCTCGTACAAATCATAAAAACTATTCATCCCTTGGGGTGTGCCGATAAAATAAATATTCCCCAATCTGTCCGCAACAGCTGGTCTTAAGATCTCTGGAAATAGTCTTTCATCCATTTGAGCATATTCATCACAAAAGATCTCATCAAAGTATTGACCACGAGCAGAGTCTGGATTTTCACTACCAAACAAAGATACTCTCGCTCCTGTAGGGAAGTCAGCTCTTAATTCTGTTTCATTAAACTTCATACCAGGTATTTTCCTGGAATAATGTTTTAAATAATCCCATGCAATCAATTTAGCCTGGACTCTTGTTGGAGCAAAGAATGCACCTCTAAATGACTTTTTTTTGCTCGTGAGAGCCGATTTAATCAGGTGATTGATAGACATGACTGTTTTACCACCTCGTCTATGCATCACGATTACGGCAAATCTGTATTGAGTTAAATCACTATGCAGCTTCTGTTGTTGTGGTCTAGGGGTATAAGGTATCTCTATTGTTTTCATTAATGAACTGTATCGCTAACCTCAATCGGTAGATCTGGTAGGAAATCTATAGAAAGATGTTCACAAATAACTTGTGCAGCATTAATCATGCTTTTCTCGTCATCAAATTTACCTATAACGATTTTTACTTCGTTTGTTTTGTTGTCAATGATTACTTTGGCGGTTATTAGTTTATGTTCGTTCAAGTGTCTTGATCTCCCATGTATTATATATACTCAGACGCACCCCACTTTTTGGGGGTATCAAACTTTTAAATGTTCGTATTTTGTTCATATATTCCAGGGTTTTTTTTACTGATTGTTGCATAATGTATATTATAGGATAAATACCTCTATATTTTTCAATGGTTCTAGCACTGCGACAGACTTGACTACTATATCTAGTGCTGTGTTTTCTCATTATCCTCAGAACTTCTTGTCGTGTGTGCGAGATCTGCTTGTTTGTCTGCTGTGCTGGGATCATCCTTCCAAACAACCTGGATCACTGGCTCTCCCTCATTCACAACAGTCTGCTTATCTCCGAAAACATTTACCAGCTTAGACACCAACCACCTGGCATGATGTAGCTTCTCTCTATACCATTGTACCTTCTGTGGCTCTACCTCTTGATCTAGCAGCTCCTGGCACTTATCTAACCAGACCATCGCTCCCATTCTTCTTGCATCTAGTATCTTTGTTCTAAACTTCTCATCTTCTCTCATCCAGGTATTAACTGTAGATTGTCCTGGCATATCTTTCTCTCTACAAATAGATACGAGAGTTTCACCAAGCTCTAGTCTTTGCAATATGCTCTCTAATATATTTTTGGATTTCTTCATCTGTTTTATTTTTAAATGGCAATAAGTTTCTATATGCCTTTAACTTCCCTTCTGGACTTGTAGCTCCATTACTTAATCCACCATGATAGCGGCAAACATAGCGACCATTTTTACATAAAATACCTTTAGCCTGGCATTGTTTACCATCATATTTTCTCTTTGCTTCACAGTATATTTTTTTGCTTGGTCTACCAACCATTATTATTTCTTTTTAAATTCCTTAACAATACCTAAATGGACAGCATAATTCCAAGCATCCTCACTGGTTTTAGGATTAAGATATAATTCTTTCCATTTAAAAGAGTCATCATATCTACCAGTCTTTTCTACAAATCTAAGCCTGATCGCTTCAGGATCTAAATATTTTTTTTTATTCCCATCAGCTACAGCTCTGTAGTTAGGATTAAAGTTCTTTGTTAAGTTACTTAAAATATCCTGTACTTTCTTCTTCTCATTAACACTAGACATATCTGTCACCTCAATATTAGTTAATTCATTAGTTAATTCATTAGTTAATTGGTCAGACAAATCTGTCGCCTGTTTTGGACAAATCTGTCTACTGTTCTGGACAAATCTGTCTACTGTTAAATCATACACAATCTCATATTCAGTAGCTCTGCCAGTGTAACCTCTCTTTAGTTTCTTTAAGAAACCATGCTTAATCAGGTCATTAATACCCCTGGTAACACTTCTTGGATGTAACCCAGTATCATCAGCTAACCTGGCATGGCTTGGGAATAATTTTCTTGTTTTGTTATTTTCCCTATCTAATAAAAAAAACATAACACGCCTAGCGGCATCATTAAGTTCTTTTTTTGAGTTTACCAGCTTTAATAGCTGCCATTTCTTTATCATAAATATTAAATTCTATCCTCCAAAATACATTCAGCCTTGATTTGTATATGCTTTGCCTTCTTCCTGTTTCTGTTATTTCCTCATTTTCAACAATTAAATCAGATGCCAAAACATAATAATCTTTTGTTTCATTAATAACCCATCCGACTGATAAACAATCAGCCAAACCAATAGAGCTGAATTTAAATTCTTTCCAGCCTACTTCATCTTCTTGTGGATCTTTCCAATTAAAAATTAAAAGATCTGGATTACTATTTGAAGAAATCATCTGCTTTTACTTTACCCTCTGTAGCCTGGACAATTTTTTTTATATTCCCAGAGCTGGGAATTAAACCTTGACACCATCTTTGGACAAGTCTAGCTGGATTGGAATGAGTAGAAAACCCAAGTATTACTGCGAGTTTTCCGAATGTTAAATTATTTTTAACTCTGTATTGTTCTAATTTCATAGCATAAATATCTATATTAATTTTTTTATTTCAAGTTTTTTTATATTTTTTTTAGATGCGACAACTTTGACCATTGTATCTATAGCATTAAATGCTATTTCTATTGTAGATGATAAATAAAATAAAAATAAACGATAAAGTTTGGGTTAAATGGCACAAACAAAACGAACTTTGGATCGAAGGTATTGTTGTTGGATTTACTCCCAAAAGAATAAAAGTAGATTTAACCTGGAGCTTGGATGCTGATGGTAAAGATATACATATTCAAAACTTTATCGCTCACAATGTAAAACCACTTAACGAATGGGATTACAATCATCAAACCCAGAAATGGGAAACAACGGAGGTATAATAAATGTTAGTAGAAAAAACAATTAGATTATCTGAGGAAGCAGACAGTCATCATGTAGCTGTTTTACAAAAATACAAAGACAGCTCTTTAGCTAACTTACTAGACAAAGATATTAGTGAGTTAATGTTTAAAGGCAAAGCCTGGAAACAAGGTTTGTCTAATAATGAGCTAGAGCAGATCTCTTTAGCTGTAGCCAGTTTAGAATGTGAACTTAAAAATAAATCTAATAAAACATACTGGATAGATTGTTACAAATTATGGCAAACAGATGATAACCAGGAAGAAAAATTAGACTCAGGTATAGAGAATATGTTGCAACATCTAATAGAAGGTGCAAAAGCTAGAAGAAACGAGCTAGATCAAGTAAACAGTATTTTTGTAGAAATGTGGAGAAACTTATAATGATTAACGAGATCTTAACATTAATTGTTCACCTGGGGATGGCTGCGGTCATCCTCTGGTTAGTTTATGAATTTTTTGGAGATAAATCATGATTGATGTTGGTAAAGAATTAGAAAAATACAGATATGTATTTGATGTTTATTGTGAAAGAGAAAAAAATCATCCACATTTTAACGAAGAAGAAACAGTGAAACATACTTACGTTTTACATAACTATACTCCAGGCATATCAGAAAATAAGATGAAAGATATTCATCGAGTCGGTAAAATTTTAGGAGATTTTTATAAAAATAAATATCTCTGGAAAGATCATTTTGACAAAGACTCTTTAGGAGATATGAAAAAATACCTTGAAAAAGGTAAATATAAAACTATTTGACATGATAGCAGCAATAGCTAATATCTTAGAATAAAAGCGGAGAAAAAAAAATGAAACCAAGATTAACAGTCGGACAATTATTACAAAAATTAAAAAAATATAGCGAAGATACTATTATTGATTTTCGTTTTATAGGGGAGGAAGATATAGATTATTTAGATCCATATAGTTTTGATTACAAAATTTATATTGGTGAAAATAAATCTAGCCTTTTTATAAATTTCGCTGACAAAAATAAAGTTAAAATTAAAAAGAAAGTATACTAAATGGATGACATAAAATTCGTAGCGGACTACTGGCTCAAACATGGTTTGAACCACTTATCACCTACACAAAAAAATAAACCACTATGCGGATGGTGGTTTGAATATGTTTATAAAGACCAGGAATGGCGAAGAAGAAAAAAACCAAA
>Ga0208644_1001300_pt1 | contig 21057 bp, 30 predicted proteins | sample VirMetDEL_Nov_18_FD_184517 | JGI IMG/M metagenome (GOLD analysis project Ga0208644, IMG submission 184517) | Aqueous microbial communities from the Delaware River and Bay under freshwater to marine salinity gradient to study organic matter... | ecosystem: Environmental > Aquatic > Marine >...
TCTAGCTATGTTGGTTCAGCGGTAGAGGTTTACAACGGCTCGAGTTATGCGGACATCGGATTCAACATATTCGGCGAGTTGGATACGGTTGCACTGGCCGCGCATTGCGGAAGTAACGACGGGTTCATTCGGACTTGGTACGACCAATCAGGCAACGCTGCCGACTTGGTGCAAACAACAACCTCGCAAATGCCAAAGATTTACGACGGGTCGACGGGCGTATTGAAGGACTCGAATAATCGCGTTTATGCGGACTGTTCGGCAGCTTTATTTTTCAACGCTACAACGGTTGCGCAACCATATACAGTATTTGCAGCGGTTCAACTTAGCTTAAATTTCCAAAGAGTCCTTGGCGGTGTACCCGATTGGAGTCCGTCCACATATATGCGATTTGCAAGCCCTACAACGCTAACAGGTACAAACGCAGTAACATTTAATCAGAGGCAATTGTTTACGGCTTTGGCGAATGGTACAAGCTCGGCAATGTGGTACGACGGCACGGCAGACGCAACAGGCGACGCGGGTACGGGTTCATATATTACGGGAGGCACTACGTTTACAAGGTCGTCAGCTTCAGGTGGAACACCACGAGCGTACGAGTTTATCATTTACCCCTCCGACCAATCCAGCAACCGCACAAACATCGAGGACAACATAAACACCTTCTATAACATCTACTGATGAACGGATATATAATCGTACTTCCAACCGCAACGCAGACAAGCGAAGCACGGGCAAAGCAAATCACGCGAGAACTCTACAACATCTCGCGGCCCGTTCTCATTCAGGCAGAAGGCGAAAAGGCGTCAACCGTCTTTGGAATCGTTACGCACCCCGACGGAATCCAAAACGCTTTGCAGGTGAATACGGATTACCTCATCTTCGTTCACGCCGCCGCAACGCTTGAGAAGCTCGTCGCTTGCTTCCCTGAACTCTCCTCGGATGAGCGTTTCGCCCTTTCCTCCTTCGTTCAAACAAACGCGAAGTTTCCTTTCGGATACATCATTCCCTCAACTACGACCGTTCGAGACTATCAATATATGGTGGATAATGGCTGGTTTCCTGAAGAAGATATTTAAGGTTCTATGCCTTGTTGTTTTAGCAGCTCTGGCTATACCTGTAGGCATACTCTTTACTGTAGCGCACGCTTTATGGTTTTGCCTGGAAAACATTAGTAGCGCAATTTGGATGCTCATATACGACTTCTTTAGCTCTGTAAGTAAAGTAGTATCAGTTTGTGCGGCATCGTTTTTAAACGCGACTTTAATTAAGCAAGAGGGCATACCGTTTGGCACGCATTCCGTATCTGCTGTGCTGGGAGCAAATCAACGGGAGATGACACTTACTGATTTAGGTATTTGGCTGTCAGATTTTTTGGACAGCATCGAAAAACATCACTGTCGCACGGCGGCACAAAAAGCAGACATATGAGTCAAACACTTCTAAGTATCCTCCAATACTTCAACGGAACTCCACCTCCTTATAACGCAGCCTTAGATTTAAATAACGACGGATGGATTACCGTTTTGGATTTGTTGCTTGCTTTATCGTAGGCGCGTTAAACGCTCAAGAATTGTGTTATGCTTTTGGCAACAATCCTCCAGAGGATGTGTCGAACAGAAGCGAAACGAATTGGAAGTACGTACACAGCGTAGTTCACATACATTATCCTGATGCGGCAAGTTTGGCAAACATCGAGCCTACTATTGTTTACGATGCCATTAGTTCTGTAAACGAAGAATTTGCTTCTGCCGAAGTCAGTGTAAGCCTTGTAGCACTTGAGTACCACGAAATACCTGAGTTAGATAGTACGGTTTGTTTTCCGTACAATATCAACGCTATGCAAGCATACATTGCACCGTTGCAATGGGACATAGCTTCTTATATGAACATACACGTATTTCCAGAATTTTGTGGAGGCATCTTGGGATTCGCGTATTTGTACTACCTGTCATCTCAATACGCTGACGGTGTTTATGTTCGAAGCGATTGTTTTGGAAGAATGGGTAACCACCTACTGGAAGACAGAAATCTGAACAAAACGCTTATTCACGAAGTCGGTCATTACGTAGGTTTGTATCACGTCTTCCAAGGTATCGACTACTGCGGTGAAGAAGAATCGGATTGTCAGGCTGTCAACGACCGAGTGTGCGACACACCACCTACAAAAGTGAATTGGAGTTGTGAAAACCCTATCTGCCCTACTGGGGCATACAATTACGAAACGAATAACCATATGGATTATTACGTTGATTCTTGTCGCACTACTTTTACTTATGGACAAATTGAACGTATACACAACACCTTACCTTCTTGGCGACCTGATGTTTTACAAGAAAATGTATATTGTATAGGAGACGTAAACAATGATTTAAACGTAGGCATCCAAGATTTGCTGATTCTTTTTTCGCATTTTGGCACATCATACGATGGTCAAGCTGACATCAACAAAGACGGCATCATAAGCGTACACGATTTAAATGAAATATTCAGTAATTGGTCAAGTAGTTGCCAGTAAAAAAAGTTAGATGAAAACGAAGCTAGGAGTAGTAGACTATATGCGGTACGAGAAACCGCTGTTTTATAGCGATTCAAACAAAGACTGGGTATTCTTTGGAGAAGACAATTTGTACCCAAACTACCTAGATGACTTGTTTATTTCAAGTTCAATTCACGGAGCAATCGTTACGGGTAGTGCCGATATGATTTATGGTGAAGGATTAGAATCAGACGGCAAGGATGACAACGTAGACCAATGGTTAAAGCTAAAGGGATTGTTTCGTCACAATTGTTTGAAGCGTGCAGCGTTTGATTTAAAGCTATATGGCAACGCTTACTTGCAAGTCATTTGGTCACAAGACCGCAGCGTGATAAGCGAGGTATACCACGTCCCTGCGAGTACAATTCGTTGCGGCAAGGCAGACGACAACGACCAAGTAGAAGTGTATTATCACAGCACGAACTGGATGGAGTGCGACAAGTCTACATTTAAGCCAACTCCTATCCCGCGTTTCAATACTAGCGACCGCACTGCACCTAGCCAAATCCTGCACATCAAATCGTATAGCCCAGTCAGTTTTTTCTATGGCTTGCCTGATTATGCTGGAGCTACTTCGTACATCGAACTCGACAAAAACATTGCTGAGTTCCACTTGCAAAACATCAAAAACGGATTGTTTCCAAGTATGGTACTTTCGTTTAACGGAGGTATTCCTACGGACGATGAGCGACGAGATTTGGAGCGATTGATTTACGACAAGTTTGGAGGGGCAAGTAACGCGGGAAAGATTCTGATGACTTTCAACGACGGGCAAGATTCAGCACCTACAGTTGAGCCTTTCAACTTAGCCAACCCACACGACACGTATGACTTCTTAGCAAAGCAAACCTTCCAAGAAATATTGTCGGGTCACCGTGTGACCAGTCCGTTGTTGTTTGGGCTGCGTTCAGAAGGTGGAGGCTTTGGAAGCAACGCCGATGAAATGAAGGACGCATACGACCTATACAGCAAGACGGTAATCGAGCCGTTCCAAAATATTTTGCTAGAAGGTATCGAGCCTTTGCTTGCGACCAACAGCATCATTTTGGATGTGTACTTCAAAGACCTCGTGCCAGCGTCATTTATGGAACAAAAAGCCGAAGAAGAGGAAGTAAAAAAAAAAATCTTTTCGGAGCAACCAGTTCGAATCACAGAGACCCAAGGCTCAATTTGGTTAAATCATCTGGCGGACAAGGATGCACCACTGCCGAAAGAATTCTTTCTGCTGAAGGAGGAGGTAGTCAACGACACGTCCGATGACAAACGCCTGCACACGAAATACGAATTTGGTCTGGAAGATTATTCTAATTATGACCTCGTTTCTGATTGGGGCGATGTCGTAAGTCCACAAGGTAATTTGTTTGCCGTGCGGTATCAATATTTTAAAGCTACCAGTAAACAGCCTGTAGGTGAAAGTCGTGACTTTTGTATTGAGATGATGGACTTGGCTCAAGGGGGAGTACAGTACCGTTACGAAGACATTGCTAATATGAGTTCGGACGGGGTGAACGGACAGTTTGCAGCAGCGGGACAAAGCACGTATGATATTTTTGAGTGGGCTGGCGGAAAGAACTGCTACCACGGATGGAAAAGACTTATATATGTATATGTACCAGATGGTCTTCCAGATACCACGGATGGGCTGTACGAGGATTGGGACGCAGTTATGCAGCGTGTCGGAAACAATCCTTATGTAGTTCAAAAAGGAGACGAAGCTATCGCACCAATTGACAAGCAATAATGGCTACACTGTATATCAACGCTTCGCGTATAAAGAAGGACACAGCATTGGGTTCTGCTGTCGATGACAACTTGTTGCATCCGTACATTTTGATTGCTCAAGACCGTTGGATTCTACCAGCCTTGGGAACGGATTTAGACAACAAACTAAAGCAGGACATTATTGACTCTACGCTTACAGGCAACTACGAAACATTGGTGACGGAATACATCCAGCCTACTTTGGTTCAACTGGCATTTGCGGAAGTAGCATATGTGATGAGGTTGCGATTCTCAAACAACAGCGTCACTTTGATTAGTAACGAACAAGGCAGTAGCGCAAGTGTATCTGACATAAAGATGGTGGTACAAAAAGCAACGGAGATTGGTATGTTTTACCGTCAGCGTTTAGTAGATTACTTGTGCCATAACACAGCGTTGTTTCCTGAATACTCAACTAACACGGGAGCAGACCTGCATCCGTCACGGCACAACTATTTTGGTAATCTCAATGTCGACAGAAACAGACTACTCAGCAACAAAGAAATCAGAATCGCGCAAGGTATCGGCATCAAAGATTACTAAGCGAATTAGGAACGAAGCGAAATTGATAGAGTACATAAAGAGATGGACTACGATTTAATTGGTGTCATTATCGGTGCGGTGGGCGGTATCATTGCAACTTGGGTCAAGATGACAAACGAAGTAACGAAAATTAAGAGCCGCCTATACTCGCTCGAAAAGCAAGAAACCAAGGTTCAAGAGACGCTAGAGGTGTTGGTGAGTGGCATCAACGAAATCAAACTATTGCTGGCTAAAAAAGGCATAGAGTGAGAACAATAAACAAAGTCATCCTGCACTGTTCGGATACAATCGAAGGTGCGCATATCAACGTTGATACCATCCGTCAATGGCACGAAGCACGAGGATGGGATGACATTGGATACCACTACGTAATTTATCTCGACGGCACAATTCATAAAGGTAGAGACCTGGACATAGTAGGTGCGCATTGTCGAGGCAACAACAAAGATTCCATTGGAGTTTGTTACATAGGCGGGCGTAGTGCCAAGGAAAACAAACCAGCAGATACTATGACAGCCGAACAGGAGTTGGGTTGGTTACAGTTGTGGTATGCTTTAAAGACTTTATTCGGTAACATCAAATTACACGGTCATAACGAGTTCAGCGAAAAAGCGTGTCCTTCGTTTGACGTACAAGAGAAATACAAATTCCTAATCAATGAATAATTTTTTCCTCGAAAACTGGGCTGAAATTTGCCTCATCGTTATTACGGCGGCTGGCTCATATACAGCTCTCACTGAATCGACCAGAGACGATAAAATCGTAGACGTGCTGAAGCGTATTTTAAACGCGGTGGTACTTGGTCGTAGCAAACGAAATAAGTAACTTCGTCCTTACAAGAGTCATTGCCTTGTAGATTTTTTCCTTTGATAAGCGAAAGCCCCTGCCTAACGAGGTAGGGGTTTTTTTGTGCCTTACCCGCAAACCCGTAAAATTCCCGCACGATTCACGCAAACACGCAAAATCCACGCATTTTTTACGCAAGTCTTGGATGTATGTAAATGTTTACTATATTTGCGTACAAATTCATTCAAACTATCAAAGAGATGAAAATCAACAAGACAAAAGAAGTAGTGAAAGACCTACTCATCAAGTATCCTGAGTTGCGGGATAACGACTATCGCTTGATAGCCAATTACTGGAATATGGAGTTGTTCTATAAAGGCATCAAAACCAACGAAGCAACTGCTTTGGATTTGCTGGCTATGGTAGCCGCTGGACAACTCAGCAATACGGAGAGCATCCGACGTATGCGAGCGAAGTTGCAAGAGGAAGAACCTAGCTTGCGAGGTAAGGCGTATGCAAAGCGTCACAAAGCATCGAAAACCGTAAAAGAAGATTTGGGTTATGCAGTATAGTCAAGAAGAAACGTGGGTCACTGGTGCTACGAGTAGCACTGAATACGAAACGTACAACAGACATTTGTGGGTTCCGTGTGACGAGGATACGGTTTGGTTCAATCCAAAATACTACCTTGAAAAAGGGTATCGTTCGTTTGCCTGGACGAAAGGTGCGGTAGGGTATGACAAATGGTTTGTGTCTGATTTGTCCAAGGATGAGTTAGAAATTGCCCTGAAGCAAGCTGGATGGGTTTACTACACCGACATCTATTGTCTCAAGCAACAGATAGAAGACCTCGAAGCAAAAGCGAATGGACAAGACACAGCTCAATAAATGGCTTGCGTGGCGGGAAGAACTAGGCTTGCCTCCCGTCTCTCAAGATGCCATAGATAAGATACTTAGCGAATGCGTAATTATCGAAACCAAGCCTGAACCACCACTCAAAGTGTACACAGTGAAACGATACCTTTGGGGACTAATCAAAATCTACAAACCATTAAAAATCCATAGAGATGAATACTAAGATTGCATCAATTGAAAAGACCGACAACAACCCTTGGACGTGGAACGGAAAGACCTTTCACGACTTCTGGGTAAAGCTAGAAAACGGAACGGAAGGAACAGCGTCTAGCACGTCACCAGAAGCCCCACCTTATGCCGTTGGCGATGAGGTAGAGGTAGAAGTACAGTCCAATAAATGGGGTACAAAACTGAAGATTAAAAAGGTCAAGGCTGAAGGTCAAGGCGGTGGAAATAAAGAAGCGTACTGGGCTGAGAAAGACGAACGTATCAGTCGTCAGTGGGCAATCAATGCCGCGATGGAATACCTTGCTCACGCTACTACGCACGCTTCACAATTCAACGAGCAGGAGATTAAGCAGGCGGCTCGTATGATGCTGCATCTACGCGACACCTTGACCGAGGATACACTTGAACAAAAAATGCCATTCTAATGAATCAAAAAGCATTCTGGTCAGACATAAGAGGAGGAACTGCGGAAGCAGGCAAACCAATAACTCCCGAATCAATAGTTACGCTTGACCTACGTATAACGATAAAAACAAAATTTATGCACTCAGACGAGTTTTTTTTCTCCCCGCGCAAACTATCTGATTTTATCAAACTAATTGAAAACATAGAAGATGAACCAGTTTCTGACCACTGCAACTTCGGAGGAGCAGTACCACGAGATAGTAAATAACTTTTTGTTATGGCTAAAGCGTCAACCGTATATGCGCCAGCAAATGAATAAGGATAAGGTATCTACACTGGTATTTCAATTGGGGTATACCTTGGTTGACGGCAACGATGGAGAGAAATTTTTGTTTCCTACGAAGACAGCGGTACAACACGAAAAAGATTACCCTGCGTATTGGGAACAATGGCAAAAAAAACAGAAGAAAAAATGACACTTAAAACATTTATCGACTACCATTTCGGCACGTTCGAGCATATGAACAAAAAGCTGGGGTGGAAACGTCAAACGAGCAACAGGTACTACAACAAGACTCCACATCGTTTTATCGACTTCACTGACGAAATCATAAAGCATACGGACGTGGACAGGGTAGAATGGGCAAATATGGTAGCTTTACGTATGTCCGAGTTGCAGCAGTATGGAATTTAAGGATTGGTCACGATGCACCGTTTCGGAGTTACGATATTACCGTAGGCATTTGCTTGCGTTAATCGTAGCTTCGGACGGAGCAAAGTGTGCTAAACTCACCGAAATGCTCAATCAATGCAAGTTGGTGTTGAACCAAAAATCAAAGGAAACGAAGTATTAATGGAACGGTACGTGTACTTGTATCGAGATGACGACGGCAACTATCAGTGGACTGCATCCATAATGGAAGCCGAACTCTTCAGTAACAGCACGTACTTTCAAATCGAAGTAATCTATGAGGCAATTTAAAGGAATATGGATTCCAAGGGAAATCCTCGAACATCCCTTACTTCAACCCGTAGACAAAATTCTATGGGGTGACATCGACTCGTTTAACTGGAACGAACATACGTTCTTTAAGTCGAACGATACGATAGCAGAAGAGTACGGAGTGAGTGAACGAACTATCAGTCGAGCAGTCGGTAGACTCAAAGAAGCTGGGCTGGTTACGGTGACTTCAAACGGTCGGACTAGACACCTGTGTCCAGTCAGGGTAGACAATTTGTCTAGTCTGCCTAGACAATATGGCGACTCTGCCTCGCCAATTTGTCTACCTAATAAGAACAATATAATAAAACAATCTAAGAAAACAATAGATAGGACTCGCACGCCAAAAAACTTTGAAGAATGCGAGGACTATTTCTTTGAGATTATGCCCGCAGGCAACGCCAAAGACCAGGCGATAGCGTTCTATGATTACTATTCCGCGAACGGCTGGGTGCAGGGCAAGAACAAACCCTTGAAAGATTGGAAAGCCTGTGCTAGATTGTGGGTTCGAAGAAGCAATGATTTTAAAAAGGAAAAAAATGGATTCAAAGGAGAAAACTTTAGCGTTGACGGAATCAACGACTTTGTTGTTAACGGATAAAGAGGACAAGATGGGGCTAATCACGCCCGCTGACGCTTGGACAAAAGGCACGAACATACAAGTAGCCTTGAAGACTCATCCCGCTGTATGCCGTGGATGGATTATGTCGGAAGTAGGTAGGCTATGCAAAGACATAGATGCGAAGAAGACGTTGAGCAGTGACGAAGAGATGCGGTTTACGTGTCGGGCAATCATCGAGGAACACCCTACTATTACGCTTGAAGAAATCAAAGTCTGTTTTGATATGATTCGTATGGGCAAATTCGGGAAGCTGTACGAGCGTCTGAAGTCGGCAGAAATCCTGGAATGCTTACGGCGTTATGAAGGTGAGGTACGCACGGATATTATGGAAGCCAAACGACAGGCAGAAAAAGACGAATACCGCAAATACACGGAGGAGAAACTTGAACCGTTAAATCTGGCGCAATTGGTAAAAGACAGCCCCAAGGCGAAAGGCAAAGGCATAGGAAGCAGACTCCGCGACCACCTTGACGCATATGCAGAATATGACCCTACGCTTGCAGAAACGCAAAAAACGAATTAGATTGCAGCACTATCGCTTTGGTTCATTAGGTAGTTTTCATTCTTTTTGGGTTGAACGGAAAGGGAGGCTTATGCCTCCTTTTCTTATATTGTAAAGCGTGAGCGAGCGAACAAAAGCAGTCAAAGCACTAGACGCAGCGTACAGCATATACGTCCGTAAAAGCCACGCCGATGAATACGGTATGGTAGCTTGCTGGACGTGCGGCAAAAAAACGTACTGGGAAAAAGAAGGGATGCAGGCAGGACATTTCCAGACACGCAACAAGTACAGCACGCGATGGCATTACGAGGAGATAGGCGGTAAGGTAGTTACGCTGAATTGTAAGCCACAATGCGGTGGTTGCAATATGGTGATGGGTGGCAGGAACTACGAGTTTGGCAACCGTCTTAACCAAGTGTACGGAGAAGGCACAGCCGAACGTATTATTGCCGAGAGTAATGCCTTACGCAAGTTCACCACGCCAGAGTTACGCGAGCTAACTCAATTCTTTAAGAAGCTAACCCACGACTGTGACCTGCATACATAAATTTTGGTCGGAGAACTACAAAGAAATAATCACAATCTCCAGCATATATATAGAATCTAAATACGCTGAAGACTTGGTGAATGACATAGCCTTGACTATCTTCGAACGCGAAGACGACAAGTACGAGGCGATGTGCGAGCGGGGCGAGTTGCTTTGGTACATCATTAGATGGATTAAAATCTGCAACTTCTCCAAGACCACACGCTTCTACTACAAGTACAAGAAATGGCAAGAGCATCTGACTTTCGAATATCCCCTCAATGCTTTGGGTACGATGCCCGACAGCTACAAGGAGATGGACTACAAAGAACAGCTAGAGAACGTAGAACATCTGCTGGACGATTTGTATTGGTTCGATGCCGAAATTTTCAAGGTATATTACCTGCATAATCACAGCATAAACACACTAACCGATGCCACAGGAATCAGTAGAAAAACAATCCAAGTCAGTCTCCAAAAAACCAAGGACTACATCAAAGCGAACATCGAAAAAGTCCAAGGGTCTGGGAGACACAATCGAAAAGATAACAGAAGCAACGGGAATAAAGGAGATAGTTGAAGCTATCACCGACGATTGCGGTTGCCAAGAGCGTAAGGAATGGCTCAACAAACGCTTTCCATATGCCACCACGATGAACGCACACCAAAAGAAGGTGTACGAAGACATCATTAAACCAGAAGCAGACAAAGGTGTGCTGACGGCAGTAACACAAAAAGCGGTAAACGAAATGTACCGTGACCTGTACAAGTTCAAAGCACGCTTCACTCGATGCGGTAGCTGCCTCAAAGAACGTCTGGTCAAATTGCAACAGGTATACGAAGCGTCGTGCGAATCATAACGGCTGGCATCCTCGATGGCTACCAACGACGGAAAGACAAGACGGTAAGCCTACGCTTTGTAACTCAAGAAAAGACGAGTAGCGAAGTGATGACCATCGACGAACTGACCGACACTTATGGAATCTTATATTTCAAAGCAGGGGAGACGATGGAGGAATCCGAACTAGAAGAGTTAGAATCAATTGACCTCGACCTATACGACCAACCAAAGACGCAAAGCCAGAGGCTACGTAATGTCATATACAAGGTGTGGGAGTCACAAGGTAAACGAGGGGAGTTCAAGACCTTCTACAAGCAAAAGACGGATGCCATTATCGAATACCTCAAAAGTCAAATTGAGTTGTAAAGAACAAGCAAAAACAAGCAAATGACATTTGTAAAAGGAAAAAGCGGAAATCCAACTGGACGACCCAAGGGTTCTAAAGACAAAGTAGGGTCAGCGGCTCGTGAGTTGTTTGTGCAGGTAATGGAAGGCGAGATGGAAAACATCCAAGATTCACTTGCCGTCTTGCGAGAGAACAGCGACGAGAAATACCTCAAAGCTCTGAGTAGTCTGATGCCATACTTTATGCCTAAGCAACAAGAGACCGAGATTAAGTTTGACGAAGCAGTAAAGCCACCATCTTGGTTTGATGAGGTGCTGGAACGTGAAGACCACGACGGTAAGTCAAAGTTGATTGATTAAAAAAATATGTAGAATGTTTGCTTGTTTGTGGAAGATGTGTATATTTGTACAGATTTAAACACCAAACGAAAATGAAAACATTTGCAAAGAAGATGGACGACAAAAACACCACAAACTTTTTATCGGTTTTTAGCAACGAGGACATTAAAGAAATGTTCGAAGAAGACATTGCAACAACTGCACGTCAAGCCTGCGACCTGCGTCATCCAAACGTATTAATGCAGGTGACAGATAAACCAAACGAACGTCAATTTGAGGCGTTCTTTTGTGAACGATTGAGCAAAGATGACCGTGAGGAATTAACAGCGCAGTTGCAACACAACTTTGGTGAAGAAAATATACTAGTTGTGGCGGCGGAAAAACACTTTATACCAGTGGCACAATTAAATACCACGCACGTTTTTAAAGTAGTGTTACACGTAGCAAAGTAAGAAAGTAGGGCGCAAGCCCTATTTTTGTTTAGATGCGTCAAGCCAAAGCATATTACGATTTATTGCATTGCAAGACGAGGATTGCTGTACTGCAAGGTGGCACTCGTAGTGGCAAGACTTTCTCAACTATTACGCTGCTGTGCGAGTGGTGCTATCGCAATCCAAACGCAGGCTACCTCATCACCGTAGTGCGGAAATCATTTCCCTCTTTGCGTGCGTCTGTGATGCGGGACTTCTTCTTCATCTTAGACAGAGAGGATTGGTACGACGAACGCAACCACAACAAGACAGAGAACACGTACAGCCTATTTGGAAATACGTGGGAGTTTATTTCCATTGACCAGCCTCAAAAGATACGAGGAGCGAAACGACAGTTCTGTTTTATCAACGAAGCCAACGAGCTAGACCTCGAATCGTACAGGCAGTTAGCTTTGCGTACCTCCAATGACTTCCAAGGCATTTCTATGATTCTGGACTACAACCCGTCCGATGAATACCACTGGATATATGACCACGTAATTCCACGCGACGATGCTTCTTTTTACAAGTCTACATATTTAGACAACCCGTTTCTTAATCAGGAGACCATAGACGAGATTGAAAGGCTCAGAGATACCGACGAGTACTACTGGACGGTTTATGGTCTAGGTGAGCGCGGAATTAGCCGAGAGACTATCTTTAGGTCTGACGTGTACAGCGAGTTGCCAGAGCGAGCAAAGTTCTTGGCTTGGGGATTAGACTGGGGATACGCTAACGACCCGACGGCTTTAGTTAAAGTCTATGAACACGACCACGCTCTGTATATTGAAGAGGTACTGTACAGCGGTGGATTAACGAACAGCGACATAGGCGACAAGCTCAAGGATTTCGGCATTACAAGGCACGAAGAAATCATAGCAGACAGCAGTGAACCGAAGAGTATCGAGGAGATTCACCGTATGAACTTTAACATCAAACCAGCCAAGAAAGGAGCAGACAGCGTGAGGATTGGTATTGACCTGATGCGTAGGTACAAGTTGTACATCAAAGACACGAGTACCAATGCTCAAAAAGAATTCCGCAACTACAAGTGGATGACCGACAAAAACGGCAAGGTGCTGAATCAACCCAAAGACGAATGGAATCACTGTATCGACGCAGTGCGGTATGTTTGTCTTAATAAACTGCTTCGTAGAACGGGCAAATACTTTATCCAATGAAGGTACGCATTACAATTCCAGAGAGCTACGCAGACATTACCATCTCTCAATACAAAGAGATGATGAAGCGATGGAAGGACGGGCAGCGAAACAAGAAGACTATCACGGACGTGCTGGAAGTTTTATGCGGTGCAGAAGCAGACCTCGTGGAACGGATGCACGTAGAAGATGTTGCCAAGCTCACGAAGGATTTGTTTTGGCTGTTCCAAGAACCACAAGTACACGAGTTTCCTTTGAAACAAACCTTTATGCTACACGGTGTAGAGTATGGGTTTATTCCGAATATGCAGGAATTGACGGTAGGTGAGTTTGCCGATTTAGAAACGTACTTAGAGAAAGGTATGTATGAAAACTTGCAAGAAGTGATGGCAGTTTTGTACCGACCTGTGATTGCCAAGAAAGCACAGTTGTACGAAATCGAAGCGTACAGCCCCAGCAAGATAAAAATAGATGCAATGAGCGAATGCCCGATGGACGTAGCAATCGGTGCGGTGGTTTTTTTTTATCGTATCGAGATTCTATTAGCAAACGCTTTAGAGCGTTATTCACCAGCAGTGGAGAGCAAGACAAGATGAGTCAAAAGTGGGGATGGTACGCAATCATCTACCAACTTGCTGACGGCGATATATTAAGAATGGAAGGAGTCACACGTATATTGGTAGAGGAAGCCTTTACCTTCTTGGCTTATGAAAAAGACCTCAACTTGTCTCAGAAAATAAATATCAATGCAGACCGTAAACGACGTTAACGACGTATTTCAAACCATCGTTACCAACCACCAGCAACTCAAATCGTTCTACACGCATTCCGTGGATGAGGTAGACATCGACCAGATTACGATTGACCAGTTTCCTTTGTTGTATGCTCAGGTCACGGAAGCCAGCGTACAGGGGACGCATACCGAATTTACATACGAGGTATTTGTAGCTACCGTGGTATTTGAAAACCAACGCGACTTTGTAACGCAAATCTATTCTGAGACGCTGGGCATTATGCAAGATGTCATCGCTGAGTTTCATCTCGCTTCGTCAGGTCAGAACAATTTTACGCCTTCGGACTGGTCATTTGAGATGCCTGTGTCGTGTGAGCCGTTTACAGCTAAGTTGACAAACAGCCTTACGGGATGGTCTGCTTCGTTTACCATCAAAGTACCAAGCCCAACTAACTTGTGTAATGCCCTCTATTAAGTATCTCCTAGACATCGGCGGTGAAACTAAGAAATTGGAAATGTACCGAACTCAAAAAGAGTTCGAGAACTATGCCAACGCAGTCATAAAGCAAGCACGGTTCATCCTCGAAGAAGAAGACAAAAACGCTTCAGGGAATTTGAGCAAGTCGATGAATCATAGCTTTCAGATTGACGACAAACAATTCGTTTTGAGTTTCGATTTTGAAGGCGCACCGTATTGGGATTTTGTAGAGTCAGGTGTTCGTGGTGCTGTGTCTGAAAAGAAAGCACCAGACAGCCCATTTAAATTTGGGTCAGGCACGGGAGAGAAAGGAAAGCTAGTGCCAGCCATTGACCGCTGGACGGTGGTTAAACCTATCAAAGCCGTGCGAGATGCCAAGGGACGGTTTATCCCTCGTAAGGAATTAGTACGAAAGATTGCCATCAACGTGTATCGTCACGGCATCAAACCAACTCCATTTATACGTCCTACAATGCGTATATTGTTTAAAAAGTACAAGAGCAAAATTGAAGAAGCTATGGCTTCAGACATCTGGCACTTTTACAATAAAGAACTGCCCACCAACTTTGAAATCGTAATCACACTGTAATGGCTATTAGCATTACCCAAGCACCCACACCAGATTTGCTCGGTTCAGCAGACCGAATCGTATACGTAGTATTTGAAAACACTGGTCTGCCTTCTAACGCCAAGTTTCGATACATCTGCGAAATTACTCGTGAGTCAACTATCGTAGCGAAGCTGAAGCAATTACCAAACTCCGCTGATTGTGGGGTGTTTGATGTGTCGGGAGTCATTCACGCTTACCAACAGCAAGACCAGAATAAACACGACCTCGCAGAGTTTTCTGGAAACGTAGATGCGATGAACAAGTTTACGTGCAAGTTCTACTACGAGTACGCTACCACGACATCGGACACGCCAGTAGAATATCCAGGTGCTGGAGTTACCGATGTGACGTATGTAGTGAACGGGACATTCACGCCAGTGTACAACGCTTATGACAGTACGAATTACGCCACGTATGTGTTGGACGGCAGCACCAAAAAATTCTTGTCTGTATACCAGCCTCAGAAGTTGGTTGCCCAACCGACCGACGAAGGCATCGTAGGCTTAATTAACGGCACTACAAGTGCGCCTTGGTCATCGAACCCAGCGTACATACACGTCAAGTATTACGATGGCACTACCGCCCTTAATTCAGGCTACTTTACATCTCCATATGTGCCGAGCGTAGTTACGACCTCATCGAATTTTTTGATATGGTTTGGTATCTATCCTGCTAACCTAGAAGCGCAAACTTCTGTTACTACTTTACAACCTAGCGATACAGGTAACGTCGGCTGGACTCACTATACCGTACAGGCGGCAAGCAGCACTACGTTATCTGGAAACGAAACCAGCATAGAGTACAAGGTGACTCGCAAGCCCGCGTGCAAATACACGGCTATTCGTTTGGCTTGGTGGAATGAGTTGGGAGGTTGGGATTACTACACCTTCTACTCGAAGAACACGCACAGCGAAAAGATACAGCGCAGCACATACCGAGAGGTAGGAGGCAATAGTTACGTAGCGGACGGAAGCACTACCAATTTTGCTGTGTTGCCTTATGAAGGTGGACTGAAAGTAAGCAACGTCCGAACCACTAACGAGTGGGTGTTGAACACAGACCCAGAAGACGAAGACTTCAACTTTGTCGTCGACAGCATAATGAACAGTCCAATGGTTTTGTGGAATTACAACAACGTCTGGCGTGGATGCGTAGTCACGGATACAGGCATCGACTTTAAGACGAGCGTAAACGATAAAGGCATCGTCTATACGGTTACGATTGAAGAATCACGATACAAAGTCACGATATGACAGAGGTACTGGTAAAAGTTCAAGACGATGTACAGCAGGTCAGCCTCGACCTACAAGACCCACGGGTAGAACTCAACTTTGAGATTCAAAACAATACAAAGCTCAGTGAGCGTAGTAGCCCGCACAGCCTTTCGTTTAATTGCCCACGCACAAAGAAGAACAACCAATTCTTTGAGCATTATCACAACGTCAATATCTCGACATCTACCTGGTCAGCATATAGCGATACCATAGTCGAGGTGCTGGATGATGGTATCTTGGTATTGAGTGGTGTACTTCAATTGAATGAAGTAAACGACGATGCGTATAGCGTCAACATAATGGGCATTACTGCCGATTTGTTTCGAGCAATACGCGGGAAGTCATTTAGCGATTTGTTTGATTTCATAGGCACGGATACTGACCACGCCTTGACTGCCACCAACATTATCGACTCGTGGACAGAGACGAACGATATTACAAACGGAAGTGTGGGCAATGCTACGGTAGTTTATCCTTTGGTAGACCACGGGCATTACCCGTTTGGATGGTATCTAGCAGGCGACTTTCCTTTTAGTGGATTGAACAACAACTGGGTCATTCAACCTAGTCATTTGAAACCAGCTATTAAAGTTGAATACCTGTTTAACCAAATACTCAATTACGCTGGGTACACATCATTTGTGGATTCAGAATTAAAATCTGTTCGCTGGAGGAAGTTGTATATGTTGACGGCAACAGAGCAGAAGTCGGTAGCAGTACGACCTATGTACGGTGCTAAGGTGCGTCTCAATAGTTTGCTGACTATTCCTGCCAATAGCCAAACGACTACAACCCTACAATTTATTTATGAAACAGGGGCGTATTTTGACCCAGACAATTTGTTTCAAAGTGGATTATTTGTAGCCCCATTCACAGGGACGTTTACTTTCTTCATTCAACTCGTGACTCGAACCACGGCGGGAGCAGATTACTATTTAAACGTAAACATCGAAAGCCCTACGGAGACTTTTAACGACCAGGTGATTGTCCCAGCGTCTGCTAACTCTGGCTATGTCTATACGCAAACTTTTGTGATGAACGTCACATCAGGTGATAGTGTAACAGTCAATGTAGGTGCGAACTGTTCTGCGACGGTTGAGGTTCACCCATCATTGGTTATAGGCGATTCCTTTATTAGCGTGCCACAATACAATACGCAAAACCCAACGGGAGCAATTGTCGATATGGCAGCTAATATGCCTGATATGACTTTGGACAAATGGTTAAAAGCTATCATTGACAAATTCAATATCATCCTTCAATACGACAACGATACGCCTACACGCATCAATGTAAGTACAGCCCTTACGTACTTCAGTAATGGAGAGGAAAAGGACTGGACAGCAAAGCTAGACTTAAGCAAAGACAAGGTAATTAAACCCACGACCGAGTTACAGAGCAAGCGAATCATCTTTGAAGACCACGAAGGTGAAGACCATCGTAACGAATGGTGGCAACGTAACTGGGGTTGGGTCAAAGGAAAATACACATATGAAAACGACAATGATTTTGCGGTTGATGAAGAAACTATTGGCGGAACATTTGTTCCGTTTCGTAGTCAGGCAATTCGTAAAAACTCGCAAACGGAAGAAACCCTAGTACCGAACGTGCTGGTTAGTCGCCAGTGGCTTAATTCGGAAAACGGAGCGCAAAACATCAGCAACAAACCGATATTAGCGTACTACAACGGATTAAAAAATATAGATAACGGTTACGATTTTATTGTTGACACAACATCGGTTACGCAGTATCCATTGTTTAGTCCGTACAGTACGTTGCCTGTCGATTCAACTACGGTGCATTTAAATTGGGGATACGACTATCCAGATGATGATTCTCACCCACTTGTAGATGGAATTCCGTTTTACTTTATGTTCCGTAAATACTGGGCGAAGTACATTAACGAGATTTATAGCGACGATGCGCGATTGATGGAATGCTCTGTTTATCTCACGCCCCAGGACGTGCGAGATATGCGGCATAACGACAATATATGGATTGAGGATTCCTACTGGCGCATTATAAGCATCAGCAATTACGTAGTCAATGGCAGCCAGCCGTGTAAGGCAAGGTTACTCAAGGTCATCGACAAAGGCGATTGGGAATGCAGGTATTATCCAAAGGATTACAACGCCAACGGAACAATCACCTTTACTGATTCCTTGACGGGAAGTACGAGTGACGGCAATAAAGGATGCTGTGAGCTATTTGGCTACAAATGGAATACGGCGACAAGCAAATGCCACTACATAGCATCAGGCGGTACGATAGGTGGTAACCCTACCGTCCCCAGCTTTGAGTCTGCGTACACCTTAGACGGAGGTGCTACCGACACGCCACTGCCTATTCCAAACTCCTTTAACAAGAGTTACAACGCCAGTACGTTTACAGCTACGCAAGCTATGTTCGCTATGGAAGGCGAAACTACCAGCAACACGTATGTAACGCTTAAAATCATTGGCGGTGGCTATGACATACCTTTAGAGCCTAACACTTTTTATGGTGTCGAGCTAGACGTTTTGGTAATTCAGACGGGAGGCACTTCAGGGACAGTAGGTGACATAGACTACATTAAAGCTACTACGGCAGTCAAGTCAATAGCAGGCACTAGTAGAGCCGTGGGTAATTTCGTTACGTTAAGCTCGCAGTCTGACCACAATCACGTCCACGGTTTGCAATGGATTTTTTCAGGTGGGGCTACTTCTCCTACGATTATGCGCCTGCAAGTATCGGGACAAAATAACCACACCTTGACGTGGTATGTGAATGCCAAGGTCACGGCTATGAACGCAATCAATTTACTGTGATGGACACATTTATGAATAACGTGGGGCGAGGCATTACGCCTACCATTTTTTTGATGAACCAGCGTATATATAAAGGTAGCCCACTGTACAAGCAATGGTACGGCAGGTATGCTTTGGACGGTAAGTTCTGGCGTAAACTAAAACTAGCAATCTATAATGGCTAAGACAGCAGTAATTGAGACCAAGGTAAAGGCGGAAGTAAAAGAAGCAATTGAGGACGTAAAGAAGTTTGGTGATTCGGTAGACGACCTGCGTAAAAAGGTAGGGGAAGGCGGAAAAGATGCATCCAAAGATTGGGGAGGTTTTGCCAAGTTGTTTACTGGCTTGTTGCCTCGGAACGTCCAAATGATGATTCGAAAGTTCGAAAGCACTTCGCGTGCTGTAGGGCGTTTATCAAAAGGACTCAAGTTTTTAAAAGGCGCATTTGCTGGTCTTGGAATCGGTTTGCTCATCATTGCACTTGAAACGCTTATTGACCGTTGGGACGACATCACGCGATTGATTAGCGGTGTTACAAAGGAACAGGAACGATACAATGAAAGAATCAATGCAGGCACAAAAGCCCTGGAAGAATACAACACTCGCAACTCGGAATACATTCGAATTGTCAATGACACTGCGGAAAAAACCAATTTGCGTAGCGAAGCGTTAAGCAACCTTGCTACGTCACTGCGCGAAGTACGTGACCTAGATATTGAATCAGCCGACGGATTAGAACGATTTAACAAGGCTATTGAACGCCAGTTAGATTTAGTTAGGATTCAGAATGAGGAACAGACATTGCTGAATCAGATAGCCGATTTGCGCATCGAAAACAACGAAGCAGAAGGCAGTTGGTGGCAGCGTGCTGGACAAGATATGTTTAGGCGTGGTGGCGCAGCAGGAGCGTTAGAAGAAAAACGCGCAGGTATTCAAGCGCAGATGAACGCTTTGATTGCAGATTACCAACAACTGCAAAAAGACCGATTAGCGTTAGAAGCGGAAACCACTGCCGAATTAGACCGACAAGCAGCGGAACAAGAACGTCTGCGATTGCTTGAAGCCGCACGATTGAAGTACGGCAAGGACTGGGAATTCCAGATGCAACAGATGGAGGAGGCAGATGACGAGGCATTTGAGCGTGAAGCTAATAATGAGTTGATGGCTCAGTTTCGCCGTGACCAAGCATTAGAAGAGCGCAACCGTAGACAGAAAGAAGCGGACGAAGCTATGTATGCCGAGATGGACGCACAGCGTTTAGCAAATCAGTTGGCAGAAGAAGCAGCGAGAGATAAAGAATTGCGGGACGAGTTACGACTACTGGATTTAATTGCTCAAGCGAGAAACTCTAATTTCCGTGCAGCAGAAAACATCAGCACGCAACTGGAGCGATTGAGCGAAGAAGGGACAAACGCCCAAAAAGCCTTTGCGGTCACAAGCGTGTTGTTGAGTCAAGCTCAAGCAGTACAGTCAGCTATTACGGGAGCATTAAAAGCAGCAGCACAAACGGGTGCAGCAGCACCATTTACAGCACCTTTGTTTATCGCTCAAATGGTAGGTATTGCCTTAAGTTCGTTTGCACAAGTACGTTCTATCCTTCAGCAAGCAGGAGCAAGCGCACCTACTGGCAGTCGAGGCGGTGGAGCAAGAGGTGGTTCTACCAACGCTCTAGTGCCTCAAGGAGCAGGTGGGCGACAATTAGATTTAGGTACACCAGCGCAAGCATACGTAGTTCAGAGCCAGCTACAAGGACAGATGCACTTCCAATCGAGTCTAGAAAAAAGGTTACACCTTTAAGGATTGGTATATTTATGAATGAAGGGCAAATCATAGGTACTAGGATTTTATGTAAAAGTACATATATTTGCACAAAACAACAGAGATATGATTCTAGAAATCGAAACAGGCGGCGATTCGTTCTCAGAAATTGAGAATCGTATCTACGAGGCAGCGATGGTGTTAGGCGTTACCGAGGGTATGGTAGATACTTACCTTAATATCGATGATTATGGTGACATTGTAGAAGTAAGCGAAAGCGAAGCAGGTCGTTGGACAGGAGGTTATTACGAAGATGTCATAGAACACATTGCAAACGACCTAGACGTAGACTACCGAGTAGCAATCATTTAAACAACAGAGATATGAGAGAAAAAGCACCAGTAAAAGTTTTAGCAGCAATAGCTGAATGCATACAGGTAATTGATAAATACCAACGTTTGGGTGAAGGTGATGCAGAAGCAATGGATGAAATATA